>Ga0256831_1002077_pt1 | contig 10533 bp, 4 predicted proteins | sample 132544metaG_FD_189087 | JGI IMG/M metagenome (GOLD analysis project Ga0256831, IMG submission 189087) | Hydrothermal vent microbial communities from Lau Basin, Pacific Ocean - 132-544 | ecosystem: Environmental > Aquatic > Marine > Hydrothermal vents | place: Pacific Ocean: Lau Basin | collected... | reverse complement strand
ATCAAAAACAACAATTTATTTTCAAAGTACTGCTATATTTTATAAAAAATCAAGTTTTTATGGAATAAAAGTATTCGTATTTGGAATTATTTTGTATTTTTGCTAAAATTTGTAATTTAAACCCTTAAAAATCATTAATTATTATGGATGTTCCTGCAAAAATTAGATATTACAGAATCAAAAATAATTATTCTCAACACTACATGGCTGAAGAATTAAATATAAGTCAAAGCTATTATAATAAACTGGAAAATGGACAGGCAAAACTTACTGTGGATAATCTATTGGATATATCCGGAATATTGAATGTAAGTCCCTCGGAATTGTTGAACGAGACACGGGATTATTTTAATGAAATATCGGTTTCTAACGGACAAGTTGGCTCAGGCAACACCTTACATATTTCGTATTCGGAAGAAGAAAGAAAACTATATATCAAAACTATTGACTTATTGAAAGAAGAAATATCTTATCTTAAAAAAATATTGGATAAAATTAAATGAAGACCAAAAATAGTCCTCTTTCAATCAAGAAAACCCTTTGCATCTTAGCGGCTTTACAAGAAATAAAGTAACTTTGCGTCTTAGCGGCTTTGCGTGAAAAAATTACTAATACCATTGAAAAATACATTACTTACTCTTATATCGCTTTTCTTTTTTAGTACTATCGGTGCTCAACCTGTCAATGATGATTGTGCATCTGCCATAATTTTAAGTAATGTAAAAGATTGGTGCTCAGATAAGGGACAATTCAATAATATTGACGCTACGCATAGCGGAGAACTTGTACCCTCATGTTGGGACAATACAGACAATGATGTATGGTTTAGATTTACCGCAATTGCCAATGCTGTAGATATAATCATTAGCGGCAATGGAGATGATGGTACTCTTAAAAAACCAATGGTGTCGCTTCATGTTGATAACGGATGCTTTGGAGGGCTTAGCGGTTATTCCCAATGCAAGAAAGATAATAAAGGTGATAATGTAGTAGAATTGCTCTCAGGAGGATTGATAATCGGAGAATCATATTTAGTGAGAGTTGATGGAGAAAATGGCAATACCGGAACTTTTAAATTATGTATAAAAAACTTTTTCCCTCCGGTTGAACCCGGTCAAGATTGCAAAACAGCTTCTCTTCTTTGTGACAAATCACCTTTTGTTGTAAAAAATATTCCCGGAGTGGGGGAAGATCCTGATGAAACAACAGAGACTTGTATTCATATAGAAAGGCACAGCACTTGGTTCAAATGGATTGCAAAAAATGATGGCACTCTCACTTTTACACTTACTCCTCTACAGGATATTGATGATTTGGATTTTGTAGTGTATGAATTACCGGGAGGAATAGATGACTGTGCAAATCGCGTTATTTTACGCTGCGGAGCTGCTTTTGGTGGTGATCATGTAAGATGTGGTCCTTTAACAGGATTAAGTTTAGACGCAACTGACATTCAAGAATTAGGTGGATGTGATAATAGTAAAGACGGATTTCTCAAATATTTGGATATGAAAAAAGGTAAAACTTATTGCCTTATAGTAAATAATTTTTCTCCTTCTGATATTGGTTTCGGTATTGAATTTGGAGGAACAGGAGAATTTGAGGGACCAGAACCGGATTTTACATTTGATCCTCCAACAGGATTGAGGTGTGAGGATTCTATTCAAATAACAGATCTTACCAAATATGATTTAGGTTCTATTATTAGTTATGATTGGACTTTTGGTAGAGATGCCAGTCCACAAATAAAAAACGGAGTAGGTCCTACAAAAATATTTTATGATTCATATGGATGGAAATCCATTTCCCTTACAGTAAAAAGCGATAAAGGATGTGTAAGCACGATTGTAAAAGATATTTGGATGGAGCCCTGTTGTGAGGATTTACCTGTTGACGAAAGATTGAAGATTATAGTAGATAGTATCAAAAATCCGGATTGCCCTGAAGATGAAAATGCTTTTATTAGTGTATCGGGAATAAGAGGTGATCCATATTATCAGTTTAGTATCCAAGATACAAACTTCAATTACAATCCCAAATTTAGCGGTTTGGCTGAAGGAGAGTATAAGATTTATATCGTAGACAAAAAAGGGTGTAGAGATTCTGTAATAGTCGATATATATGATCCCGAAACTTTAGTAGCAGATGCTGGACCTGATCAAAATATCGAATTGGGTGATATAACATCAATGAACGGTAAGTATTATCCTGATAAGTATGAGGTCACTCAATTATGGACTCCTCCCTATAATATGATTGATTCTTCTGATTTTACAACCGATGTTTTCCCATATAAAAATACTACATATAAACTTACGGTTACTCAGATCAATGGTGGGTGTACTGCTGAAGATGAAATGACTATTTATGTGAAAGATACAAGGAAAATCAGAGTACCAAATGTATTTACTCCCAATGGAGACGGGACAAATGAATATTTCACTGCATATGATGTACATGCCGCACTTAGAATAGAGAAAATGCTGATATATGATAGATGGGGTGAGCTTATTTACAGTACTCAAAATATACCTATGGGAGATCCATTCAGCGGTTGGGACGGAACTTATAAGGGACAAAAAGTAAATCCCGGAGTTTATGTTTATCTCATAATGGTTAGGTTTATAGACAATAAAGTGTTGCCTTTTGCGGGGGATATAACCGTATTGAGGTAAATTAGGACAATAGCATATTTTCTATTTTATCAATAAGCTCTTTTTCCGATTTGTTGTAATATACCCCTGTATTCTTATATTCTCTCAATCCTCTTAAAAATAAATAATATACACCGCCAAAATGTTTGTTATAATCAAAGTCTTTGATTCTGTTTTCTAAAAATCTTTTGACTGCAATGGTATAAACAATATATTGTAGATGGTAATTGTTTTCCGTCATCGCCTCTTCGAGTTTATCCGTTGTATAATTATCCAAAGTATAGCCCAAATGATTGGATTTCCAGTCGAGAATATAAAACTTACCCTTATACTCAAATAGTAAATCTATAAAACCGTGCATTATACCACTTATATCTTTATCATTGATACTGATTTTGGGAAATAACTTTTTGATCTCATAAGAATCCCAATTTTCAAAGGAAAAATAAAATTCCAATTCGTTGAATCTATTATCAAAAGGTATATTTGCCAACGAAAAGTTATTAGGAAAAAGTTTGGCTTTTACCGTGTTTTGTACCAAACGCAAATAATTTTTCATTTTTGTATCGGTATTTTCCCTCCCATATACTTTTAGATTTTTGTCTATCTCCCGTTCCCAAAAAGTATTATCGGCAAAATCTATTTTTTCGAATATATTGTGAAGTATTAGCCCGGTCTGTGCACCTTTTTTTAATATACTAAATATAAATTTATCGTACTCATTTTGTTCCTCATTATTTAAATTTTTCTCCCGGCTATATGTAGAATTATGAGTATCCAATGCCGAATAACTGGTCAATTTCCAAGTATCATCTAGTGATTTGCTAAATATCAGAGGCTCTTTATTAATTTGTTTACCTATGTCTTCTGAATATCTGAAATCAAAGTCTTGCTTTGGTGATCTATGGCTGATACTAGTACAATTCTGATTGATATTTGGGATAAAACTTTGCAATGTTCCTTTTTGATCATCGTAATGGATAATACATTTGTACACCGCTCTGGTAATTGCGACATAGAGAAGACGTCTATTTTCTTGTTCACTTTGAAACTTGTATTGTTCTAATTCCTCTTCTGTTTTGTGATATGAAATATAGAAGCCGTTTTCTGTCAAATAGCTAATAGGTTCATTTTGATTGATTGATTTTACTTTAAGATTGATATATGGAAGAACTACGATATCGAAAGAAAGTCCCTTGCTTTTGTGAATAGTCATAATCTCAACAGCATCTTTATCACTTTCTATCCTTTGCTCATATTCATTAAGAGATTCAAGTCTTTCTCTAGATTTTTGAAACCAATCCAACAGGTTTTCAGGAGAATAATTATTATTAAATTCTTTTTCGTTAAGTATTTCCGCAAGTTGCATCAAATTGGTATAAATCCTGTTTCCCTGTGGATTATCACTATCCAAAAGGTTTTTTCTTATATCAAATTTGGCAATAAAATTCAAAATTGTGGAGTAAACACCGTCTTTTGCCCAAATATCCTGCAAATCTAAAAATGTCAATCTATAGTAATCAAAATCCAATACTTCAATGTCATCAATTCCGAATCCTGTAAAAGAGTTCAAAAGTGCACGGGATAAACTTCCTGTGTCATTGTTTAAAACAGCATAAAGTACATAAAACAGATCCCTAGCCTCATTTGTCTCCATAATCTTAGTATCATCAACAATAATAGCCGGGATTCCATACTTTGTCAAAACACTTTTCATCAGTTTTGTCTCTGCTTTACTTCTCAAAAGAACACATATATTCTCCGGTTTTATCTTTAGTTTGTTACCATCCTTAAGCAAATAGTGATTTGCCAATAAATCTGCTATTTCCACCCCAGCGCTTTCAAACAGATATTGCTTTTTACTAATCACTTTGTCGTGATAGATAATATCAAAAGCAGTTGCAGGATTATTTTTGTCATACAATTCCGCCAAATTTTTATTGCCGGGCTCAACTATTTCATAATCTATATCTCGTGAACAAAATGGATCGGAATCCTGCGAATACTCCTCACTACAAGAGATTCCTGCCGGGAAAAAATCATTCATTGCTGAAATCAATTGGGCAGTAGATCTAAAATTGTTCTTCATTGTGTACTTACGATCACCAAGATTTTTCTGCGCTCTGACATAGGTTTGTAAATCAGCGCCACGCCAAGCGTAAATAGACTGTTTTGGGTCACCAATAAAGAAAACCGTAGAATTGCAATTTTCGATAAAAGCCTTATGGAATATCTCATATTGCAAATGATCCGTATCCTGAAATTCATCGATAAAAACTGCTTTGTATTTATTGCACAAGTCTTGTTTGAGTCTTTTATTATCTTCTTTTACCAAACTAGTATGCAATTTTTCTATCAGATCATTGAATGACAAAACTTGATTGCGATTTTTCTTTTTTTCAACATCTTCCCTGATAAATATTTCTGCACTAGCTAAAAAGTCAATAAACACATCAGATTTATAAGTATCGAATGAGGTATTTAACAAAACTAATTCTTTCAAAACATCAATTAAAAACCCAAGATTAGTTAGTGATTTTGCCATGGGATTAGCAGAATAAGCTTTTATCAGTTCCGTTTTGAATTGTGATTGTCCCTTGGATATTGATTTGTATAGATTTGTGTTTTTGGGGATTTTTGTATTTGTAATAGTGCTCCAATTCTCATCGATAGAAACACTCAATTTTTCATCGGTTACTTTGATTTCTTCATTAAATCTAGTGATTTCGGATAGAATCATAGTTCTATCAATACCATTTCTAACACTCAATTTTTTGCCTGAAAATATATTCTTAGCAAAGTCGATTAATAATTCTCTAGAAAACAATTTTTCTTTCAAAACAGCGATAATAAGCGGGTCGAGAATGGTTATTTTTTTTCTCCAAAAATCATTTACACTATTCTCAATTAATATGGTTTGATTTTCTATCAATTCTGTATTGAACAATTGTTTTGTATCAAAAGCAAATTCGGACAAAGTAAGTTGACAAAAGCCGTGAATAGTATATATAGCAGATTCATCTAGAAATAATACAGCATCAGACAATAGCTTTTCTATCTCATTTATTCTTTTGTTTTTTTTAGCTCTTTCTACTACATCCTTAATTGTCGAATCTATTTTATCATCTGAAGAAATTGATTTCAAGGCATCTTTTAAGAATTTCCTAATTCTGATTTCCAATTCAGCAACTGCCGCATTGGTAAATGTCACCATCAATATTTCCTCAATTTTGATATCTTTTTCAAGCAAAAGTCTTAATGCCAATATACCGATAGAATAAGTTTTGCCTGTACCTGCACTAGCTTCGATAAGATTATTACTTTCCAATTCTATATTTAATACATCGAATACTTTCATTTATTCCAATTATATTTCATCATCAAAAAACAATTGTGCTAATCTTAAAATATCATTTTCATCTTCATCAAATTTATCAAATATATTTTCCTCTAAAACTTTTTCGATATATTGATCGTACTTTGATTTTTCATCTAATATTTTCAAAAATACTTCAAGTGGAGTTCCGGCTTTTCTCGATTTTCTTTTGACCTTCCGCAAATATTCGTAACTAGCCAATGGGATAAAAGGTGTAATTTCATCAAGAGATTTATTAAAATATCCAATAATCACTTTTAGTTTTTCAAGAGCAACTTCTTTAGAAATTTTTTCAACTTCTTTTATTGTTAATGCTTTTTTATCTTTTAGATACAATAGTATAAAATTGTTGACAGGAATATCTTTTGCACTACAAATCCAACTTATCAATTTCAATATCGCTAATGACTTAAAATGGGATGAACTCAAATTAACCACAATGATATCATTGTCAAATATATTATCGATCTTACCGCGAATAGTATTTTCTCCAATGGGTAATTCAAATTCGATTTCTCTTGGAGTTTTACCGGAAATAAGATTATTGTAATAGTCCAGAATCGGGTTTAATTCTTCAATTGTGCTTTCCAATTCAAAAGATGCCATATTTTTAAGAGGTAGTTCCCCTTTTATCATTTTCTTTTTTATACTTTCAGGATAAAATTGGGAATTTTTATTTTTTATTATTTCACTTTTCAATTTGTACTTTTCAAGTCTGTCCAATTCAAATATCTCTGTTTCGGGTAGTAAAATCGAATTTTCATAATAATTGATATTCAAGGATTTTGTAAAATACCATTTCACAGGATTTTCTATAAATTTTCTCAATCCGGTAAAATCTATATATTTTATTGGTGCGATAGACTTATTTTCAGATTTTTTTTCCAAATTCACACTATCTTTACTATATCCATAAGCCAAGTATGTATAGTATTTGGAATCCAAATCACTATAATATTTAGTATCGTAATTGTCGATAGCATGCCTTAAAATTACATTTGAGCTACTGATATCAACTTCAGATTTTAACGAAATATAGTCAATAAGCTCGTCTAACACCGGAGAAGGAGGTAAGTCACTATTGTCTTTTATGTTTATACCAATATAACTCAGATAAAGCTTTTCTTTTGCAGAAAGCAGTGTTTCAAAGAATAGATATTTATCAGTCTCTTTTAGATTTCTATCTCCTTTTCTGTGTTCAAAACGTATCAAATCAAAACTTATATCCGTTTGTTTCCTTGGGAAAGTTTTTACATTTAATCCCAATACAGCAACCACTTTATAAGGTATGCTTCTCATAGGAATCATTGAACAAAAAGTGATTTTACCGGAAATAAATCTGCTACTGCGATTATTGGAATATAAGGAATCAATAAATGCATTGGAAAAAACTTCATAAGATATTTTTTCATCCAAAATATCAATTATTTCATCTGAAAAGGAAAGTTTATCAAAAATATAATTCAGATCATTTATACTATCATCACTAATTTCCAATATTTGATTGCTAAAATCAATAATATACTCACGCCATTCTGCAATAAATTTGGGTCTTGACCGCTTATTGACAAAGTGAATTAAAGTATCTACAAAAGACTTTAACTTTAAGCCCTCTTTTGCAAAGTCTCCCTCTGCTATTTCCAATGGTAAGATTTCATAATCCCTATTTGGCAAAGTGATTAGCGAATCAGTTTTCATGGCATATCCGAGCAAAATCCTTTCCAAACCGTATTTCCAACTAACAAAAACCGTATCATTTTGGGGACTACCGTTTATACCATGTCGAATATTAGCCATTTTTACCAATATCCTGATAGTTCTTATATTTGATATATCAAATTTTCTGCGGATTGCTCCAAAATCCAAAAGCTGTAGAATATCTTCTGAGCTAAACTCATCTTTATAAAGAGACAATAGTTGTTTTAATATACCGATAAGATTGTCATTGCCGGCATATGACCTATCAGCGATAGAGTATGGTATTTTTACTTTTGCATTATCAAAAACAGCTTTTATTATAGGGGTATATAAATCAATATCGGTTGTCTGAACGATTATATCCTTAAGTTTATAATCATTTTCTTCGATTTGTTTTAACAGATAACTGTACAAGTTTTCTACCTCTCTTACCTCTGTATAATTACTCGCGATTGTTATTGACCCGTCATTTAATAATTTTTCCTGGATAATATCGCGATTTACATTGGGGATATTATAATAAACTTCATTTTGGATTGTGTGCAACAATGAATCTTTGACAGGTGGATTTACATAAGATTCATTATCCATTATATTGAATATCTCATCGATATCGAAGAGCATATTGTACAAATCCTTTGCGGTTCTGCCTTGGTTCATCAGAAGTTGATTTCCTACCGCAAGTTTTAGTTCTTCTGTAGATGTACCGAAGCTTTTCTCTATTTTTACCCTTGTTTTTTCTTTTATATCTTTAAACCAATAATCCTCAGGAGAGGGATTAGTGAGGTAAAAATCCACATCGACCAGTTCCTTAAGCACACTCATAAAGACTTCTATGTGGAATAGCGTAAACAATGAAAACCCAAAAAGTGAAATTCGAGGGAATTTGGATTTTACTTTAGAGATAAAATTTTCATCGTCGAATTTTTTGATAAGTGCATCACGCATTTGCACTTTATCAATAGCTTTATCCCCTATTTTTTCCTTAATTTTCTGCCAAATCCATTTTTGCCATTTTTCGTGATTAGCAAGATAAGTTTTTATTTCAGGAGACTTATTTTCATTCCAAAGTCTGATATAATCCGGTCTATAGATTACATACTGATCATAAAGGTCGGCAATTTTTGTTGCAAGTTGAAGCTGTTTTATCTTATCATTTTGAAAATATAGATAAACCTGATAAAATCTTGACTTAAATTCTTTATTACCTAAAATATCAAAAATAATCCATTTCAGATTATTTGTATCATAGATACCGGAATTGTATATTCCTGCTATACGAAATAATTCAAATAGCAATTTATTAGGTGATAGAAAGTCAAAATTTGAAAAAACTTTATTATTTTCAGCTAATTTTAACGAAATCCAGCTGCTCATACCATCAGTTTGTACAACAATTACTTCCTTTTGATACAATTCAAGTGGACTGGACTCAATATTACTTGCCAATTTTAGGGCAAGTTTATCAATATCATTGGAAATATAAAGCTTTAGAGACATCAAATTAGATTATATCCACAAATTTAGTTAATTATTCAATTTAATAGTATAAATTTAAAAGTTTCCATTATTGTTTTTAAAAAAGTTTATATCTTTGGCTTTCTCTTAATTTCAATAATTAATTAAATTTAGATTTATGTTAAAAAATTACACTATTAAAGGATTTGCTATCGCAATAATAGCATTTTTTAGTTTACAAGGAATTTCACAAGACGCATACAATTTCAGCGATGATTTTGAAAGCTATGATGTCGGAAGTTACTTAGCAAAAAGCTCTGATACTTGGACTACCTGGTCAAATAAACCGGGAACAAGTGAAGACGCTAAGATATCCGATGTTCAGGCTAAATCAGGTACAAAGTCTGTTTATTTAAAGTCAGTACAAGCAAACGGGGGGCCTACGGATTTGGTATTTCCTGCACCTCAAGTTTATGAAACAGGTATAATTACAGTTGAGACAAAGGTGTTTGTTGACAAGGATAAAGGAGGGTATTTCAACTTTCAAGGAGCAAGTAAATTGGGTGATGCATATACTTTTGATGTCTATATGGTCAATGATGGTAAGTTTTATGTAACTCAGAGTGGTAATAGTATAATTTCAATAAACAGCACATATCCGACTAATACTTGGTTTAGCTTAAAAATAGTTGGGGATTTGACCATAAATTTATGGACAGTTGAAATCGAGGGAGAAGTTGTAGGAAGTTTTGCTTCAGCAATTAATAAGTTCTCAGCAATTGACTTTTACCCGGTAAATAGTAAATCTGTTGGAGGAAATGAACAATCATCTTACTATATTGATGATTTTAGTTTTGATTTTGAGCCATTTGTTCCACTACAAAAAGATGGAGCTTTGCTCAATGCTTCAGCCGAAAATACTTTGGGATTGACAGGGATGAAGAGTAGCATTTCCGGTGAATTAATCAATGTTGGTATTGATACTATAACCGGTTTTGAGGCGAAATGGACTTATGGCGCGCAAAGCGGAACTAAAACTTTTGATAATATTTCATTAAAGACTTTAGATAGATATACATTTGAGTTTGATGATTCTATCTCCTTAATCGCAGGTGAAAATATCTTGAATATTGAAATTTTAACCATAAATGGCAATGCAGATGATAATATTGAAAATAATAAAAAGTATGTTGCAACTGTAGCTGTTGTTCCTGCTGCCGAAAAAAAATATGTTGGTGAGGAACTGACAGGTACTTGGTGTGGGTGGTGTCCTAGAGGGGCTGTTGCATTAGATTATATGGCTAATAAATATCCCGATTATTTTATTGGAATAGCTGTACACAATGG
>Ga0256831_1002076_pt1 | contig 10534 bp, 9 predicted proteins | sample 132544metaG_FD_189087 | JGI IMG/M metagenome (GOLD analysis project Ga0256831, IMG submission 189087) | Hydrothermal vent microbial communities from Lau Basin, Pacific Ocean - 132-544 | ecosystem: Environmental > Aquatic > Marine > Hydrothermal vents | place: Pacific Ocean: Lau Basin | collected... | reverse complement strand
AAGGCGGCAGACATATTGACCTAAATTGAGCGTTTCACTCATTTACAAAACAACAAAATACAATAATAACATATTGTTTGACAAAGCAGATTGTGCCAAAATAAAAATCGCTCAACTTAAGATTGAACCAATGCTATCGTTGCCACCGCTTTATCAGGGCACCGGGAAAAATAATTATCCCGTCACCCTTACAACATAATAAACATACCAGAGAATATTCCAGTGGACACTCTTTTTTCATTTTTTGCCTTTCTCTTCGGCGCAGTTGTCGGTTCTTTTCTTAACGTGGTTATTCTCAGACTGCCGGACAAAAGCCAATCCATTGTTTTTCCCGCCTCCCACTGTCCACAATGTCAAACCCCCCTGCATTGGTATGAAAACATCCCGGTATTCAGCTATCTCGTCCTGCGGGGAAAATGCAGAACCTGTAAAAAAAAGATTTCCATCCAGTATCCACTGGTTGAATTAAGTATGGGGCTACTGGCCGCCGCCCTGTTCCAAGTGTTTGGTCCGGGCATCGGATTCTTCTTGTATTTTTTCTTCTGTGGTGCTCTTCTGGTCATTATCTTCATTGATATGCATCACCAGATCATTCCCGATGCAATTACCCTACCCTGTATTGCTATCGGTTTTATCGGCTCATTTTTCCACTCCCTCGTCACCTGGCAGCAATCGGCACTCGGTATTCTGCTGGGCGGCGGGATATTGTACGGAATAGCTCTTGCCTACTATCTCCTGGCCAAACGAGACGGAATGGGCGGAGGAGATATCAAACTGCTGGCCATGATAGGCGCTTTTCTCGGTTGGCAAAGCCTGCTCTTTATCATCTTTGCCAGCTCACTTCTTGGCTCAATTATCGGCATCGCTGCCATGCTCAAACAGAAAAAAGGGGGACGCACCCGGATACCCTTTGGTCCCTTTCTTTCCATTTCCGCCCTCTGCTGGCTCTTCTTCCAGCCATATATCCTCAAACTCTGGCAACTCTACCTGCAGCTTACGCTGCCAACAGGCTGATATCCAGCCCGGTACAGTTCAGCGACCTGACCGATTTTATCTGAAAAACATTGGTTCCCATTGACGTGCCATGCCGGAGTCAATATTTTTCATGACAGCGTAGCGGTGTCATCGTTGTGGCCGACCAGTCTGGCCCAGCCATGCTGGTTTATCAATATTGTCCCTGTTCCAGTTTTTTCACTCCGACTCGTTGTCCTCTAACATTTTGGACCACATAACGACTGTTACTCAGTAGACGGGGGCTCCAACTGCAGTAAACCTGAATCTGATCACCTATTTTTATAACCCGGGAACGCATTGCCCGAATGGACATCTCAAAACCAAGGCCCTTAGACGAAACATCACTGAGATCGATTTCAACATCTTTTCCGGAGCTCGTAATCAACACCGCCTTGCCGCTTTGCAACTCACGCAAAGTGGCTCGCCGGTTAAATGAACACCTTAGGACCTCACCACATTTATGACAGCGAACGCTTCGCTGACGCAGACGGACAGGAACAGTCATGTATCGTTTTGCCCCGCATTTGTCACATTTAAATTGAAATCTATGGTTGACTACGCGAAATGTTTTTGTCTTCCCCATGGTACCACCTTGTATTGTTGAACCAACCTTATCAACATTTTTCCCTCAGAATTCAGTGATTCACCAATTGACAAAATAATTGGTCACAATGAACCTTGCAAGGAGGTATTTGCGACAGGAATAAAAAAAGCCTCCGATCCAATGGGACCGGAGGCTTGTCTGTTGAAAATGACCCTGGTCGATCAGGCTTCTATCTCATGCTCTACACCAATGGCTATTTTATATAAAATGGTGAGCACAAAAAAACCCATCGCCCATATGCCAAGGGCTATAAAAATTTCATTGGCCGTCGGATAATATTCGGTAATCTCGCCAAGAGGATTGGGTACAAATCCACCAAGAACAAAACCAATTCCCTTATCCAGCCAAAGGGAGATAAACAGGGCCGTGCATCCCGCCCCTAACCAGAAATCACTCTTCCGGCGTGTATAGGGAATGGACAGCAATGCAACTCCGACCACAAAAAGGACAACAAACATCCTCATAAAAGGAACCAGATTATTGTAGACATGGCCATTATGCTCAAGCCCGAAGAACAGATACTCAATGGTATGGATATGACCGGGAATATTTGAATAGTAGCCGACAAAAAACTCCAACCCGACAAAAAACATATTAATCAGGGCCGCATAAAGGATAATCGTGGCCAGCTTGTCCAGGGCCTTTTTGCCGACATCAAAATCAGCAACCCGTTTTAAGATCAAGGCGACAACAACGATCAGTGCCGGCCCAGCGGCAAAGGCTGAGGCCAGAAATCGGGGAGCAACAATGGCGGAAAGCCAGAAATGTCTGCCGGGAAGCCCACAGTACAGCATGGCTGTGACCGTATGGATGGAAACGGCAAACGGAATGGAAAGATAGACGAAAAAATAAATCCACTTCGGAGGCTTCACCTCTTTGCGTTCTGCGGTCAGGATGACCCAGCCGCAGAGAATATTGAGGAAAAGATAGCCGTTAAGGACAATCATATCATAGAAGAGCATTGATCTCGGCTGGGCATGGAAGATGACATTCAACATGCGCATCGGTTGACCAAGATCAACAACAATAAAACTCAGGCACATAAGCAATGCTGAAATAGCAAGGAATTCACCCAGAATAGTAATTTTCCCAAATGTCTTGTAATTATGGACATAATACGGCAGTACCAGCATAACACCTCCGGCGGCGACACCAACCAGAAAGGTAAACTGCGAGATATACAATCCCCAGGAGACATCACGGCTCATTCCGGTCAGCCCAAGACCATAATTAAACTGTCGGACATAGCAGAACGCTGCAATTGCCATAAAGGTGCCGAGAAAGGCCAGCCACATCCAGTAGTATTTATTCCCTTTTAGCGCTTTTTCAAACATGGCAACCTCATACAATATAAAAGACTGATGGATGGGTACCCAGAGAGGGTTTGCGCTGAATGGTAAAATTGTCTTTCAGCACCTTTCTAATCTCAGAATCGGGATCATTCAGATCCCCAAATATCATGGCCCTGGTCGAACCACAGACCTCAACGCATTTCGGCAGCTTGCCGAGCCCGACGCGCTCCGCACAAAAATTACATTTTTCGACTACACCACGCATCCGGGTCGGAAAATGACGATTGATACGATTCATATCCAGTCCAGCCCTGGGATCGCGCCAGTTAAAACTCCGTGATCCGTAGGGACAGGCGGCCATACAGAAACGGCAACCGATACAGCGATGATAATCCATAGCCACGATGCCGTCTTTATTCTTAAAGGTCGCCCGGGTAGGACAGGCCTTGACACAGGGCGGTTCATCACAATGGTTACAGAGAACAAGAACATCATTGACGATGGTTAATTTATCCTTGTAATAATTGCTGTGCTCGGTAAAGGCCTTATCGAATTCCGTCGGCCAGATCCACTTTATCTCATCTTTTTTATTGGGAAAATGAGGCACGTTGTGTTCCGCGTGGCAGGCATGAACAATCTTTTCCATGAGCTCGGGCTGCTTTTTCAATTTACGCAGATCAACAACCATGCCCAGGCGCCTGCCGGTTGGAATATTCTCTTTTCCATGCTCCGATACTGCGGCATGTGTGTCAGCTGCAGGATGTTCCCCATGGCCAGCCCTTGCCTGGGCAGGACTTGTTCCCGAAACCAGCCGCTCAACAACGGCCGGCCCGCCAAGTCCGGCCAAGGTTGTTGCCCCGGCGATTTTGAGGAAATCTCTTCTTTTTTTATCCATCAGTCTATATCCTCCTTCGCGGCTCACTCAACAGGGGCGACGTGACAATCCCAACAATATGGGGTCACCGATGCGTATGTATGGCACCGATCACAAAATTTCTTTTTGCTGGTATGGCATTGCATACAGGTATTCATCAGGCTTTTCTGGTACATCGTATCACCGATTTTCACATCAAATGATCTGTCCCCGGTACGAAGCACCTTGTCCCGCCAACTGTTCAACAACTGCATATGTTCAGCCCGCATATCAGCATTGGGCAACACGCATTGTTTAAATTTCTTCGGCAGTTCCGGCTGCGGCACGGTCCCGGCATTGCCCCGGTTGTACCAGATGGGAAATGTGATAAACAGGACGAAAATAATGAGTCCCGGAATTATTTTACCACCATCATACATTGTCTTTCCTCCACTCCTGCCAGGGAATTAAAAAACCATGGTCCGAAGACCTTCGGTAAGATCCGCTCTCTTTTCACCTTCAATCACAAGGGCATTGCCGACCAGCTCGCTGACCCCACACACCTCGACATCGGGATTCCAGTAATTCATCAATGTCGTTAACGTCGCCCGATCAATGGCACAGACACAGGCGAGCATGTTGACCGCATGTTTATCGGCAACATAACGAACGGCATTGGCACGCGGCAACCCGGAACGCATTCTCAACTCCATGATTTCATCGGTATTAAGCGCCGTTCCCGATCCACAACAAAAGGTCTGCTCACGAATGGTATTTTCCGGCATTTCCACCCAGTTATCGACGACATGGTCAAGGATATAGCGTGGTTCTTCAAGCAACCCCATAGCCCTGGCCGGGTTACAGGAATCATGAAACGTTGCCTTGACATGGCTATTTCTTGATTTATCAAATTTAAGCTTGCCATTGTAAATCAGGTCAGCCGTGAACTCTGAAATATGCACCATTTTAGTCGATTTGGCATTTTCAAAGACTGTACCTGTTATCGGTGATTTAGGAACTTCAAGAAAATCGGCCGGTCCGTTCATGGTATCCATATACTGATGGACCACCCGCCACATGTGGCCACATTCGCCGCCGAGAATCCATTTGACCCCCAGTCTTTTTGCCTCGGCGTACATTTTACCGTTGAGCTTTTTCATCATCTCATTTGAGGTGAAAAGACCGAAATTACCGCCTTCGGAGGCGTAGGTCGACCATGTATAATCAAGACCGATCGCCTCAAAAAGCAGGAGATAACCCATACAGGTAAACAGACCGGGTTCGGCGAATACATCGGCGGATGGGGTGATGAAAAGAACTTCGGCCCCTTTCCGATTGAAACTTGGTTCAATGTGAATTCCGGTCAGGTTTTCTATGTCCTCGCAGAGAAAGTCGATATTTCCCTTAAATGCCTGGGGAGTCAACCCCATATGGTTTCCTGTCCTGTTGGAATTGGCGACCGGCTCCATGGCCCAGTTGATGCCGCAGCCCACCAGATGCAGCAGCTCACGCAGCATCATGGTAATCTCTGCTGTATCGATACCATAGGGGCAGAACACCGAACAACGTCGACACTCTGTACACTGATAGGCATACATGAACCATTCTTTCAAGACACCGACGGTCATCTCCCGTCCACCGGCCAGCCTGCCTAAAATTTTTCCCGCCCTGGTAAATTCCTGTCGATAGACGGAACGAAGCAGTTCCGCCCTGAGAACCGGCATATTTTTCGGATCCCCGGTTCCAAGAAAAAAGTGACACTTATCAGCACAGGCGCCGCAACGAACACAGCAATCCATAAATATCTTCAGGGAGCGAAACTTACCCAACCGTTCCGCAAGGCCATTTATAATAATTTCTTTCCAGTCTTCCGGCAGCTTCCAGTCATCATCTTCGGGGCTCCACTCCCTGGCATTGGGAAAGCTGACCCCTGCCTGACTGTCAAGATACTCCAGGATATTGGGTTTGGTCGGATAGGCGTAGTTACCGGGCTTAAAAACGACCGGTACATCCATCCAGTCACGGGTCGGTATGGAACCGGTCATCAGGGATGGCCCTTCCGCCACGCTTCGCGCTAACTTGTCTACCTTTACAACAGCCATTGCTTGTTCCTTATCCTCTTGGTGATATACACTCGATTAGTTATCAATCATCCCTTGGGCAACCGATCTTCTTCGGCCCGGATCATTCTTCCGGTATACAGAGTCTATTCTTCCGCCGCAGCACTCTCTTCAGCCGTCAGCGGCTTCTCCACCGGAATCCCCTGCTCGACCATGTCTTTTCGGAATTCATCTTCATAGCCGGCATACGAATGCGGTTTGATATTTGGATCATTCCATGGATTGATGTGACGGCGCATTCTGGTATCATTGGCCATGTTCCTGGTGGGACTGAGAAAAACGCCACCCATATGCATCAGTTTGGAAAACGGGAAATAGACCAAAAGCGCGGAAACAAGAAAAACGTGAATATAAAAAATAGATCCTATATCGGCGATGATGGTGGGATGAAAAGTCACCAGCCCCACGGCCAGGCGTTTTATGGCGATGATATCGATGCCTGAACGCAGAAAAAAGCGCATCAGAATGCCGGTCAGGACAATGGCAATAATGAGATAGAGAGGGAAAAAATCGTTGGCAAGAGAAATATAGCGGACATGCCGGTTGAAAAAGCGGCGGCCAAGCAACAGAAAAAGCCCGAGCAGGATTGTTACCTCCGTCAGATACATCGTCGGAGCGCCGATCTGCAGAATGCCGTCAAAGAATTCAAGGCTTGAAATAACACCCGGCACCGGATCCATAAACAGCCGCATATGCCGCAAAATGATAACGAGGAAGCTGTAATGAAAGAGCAGAGCAAAGAGCCATAACCACTTGCTGGACTCATAGGTCAGCTTGGGACCCTTGTAAACCGTTGCCTTGGTATTACGCCAGAGTGAACGAAAAAGAACGACTTCAAGAAACATGCGCGCTATGACCTGAGAGGTGGTCAGGGGCGCCTCAAGTTTATCGTACTTTATCCAGGGCAGGGAAAATCCCTGCCCGCAGGTCGTCGGGATTTTAAACGGCACCGGCGATCTTGCCCAGCCGATAACCCGATAACAAAATCCGCCCAAGAACAAGGCCATGGCCAGATACGGCACGACAATACCGAAAATATACTGCATACCCGGTATACTCGCCCCAATCCATGAAAACAACACCAGGGCAACGACCGCCGCCAACGGGAAGGTGTACTTCATTGATCACTCCCTCGCTTTAAATGAAAACGATAACATTATGCATTATTACCTAAATCCTGCAGTTATCCGGCATTCGAACGTTGATACAGGCACATCTACTGTGTCGGCTTCATGAATTTCATGCTCAATGTACCAACAGTACACCTGTGCCGAAATTCATTTACCTCCTTGTATCTGCACCTGTCTGAACGTTCTCGGTGCACGAACAACTGCAGGATTTAGGTATGGAAAATTGCCCTGCCGGCAATCCACACAACGATGCAACCTACAACGAATTTCGCTGTCAGCTGATTTCAACTCCGGCACAACCAGTCTTTTTATTGCCTGCCAGTGCAGAGGCGCAGGCGGAATCGGTCAAAATAGAGCGACCGCTTTTTATCTCATGAACCCTATTTTTGTATAACTGCTCGCGACACTCCGTGTAGAGATCAAAAGCCAGCAAACCCAATCTATCCACGTCACAGTCAAAATCATCCAACTCTTCGGCAGACGGCCGTTTTTTTTTGCCGACCGTCAGCACTTGCCTAACCACCCACTTCAACTCCAGAATTGGAGCTACCGCCTGTGAAGGAGAAAATTCCTGGACGGCCCGAATACGAATAACCTGATCCAGCGGCGCAAGCATCTCCTTGGGAGTTGCCTTATCCAACACCTGTTCAAACAGCCTGGTCAGTCCTTCACGGATATTTGCGCCGACCGGATTGGCAAACCTGTCGCCGGAGCTCTTGAAAAAACCGGAGGCAATATAACTGTTGAGTGTCCTGTCGATCCAGAGAGACAGGATCTTCTCCTTGTTGGTTAGCAGAATTTCTTTCAGGCTCATCGCCACAGTTCAATAATTTTGTAGATAATCTTCAAAAAAAAATGAATGGCGATTCATATCATGTTTAACGGGTCATTTCAAGGGAAAAAAATCACCTGTTTGTATCGGTTGATCGACGCAATGTAGACGCATGGTCCATCAAAAGAAGGCCTACACCGACAAAGGGGTCGTCTTTCACCTCTTCAAGGAGACTTTTTTTCTCCTTTTTCCCGCCCAGGTCATCATTCAAGCCCGGCTCAATAAGGCCGGCAGCCTTAGCCTCTTCCCTTGCCTTTTCGGCCTCGGCCCGTTCTCTTTCCATACCGGTAAGAAAATCCGCAACTTTTGTCTTTTCCCGACGTTGTCTTGCCTTTTCAGATAATTCCTTAATTTCCTGAAACTTTTTATTTTTTGCGATCCAACCTTCAGCCAACTTTCGTGCATCATTCACATTAAAGGAAAATCCCTGCCATGGCTCATAATCAACAGCCTGCACGGTATCCCATGGCAGTGAATTATCCATATACTTTTCACCTGTTTTCAGATAATCGAGCATGCTCGGAGCAACAATATCCGGCTCGACCCCCTTGTATTGCGTTGAGCCGCCGGTGATTCGATAAAATTTCTGAATGGTCACCTTGAGCGCACCAAGGTCATCATATTTTTTCAAATGCAACAGCGGCAGATTGCGATTTAAATCTATTAGCGCCTGAACCGTGCCCTTGCCATGGGTATGTTCGCCGCCGATTATGATTGCCCGTCCGTAATCCTGAAGCGCCGCAGCAAGGATTTCAGATGCCGAGGCGGAAAACTGATTGACCAGGACAATGAGAGGACCGCCATATACAACATTGGCATCCCCATCTTCCAAAACCCGGATCATCCCCTGGAAATTCTTCACCTGAACAACCGGCCCTCCGGGAAGGAATAAACCCGAGATATCAACCGCATCCGTCAGAGCACCTCCTCCATCATTCCGTAAATCCAGAATTAAGCCACTGATACCTTTCTTTTTTAATTCAACAAGGGCATGCCGGGTGTCATCGGTCACATTTCTGCCGGATCCGGCATCTCTGGGTGCATTAAAATCCCTGTAAAAACTCGGAATCCTGATATAGCCGACTTTTTCCCCCTTATGACCGGTAAGAACCGTTGATTTCACATAGGTTTCTTCAATTTTAACCACGTCCCGGACTATGGGGATAACCTGCTTGACACCATCGGGTTTGCGTACGGTCAAAATCACCTCGGTTCCCTTCGGGCCCCGAATATAACTGACCGCCTCCCGGATTCGCATGTCATTGATATCAATAGGCTTGCCGCCCTTTTCCGCCACGGACAGAATAGTATCCTCGGCCTGTAACTGGCCCTGTCGCTCGGCGGCGCTTCCGGGAATAATGCGTACCACCTTGATATGGCCGTCATCTTCCCTGAGCAGGGCCCCAATACCTTCAAGCGAACCCGACATATGAATATCAAAATCCTCTTTAGACGTTGGAGGCAGATAATTGGTATGCGGGTCAAAGGCCCGGGCCACGGCATCAAAGTAGCGGTTATAATGATCCTGACGGCTTTCCTTGAGCAATCTATCCAAATAATGCAGGTTCCGTTCGCGAACCGTTGCGAGCGCAGATTTCCAGGTCGGACTGCCGGTTATAGAGGTTTTTTTCTTCTCTTTTTTTTCTTTTGTATTTTTCTTTTTCTTTACCTTGTCAAGATCATTGAGGTATTCGTCAAGGACCTGAAGCTTCAACACCTTACGCCATCTGTCAGCCAGCTCCTCCCTGCTTTTGGTCCAGCTGATTTTTTTCGGATCGGATTCAATGTATTCTCTGCGCTCGGGATCAAAACCCTTGTTCATGATCGGATCAAGCATAGCCTTCACCTGACGAATCCGGTCGTTTAAAATCTGCATACCGGCATCAGGCAGCACTATCCTGCCCCGCCGCAGTTCATCATCAATATGGTCGGCAAAGGCCGTCAGTTCATCCACATCCGACTGAAAAAGGAATCGTTTGCGGGGATCAAGCTGACGCAGATAAAGAGCAAAGGCCTTCTCAGAAAGCGCATCATCAAAGGGAACATGGCTGAAATGCTGCGCCGGCAGCTGATGGCTCAGCATATAGGCGATAAGCCGGTTTCGGGCAGGATCAAACTTCACCGGCTTCACATTCGCCCATGCCATCGTCGATGTCAGGGTCAAAATTATCAGCCAGCCTGCAAAATTACGCATAATGCGCATGGTGTGCTCCAAGTAAAAAGACACTTATAAAGAAGCCGGACGGATTACCGGCATCAGTAACCTCGGGCGAAACAATCAATGGTCTCGACATCCTGTACGAAAAGAAACCTTGCATCCGGAAAGAGAATGCATCCAATCAGGCAAGGACTACAATGGACTAACCAGTTTTCCGGCCTCACTCATGGCGGTCATAATCTCATGCATATTTGAAATATGACCGATCTTGATTTCGGATTTCAGCTGAAAAAAATCCAGACAGGTTCCACAGGCAAGAATCTCAACCCCTTTTTGCTGCAGGGAGACCAGAGCATCAAGTGCCCCGGATTTGCCGGCAACCAGCTTAACCCCGGAATTATAAAAAATAATTTTGGTCGGCAGGGGATCAACCTGCTCAATGGTCTGGATATATGTCTGCAACAGGGCCCAGCCCAACTCATCACTGCCGCGGCCCATGGAATCAGAAGAAATCACATACACCATGCCGGC
>Ga0256831_1002075_pt1 | contig 10535 bp, 12 predicted proteins | sample 132544metaG_FD_189087 | JGI IMG/M metagenome (GOLD analysis project Ga0256831, IMG submission 189087) | Hydrothermal vent microbial communities from Lau Basin, Pacific Ocean - 132-544 | ecosystem: Environmental > Aquatic > Marine > Hydrothermal vents | place: Pacific Ocean: Lau Basin | collected... | reverse complement strand
GGTCTACTCTCGGCAAAGGGGCTTGGCCATGGGATGGAGGAAAGGAGAGGAGTGGAATGTGAGTATCAGTAGTTCGGAGAGATTGGTAACTCGTCTTACGCATTTTAGCCTTTCTCGAGAAAATACAACCGGTAGTGAAGCATGAGGAAGGCACTGGTACTAATAGCGCGATAATGACCTCCCTACTACTAGCAGAACATCTAAGCCTAATAGAACTCTGGAAGTATAAGGTTAGAAGCTCTGTTTATGGCATAGCATTCAGTGAAGACGGCTATATGGGCGTCGCATCCGGTAACTTGAACAGTTGCGCGTATGTTTTCGATGTAAACGGAAATATGCTAAATAGTGTGTGCGGAAGTAGCTGGATGTATGATGCTTCGTATTCGAACAAAATGTTTGCCTTTATCAACTTTGATGGTCATGTCTACATAACTAGTAAAGACGGAGTGTTGCTTAAAAAGATATATAGGGGAACAGTACAGCAGGACCGTTGTACTGAGAGGTAGTAAGTTTATCGCATGTGGTTATAGATGCGCTCTCTTCGATCTCGAAGGCAATAAACTATGGGACATAGACGTAGGATATGTGTTCGGGAGGCCTTCGTACTACCAAGGCTATTGGTACGCAGCCGATCGAGGTTGGTATAAGCTCTTGATCATAAAGGACGGAAAGATTATTAAGGAAATAAGCTATAGTGAAAAGGTTTTTGGTACAGCTGTTTGCGGTCACTACCTTGCAATGAGTACATGGTCCCACGTATACCTTTATAATATTTTGGAGCCTTCTAGACCAAAGCTTATTTGGAAAAAAGGAGGTCTTGATGCAGCAGCCCAAGTCACCTTCAGCCCGGATTGTAAGTATATAGCAGTAACCGATGCAGGAAACCACAATCTGAGGATATATGATATTAATGGTAATCCAATAACTACTATTCGCTATGGAGATAGGTATGATGATAAGGTTTGGGCTGTTGCTTGGTGGAAAGACAGAATAGCAGTAGGGTTGGAAGATGGAAGGATATATGTGTATAAGGTTGAAGGTTACGAACCATTTTTCCTTGAAGCCTATACAACTACAACAGTAATAAGGATAAAAGTCCCAATAACCGTAATAACGACCATGGAAGTTCCGGTAACCGTAACGATAACGGTACCTAGGTAAAGACGCTTTTGTTAGATGTTACGCTAAACTTTTACGACTGCTTCAGCCAAGATATGGGGGATAGAATTTGACCTTCGATCTAAGCGAGATCAGAAAGGTGATCAGAGAGGAGGTCAAGAAGGCCGTCTTAGAGGCCTTGACAGAGCTAGTCCCCTACGTGAGCGACGAGGAGCAAGAGGAAATCGAGAGGATCGCTGGAAAGCCGGAGGACTACTCAGAGGAGGACTTTGAAGAATGGTATGGAGAGTGAAATACCACAAGAGAGCTGTTCGCTTCCTTCAGTCCTTGGATGAAGGAACGAGAAGAAGGGTGCTTGATAGGATAGATGAGCTGAAAGATGCCTTGAACGAGGGCAAGTTCCCCCTACTGGAGGCTTCAGATAAAGAAGTTAAAGGGGAGCTGGGAGGGCTTCTTCAGGATGAGGGTCGGCAAGATAAGGGTGATCTTCAAGCTTGACATCAACGAAGAGGTAATCTACATCTATAATGTTCACTTCCGTGAGGGCGCTTACGATTGAGTAAGCTACATTTAGTAAAACATACCAAGATATGATCCCAGCTATTACGATCGAATTTCTTTGGGAGCGTAACTGCTTTGTAGCACTTTTGAGGCAGCGAGAGCCCCAACCTTCTAACGAGCCATGAAATTCTTGGGACATCTGTTGCTTAAGCCTCAAGAAAGGTCTTCGGGAGGACTCTAACGCGTTGTTGTGGAGCTTATTCTGGAAACCCACTTACACTCAAGCTTACTCAATGCATACCTCAAGGCGCGCGAGCACTTATCTTGTGAATCGCTCTATGTTCAAGCGTCCACCAGTTCATGCTTACGACACATAAAGGGTGTAATCGAGAAGCTTACCCTAAACGGAATGGGATAAAACGTAAGAATCTTAGCCTGTCTCACGCTAACTTATTCACTATTATCGGTTTTATCTCTGCCATAGCTTTCATAAGAGCAGAGGTTATGCGTGACCTCTCCTCCGGCTCTAGCTTGTCCACTACCTTGAAGATGTCCTTTATCATCATTACTGCTTGATCTAATCCCATTGCTTTGGCTAGCTCTAACTTCTTCAGACCGTATCTGATCTTCTCCAAATACTCCCTATTCTCCTCTAAGTACTTCTTGCCCTCTTCGGTGAGAGCGTACTTCTTACCTTTGCCCTCTCCCAATGCTTCAACGAAGCCCTTCTGTTCCAAGGACTTCATCAGAGTATAGGTAGTGCTCATGGCTATGGGTAGGCCCTTTTCCTTCAGGGAAAGTAAGGTTTCGTACACAGACTTGGGGCCTTCTTCGAGTTCGGCCAGTACTAAGAGTTCGGCCATACCCTTTCCCTTCATCTCGAGCATTTCAAAGAACTCGTCCAGAGAGCCTATCAAGCCACTTCACCCGTAGTTCAATTGAACTACAAGTGTAATAAGTTTTACGGCCTTGAGCATAATAATAAGGGTTCAAAGCAATACCAACTTGCTCATGGAGATTTGGCGAATCCTATTTGCTATGCATAGCCGTTACTGGGGAATGGTAGAGGTGGACCATTCCAGCCGGGGTTACGGTTAATATACTTTTCGTCCGTCCTACAGCTGTAGGACAAAGTGTCAGACACACATACATAAGTAACGATTCGGTAGGAAGTGTGGGGTCTACCCGTGGCTGTACAAGTGCAAACCCCGAGCTCGGCCCCGGAGAGCGAGGTAGAGTTCTACCTCGCCGAAGCGGCTGTCTGTGGTCGCTAAAACCCGTCTTTTTCCATAGCTCAAGTTTACCTTAATAAAGCGGGTGGCGCAACTAAAACTACCCTCAAGACCTTTCTTCCGGTGGCTAAGGAGTGCCCAGCCACGAAGACCCTAGGTACTTGCTGGCTTGGTGGGGTTTGGAGAAGGCGGAGAGAGTGGTTAGGAACCCCGGAATGCCCATAGACAAGGCTAGGGCTCAAAGGCTAATACAAGAGATGTGGAGCGAGCTGAAGAAGCTCCGCTGGTCCGGCTTACCTTCGGACATGGCCTCCGAAATGGCTCAGCCCTTAGCAGAGAAGGCAAAGGAACTCAAGGACGTACTCAAGCTCAAGGGAGTTGAGGAGAAGGACTTAGTTAGGGCCCAAGCTTCGTGGGGCTTGTCTTACATCCAGTCCCTCCCAAGCCTGTTAAAGCTGAAGGAAGAGGCCGACCCGGGAGAAGCCGTTTACGTCTTCTCCGGGAAAGTGACCGAGGTAGCGGACCACCCGAACGCGGACAAGTTGAAGGTTACTAGGGTCAGCTTGAAGGTAGCCGCAATACCAGTAGTAACGAACATACAAGAGGTTAAGGAAGGAGAGGTGAGGGCAGTCGCTCTGTTACCTCCGGCGGACCTCAGAGGAGTAATAAGTTGGGGAATGTTCTGCTCGGATCCGTTAAGCTTGGAGGAGGGCAAGCCCTTCCCACCTTATGATAAGGGCGCTGTAGGCGCACAAGTGGAGCAACTGATGAGGGAAGCGCTCAGGATAAGGAAGTAGGCAAGTATTCTCTATAAAGCCTCCAAAGCCTCTCACAAGCTTCACTCCACTCTATTTTGACCGGGTTTAGCAAACCAGCTCTCATAGAGTGGTCAACCAAGGTTATTGCCACCATCGCCTCTGCCACGCTAACTGCCCTAAGCACTATCGCTGGATCGTGCCTCCCGGGAACTCTTATGTCGGTCTCCTCTAGTGTCTTAATGTTAACGGTCTTCTCCGGTATCATTATGGAGCTTGTGGGCTTGAACGCTACTCTAACCCTTACGTCGCCCCCAACGCTTATCCCGCCCAACATACCTCCGGCCTTTTCTCCTTCTAGAACCGGTTCTCCTACTTCAGTAACTATCCTATCCCTTGCCTCGCTGCCTCTCATTGAGGCCAACTTGAAGCCGTACCCGACTTCAAAGCCCACCGCTGCTGGAATGCTCATCAAGGCCTTAGCCAAGTCAGCTTTGAGCTTGTCGAACACCGGCTCGCCTAGGCCAGAGGGCACGTTCCAAGCGACAACTTCCACTATGCCTCCAACGCTGTCCTTGTTCTTTAAGGCATCCCTTAGGATCTCCTCAGCTCTCTCATCACCTCCGACCACTCTGAACGGGGAGAGTCTTGCCTTCAGTCCTTCTTGGGGGTCCTTAGCTGTGGGAAACTCTTCGCCCCCTAGGCTGACCACGTTCCCAGTTACTAATACTCCCAAGCACGAGAGGAGCTTCTTCGCTATCGCTCCAGCAATAACCCTAGAGACCGTTTCCCTTCCAGAGGCCCTTCCTCCTCCCCTATAGTCCCAGTGCTCGTAGCCGTACTTCTTGATATAAGCCAAGTCCGCGTGCCCGGGCCTGGGAGTCTCCTTTATCAATTCGTAGTAATCGGAAACCACGTCTTTGTTCCATACGATTACGGATATAGGCATTCCAGTGGTTTTACCCCTGAAAACCCCGCTCAGTATTTGGGGCTCGTCTCCCTCTTTCCTAGGAGTCGTGTACCTCCTCCCGGGCCTCCTAAGCACCAGCTCGACCTTCAGATCCTCCTCGTTCAGGGGCAAGCCAGCCGGACAACCGTCTATTACCGCTCCGAGGGCCTTTCCGTGGCTCTCGCCCCAAGTGGTTACTCTGAACAGCGTCCCGAAGGTGTTGCCTCCCACCCTCGACCCTCTAACTGACCTCTGACTTAGGGCTTAAGAGGCGGACGGAATCTTTAATAAATAAAGAATCGTGTGGGGTGCTCGGGGACCCGAGTGATGAGAAGCGTACTACTAGCGACCTTGCTCTTGGCTGCCGTAACTTTGGCTTACACGCCGGCCTACCCTTGTACCTACTGTCACACTCCCTTCCTAAAACTGAACGGTAACGTTAAGAAGGCTGAGATACACAAGATAGACCTAACCGTTGGAGCTCACGCCGGGCTTTACTGTTCCAACTGTCACGACCCTAAGAACCCCATGAGGCTCATAACTGGAGACGTCGTCATACCCCCTAACTTGGCCTCCGAGAAGGACCTAATGAAGTACAACAAGCTGTGTGCTCAATGTCACCCGAGAGTTTACGCTGATTATATGGTAGGGGCCCACGGGAACAGCACTTTCGTGTGCGAGGGAGGCACAACCTACTTCGTCATAGGCTACAAGAACTCCCCGTGGTGGTACCACGAGTGTCCAGAGTATAGGAACATGCACACCGTCCCCGGAAAGCCTTGTGTGTTCTGCCACAACCCCCACGACCCAGTAAAGCCCCCCGCGAGCATAATGCCTCCACCCTCTGACAGGCCCGCTCCCTACAAGCAAGACGCGATTACCTACACCACGAGTTTTCTGATGCTCCTAGCCGCTGCCCTCTCGATATTCGCATACGTGAAGAAGTGAGGGGGTGGTGAGAAATGGTAGAGAAGGGAGGGAAGGTTAGGAGGAACCTCCTCAAGGGAATTGCGGCCACCGGAATTACTGGAATGATGGTACTGGACAGGGACAAAGTAAAGGACATGCTCAAACCCGTCACTAAGGAAGACCTAGAAGACGGCTACGTCTACACCATAAACGGCGAAGAATATGTGATAAGCGCGGAGAGCCCGTACAAGACCCCAGAAGAGCTGAAGGAGCTGGCTAAGAAGAAGGAACAAGATGCGAAGAGGAGGTGTATGGAGAGCGCGAAGGAGATATGTAAGAGGTTGGGCGAGAACTCTCCAGAGTGCAGGCTGGCCAAGAAGCACTGTAAGGAGATCAAGGTAAAGTGGACCCTAGCGAAGAAGGGCGTAAGGTGGGCTATGGCTCTGGACCTAAACCGCTGTATAGGCTGTAGGAGGTGTGCCTACGCTTGTGTACAAGAGAACAACATAGACCGCACTCAAGGCATAGAGTGGATCAAAGTGCTAAACTTGAGCAGGGAAGAGCTGGAGCTAATAGCCACCGACCTGAAGTACACTGATGCTCCATACAAGGAGAGGGTCTACATACCGCTAGCTTGTAACCAGTGTGAATACCCACCTTGTACCATGGTCTGCCCAGTGAGGGCCACTTGGAAGGAGGCTGACGGAATAGTGGTGGTGGACAGCTACCGCTGTATAGGCTGTAGGTATTGTATAACGGCTTGTCCGTACGGAGCTAGGCACTTGAACTGGAAGCCGGTCATAGTGGATGCCCTAACGCTGAACCCGAACATGCACGTTCTAGGAAACGTGCCAAGGGAAGTGCACACCGTAGAGAAGTGTATCTTCTGTATGCAGAGGAGCAGAGACGGAGGAACCACTGCTTGTGTGGAGATATGCCCAGTAGGAGCGAGAGCCTTCGGAAACTTGCACGACCCAGAGGGCCCGATAATGAGGATCATAGAGGAGTACGGAGCCTTCGTGCTGAAGCCTTACGCGGGAACCAAGCCGAGGTTCTTCTACTACTTCGGCCCAGCTAGGACCCCGCCTAAGGACGCGAAGAACCCCAAGTCCAGCAACTGGTTAGGAAACCCGCCTAGGCCGGAAGAAGGGGCTCCGGGTCCGAACGTGTTGCCCGGAGGAGAAGAGTCTTTTAATGAGGAGAAGAAGTCCGGCGAGGGTATGTAAGGGGGTGATCGCCGATGAGTGAGATAATAGAAATTTTCAAGACGATCTGGCACTTCATTAAGTACGCCTTCAACGGCGGCTGGAGGCACTGGGTATTCATCTTCGCAATGGCTGGTCTAGGAGCCTATACGCTAGGACTATGGGCCGGAGTACAAGCAGCTCCAGCGATATACGTACAGCTGGTCAAGCACCTAAACTTCGATCCTTCGCTACTCAAGATGCTAGGCATTAGACCCGATCAAGGAGGAATGATCTACACCGACATGAGCGACTCAGTGGCGTGGGGTATGTACATATCGTTCTTCGTGTTCTGGGTCGGTGTAGCCGCTGCGGGAGTGCTCTTCGGAATGGCAGCATACGTATTCAGAGACAAGGGCTTCATGAGGGTAGCCCCAGTAGCGGAAGCCCAAGCGATCGCTGCCATAGTCGTAGCCCTACTGCTAGTGTTCGTCGACGTAGGAAGGCCAATAAGGACCATACAGCTGCTAGCCCTACCAATAATGCTGAACTTCAAGCTGCCCAACTGGCACTCAGTGTTCGACTACGACTTCATAGTGCTGAACAGCTACCTCATAGTGAACATCATAGGAGTCTTCCTAGCAGTACACTGGTATAGGAGAGGGCCAAAGTATGCCCCGCCCAAGTGGCTAATGTACGCCTTCATGGTAATAGCCGGACCACTGGCGATAGGTATACACACCGTAACGGCGTTCATCAGCCAAGCCCTAACCGCTAGGCCTTACTGGAACAGCCCGCTGCTGGCTCCAGCATACGTCGCTACTGCGCTCGCCGCCGGTCCGGCAGTACTCTTGCTAGTACTCATGATCGCCGAGAAGTTCTACAAGGGCTACAAGGTACCCAAGTACGTGTACGAGAAGACCATAATAGCCGCCACCGTCGCCCTCGTAGTAGGACTGTACTTCACCCTAAGCGAAGCACAAGAGACCTTCTGGTACACCACTGAGCCCGCCAAGAGGATCCAAGCAATAGGAGTGTTCCTAGCGCCGTTCGTGTGCAACATAATGAAGCCGATGTTGAAGGACTACGCCTTCTACTTCGCCGGCCACGGCTTCTGCCGCTGGGGCCTGCCGGGCATGGAGTACATAGCGATACTGAACTGGATATGGATCGTGCTAGGAAGCCTAACGGTACTGCTAGTGGTCTTCGTGCCGCCGCTGAGAAAGAGGTACAAGGGAGTAGCTCTATTAGCGACGCTGATAGTGCTAGCGGTGGTCAGCGAAAAGACGTTCAGGATAGTGATACCGGCCTACGTGCCGGACGTAATGGGTGTGCTGCACCCGTACTTCCCGACGCCGCTAGAGGTGGCCCTAACGGTGGCAGCCCACGCGCTGGGTCTGCTAGTCTACATACTGGTGGCGAGGCCAGTACTAGTGGCCCTAGTGCGCCACTACGGCGCTCACGGAGAGGAGCACTAAGCTTTTTTGAGAACTCCTCCCTTGTTCTTTAAGTAGCCTTCAATCCTTAAGGTTACCCTTCCCACACAAAACCCCTCTTTACCCTCTTCGACCTCGAGCAAACAGTTCTTCTTCATGACCCTTTTGCACGAACAAAGCCTTTTACCCATAACTATTGTGTTTATGTATGCAGATACCTTGCCTTCCAAGATCTTTACCAATTCATGGGGTTCCAAGGAAGAGGTTGCCAAGACCAAGCCCTTTCTAACCGGGACCGCCCAGACGCTCTCGTCATAAGGCATTACCAAATCCATGAACTCCTCTGAGGCCCTATACTCCTTCCCGGGCCTACAGCCTATTGCCGCTAAAGTTCTCAGCAACCCCTTCTCAGACATACCTTAACTGCCTCCTCCACCGCTCTGGAAGGATCTATCTCTAACCAAGCTTTCACGCCTTCATCGTCGAACCTTCCTTTCAGAACCTCTCTCTCTATCTCATCTAAGCGTTGGAGTACCTCCCTGGCCCTTTTTAATAGCTCTGGCTTGATGAACTTGGCTGCATCGTCAAGCTTGTTCATTATTATCAGTTTGGCTATTCCATCTATGCCCATCTTGAGGGTTTCCACAAGTTCTTGGTAGCTGGGTGACTTCACCTTGACCATTAACGGTCTTTGCTTACCTTCCTCAAACCACACCACAAAGCCCTCGAAGCTCTCGTCTAACATTTTCTCCAGCTCGTCTAAGTCATTAACGCTGAACTCCTTAGGCCCCTTCAGAGGATACAAGTTCAAAGTCTTCATATCTCTATAGGCCAAGGGAACCAAGAGCCACTCTTCCTCCTTGAAGACGTCCTCCAAGTTGTCCACCCACTTGCTTCCGGAACCGGGGCCGAGGAGTTCGAAGACATGAGTACCTTTCGGTTCAAAATCCTTAAGCAGTTCCAAGGCCTTCTTTGCAAAAAGAGAGTCCTCGTCGAGCCTCTTCCTAGTGGCTGCCCTAAGCTGACCGTCGTACTCGAAGACGGATACCATGGTTCCGTCCAACTTCTCGAAGACCCTCTTTGGCTTAGGTAGGTTCTCTTTCCTTAACCATTCAAACTCTCCGAGGTTGAAGAACTTGTGAAAAGGATAGGCAACGAGTTCCGGTCCATCTTTGGTCCAAGCTATAACGGTGCCCCTCGCGTCCAAGAGTAACGGTATGGGCTCCTTGGGAGGTCTCTTGTATGAGTACACACAAAGCCTAGAGTTGCCTTGGGGGTAGCACCTAACCCAGAGCTTTGATATCAGCTCCCTGACCTCACTTTCGCTTCCCTCTCTGCCCAAAACCTCTTCATAAGGCACTTCGTCCCCTTCCCAGAGCTTGAGCAGCGCTAAGTACAGCGCGTTCATCTCTTTTAATCCTCCCACCCTACCCCTAGCATTCGAATAAGTTTGAGGAGCCCCGCCTCGACCTTCAAGGTCATAAAACGGAATGGACGCGACCCAACATTAAAAGTAGCCAAGCCTGAGAGATGGACGGGAACCGCTATCTTGAATGACAGAGGCAAGAGAGGACTAGCGGCGCTGTGGAGCCTAGCGAGGCTAGCGTCGGGGCCGTTGCAGAGGTACCTAGAGAGGAAGCTAGAGAAGGAGGTGCTCAGCGGCGAGGTGCCGGTTCACGTGGGCATCATACCGGACGGGAACAGGAGGTGGGCTAGGATGAAGGGAATGCAAGAGTGGCTGGGGCACAGAGAGGGGTACAAGAGGATGAAGGAGGTGCTCGTCTGGCTTTTGGATTTGAACATAAAGGTCGTCACAGTATTTGCTATGTCCACCGAGAACTGTTTGAAGAGGAGCGAGGAGGAGCGGGAAAAGCTCTTCGAACTCATAACCAAGGGCCTCTACGAGCTTTCCGAAGAAAAGCTCGTCCACGAGAGGAGGGTAAAGGTAAACGTCTTCGGCGAGGCAGAGATGTGGCCGGAGAAGCTAAGGAAGGCCGCCGAACACGTCATGGAAGTTACCAAAAACTATGGAGATAGAGTCTTCAACGTCGCTATTTGTTATGGAGGGAGACAAGAGATAGTGAGGGCAGTTAGGCAAATAGCCAAGGAGGTGAAGGAGGGAAAGTTGAACCCAGAAGAAATAAGCGAAGAGACCATAAGCTCTCACCTATTCACTGCTGGCCTCCCCGACCCGGACCTAATAATTAGGACCAGCGGGGAGGAGAGGCTGAGCAACTTCTTGCTTTGGCAATCCGCCTATAGCGAACTCTACTTCGTCAACAGCTATTGGCCAGAAATTAGGAAGTTGGACATACTCAAAGCCATTAGGGACTACCAGAGGAGGCAGAGGAGGTTCGGTCGGTAGAGCCGAAGCCTCCCCTCCTAGTGTCCCCGGGAGGCAACTCGTTCACCTCATAGGGCTCCAAGTACGCGACGGGAAGTATTAGGAG
>Ga0256831_1002074_pt1 | contig 10536 bp, 12 predicted proteins | sample 132544metaG_FD_189087 | JGI IMG/M metagenome (GOLD analysis project Ga0256831, IMG submission 189087) | Hydrothermal vent microbial communities from Lau Basin, Pacific Ocean - 132-544 | ecosystem: Environmental > Aquatic > Marine > Hydrothermal vents | place: Pacific Ocean: Lau Basin | collected... | reverse complement strand
GCTCCGCTCTTGGCGTTGTCAATCAAGCTCTGTAAATTGCCTGCAAATGAATTTATGCTAAAACTCAGCACAGCAATAGCTATTAATACTTTTCTCAACATACCTCTCTCCTTTTTTTAGATAAAATCGTTATTTTTAAAGTAAATAAGACCTATAAATCCTATAAACAAACCCATAAAAATTGGATATATATATGAGATTAAAATCAAGCCATTGTTTCCTACTTTGCCCAGCAGTGTCCAGGCTATAGGCCCTATAACTGCAAGCTTAACATCAAACAAACTGAATGCGGCAATCCTGAAAAGTTCCAATGGATTAGCCAGAGCCATAGCAAGAACAAGGTTTAAACTTATACCAAATTTCAGAAAAAGACCCAGAATCCCAACATCTAAAAGCACAACAAAGAAAAACCAAACAAAGAAAGCGGTAAAAATAGCCGTGTCCTGCCTCTGGGATAGTGATGATATAAAGTAAGATATGCCTAAGAAACATAAGCTCAATGCCGCAACCAAACCTGTATAGACACCGTAAACATGCCAGGGGACAGGAAAGTGCTTCATCATTCCCCAGATAACGCTAAACAAAAACGCAGTATAGATTGGTATTACAATAACAATGAACCTTCCTATAAATTTACCCCAGTAGTATTGAGTGATTGAAACAGGAAAGGATACAAGATACTCAAGAATAAAAAGTTCTCTCTCCATAACGACGGAGCGGGAAGCACTTATTAATATAAAGAGCGGCAATATAACGATGGTTATCTCTATATAACCAATCAAAACCCTTGTTAAACCTGTAAAACCAAGCACCTGTGATGCTGTTATACCAGACCACAAAAACCCACCCATTAAGCCAAAGAAAATGACAAAGTATATGTAAAACCACTTGCCCCTGAACGCATCTTTAATCTCAAAAATAGCCATACTGACAAGATTCCTCAACTTGCAGCCCCCCAATAAAATTCAGGATAAATCAAGCCCCCGATTTTCTACCACAGTTTACTTTAATACACACATCTTCTTAAGCTTCATCTTAAACATCTTAGGCATCTTTTTCATCATCATCTTTTCCTTCCTGATGCCCCTTTCAAGCAGAAGCTTCTTTGCCTCATTCCAGCTCAAGCACTTCTTGTCTGTTTCACCCTTTTTAAAAGCTCCAAGACCAAAGTGCATCGGTGTCATCATGCCATCAACCCAGCAGGCATCCCTCGCATTCAACCACTTACCCGTTTTTGCATCTGTTACCCAAACTAAAGCTTTGTTTGCCCAGCCAAAGTGACAGTCGTGATAAAGCCACATAACAGCACAACCGATGTCATCAAACTTGTAAACCTTTCCCGTTTCTGGGTTTCCCACCTCTGCCGAAAAGTAAGGGCTTTTAATCTTCATCATGCATCTCTTACACTTGTCATGCCCGAAATTAATCGGCTGAGGCTTCAAAGTTACCTTAGCTTGACCGCCAACAGCAAACATAAGTGAAACAGCAAAAACGATAACCACTGCAACCGCCGCCCTGAACAAACGCATGGCACACCTCCCAAAAAATAGTTTAACTCAAGAAACTCTCATCCCGAATGATATATCCATTATCCATCTCTATAATCCTTGAAGCCCTGATATTCCCCTTTTCTTCCCTGTGAGATGTGTACAGAAGGGTCAAATCATCGGGCATGCTATTTACAACATTAGATATAATTTCCCTGCTCTTCGGATCAATATAAGCAAGCGGCTCATCGAGTATCAGTATCTCTGGCTGTCTCCCAAGTGCAATCGCCATCAACACCTTCTTTTGCATACCACCAGATAACTTCTTAAAGTGCCTTTTAATACCACTCTCCTCAAACTGAAGCTTTTCAAGTACATCGTAGATAACATCCTCTTCATCGGGCTCGTCGTCAACCTTACATACAAACTCTATAAGCTGCTCAACGGTCATCAAGATTGGCGGCGGAATCTGTGGCACATACCCTATAATCTTTGCAAGCTCTGCCTTGTCCTTCCTCGCGTCCATTCCCTTCACAATAACATCACCATCATACACATAGGAGCCTATTATACACCTCAAAAGGGTGGTCTTGCCACTGCCGTTTCCACCCACAATCATAACCCTCTCACCCTTTTCAATCTTCAAATCGATATCCTGAAGAACAAGGCCTTTGCCGAAATCCTTGCTCAACTCCTTTATCTCTATCAAGTTAAGCCCCCTAAAGTATCTTATCGAGATATCTTAAATCAAACTCCAACGCATCGTAAGCACAGACATCTATACATCTACCACAGTTTATGCATGCCAGGCCGTCAACAAAAGCCGTTTTATCCTTGGTGTTCTTGGACTTTTTCAAGGCATCGGTTAAAAGTGTTGGTTCAAGACAGACCTTATAACAGTTACCACAGTGCGTGCAGTTGTTAAGGTCAAACTTAACCTTCAACAGACCTATCTTGCCTACCAATCCATAGGTAGTGCCTGTAGGACATATATATCTGCACCAGAACCTGCGAGCATAAAAGACCTCGAACACAAGCAACAGCAGAACCCAGAGGAGCATTACCGTGGGACCATAGATAAAAGCCCTGTTAACAATATCAACTGGGTTGAAGCTTTCGAAAAATATTGAACCCGTAATTAATGGAATAAGCAAAAACATTACCCAAAAAGCATACCTAACATGGGGATTATAATCCCTTCTCTTTTTTATAACACCTTTCTTCCTCAAGTATTCATGGATTATCTCACCAATCTCAGCCAAAAGGTTGTATGGACAGACCCATCCACAAAAAGTTCTTCCACCCACAACAAAATAAAAAATTAGTATGGTTAAAAATCCAATTATTGCATTCAGCGTCAACATTTTATGGGCAGCAACATACTCAAGTCCTGTATATAAATCGATTAAAAAGAAGCTCATTAACCTTGAGCCGTTCAAGCTACCAGCAAGAAAGTCCAAAGCCCACTTGAAGGATAGAGCAAATGTCGCTGTAATCAAAACAATTGTAAACCAACGAACACATCTGTAGGAGATTCTTCCCGGCCTAATCTTTCTTGTGTTAATAAATAGCTCGTGAAAATTTCCCCTTTTTGGTTTAACTTTGTTTGCCATTCTTCTCACCCCACTTCATTCCTGGAATAATAACTATAGCAGGTGGATCCACAGGACATACCATCTCACAAACTCCACACCCTGTACAACCCTGTTTCACCACAGGAATCTGATAAGTCTTACCTGTTTTTTTATCCTTTCTCTCCTCTATGGTTATAGCCGCAGGACCGATTGGGCACTTATCAGCACACAGTGTACATATATCTTTCATATACGAAGCTGGATTAACTTTCCATTTATACTTCCACTCATCCCACTTGTGCTTGGATTTATGCTTCAGCTTTTCTCCTTTGACACACAAACACCTATCGGGCTTCAAAACGGCAAGACCCATGCGTGTACTCTCAGCATTGGGAGCAAGCTCGTGCACCAAAGCATAGGTCGGACACACAAGAACACACTGGATTCCTTTGCATGAAAAATCACAGGCATTTGTCCTCGCATCAATATAAGGTGTCTGATAGGCAAGCCCTTCATCAATATCGGCAAGCTTAATACACTCAACAGGACAAATCTGAACGCACAGTCCGCACTTAATACAGGCTCCGAGAAAGTCCTTCTCGTTAATTGCCCCGGGAGGTCTCAATAATTTCCTCTCAGGAGGCGTCAGCAGTGGAGTTGCACCAACCCCTATAGCCGTTCCTGCAACCGTCAAGCCAAGATACTTAACAAAGATGCGTCTATCCATCTCTACCATCTCCTTTAGCATGGAATTTTGGTAAATATAGCTTCATTAAAGGTTTTTTATCCTCGAGCAAGATAGAAGGCTCAGAAAAAGGTACCAGTTTTTGTATAAACTTAATAAGACTGAAAATGGGAGAACCTGTAAAAAGCCTCAAAGATGGCGTATCCTCAGAAATTATACCCGAATATTTAAGTTCAAAGTAAGGCAAATCTCCAATACCGTCGTGGTTCAAATCGTATCCAACATATCTATCCCAGTAGTTCTCCTCCCAGTAACCCCTTCTTTTGTTTATCATGCCTCCACTTACTCTGATATCTCTGTAGTTTCCCACATAATCGTTGTGCACAAATATGTTTTTGTTCCTTGTAACATCAGTGTTAAAATCCATAGCTATAGTATTAAAATAAAATCTTATATTTTCAAACCTACAGCTCTTCCCTGGTTCATAAGGTGATTCATCTATGAACACTCCCCTTGTGCAGTGTTCGATTGTGATATTTTTTGCCACCAAATTGCTTGCATCCTTTAAACCTAAACCAATAGCCGTCACAGTATTATTGTTTGTAATGGTGGCATTATCTATCTCAACATCCGTTGTGTACATATCGTATATACCCACCATGTTGTGATCGCCACGATAATTAATGACTTTGTCGAAATTGGAGTACATGAAGTGTATGCCATACCTTGAGCGCACAGTGGTCTGGTCTTCTATTGTGTCATGCCTGCAGAACCACACAATCAAATCTCTTGAATCATGAACATAGTTACCTTTAAGCAAGTCGTGATGACTCCACCAGAGTCTTATGGCATCCCCCCTCAAGCCTACCTGCTTGTAGGGTTTTGATGATATATCGTTGTATGCAATTAAACTATAGTGCATATATTTGGTCTGTATTCCGTAAAGGCAGTTCCTTATAATATTGTGAACTATTTTAATGTGTTTAGCTTTTTTGACAGCTATGCCCGCATCCATCTCCCACCCTTGGGAACCAGAGTTCTGGATGATGCAGTTCTTTATGGTGACATTGTCAGCTTTTATGGTTATTACATTACCCTTGCCCTCACCATCAATTATAGCCTGATTCTGCCCGTCTATTGTCAATGGCTTTTTTATCACCACATCTCCGTAGTATATGTCTTTTTTGAGCTTTATTACACTACCAGGCTTTGCTTTATCAATTATCGTCTGTAGAGTATTCGCCCTCGATATTCCAATAAAAAGAAACAGTATAAAAAAAACAGACCAAATATATATGTTATTTTTCTTTGCCACTGCTGGAGGTGCCTCCTTGAGGATAACTTCCGTAGAGAGCTTTCTCAAACTTTTCTTCTTTTGCAAAAATATCCTTTACAAGCTGTTTCCAGGGGATACACTTTTTGTACTGTTTTGGCTTTTCCTTGTATGCCCCAAATCCAAATCCCATAGGTGTTATCTGACCACTGACCCAGCACGCACTCTTGGCAGGAATCCAAGCACCATTTTTAGCACTTGTCACCCAGATAACAGCCTTTTTAGCCCATTTGAACTTGTGCTCCTTATAAAGCCACAAAACGGCACAGCCAATATCATCAAACTTATAAACCTTCTTCGTAATGGGATTAATTATTTCAACAGCATGGTAGGCATCAACTATACTCATATCACAGCGTGCACATGTATCTTCGCCCCATCTTATGGGAACAGGTTTCATTTCGGAGTTCTTTTTAGGGATTCCAAAAATTGCAATAAACACAGCCGCCATGACAACAACAGGAATTACAATGGGCAAAACAAGCTTTACAGTTCTATTCTTCATTAGTGCCACCAGTTTGCTTTTCTTCTAATTCCATCAGATCGTCCTGGGTCTTCTTTCCTTTAACCGCAATATCATTCAGGTAGTTCCACTCACTCTTCAAGGATTCAAAAGCACCTTTCCAGTCCTGTTTTTTTGCAAGGGCTAAAGCTTTAAAATGGGCTTGTTTGGCTTTGTCAAGCTCCTTATAAAAACCTTCCACTCTGCTTTTAATCGAGTCAAACTTCTTATACTCTGGATGGTTTTTAAACCATGAGAGTATCATTACAGCAGTTGCCACCATACCCCTGTTAACATAGAGCTGATGCTCATACTTCGCCTTATAGTTCGTGCTGTTCTCCGCTAACGCCACAAAGCAATTACTAAGCAGCAACACCGTCAGCAGTAGCGGCAACACTACTCTTCTTTTCATTTTTCAACAAACCTTTCTGCTTTAAATACTTTCTTTTAGAGAGATAAGAAAGTGCAATGAACACAAAAGAGACCATCAACAGTGTGAATCCTATCGCTGGTCTATTGTGTGTAGAAAATTGGGCAACCTTTCCTACACCGTAAAGAATCGGTGTAAAGGAGTGAACCTTAAAAGACGCCCATGGGTTTAAGTTGTATCCCAGCCAGTGAGTCCAGTAGGAGAAAACAACAAGAAAGAGAAAAGGTGTGGCAAGTGGCAGAACAACAAGAAATCCAAGTAGTTTTCTTTTAACAAATATAAAGACAAGCAAACCTATGAACATTAAAAGCGCTAAGTAGGTTCCAACCCTACTCATCACAGGTGCCGCTATGCTCAAAGACTGCATTCCAATGTAGTGGTTGATTGTATCAATCTCGTGAAGACACGACATGTGTTTGCATCCGTTTGCAGGACCGTTTATGTAGATGTTCACGAGCAAACCCTCAGGGAACGCCGTTCTTGGGTACTGTGGAGCATCCAATATTATCCTCCATAGTGGCAAACCTTGTGGAACAATTACTTTAGAGCCAACCGGAATAATGAATCTTGGAATACTGCGACCTAACTTCTCCCATTTCTTTACAAATCCTTTTAAACCGTAAACAAGCTCAACCTTTGAGCCTGCAAGTTTGTAATAATAGGATTTCTTATCATAAATCCTTGGCCAGAGAAGAACCACAAAAAATATCGCTGCTCCAATTAAGCCATATATCTGATACCTTTCAAGCTTCACTTGGCGAATCTCCTTTTAAGCTTTATTTTACCAATCCGTCGGCAACAGCCATCAGGTACTCGTAAAGTTTCTCTGCGTCTTTCTCATTAACACCGTTGTCTGGCATATACTGAACATATTGGTGAATCAAAGCTTTAACATCTGGCTCATTGTAGTGCTTTTTCGGATCCATAATCCAGCTTATAACCCACTTTTTAGGTTTAGCTTTTGCCAGTGCTGCGATAACTGCAACGGCAGGACCAGATGTGCTATCCCTGTGCATATACATGTGACAGCCACTGCAGCCATAGTTATCAAACACATCCCTCAGTTTTGCAATCTGCTCCTTTGTGAGCTTCTTTGGAGCTTTGCCTTTCGTGGCATTATCTTTGGCAAAACCAGCAACAGACAGAGCGCTCAAAAAAACAAAAATCAAAGCTCCCAATACAAATTTCCTCATACCGAACACCTCCAAATAAAATTTTGGGCGGGAAACCCCGCCCAGAGTAAAATTATTTCTTCTGAGATGTAATCAGGTTCTGAATAACATGGAGCTTAACCACAGCTTTAACAAGGTACTGGAACTCCTGATAAGCCCAGAGGTAAGCAGCCTTATACTTACCCTCTTTAGCAAGCTTCTCAGCCTTTGCTCTGACCTGATTTGCATACTTAATCTGGTCGTTTGCATCACTCATAATCTGAACAGCCGTGGCATTCTTCTCATAGCCAAGCTTTTTCAACTGCTTCTTTGCTGCCTTAATTGCCTGCCTGATACCGTCGTTTGTTTTTATAGTTTTGTAATACAGTTTCTTGTAGTTAGTGGCTGCATGAACATTGACCACACTTGCACCCAAAAGTGCCACAATCGCAAACAGAATCAACTCTATTCTAAAAAATCTCCTCATAACTCACTCCTTTCGTTATTTTTTACCCTTCATTGTTAAAGAAAGCACCCTCTGGGAACTCAGCATCCTTAGGTAGAACAGCAATATAACCGAACATCTCAAGGTGTAGAGCTGAACAGAACTCCTGGCAGTAGTAAGGATAGATACCCTCTTGGTCTGCGACAAACTCAACAGTTGCAGTCTTTCCAGGCTCAAGTGATGCAGTAACATTGAAGTAGTAAACACCAAAGTCGTGGGTCTCATCCTCTGCCCTCTCAAGGTTGGTGATGTGGATTGTGACCTTATCACCGACCTTGCAGTAGATATGCTCAGGATTGAAGTGACTCCTGATTGCTGTCATCCAGACCTCAACATGGTTGCCCTTCCTGATAATCTTCTCTCTACCAGGCAGTGTCCTGTAAGGAGACCTTGTCATTGTTGTCGCATCCGTTCCAAGAGGATAGACCTTCCATGTCCTCTTCTTCAGAATCTTAGTTTCAATAATCTGAGCATAGTGTGGCTCACCGATAGGAACAGGCATTGCATAGAGCATTCTCATCTTCTTATTGAGAGGATCGGAGATATCAATGAGCTCGTGGTTCTGTGGATGGAGAGGACCAATCTCGACAAATCTGTCAATAGCAAGTTTGTTCAGGGAAATCAGGTATTGACCCCTTGGGTTCACAGTGTCACCGTGAACTGCTGTCAGGTGTCCAACATTGTAGTGAATCGGAATCCTATCGAGAACCTTTAGCTTAATGTAGTCAAATTTAACAATTGCTGAGTCAACGAAGAGTGAGTTATAAGCGATATGTGTGTCAGCAACATCAAACTGGTTGTGTAGTGGTCCAAGACCGGACTGAACCATACCGTGCAAGGTCTTTCTCATAGACAGTATAGGAATACCGTATGGGTCTTTGCCATCGTAAATCTTGTTCTCAATCAGGTGCATAATCTTCTTGAAGTCATAAACGGACACATGTGTGTCAAGCTTACCAGATGCAAGGATGTACCTACCATCTGGGCTCACTGTAATTCCGTGAGGGCTCTTCATAACAGGGATGAGATATACAAGACCATTTTCAACTGCAACATCCATAGGAATTACTTTGTGTCCGTTAATTACCTTGTAATCACCCTTCTTGATAACCTCTTCAGCCTTCTTCCAGTTTGTCATGTGGATGAAGTCTGTGTCGTTTGCAGAACAACCAGCCTCAAACGGTGGGTTACCCCTCTCAATTCCACCGATGTACCTCTCAGTGTTGAAGGAGTTTGAGAATCCCCAGCCGTGGCTCATCCTCTTACCGCAGTCGTTGATGTCCTGCATGTACGGTGGAAGCTCGATTGTGAATGAGTTCTCCATGTCGATTCTGCCCTTCTTCCTGTCGAACTTCCAGTAGGTGTGACCGCCCCTGTAAACCTTGTTGTAAACCTCCTGATCCATTGGGTCATGGTACTTGTTGTCGTAAGGTGCAGCATACTGACATGCTGTAAAGATATACTCTGTGTTCTGTGTAACACTTGTTCCACCGTGTGTAGATTTCAATACAGGGTTTTTAACTATCTGCTTTGTCTGCCAGTCTCTTGTGTCAATAACAGCAACCCTTCCCTGGCTCTTGTCGTTAATGAACACATACTCACCGTCATAATCTCCGTCAGTCTCTGAGAATCCTGGGTGGTGTGTATCGCCTGTGTAAACTGGTTTACCCTGAACTGCTCCACCTTTTAAAATCTCCTGAGACTCTTTGTCAAAACCCCAGCCCTGCCATGGCTCTGGAGTAAACACACCAATGATCTTCAATATCCTCATGGATGGAACACCATATAAGATTAACTGACCGCTCTGACCACCAGAGGACAAACATACATACGGGTCGTGAACACCCTCTGGTATATAGGTCTTTGCTGCTGCCAAGACATCATCGGGGGATAATCCCCTCTCCTTCATGACCTTGGCAAGCTCACCAGAGATTCCGGCAGCGTCAGCCTTAGGGGTTTTGGTAGCGGTTAAACCAGCACCAATAGCTGCAGCCCCAATTCCACCAATAGCCGCTGTTTTTAGAATGTTTCTTCTTGAGACACTGCCCTTCTTCCTACCCTTGCTCATAAACACCTCCAAAAAACTTAGTATAGATTGTAAAATACAGGTTCAACATCCCCCCATTGAATCCGCACCTTACTCTTTATCAAATTTTAACACTTTTGTCAATTCATTAAAACCACTATAAATGTTTTTACTCATACTACATCTTCCATAAGCTCTAATTATTTTAGAATTGGGTTCTTGACCAATCATTGACCTGAGTCAATTTTGATAAAAAAATCAGGAGAGAAAATCGGGGGGATTCTCTCCTGAAAAAGGGGCTGCAAGGAGGTTTAAAACACAAAAAAACCAAGAGCAAGGGTCAACATCAATCTAAGACCCCTTTATAAACCAAACCTAAACAGAGATGCTGTCAAAACATATTTTTATTGCAACACTTGAGTTCTCGCTAAAGATATTAAATTTTAAATTATACTCCCTGCAAATCTTATCAACGATGTATAGACCAAGACCCAGACCACCGCTTTTTCTGTCCTCTCTAACGAACTTTTTTACAATGCTCTCTCTATTTTTTATCTCTCCCCTGTTCTCAATGACTAAATCCTTTTCACCATTTTCATTCAAAACAATTTTCACAACAGAACCGTGGGGTGAGTATTTTATGGCGTTGGAAAGCAGGTTATCTATGATTCTAAAAGCATCCTCTTTATCCATCTTCACCACAAGCTCTTTTAATTCCTTCTCAATTTTTAGGCTTTTACTCTCTGCAAAAAGGGAGAAGATCTCTACCCTATTAAGAATAAGTTCTTTTAAATCAAGCTCCTCTATAACCCTTTTTTTGCCCTTGTTAAACTTAACATATAC
>Ga0256831_1002073_pt1 | contig 10536 bp, 7 predicted proteins | sample 132544metaG_FD_189087 | JGI IMG/M metagenome (GOLD analysis project Ga0256831, IMG submission 189087) | Hydrothermal vent microbial communities from Lau Basin, Pacific Ocean - 132-544 | ecosystem: Environmental > Aquatic > Marine > Hydrothermal vents | place: Pacific Ocean: Lau Basin | collected... | reverse complement strand
TTGACCTTCTTCTTCCAAAACGACTAAAAAACGGTTTCTTTGCTACGTTTTCAGTTTTTGTTCTTTTTGTTTCTGTCTTTTTAGTGATCTTTTCGTCTCCTTTTGTTCCAGAAACAGCTTTTAACGGCTTTGTTAAGAAAGAGCTTTTGACTGGACTTTCTCAGGTTCTGATTCTGTTCTCATCGCTCATTGCTGTTTTTGTCAGCTATGGATTCCTTAAAAAGTTTGATACAGACTACATAGGAGAGTTTTACTATACGCTTCTCTTTGCCGTTTTCGGCGCCATGCTGATGGTCTCCGCAAACGAGCTTGCAACCCTCTTTGTTTCTTTAGAAGTTATGTCCATCTCTGTCTACATCCTCTCAGCCCTCTTTAGGAGAGATTACAGGGGTAAGGAGGCAGCACTTAAATACTTCATAATGGGTTCTGTTGGGGCTGCCGTTATCGTCTACGGCTTTGCCCTCCTCTACGGCCTTTCTGGTTCAACACTTTACGAAGAGGTGGCAAAAGCGATTTCTACCCTTTCATTTCCAGTTCTTCTCTCTTTAGCCCTTGTTATCTCAGGATTTCTCTTTAAGTTAGGAGCCGTTCCGTTCCACGGCTGGACGCCCGACGTTTACCACGGAGCTCCCACTCCCGTAACCCTCTTCATGGGGGCTGTTGTCAAAATAGCCGCCTTTGTTGCCCTTCTTAAACTCTTCTATCCTGTTTTCCTTCCTTTCACTCAGGAGTGGGGGGAGGTTTTTGCCGTCATAGGTGTTGTTTCTGCCTTTGCCGGAGCTCTCATGGCACTCCGTCAGGAAAATGTAAAGAGAATGCTTGCATACTCTGCAATTTCCCATACGGGAGTTGTCCTTACGGCCCTCGTTTCCCTTCCGGCCGTTGCTATTTTTTCAGTTCTCTTCTACGTCTTTGCCTACGCTTTTATGACCGTTGCAGCTTTCGGTTTTGTCTCCTTACTAACGGACAAGGGTTTTAAGGGGGAAAACCTCTCAGACTGGAGAAACCTCTACGGGAAGTCTCCATTTCTTGCCCTATCGCTGGTCGTTATCTTTATGTCTCTTGCCGGAATTCCGCCTCTCTTTGGCTTCTGGGCCAAGTTCTACGTTCTCATTGCCCTTGTTAAGGCAGGAAAGGTAGGAGTTGCCGTTGCCGTACTGATTGCCAGCGCCATCTCTCTCTACTTCTACTTAAGACCTGTTGTCTACGCCTTTATGAAGGAAGGTGAGGCTGTTCTTCCTCCTATTGAACCTTTTGAGTTTGGGGCAGTTGCCGTTACTGTTCTTTTCCTGATAATTTTTGGCCTGTTCCCTGAACTCATCTCTCAGGCTTCAATCTTTGCCCTTAGCTCCTTCCTCAGGGGGATGATTTGAGGGAGCTCTACCGTAAAATTCCAAAAGTTGACAGATTCCTTCAGGATAAGGAACTCCTTGAAGTCCTTGATACTAAACCCAAATTTTTCCTCAAGAAAGCAGTTGATACGGTTCTTTCTGAGTTAAGGGAGAAGATTTCAACAGGGGAAGTTGAAGAGATTTCCTACGATGCCCTGAAAGAAAGGGTGAAGGAAGAACTCCAGATTCTCTTAAGACCGAAGTTACACAGGGTTATAAATGCAACAGGTGTTGTTCTACACACAAACCTTGGGAGAGCTCCCATCTCTCCCTCTGTTGCAGACCACCTGAAAGAGATAATTACAGGCTACTCAAACCTTGAGTACGACCTTGAGAAGGGAAAAAGGGGGCTCAGATACAGGAACCTTGAGTGGATACTGAAAGAGCTTACAGGGGCAGAAGACGTTTGCGTTGTAAACAACAACGCCGGTGCGGTTCTTTTAGTTCTCTCAGCCCTTGCAAGGGGAAAAGAGGTTGTAGTTTCAAGGGGAGAGCTCATAGAGATAGGGGGTTCTTTCAGGATTCCAGACGTTATGGAGCAGAGCGGAGCTCTCCTCAAGGAAGTTGGAACCACCAACAAAACCCACCCGTGGGACTACGAAAACGCTATAAATGAGAACACAGCCCTCCTGATGAAGGTTCACACCAGTAACTACCGAGTTTTGGGCTTCACAGAGTCTGTCTCAACAAAAGAGCTTGTTGAAATCGGCCGGAAATACGGAATTCCCGTCTATGAAGACCTTGGAAGCGGGAGTTTCTTAGACGTTACAAAGCTTGGGCTCTCTTACGAGCCAACAGTTCAAGACGTTCTAAAGAGTGGCGTTGATGTTGTCTCTTTCAGCGGCGATAAACTCCTTGGGGGTGCTCAGGCCGGGATAATTTTAGGGAAGAGGGAGCTCCTTCAGAAAATAAAGAAACATCCCCTCAACAGGGCACTCCGAATAGACAAAATGACCCTTGCAGTCCTTGAAGCTACCCTTATCTACTATTTAGATGAATCCCTTGCTCTTAAAGAAGTTCCCACCTGGAAACTACTATCCCAAAAACCTGAGCAGGTTGAGTTTAAAGCGAAAGAGCTCGTCAGAATACTTGAAAAAGAAGGTTTTAAGGGGAAGGTTAAAATAGTGAAAGAGAGGAGTGAAGTTGGCGGGGGAGCTCTCCCCCTCCAAACTCTACCAACCTACTGTGTAAAAGTAGAAGTACCAGGCCTTTCTCCCTCAGAAATTGACAGGAAACTGAGAAGTTTTTACCCTCCGGTTGTTGGTAGAATTAAAGATGACAGCTTTCTCCTTGATATGTTTACCGTTTTTGAAAGAGAAATACCGGAATTAGCAGGTCACCTTTTAAAGCTGGAGAGGTAATGGGGCTGATTTTCCTCTTACTAATTCTAACGTTGATAATACCTGTTTCAGCTTCGTCGCAGGAGCTTTACTCGTACTACCTTCTCAGCCGGGAGCTCCAGGTTCTCTCAGCAACGAAGGAGAGATTACCCCTTTCAGAAGTTCCTCGCTACACAAGGGTTATAACCAGAGATCAGATTGACCGTTGGGGCGTTAGGAACCTGTTTGATCTCCTTGATAGGCTTCCTGAATTCTACTACTGGAGAAGCTACTTCGGTTTAAACGCAGTAGGTGCTTTTGGTCTCAGGCAGAGTTACTTTTCAGAGAAGATCCAGGTTTTAGTTGATGGAATGCCGATTTCAGATCCTTCTAACGGTTCTTCCTTCAGCGTTGACGATATCTTCTCCCTTTCAAACGTTAAACAGGTTGAGATAATTTACGGTCCTATGACATCCCTTTACGGCTTTAACGCTTCTCTGGCCGTCATTAACCTCGTTACCTACTCTCCTGATGAGAAATCTTTGAATATTGACTCATCGGTTAGCACCGGTCACGATTCATATACTTCCTTCATGAAAAGCTTTAAAGGGAAAGGATTTTCTGGCTTAATTTCACTGAACTACTCTGAAGAGAGAGCCCCCCACCGTAGTTATACAGATCTTCTCGGAGTTTCTGCTCCCTACTCTTCTTTCAAGAAGAGTACAGTTTACTATGTAAAGCTTAAGCACTCTTCCGGTTTCTACTTTAAAAGCTATGGAGTTAACAGAGATGATCACTTTCCTCTAACCCTTACCTATTTAATAACTGATGGAAATACGTATGCCGATAGAAAAGGATTTGTAAACAGGTTGGGGTTTAGTAGAGATTTCGGTAACTATAGACTGGACCTTTTTGCAAAGTACAACTACTTCTACCTTGAAAGAGGTTACAACCTCTGTCCCTTCAACCACACTTTCTGTTCTAACCTTCCACCGTTAAAAGGGGTTGAACCGAGGGCAGTTGAGAAGCGCTACGTTAAAAATCCCGGTGTTGGAATTATGGTTTCAAAAGATTTCGGTAGTTACGGGAAGCTTTTTGTAGGTGCTGAATACGACGAGTCTGATCTCTACAAGACGGAGCTCCGTGCCAACTTCCTTCCATCCTCCGTTAACCTAAAAGATCTTTCTAAGCTTGTCATTTACGGAAAGGAGAGAAAATTACCGGAAAAAGAAGGTCTTTTATCCCCTCATTTAAGAGCAACTTTCTCTCCCTACTTCCAGTATCTACTTAGGCTTAACAACTATACGCTTCTAATTAACGGTAGATGGAACAGAACGAACGATGTTGGGAACTACTTTAGCTATTCTCTTTCGCTCTTAAGAAAGATAAATAGATGGAACCTGAAACTAAACGCGGGTAGAGCAGTAAGAATTCCCTCATTTGAGGAGATGTACATAAAAAATAACCCTATTCTTGAGGGAAATCCCGATTTAAAAGGAGAAAAAGCAGACTCTATTATGCCTTCTTTTGAGTACAAGGGAGACACATTTTCTATCTCAGGTATGGGATTTATCTACTGGTTTAAAGATTTTATATACAAAGAACCTGTTTCTCCCTTAACTTATAAGTGGAACAATGCAGATTCAACTGTGAAAATTAGAGGAGCAGTTGTCTCTTTTAAAAAGCTTTTCTTTAATAACTACGAATTAGAGCTGTCTGGAGAGAGGGTTTTCGGAGTTCACGGACTCACTGGTGAGTACTTTGACTTTCCTAAGAAAAAGCTAACGGCCGGCCTTTCGTACATGGGAAATAATATGTCTGCCAGTGTTTTTATGGTTGCTTATTCAAGGGCATCCTCGCAGATTCCGGGGTACGGGAAAATTGATTTAAACCTTTCCTGGAACTTTTCGGAGAACCAAAAAGTTTTTCTTTCCATTGATAACCTGTTAAATAAGAAGATTTACTACGAAAGCAGGGTCCCGGGAGTAGAGAGAACCTTATGGTTAGAGTGGCGTTATTCCTATTAATTCTTATCTTTGATATATCTGCCTCTACTCGGGCAGCCGATGTTTGTGTTATTAACAGTTATCCTATTCCGCCTGCAAGAAGGCTGGAGCACAGGGTGAGGGAGCTCCTCAAAGAACACCACCATAGGGTTGTAACTTCAGGTTGCAGTGTAAAAGTTTTAATAGGAACCCCCGCCGTTGTAAAGGAGTTGAACACAAACGATAACTGTAAGCGGGTTTATACGTTTGTTCTCTTTCCCGAAAAACTTGGCCTTCAAAATAGAGAAAATTTTTACGGTGTGAGAATTTTCCCTCTACCTGAAAGGACGTATAAGAGGTTTTTAAAAAAATTTTGCTTAAAGGAGAGAAAAGTTGCAGTACCTATTAGTAAAGAGATGTTGCCTATTGCACAGATTTACCTTAAAAAATCTTATTTTGTTCTCATTCCCTTCAAACACTCTCCTGTAGAGACTTTTAAAGAACTTCTAAAATATAAGTACGTGTATGTCTTCCCTGATCCTAAACTCTTGAGGCTTGTCAATTTAGTCACACTAATTAACTTCTGTAAGGATAATAAATTGATCGTTTTTTCAGGACTTTCTGACCTTTATAAATTTAATCTTGATTACGTTGACGAAATTGATTTTGAAAAATTAGCGGAAGATATAGTTTTTCTGGTAGAAAACAATCCTGAGAGTAGAATACTACCTTGTCCGTGTAAAGAGAAATGAAAAGCTTTAAGAAACTGTTATTTTTACAGTACTTTGCTTTAATTTTAGGTATGCTTCTTTTTGTTTTATTCTCAAATTTTTTCTCTTCCAAGCTTTCTTATGAGTATGAGGAAAAATATGTAGAACAGATTTCTTCTGTTTTAGCTGAAAACCTGAAGCTTATTACTGAAATTTACCCAAATAAGTATTTAGTAGAAGAAAGCATGAGGAGAGCGGTTAAAGATATCCCGTCATTAGATGGGCTATGCCTTTCCTTAGGTTTTAAAAAATACTGCTATCCGAGAAAACTTAAAGTAAAGTATACCTGTTCGGATAGGAAAAAAGTTTTTTTCACTGAAACTGAGGTTATTGTTTGTTTACCTATTTATGAAGAGTATGCATCGGAATTCCTTGAGAAGGAGAGAGAGGGACACTTTTTAGCCGTTTTCAATAGAGGCTATGTTGATCAAATAAGAAACTACTGGTTTTTAGATTCTCTTTTTATTTCGCTCTTTTTTGTAATTATTGCATCTGTTGTCATTATTTCCATCTGGATAGATATAAATGCTGATTTTAATAAGCTTAAGAGCTTTATTGAAGAGCTAAAAGACCCTGATAGAATCTTGGCACCTCTGGAAGGGAAGTTAGGTGAATTCAAAATAGAAGAGTTTAGAGATGTTGCTGACCTTATTGTAAAACTAACTTTAAAAATTTCCAGCCTTAATGAACATATAAAACAGCTTGCATTAACGGATTCCCTTACTGGATTGTACAATAGAAACTACCTGAATGCTGTTTTTGAGAAGAACTATGTTCCTTTCTGGAAGAGGGAGAAATTTCCTCTTTCTGTGGCTCTCTTAGACATTGATAATTTTAAGTCAATCAACGATATTTACGGCCATCAGAAAGGAGATGAGGTTCTTCGTAGACTGGGACAGATAATAAAAGATTCCGTTAGGGGAAGTGATATTCCAGTAAGGTTTGGGGGTGAGGAGATTCTAATAATTTTCCCTTCCTCAAGGAAAGAGGAAGCACTAATGGCTGTAAAGCGGATAAGAGAGAAGTTGATGAAGGAAGATTTTGGAATAGGTAGACCTGTAACCTTTAGTTCCGGTCTGGCAGACTTCCCGTCTGATATCTCTGTTCCTGGAGGACTGGATAAGCTAATAAAAATTGCCGATGAAAGGCTTTATAAAGCTAAAAACCAGGGAAAGAACAGAGATATTTTAGAGTAAAGCAGAGCCGAAAGCTCTGTAACTTATTTTATTATTTCGTCTTTAACATCTTCATAGGTCTTATACTCTTCGTTATGAAGTATAGAATCTATAAACTTATCTATGTCTTCTCTATCAAGGAACGTTCCTGTTAAAAGTCTTCCTGTATATTTGTCGTTTTTTATCTCCCAGAACATGTAGAAATCGGGGTATATTTCCTTTATCTGTCTGTAGGCTACTCCGTATTTGCTCGGTTTGTGTGGATTCTGTTCAAGGAAAAAATGGTTGGGAGCAACGACAATTCTCCAGAGTTCAACCCCAGTTTTTGTTACAACTTTTTGAATTCTCAGCTCGTGGCTCTCTTTTACTCTCATCTCTCCCTCCTGTAAACAGTAAAGCTTTTAAGAGAATTTAAACTCTGGGAATTTCTATTTCAAGGGTTGGTAGATAAGGGAAGGGGCCATCCTGAGATAGCCCCCCTATGGAAACTATTTAGAACACTGTGTGCAGAGGAAGTAGTCTGTAGCTGTTTTGGGAATATCCTCAGCTTTAACAGGACCAATTTTTTTAGGCTTAACTCCAGGAGGTGGTGGAGTCCTGAGGGCTTTTTTCCTTGCCTCTATAATGTCCTTGCAGTTGATGTCCCTTGGTATTTTGAGAACTTCTTTAGGATAGATCAGGTGAGGGTTCTTGATCTTATCTCTGTTGGCTTTGTAGATGAGTGGCCACTGCCATGGATCGCCGTAGATGTAGTCTTTGGCAGATATTCCCCAGAGAGTATCTCCCCTTTTCACTGTATACCTCTTTGGAAGAGACTCCCACCTTTTGAGCATCTCTTCGCACTTTGACATTCTTCCTTCGGCTTGAGCTTTGAGCTCTTCAAGTCTTTTCTGGAGAGCTTCTATCTCGGCTATTTGTTCCCTTAGCTTTTGAACTTCCTGAGAGAGTTCTCCGTAACGTGCTTTTAACTCGCTCTCTTTCGCCTTTAGAAGGGCAAGTTCTTTCTGACACTTCTCAAGTTTTGCCTTAAGCTCTTCGTTCTCTTTTTTAGCTTCCTGGTAAGCCTTTATTAGAGATTCAGGATAAAACGCAAAGTCAGGAGAGTAGAGAACGTACGTTTCCGTTGGGTTAGGACATGCCTGTGCAATACCGATTCCGCTTAGTATGGCTATTGAAAAAGCAGCTATTAGTTTTCTCATTGCCTACCTCCCCACTCTGTTTTCCAGCTCTTGTATTTGTGCTTCTAAACTCTCCTTGCTGGGTAGGAGTCTGAGTTTGCTCTGGAGTTGAGCTTTTTCGTTTTCAAGCTGTGATATCTGGGAGTTTAATCTGGATATTTCCACTTTTATCTGTGCTTTTGAGGAACAGCATTCCTGTAACTTAGCTTTAAGTTCCTCATTTTCTTTCTTAAGCTTCTGGTATTTAACCGGTAATGGATTTTTTACCGCTTCAGCTTCCGGTTTGACCTTGCATACATCTGCGGAGGCTAAACCGCCGTAAGTTATCACCCCCATTGCAGTTAGCAGTAGTAGTTTATTTTTCATCTTGTACCTCCCTATCTCTTTAGCCTGATTTTAAACTATTCTACTATTTTGTTAGTTAAACTTCCATTAAACTAAACTATTTCTTTTCCCAGTTTCTCTTCTCAAACATGTAATATAGTACCGGGATAACTCCAAGGGTTAACGTTGTGGATGCAAAAACGCCAAAGAGTATTGAGATTGCAAGTCCCTGGAATATTGGATCTAAGAGAATTACTGCAGAACCGACCATTGCTGCAGCTGCTGTTAAAACGATCGGTCTTAACCTTACTGCTCCGGCTTCTATGATGGAGTCTTTGAGGGGAGCTCCCTCCCTCTTCCTCATCAGAATGAAGTCAACGAGGATGATGGAGTTCCTGACGACGATACCTGCAAGGGCGATAAATCCAATCATGGACGTTGCTGTAAAGTAGGCTGTTTTTCCGATAATCTTGCTCATTACCCAGTGGCCCGGAATGATTCCTATCATTGTAAGGGGAATCGGTGCCATGATTATCATTGGAATAACGAAAGACTGGAACTGACCGACAATCAGCAGGTAGATAAGGATAAGGGCAACTATAAAGGCAGCGCCCATATCCCTGAAGGTTTCATAAGTAATCTGCCACTCACCGTCCCACTTCATCATTGGTTTAAAGTCTGTTTGTGGAATTGAAGGTGGAATGAAGCTGTACTTGAGCTTGTACCCGTCTGGAAGCGGATGTTTTTTCAGGTAGTCGTTTATGGCAAGTATTGGGTAGATGGGAGCCTCATACTTTCCTGCCACGTTCCCTATTACGTAGGAAACGGGATGGAGGTTTTTGTGGTAGATAGTTTTGTCAGCCAGAACTTTCTTTATCTTTACAAGTTCCCTCAGAGGGATCAGTTTCCCTTCCCTGTTCATTACGGTAAGGTCTAATATCTTGTTGATGTCGTCCCTCTGGGTTCTTGGAAGTCTTACAAAGATGGAAACGGGGTCAGAGTCGTAAAGGGTATGAGCAACAGAAACTGTGGCTCCTTTAAGGGCTATTCTTACGGTCTGGGCAATCTGGGCCTCTGTAACTCCAGATTCCCTTGCCTTTTTCCTGTTTACTACAACTTCATACTTGTAGTGATCTGCATCTACTAACGTATCTACATCAACTACGCCGGGAGTCTTTTTGAAGATCTCCTCAACCTCTTTAGCAATTCTCCGTCTTACTCTGTCGTCCTTTCCGTATATCTCTGCAACTAAGGTTGCCAGAACCGGAGGGCCAGGGGGTACTTCAACTATTTTTACGTTTGCATTGGGGTTAACCGCCCTTGCTGCAGCTTCTATTTTGGGTCTCTCCTCTTTTGCTATATCGTGAGACTGCCTCTTTCTCTTGTGTTTGTCTATCAGGTTAATCCTTATGTCTGCTACGTTTCCACCTCTCCTTAAGTAGTAGTGTCTTACAAGGCCGTTGAAGTCAAAGGGAGAGGCAGTTCCTATGTAGGCCTCGTAGTCAACCACTTCGGGGATTGTCTGGATGTAGTTGGTTATTGCCTTTACAACCCGGGCTGTCTCCTCTAAGGAGGTTCCTTCCGGCATGTCTACAACAACCTGAAACTCACTCTTGTTATCAAAGGGCAGGAGCTTTACAACTACGGTTTTTGTAAAGAAGAGAGCTACGGAGCCCACCATTAGAAGGAGAATGACTCCTAAGAAAACCCACCTCTTCAGTGCAGAGTCAAGGAGGGGTCTGATCAGTTTGTTGTAGAGTTTGTAGGTTCTCGTCTCCTCTAAAACGATTTTCTTTTCCTCTTTTTCGGCCTCTTTTCTTAGGAGATAGTAGGCTGCCCAGGGAGAGATGATGAAGGCTACCAATAGAGAGAAGAACATTGCAATTGAAGAGTTAACGGGGATCGGGCGCATGTAGGGGCCCATGAGGCCTCTAACGAAGGCCATGGGGAGGAGTGCCGCTATAACAGTGAAGGTTGCCAGAATTGTCGGGTTACCAACTTCTGCAACGGCGTAGATGGCTGCCTGAAGGGGCGGCATCTCTTTCAGTTTGAGGTGTCTGTGGATGTTTTCAACAACAACGATGGCGTCGTCAACCAAGAGACCTAAGGTGAAAATGAGGGCAAAGAGTGTAACCCTGTTGAGGGTGTAGCCTGTGAGAAGGTCTACAAAAAGGGTTAGCGCTAAGGTTGTTGGAATTGCTAATGAAACGACGAGAGCCTCTCTGACTCCAAGGGTTAAACCGATGAATACAACAACGGCGAAGATCGCCACTCCGAGGTGGAACATTAACTCGTCAAACTTGTCTTCTGCCGTTTTTCCGTAGTTTCTTGTTACTGTAACGTGAACATCCTTAGGTAGCATGTGGGGTTCTATCTCTTTGAGCTTTTCAAGGA
>Ga0256831_1002072_pt1 | contig 10537 bp, 7 predicted proteins | sample 132544metaG_FD_189087 | JGI IMG/M metagenome (GOLD analysis project Ga0256831, IMG submission 189087) | Hydrothermal vent microbial communities from Lau Basin, Pacific Ocean - 132-544 | ecosystem: Environmental > Aquatic > Marine > Hydrothermal vents | place: Pacific Ocean: Lau Basin | collected... | reverse complement strand
GGAGGGAATTTTCCGGCACGTAGCGCGTTTCGGCGGGGCGGAACCATTGCAGGAAGGCCAGGAGCCGCTTGGCCTCGACACGCTGCGGCGAGTCGGGATCGACCTGGAGCAAGAGCGGCTCGGCAAAGGGCTTGAGCACGGCCAGTTCGTACACCAGCGCCGAGTTGAACATCACGTCGGCATACTCCTGGTAGGGGAAGATGTGCTTCTTCTCCCCGCGGCGCACGCTGTCCCATCGTCCGAGCGTGTCGGCAGCGCTGTAGCCGCGGGTGCGGGCGTCGCGCACGATGCGCCGAATGAGCCGCGTGTCGGTCGTCGGCACGCGATTGTGGCGGTCGAGGTTCAGTTGCGTCAGCGCCGAGGCGAAGATGCGGTACATCCGCTCCCAGGGGATCGTATGCACCAGCCGCGGGTTGAGACCATGGATCCCCTCGACGATGATGATATGCTCGGGACCCAGCTTGACCACCTCGCCCGGCTCCCGGCGGCCCTTCTGGAAGTTGAACCTGGGAAGCTGCACCTCCTGCCCGTCGAGCAGCTTCTGCAGGTGCTCGTTGAAGAGATCGAGGTCGAGCGCCTCCAGCGCCTCGAAGTCGTAATCGCCGTTCTCGTCGCGCGGCGTCCTTTCCCGATCGACGAAGTAGTTATCCATCTCCAGGGCAAAAGGACGCAGGCCATGGGCCAGAAGCTGCACCCCCAGCCGCTTGGAAAAGGTCGTCTTGCCCGACGAGGAGGGACCGGCGATGAGCACCAGCCGCACATCGCCGCGGCGCATCCAGATCTGATGGGCGATCTCGGCGATCCGCTGCTCGTGCAGGGCCTCCGAGACCAGGATGACGCGGCGGATATCGCCACTGGCCACGGCCGCGTTGAGTTCGCTGACGTTTTCCACACCCAGCAGGCGCAGCCAGCGGCCGTACTCGCGGAAGACGTTGATGAGCTGCGGCGAATGGATCGGCTCCTTGAGCACGGTGGGCGATTCGCGGCGCGGGAACTGGAGGATGAAGCCGTCGCCCCAGCGCATCAGGCGGAAGAGGCGCAGATAGCCGGTGGAAGGCACCATGTAGCCGTGGAAATAGTCGCGGTACCCGTCGAGGTTGTAAAGCTGCAGGTAATCCTTGGTCGCGTGGCCGCGGCGCGACTGGAAGAGGGCCACTTTATCGAGTTCGTTGCGTTCGCGGAAGACCTGCAGGGCCTCCTCTACGGGCACCTGCTCGCGGTGGATGGGGATGTCCTCCTCGACCATACGGCGCATCTCGGCTTCCAGCGTCTTCAGTTCCTCCTCCGTCAGCGGGGAGCGGTTGCGCACCTCGCAGAAATAGCCGCCGAAGGGCAGCGAGTGATCGACGACGCTTTCGACCCCGGGGAAGAGCCGATGCAGGGCGGCGATCATCATAAAGGTGAGAGAGCGGCGATAGATGCGCACACCGTCCGAGTCGGTCAGGAAAATGGGCTTGACGCGGCAATCACGCATGACGGGCCACGTTAGCTCGCGCAATTGATTGCCGTCCACCAGTGCGACGATGATGGGAACCTCGGGAGCAGGATAGGCGATCTTGATGAAAGCCTCTAACGTCGTCTCTACCGGCCCCTCGAAGGTGCGGCCATCGTCGAAGGTAACCTGTACCGTTGTCCTTGGTGAAGCAGGATGGATGAGGTCTGTCTCCTGCTCCACCGCATGCTCCGCATTGACCATCTTTTCATCTCCTTGCAAGCATAATCGTCGGCATCATCGATGCCGTTAAGGTCGTGCAAGTGGGGTAACCGCCCCGCCGGGCAAGCCAGTATAATCCCGATGGGGCGTTTGACAATCACTCGAGGCTCGCTCTGCAGGGAATTGTCCCGTCCAAAGCAGGAATTATCACTTGCAAATAATCCTACTTTCTATACAATAGATGCATCGGATTAGGGGGGATTTACGAACTTTAACGCTAAGGAGGGAACCAAAATGAGTGTCATCAAAGTGGCAGCCAGCTCCCGTTCTACCTCGGTTGCCGGGGCGATCGCGGGTGTCATCCGCGAGCAGGGCCATGCCGAAGTGCAGGCCATCGGAGCCGGTGCGGTCAACCAGGCCGTCAAGGCTGTAGCCATCGCGCGAGGGTACCTGGAGTTGGACGGCATCGAGATCGTCTGCGTGCCCCATTTCTCGGAAGTGATGATCGACGAGAAGGAGCGGACGGCCGTCCGTCTCACCGTGATCGGGACGAGAAAAGCCGAAGGGACAACGGCTACTGCGATGCCGACGGAGGAAGAAGCGTAGGAAGCTCTAAGGCGAGTACTTCCAGCAGCAATCGCGGGTTGACATTCTGCCGCAATGCATCGAGGGCGTCACCCAACAGCCGCGCAAGTTGCAACGTTTTCCGGGGGGGGAGACGGGGCACGAGCGCGGCGAGTTTTTTGCAAGGGCCGCAAGCGTCGGCCTCCGAGCGCTGCGGAGAAGCCTGCATCGCCAGGAGATCGCGCCACAGCAAGCGCCAGTACTCCAGCCGCGTCGGCAGAAGAGGAAGTTGCTCCCGCTGGCTCCACGACTGTGCCAGGGCAAAACGCTCCGGCAGCGTCGCCTCCAGGAAGCGGAAGAGGCTGTCCGCAAGTTGCCGCGCCTCATCGAGCACGGCAGGCTCTTCCGCGGCCTGCATCGCCCAGCCCAGCCGTCCGGCAGAAAGCGCGGCGATCTCCGCCGCCAGCGCATCGCCGACACCTTTCGCCTTCAGCGCGTCCGCAACCTGCCGGGGGGGGAGCAGGCGCATCGGGAAAAGGCGCACACGCGAGAGGATCGTGGGCAAGAGGTGGGCCGCCTCATCGGCGGTGAGGAGCAGATGGGCGTAGGGCGGCGGCTCTTCCAGCGTCTTGAGGAGCGCATTTTCCGCGGCGACGGTAGCCAGATGGAAATCCTCGATGATCACGACCTTCTTCGCCCCCTCACGCGGCGTCAGGCGCAGGAAGCGTTCCGCCTCGCGAATCTGATCGATGCGAAAGGGCCGCCCCGGCTCCGGACGGAGCACGAGGAGATCGAGGTGCCTCTCCCCCTCCACACGCCGACAGGCCGCACACCGTCCACACGGACGCTCGTCCACCGCCGCCGTGCAGAGCAGCGCCTGGGCGATGTAACGGGCTATCATCCCCTTGCCCGCCCCCGGCGGCCCGCTCACGAGCACGGACTGGGGGAAGCGCCCTCTGCGCCACAAGGCCCTCATCTGCTGCAACAGCCACAGCCCGCCAAAAGGCTCATCACGCATCGGCCTCACCCTCCCCTCGGATGATACCCTCCAATCGGGCGCTTAGCAAGGCGAAGAGCGCTTCGCGATTTTCCGGCGTTACCCAGACGGTCGTCGTTATCGGACGGTCGAGGGCGGCCAACGCCTGAGCGACGAGCGACGGTCGGACCACGACTAACGCCACGCGATACGCCCCTCCTCGCAAAAGTGGAAGGGCCGATCGCCATCCCCGCCCCATCACCAGTTCCATCGGCCCCAGTTCATCGATGACGAGGAGATCGGCGGGCACCGCCGACGCCAGCGCCGCATCGCTCCGGGCCAGCGCCGCTTCGTCCATCACAAAATCGCGCAGTGGCCCCGCGCCCTCTCGCCAGGGGCGGGTCAGCGGATAGCTCGCGCCGGTATGCACCTCGACGACGCGCAGCGTGTGGGCATCGACGAGTTCCGTCCGCAGACCGGCCACGACGGCCCCCATCCCCTCTGCCACGGCGATCAGACGCCGACAGAGGGTGCTCTTGCCGCTGAAACGCTCACCGCTGATGATGACCAACGCTTCCATCGCTCCCCCCACAACGAAAAGGGCCGGTCGATACCGGCCCCCCGATGGAGATGGCGGGAATCGAACCCGCGTCCGAGACAGACTGCTGCAGGCGTCTACGAGCGTAGTCGGCACCTTCTTCTCGCCCGGAGGGTCGCAGCCGACCTCGCCGCATCCGGGCCAGCCGATGATTCTTGGCTTCCCTTATCGGCGTCGGGGAAGTTGCATGTCGGCTCTATGTCGCCGACCACCGGCACGCCGACACGATGCCGATGGGGCGGAACCGCAAAAGCGGTTCGTTCGGGGCTATGCCCTACCGTTGCTTACGCAGCAACGGCGACGGGCGTCGCCCACGTGTTGGCCATTGGGTTGGCACTTGTTGTTTCGCTCCTGGGGTTACGGGGACGGAGCCTCCCCGGCTCGCAGCCTCCAACCCATCTGCCCCGTCGAAACCTTTCATCCCCGCGTTGATTATAACATAAAATCCCCCCGCCGACAATGGCCGTTCGTCCGGCACCTGCTCCCGGTCAGCGTGCGGTTGCTCCGCCCTGCTTCGCCTGTACAATCGGAGCGATGCACGAGCCGAAAGAGCCTGCCGCGGAGATCACCGCCGTCGAAGCGGGGAGCGTCGCAGCGGAAGCCGGGTTGCGGGCGGGCGACCGCCTGCTGGCCATCAACGGCCATCCGCTGCGGGACGTGATCGATGTGCACATCTACGCCTCCGAGCCGCTGCTCACCTTCCGCATCGAACGGGAGGGGGCCATCCTGGAACTGACGGCGGCACGGCGCTACGGCCAGCCCCTGGGGATACACTTCGAGCGCCTCCTCTTCGAGGACAAAGTCCACACCTGCCGCAATGCCTGCGACTTCTGCTTCGTGCGCCAGATGCCGCGGGGATTGCGCGATCCGCTCTACGTGAAGGACGACGACTACCGGCTCTCCTTCCTCCACGGCAACTACATCACGCTCACCAACCTCCGCGAGGAGGACTGGGAGCGCATCGGGGAACAGTTCCTCAGTCCTCTCTACGTCTCCGTCCACGCCGTCGAGCCGGAGGTGCGCGTCGGGCTGATGCACAATCCGCGGGCGGCCAACATCCTCGACGACCTGCAGCGGCTGGTGGCGATGGGCATCACCGTTCACACGCAGGCGGTCCTCGTCCCCGAGCGCAACGACGGCGCGCACCTCGATCGCACCATCGAGGCGCTGGCCGACCTTCATCCGGGCGTGGCCGATCTGACCGTCGTACCGGTCGGGCTGACGCGGTGGCACGATCCGCGGCTGCGGCCCTACCGCGACGACGAGGCCGCCGCCGTGCTGGACCAGGTGCTCGCGTGGCAAACGCGCCTGCGGGGGCGTCTCGGTATCGGCTTCGTCTACCCCTCCGACGAGTGGTTCCTGCGTGCCGGACGGGAAGCGCCGCCGCGCGAAGCCTACGATGGGCGCATCCCTGCGCTCTACGAGAACGGCGTGGGGATGGTGCGCACCTTCGCGGAAAACTGGCCCCAACTCCGCGAGCAGATGCGGGCCTTCGGCGGACGGCGGCAGGCGTGGGTTACCGGCACGCTCTTCGCCCCTCGATTGCAGCACTATGTCCGCCGCTTCCACGCCGAAACGGGCATCGAGGCTCTCGTCGTCCCTGTGGGAAACCGCGCCTTCGGTGAAACGATTACCGTGGCGGGCCTGCTCACCGCACGCGACATCATCCACGCGCTCAGCTCACGCCCCGCCGCCGACCGCATCCTCCTGCCGGAAGCGAGCTTCCGCGGCCCGGACGGGTGCGATCTGCTCGGCACTCCTCCGGCAAGCATCGCCCAGGCCCTCCGCCGCCCCGTCCACCTCGTGACTATGCCCGCCCCGTAACGCAAGAGGCGCGGCTTCGACCGCGCCTCTTCCGGTTTGCCGACAATCAGCCGTTGAGCCGCTTTTCGACCTGCTCCTGAACGCGGGCGATGAACTCGTCCAGAGGCAGCGCGTTCCACTTCTCGCCGCTGCGCAGGCGGACGGAGACCGTCCCCTCCTCCACCTCGCGGTCGCCCAGGATGAGCATGAAGGGCACTTTCTCCATCTGCGCCTCGCGAATCTTGGCGTTCATCCGGCTGGAGGAGCTATCGACCTGGACGCGCAGGTGGGCCGCCCGCAGTTTGGCTTCTACCTGGCGGGCGTAGTCCAGATGGCGGTCGGCGATGGGGATGATGCGCACCTGCTCCGGCGCGAGCCAGACGGGGAAGGCCCCCGCGTAGTGCTCGACGAGGACGCCGAAGAAACGCTCGATGGAACCCAGGAGGGCGCGGTGGATCATAAAGGGACGATGCTCGCGCCCATCCTCGCCGACGAAGGTCATATCGAAGCGCTCCGGCAGGTTGAAGTCGAATTGGATGGTGGAGCACTGCCAGGCACGCCCCAGCGCATCCTTGATCTTCACGTCGATCTTCGGGCCGTAGAAGGCACCGCCGCCCTCGTCTACCTCGTAGGCCAGCCCCTCCGCCTCGATGGCCCGCTGGAGAGCGGCCTCGGCCACCTTCCACCGCTCCGGCTCGCCGACCGCCTTCTCCGGGCGCGTCGAGAGATAGACCTCGAAGGTCTCGAAGCCGAAGGCGCGCAGCATATCGAGCGAGAAGCGCAGCACGCGGACGATCTCCTCCTCCACCTGATCGGGCGTGCAGAAGATGTGGGCGTCATCCTGCGTGAAGCCGCGCACGCGCATCAGCCCGTGGAGGACGCCGCTCCGCTCGTAGCGATAGACCGTCCCCAGTTCGGCCCAGCGCAGCGGCAGGTCGCGGTAGGAGCGGAGCTTTGTCTTGTAGATGAGGATGTGGAAGGGGCAGTTCATCGGCTTGATGAAGTACTCCTGCCCGTCCACGTCCATCGGCGCGTACATATTCTCGCGGTAGAAGTCGAGATGGCCGGAGGTCTCCCAGAGCCAAGCCTTGCCGATATGCGGCGTGTAGACGAAATCGTACCCGCCTTCGATGTGGCGATCGCGCCAGAAATCCTCCATCAGCTTGCGCACCATCGCGCCCTTGGGATGCCAGTAGGCCAGCCCCGGCCCGGCCTCCTCGTGGAAGGAGATGAGGTCGAGCTGCTTGATGAGGCGGCGATGATCGCGCTTCTGCACCTCCTCGCGCCAGCGGAGGTATTCGCGCAGTTCCTTGGGCCTCTTCCAGGCCGTGCCGTAGATGCGCTGGAGCATCGGGCGCTTCTCGTCGCCGCGCCAGTAGGCCCCGGCCACGCTGAGCAGCTTGACCGCCTTCGGGTTGATCGCCTTCGTATTGGCCACGTGCGGCCCGCGGCAGAGATCGACGAAGGGGCCGCTGCGGTAGATGGAAAGCACCGGCTTCTCCGTCTTCTCACCGTACTCGTCGGTGCCCCGCTGGAGAATATCCTCGATCAACTCCAGCTTGTAGGGCTGGTCGGCGAAGAGTTCCCGCGCCGCTTCCGGCTCGATCTCCTCGTACTGGAAGTCGATCTTCTGCGCGATCAGTTCCTTCATCCGCGCCTCGATCTGCTCCAGGTCCTCCTGGGTCAGCGGGCGGGGCAGGTCGAAGTCGTAGTAGAAGCCGTGCTCGATTGGCGGGCCGATGGCGATCTTCGCTTCGGGGAAAAGCTCCAGCACGGCGGCGGCCATCATATGCGCCGCCGAGTGGCGGATGCGATAGAGTTCGCTTTCACGATAGGCTTGTGGGTCCATCTCACACCTCCTCAAGATGCTGAACGAAAAAGCCCCGCGTCCTCTTGGGACGTGGGGCTTGCTCCACGCGGTTCCACCCAAGTTCCGGCGCGGCTGCGCCGACCCTCTGCGGCTGTAACGGGCCGACCCGTCTTCCCGTACTTGGCCTCGCCGTTCAGGGAAGCGCTCGCGGGGGGTTTTCGCCGCTTTCCGGTGAGGCAGGCTTCCAGTCTCGACCTGCCCTCCCTGGCACCTTCCGGCGGGTACTCGTCCCGCTCGACGCTTTGCAACCTCATTATAGGCCGGGGAAGCCGTTTGTCAAACCGACTTCCTGCGCATCCCCCTCCCCTTGGTAATGCGCAGGAAGAAAGAGGCGGCCAAAGCGTTCAACGCGATGCTGATGACGAAGATCGAGGCCAGCCCGAAACGATCGACGATCTTCCCGCCCCACGTTCCCATCAGCATCACGAGGCCGAAGAGCGTATTGGCGAAGCCCAGGTAGAGGATGCGATCCTGCTGCGGCGCGATCTCCAGCAGCAGGTTGTAGCCCGCCAGCCGGTCGAAGGGGGTGAAGAAGCCACGCAGGAAGAAGAGCGGATAAGCCAGCCGGTAAGGGGGGAAGGAAAATCGGCTCAGCCAGCCCCGCGAGGCAGCAACGACGAGGAAGAGCGCGAAGGCAGAGGTGATCCCCCAGCCCGTCGCGGCGACCAGCATTCCCCATCGCTTGCCCTTGCGATCGACGAGGACGCCGAAGGGATAGTTGAAGACGAGGGCCGTCATCGTCGCAATGAGCAGATATTCCCCCGCGGCACTGCTCGGAGCCTGCAGCACCTGCCGTGCGACGATGGTGAAGAAGGGAATGGCGACCAGCCCCAAGAAAAGGCTCATCCGGCCCAGCGTGAAGTGGCGGAAGTTCCTGTCCTCCCGCAGCGCACGCCATCCCCGCCGCACCTGCTCCCGAACGGGCGCGACGGGGCGCGGCTTCCCGGCAGGCTCGCGGATCAGCGAGAAGATGAGCAGCGCCAGGCTGCCCGACATCGCCGCGATGAAGATGAGCGCCGCGTAGTTGCGCGGGAAGGGCAGCCCGTCCTGTCCCAGCAGCCATTTGACCAGCCATCCGGCCAGCAGCCCCAGCATGCCGCCGAGAAGTTGCCGCGTGGCGAAAAGCCGCCCCCGCCACCAGGAGGGAATCGTCTTCGCCGTAACCTCCATGAAAGGCAGCCCCGCCGTCCCCGCCATCAGCTTCATCACCGTGTAGAAGATGAAGAAGGCGATCAGCAGCAGGCCGCGATCCTCGATCCACCAGAGCGAGGCGACCAGCACCAGCCAGGTGGCGATGCGGATGGAGGCCGCCCAGCGGTAGATAACGATCGTGCGCGGCTTGCTCTGCACCCACCCGGAAAGGAAGAGCTGCGGCAGGAACCACGACCCCGCGCCGATCGTCCCGATGGCGGCGATGAGGAGGTTGGAGGAGGTGAGCGCGCTGACCAGCCAGACGAGCACCAGATTGGGGTCCATCAGCGTCTCGGCGAAGTTGAAGAGCGAGCCGTTGATCGCGTTCAGCACAAAGGAACGGCGGCTCTCGCTCGGCGGGACGGCCAGCGGCCAGTTGGCGGGGATCACCTCCTCCCGGCGGACGGATCGGACGAATGCGGGCATAGAACCTCCTCGAAAACTACTTCGCAAGCCTAAGGATTATACCCGATTCGTCCGCAGGCGGAAGAGGGGCACGGCATTCAGGCGCGAGGCTCTTGCGAGGCAGGGGGCCTTCGCCGCCTGCGGGCCGCACTCAACCGGCGGTACCCCCACAAGAGCAGCAGGAGACCGCCTAAGAGCAGCGGCCACAGGCAGAGGTAGGTTACCCATCCCGGCAACGACAGGAGCGCGACCACTCCGAGCACCAGGAAGGCGTAGAGCGTCGCCACCACGACCATCCCCACCGCGAGCCACACCCCCCAGGCCACGAGGGCGATGACGCCCGTCGAAAGCAGCGCCGCGATAGACCGCCCCCATCCGCCCTCCGCGAAGACGACGAGCGCGAAGATGGCGAAGTAGAGAATCATCACCGCACTGACGGCGGCCTGCGGAACGCCGTGCCCCACCAGGCGATCGCCCAGCGGCGAGAGCAACTGCCAGCCGGAGATGGCATAGAGCCAGTGGAAATAGGCCGTCCGCCCCCAGAAAGCCTTCTCCTCCTCGGAGCGGTGGCGGCCCAGCCAGAAGCGGTAGTTCTGCGCAATGACCAAGGTGAGCACGAAGAGCATCAGGAAGACGAGGAGCACCAGCAGTTCCAGCGTGAAGTTGGAGAAAAGCTCCATCTCGCTGCTGCTGGGCATCGTGGCCGAAGGAAGCTCCGCAAAAAGCTCCGCCGTCTCCGAGGCGAACTCCTCCACCTCCTCGCTCAGTCCTCCAAGCACGATGTTGAGGAGCAAGGCGGAGAAGAAGAACTCCACCGGCGTGAGGACGTAAGGCACCACCTCCGGCGAAAAGAGCCGCCAGATGCCGTGGAGCGGGAAAGGCAACTGCGCCGCCGGTCTCTCGCGCGAGGCCAACGTCTTGGCCAGCAGGCGCGGATGGGTGAAGAAGAGCCAGACGCTCTTGAGGAAGGCGAAGACGGGGTTGACCAACTGATCGACGAGGTCCGCCAACTGATGCTTCATCAGGCGGAGGACGGACGATTCGGGCCAGGCCAACTCCGCGCCACAGTGCATACAGAAGCTGGCCTCCGCCGGATTGACCATCCCGCATTGCGGACAGCGCTCTCCTGCCGACGAGATGCCCCTTTCCTCTTCCATCGTCGCCCTCCTCGCGAAAAGCTCAGCACCGCCGCCACAACAGGCGGTTGTCCACCACGAAAGGTTCGGCCTCACCGCTGCGCTCCAGCGAGGTCAGCGCGGCGAGGATGGTTACGCGCGAGAGGAGATGGAAGGGCGGCGAGGGGAAGTCGAGGCCGTAGGCGGCGGCCACCTCCGCCAGGATCGCCTCCGGCGAGGCGGGGACGCGCAGCGCCTCCAGCACGCGGGCGCGGATTTCGCGCAGGCGGTCGGCATTCGCCTCGGCCAGCGCCAGCGCCTCCTCGGCCTCCACCGGCTCCCCGTGCCCCGGCAGGTGGGC
>Ga0256831_1002070_pt1 | contig 10543 bp, 8 predicted proteins | sample 132544metaG_FD_189087 | JGI IMG/M metagenome (GOLD analysis project Ga0256831, IMG submission 189087) | Hydrothermal vent microbial communities from Lau Basin, Pacific Ocean - 132-544 | ecosystem: Environmental > Aquatic > Marine > Hydrothermal vents | place: Pacific Ocean: Lau Basin | collected... | reverse complement strand
CCGTAATCGTTGTGCTCGATGAAGCCTATGTCGATTTTGTCGAGGCAGAGCAACGGATAGATATTCTCTCCTATATTCGCCAGGCCGACGGTATTCCTGCCGTGGTTGCTCTACGCACCTTTTCCAAGGCGTTTGGCCTGGCAGGATTACGGGTGGGATTTGGTCTCATGCATCGTGATATTGCCGATGTTTTGCACCGGGTACGACAACCATTCAATATCAACCTGCCTGCCCAGGCCGGTGCCCTGGCCGCCCTCTCCGATGACGCTCACTATAATGCAACGCTTAACAAAACCCGTTTGGGCCGGAAATGGTTGCAGGAAGAGGTAAAAAAGCTGGGTTGTGTCCCGTATGACTCACAGACAAATTTTTTCCTTATTGATGTGAAGGGCGATGCAACGACCCTGTACGAATCCATGCTGCGCAAAGGGGTCATTGTCCGCTCTATGGCCGCTTATGGCTATCCTGACTTTATTCGAATTACCGTTGGCACCAGGGACGAGAATGAACGTTTTGTGACCGCACTGGCGGACAGCTTATCCGAATTGGGCTATGTCTGACAAACTGCACATTGTCACCATTGACGGCCCGGCCGGGGTCGGAAAATCCACGGTTGCACGCCTGTTGGCACAACGCCTTGGCTATACCTATCTTGATACCGGGGCCATGTACCGGGCAGTTGCCTATGAATGTCAGCAGGCCGGGATCGATCCAGCTGACGAACAGGCGGTGGCAACCATGCTGAAAAATTTCAACATTGAGCTGCAACCCCCTGCCAGGGCCGAAGATGACGTCAGGGTTTTTCATAACGCCCGGGAGATTACTCCCTTTTTACGTACCCCTGAAACAGGGATGATGGCCTCTACTGTATCGGCCTTACCCGTGGTACGGGAAAAGCTTACCCGGCTTCAGCGGCAGATAGGGCAACAGGGGAAAATTGTCGCCGAAGGAAGAGACACCGGCACAGTTGTTTTTCCCGACGCTGCCTGGAAATTTTATCTGGACGCAACCCCTGAAGAACGTGCCCGAAGGAGGGTTGAACAACTGGAACAACGTGGAATGCATGTTGACCGGGCAACCATCCTTCAACAGATCATCAAGCGCGACCTAAACGATTCAACCAGATCGATTGCTCCCCTTAAACCGGCTGACGATGCCGTTATCATAGACTCAAGTCAGATGGCAGCAGATGATGTTGTCAAACTCATGCTTTCCCATATATCCACTACAAGCTAACCTGCCAACACCACATCCTCCATTTTTCCAAAATCGAAAACTACAGAAACCACCCTGATACGGTAATAACAAAAAGGTTGAACCATTTGTAAAAAAGGGCTGCCCCTATTTGTGGTGCCTGTTTCACTCCTTTTTAGGTTGCATTCGTAAGGAGAACTATTCAAGCAAAAAAAAACGGTCGACCGTAAAGGTCGACCGTTTTACGAAGGAGAAAACAAGGTATATAAGCAGTTGGCAGGCTGCTTGTCTACCATATTGGTCAGGCAAAGCACTTCATGCACGACCAATTCTAACACCCGAAAACCGTAAGATCACGGGTAAAACAATTTTAATTGTGCCAAGTTAATTGACGACCGACCCCAAGGTCGGCCGTCATACGAAGGAGAAAACAAGGTATATAAGCAGTTGGCAGGCTGCTACGATACCATTATTGGCCAAGCAAAGCTGTTGCGGCCTGGCCAATCACTGAACCCGGGAGCAGGCCGATTCCCAAGACCCCGAGTAAGGCAATACCAAGAACAGCAGATATTCCGGGGGTGAAATCCAGGGCAATGTTCTCCTGGGGATCACTCATATACATATATCGTACTACTCTCAGGTAGAAAAATGCAGATATTGAGCTGAATACAACCAACCCGATGACAGTCATTGTATATCCTGCCCCAAGGGCGGCCTTTAACAGGTAAAATTTACCAATGAAGCCGGCCGTAGGTGGAATACCGGTCAGGGAGAACATAAAGATCAACATAAGAAAGGCAGCCATGGGGTTTGTTTTGGCAAGTCCCTTGTAATCCTCGAGAGATTCGCGCCTCTTGCCTGGACTGGCGAGAAGAACAAGGATGGCAAAGGCTCCCATATTCATAAAGCCGTAGGTAAGCAGATAGGTCATGGTAGCGGACAACCCTTCGGCAGTACCGGACAAAACCCCAAGCAGAGAATACCCGGCATGGGCAACGGCAGAGTAGGCCAGCATGCGTTTGATGCTGGTCTGGGACAGGGCCGTGATATTTCCGATGGCCATGGTCAATAATGCCAGGGAAGAGAGCAGGATTCCCCATTGATCATGAAACTGGGGAAAGCCTGTAAACAGTACCCGCCCAAAAACCGCAAAACCTGCTGCCTTGGGCCCGACCGACATAAAAGCGGTAATGGCAGTTGGCGCTCCCTCATAGACATCAGGGGTCCAGAAATGAAAAGGTGCTATCGCCACCTTGAAACAAAAGGCTGCGATCATAAGGCCAAGACCGGCAAGAAGAGCCGGATTTTCAAGTAAATTGCCGGTTACCGTGTATTTGGCAATTTGGGCTATGTCAGTCGTTCCTGTCAGGCCGTAAACAAGCGATATGCCATATAATAGTATGGCTGAGGCAAAACCGCCCATCAGCAGATACTTCATGGCGGCCTCGGCGGAACGACCATCGTTGCGTGGTAGTCCGACAAGACAGTAGATGGAGAGAGCCATCAGTTCAAGACCGAGGTACAGCACCATCAGGTCACCGGCGGATGCCATCAGTAACATACCAACAGCAGAGAATATCATCAGGGAATAATACTCTCCCTGCTTGAGGCCTTCAGTCCTGCGGAAATGTTCACTCATCAAGGCCGCAAGGATTACACCGAGCAGGCAAATGATTTTGAAAAAGGAAGCGTAGGAATCGGCAATGATCATCCCCCCAAAGCCGACGATATTCTTTTCTCCGGCAACCATAACCAAGGCCGCCAGACATCCAATAACCGTCAACCAGGGCAAAAGCTCACGACGTTTGGGGGAGAATACATCCAGACCGATAAGAAACAGCCCTATACACACCAAGAACATTTCCGGTATGATTGGTCCAAAGGCTTTCCAGCTGACAAGTGCTGTATTAATCATTGTCTATCCTTTTGCTTGAAAACTACAGGTAAATTTTAATTTCGCCATCAGTGGGGTATGACAGCCGCAACATGCTGAGCGGTTTCCATACTTCCCTGTACCTGACTTATCAGATGCTCTACCGATACATGCATGAAACTCAGCATGGCATCAGGGTAGAGACCAATCCAGAAGACAAGTCCAACCATGGGCAACAGGGTGAGTACCTCTCTGGTGGTTAGTTCGGGTAACCCGACAACCTTTTTATTGATCGGGTTGAAGAATATACGTTGATACAGCCAGAGCATGTACCATGCACCGAGAATAAGGCCGGTTGCGGCAAAAAAAGCTGTCCAGGGTTTGTGAATAAAACTACCAAGTAACACGAGAAATTCTCCAATGAAACCGTTGGTAGCAGGCAACCCGATGGCAGCCATGGTAAAAAGCAGGAAAAAGGAACCAAAAATCGGCATGGTCGAGGCGAGTCCGCCATAATCCTTAATGGCACGGGTGTGAGTCCGTTCATACACCATTCCGATACAGAGGAAGAGGGCGCCGGTGACTACACCGTGGTTTATCATCTGAAGAATACCACCTTCGATACTCTGGGTGTTCATTGAATAAATACCAAGGGTGATAAATCCCATGTGAGATACTGAACTATAGGCAATAAGTCGTTTCAAGTCTGTCTGGGCGAGACAGATTATCGCACCATATATAATGCCGATCAGGGAAAGCACGATCATCGGTCCCATCATGGCCTGGGTGGCCTGGGGGAGAATGGGCATGGAAAAGCGTAGGAAACCATAGGCTCCCATCTTGATGAGGATAGCGGCAAGAATGACAGAGCCTGCGGCCGGGGCTTCGGTATGTGCATCCGGCAACCAGGTATGAACCGGCCACATGGGGACCTTAACGGCAAAGGCGGCAAAGAAAGCCCAGAAAAGCCACATCTGAAATTTGATCGAATAGGAATGCTTGGCAAGTTCGATAACATCAAATGTGTGGCCGCCCTTCATATAGAGGGAGATAATACCAACCAGCATGAGTAGACTGCCGACCAATGTGTAAAGGAAAAATTTAATGGTCGCGTAAATACGATTGGGTCCGCCCCAGATACCGATGATGAGAAACATCGGAATGAGCATGACCTCCCAGAAAATATAAAAGAGAAAGATATCTGTGGCACAGAACACTCCGATCATCACACCCTCGAGGAAGAGGATGGACAAGAAGAATTCCAGTACCTTGGTCTGTATCGCCTCCCAGGATACCAGGATGGCAAGTATGGTTACAAGGGTCGACAGGAGAATAAAGAGGACACTGATCCCATCAACACCTAAACTGTAGTTGATATGGAAGGCAGGAATCCAGGAGTGATGCTCGGTAAACTGCATCAGATAGGTTGTCTTGTCAAACATGAAGAACAGAGGAATAGACAACACAAATTCCATCAGGCTTATAATCAGAGCCATGGTTTTTATGGCCTGAACATCTTCCCTTTTGACAATCAGGAGAGAAAATCCGCCTATAATCGGGAAGAAAATAAGTGCGCTTAGCAATGGTACAGACATATTTATTACCGTATTTGTGGTTGGTTGAGGGTAGTTAACCCTAATTTACTGTTCCCTGACCTCTACCGAGTAAACATCCAGACAAAGAGAAACAACGCACTGCCGCCCATCCAAGCCAGGTAATGGGAAATCTGCCCATCCTGGAGGCCTCTGAGTTTGGATGAAAAAGCACCGATACCGCGGGGAATTCCATTAACAATCCCCTCAATGATACCGCCATCGACAACCTTGAGCAGCGCCTTACGGCTGAAGCTGAGGGTTGGCTCAACAAGCCCGGCGATGTAGATTTCGTCAATATAGTATTTATTCAACAGAAGATTGTAGGTCCGGGGAAACATCTCCACCAGTTTTCCAGGAATCTCCGGTTTGGTGATATACATGAAAAAGGCAAGTAAAATACCACACCCGCCGGCAAGGACAGAAGTTCCAAGCAGTACTGATTCCGCATAGGTTGAAATATGGAGTTCAGGCTCACCCACAACCGGCATGAGAAAATGACCCCAATAGTTGTGGCCGCCAAGTAACGCCGGAATACCAAACCAGCCAGCGCCGACGGCTCCTATTGATAACAGGATAAGTGGAATCGTTACCACTGGTGAGGACTCTTTGAGATGCGCCTTTTGTTCAGCTGTTCCACGAAATTCACCATGGAATATCAGGAAAAAGAGACGGAAGGAATAAAAAGCCGTCAGAAAGGCGACAAATGTTCCGATGAACCAGGCGAACTTGCCAAGGGCAATATCAGAATTAAATGCCATGGTCAGTATCTCATCCTTACTGAAGAAACCGGCAAAGCCAGGTACACCGGAAATGGAAAGAGATGCGAGCAGAAATGTCCAGTAGGTAATGGGCATATATTTCTTTAATCCACCCATATATTTGACTTCCTGTTCATGATGCATCCCCAGGATAATGGACCCGCAACCAAGAAAGAGGAGGGCCTTGAAAAATGCGTGGGTGAACAGATGAAAGACACCGGCACCATATGCTCCGACCCCGCAACCGATAAACATATAGGCAAGCTGGGAAACGGTCGAGTAGGCAACCACCCGCTTGATATCGGTCTGGACCAGGGCAATGGTAGCAGCAAAGATACAGGTAATTGCACCGATAAATGTGACAACATTGAGCGCAAAATGGGAAAGCTCATACAGAGGATTACAGCGGGCAATCAAAAAGACACCTGCTGTGACCATGGTGGCGGCATGGATCAAGGCACTGACCGGGGTCGGACCTTCCATGGCATCGGGCAGCCAGACATGTAATGGTATCTGGGCAGATTTGCCAAGGGCACCACACATGAGCAGGATGCAGATGGCGGTCGGCATATCAAAGGTCATGCCGAAAATGGTCCAGGTGTGGCCGACAATCTGGCCGGCATGGCTGAAGACATCATAATAATGCAGACTGCCAAAGTTGACAAAGATGAGGAACAGCCCGAGAATGAAGCCGAAGTCACCGAATCGGTTAACTATAAATGCCTTTCGGCCTGCGGTGGCGGCAGACACCTTTTCATAATAAAAACCAATCAACAGATATGAAGAAAGCCCCACAGCCTCCCAGCCGAAGAACAGCTGCATAAAGTTGTTGCCAAGAACCAGCATCAGCATGGAAAAGGTAAACAGGCTCAGGTAGGAATAGAACCTGTAATAGCCGTCCTCACCCTTCATATATCCAATGGAATAAATATGGACCAGCGAGGAGACAGTGGTCACAACAATCAACATTACCGCGGTTAACTGATCCAGCAGAAAACCAACTGCAACCCTTGTATTTCCGGAACTGATCCAGGTGTAAAGATCCTGGTTAATAAAGTGACCAGATTTGACGGTGAGAAATGCCTTCAGGGCACAGGAAAACGAAATCAGTACGGCTATGATCGGCACCCAGTGCGAGTTCACGCCCAGCCGTTTGCCAAAAAGCAGGGTGAAGATAAACGATGACAACGGCAGGAACGGAATTGCCAGCAGCCACCATGGTAAAGATCCATCGTGGGTTGGGGCAATGAGTTGCCGGACATTTTCCTCATGCTCACCCTTTTCAGCATGCCCTTCAACAGCACCCTCTTCAACATGCCCAAGCGCCGCATGTTCAGATGTTGCGGCAGTCCCATGATGCTGAGACACGGTAACGTGGATGTTGCTGTGATGTTCTCCACTTGCATGCGTGGTATTTGCGGCGGCAGGCAAAACCGACAGCCCGCAGATCACTACTACCAGGAAAAATATGTTTGTTATTTGCTGTCTCATGCCTATCCCTTCAACTGGTTGACTTCATCAACATGGACGGTTTTACGACTGCGATAAAGTGTAATTGCGATACCAAGGCCAATTGCCGCTTCTGCGGCTGCCACGGTTATTATAAAAAAGGTGAATACCTGACCACGCATTGAATCAAGATAATGACTCAAGGCAACCATGTTCAGGTTGACCGCATTGAGCATAAGTTCAATAGAGAGAAACATCATGATCAGATTTCTTCTTGTCAGAAAACCACAGACACCTATGGCAAAAAGAATGGCCGAAAGGGACATATACCAACTTAAAGGAATCACCTGCTGCCCTCCTTTTCAATTAACAGACCATACAAGCATGACATCAAATCCGGATATCTTGCTTCATTTTCAGGATATAAATTTCGCATCGCTCAGCTCTTTTCAATTGTTGTTGGTGTGTCATGTTTGGCCAAAACCAATCCACCGATTACGGCAATGAGCAGTATGAGACCTGCGATCTCAAACGGCAGGATATAGCTTGTATACATTTCCATGCCCAATGCCTTGGTATGGGTGGCTTTTATTACCGCTGCCATCGGCCAATGACCCTTCTGCCCCAGGACAAAGGTAGGGAGCATGGATATCAGCGAAACGGCAAGGCCGACGGAAATAATTCGCCCGAGCCAGGCAGAGGTAACAAAGCGATCCATTTTGACCTCATCCCGCAGGCTGACAAGAAACAGCACAAAAAGGTAAAGAACCAGAATTGCACCGGCATAAACAATAATCTGAACCGCGGCGAGAAACTCGGCGCCGAGAATAAGATAAAGGCCAGCCATATGAAAAAAGAGAACCAGCACCATGAGAACGGCATGTACAGGATTACGCATGGTTATGGCCAGTAACCCGGTACCAACGATCATTACAGCGCAGTAAAGAAAAAATAAGTAAGTAAACATAAGGTTCGGCTCCCTGATCGGAACGTTATATGGTTATTGATCCCGTTTGACCAGGTTTCCAACCACCTGGCCTTCAATTGTCCATTCATCCGGTACATCCAGTCGCTTGGCGGCAGTCAATTCACGCTCGGGAATTCCACGAGGCCGCCAGAATGGATTGATATAACTGTTAATCGCAGACCCCTTCATTTCCGCAAATGCATCCCAATTGGCAAGTAACCGTTCCTGATCAAAGAAGATGGATTCACGGTCATAGGCTGCATATTCAAAAATTTCTGTCAAAACCAGTGCATTAACCGGGCACACCTCTTCACAGAAACCGCAGTAGACACAACGCAAGGCTTCAATGTCATAGGAATCGACCACCCTACAACCCCGCTCCTCATCTTCGTGAAAACGAATGTGAATACATCGGGAGGGACAAACCGTCACACAACGCATACAGGCGACACATTTTGATGTCCCGGTTTCCTGATCACGTACCAGGGCGTGTTGCCCACGGAACCCAAGCTTGATGTCAGGTTTTTCCTGCGGGTACTGTCGGGTAATTGGTTTTGCAAACAGCTGTTTCAGGGTAAAGGCCATACCCTGCATAATTTCACTGTGCAAGATAGTCTGCAGCAGGTTTCTTTTAGGCTTATATTGAATTTGCATAGAAGTTATCCTTTTAGCCGGTAAAAGCTTTGATAAAACCGGTGAGAACAATATTACCAAGTGCAAGAGGAATAAGCACTTTCCAGCCGATCGACATTAATTGGTCATACCTGTACCGAGGAAGTGTGGCTCGTATCCAGATAAAGACAAACATAAACGCGTAAACTTTAACAACAAACCAGAAAGGTGGAAATATTGTTACCTCAAACGGTCCGTTCCAGCCGCCCAGGAAACAGATAGTCCCTATGGAGGACATCACCATCATTCCGATATACTCAGCCATAAAGAAGATTGCATATCGCATCCCGGAATATTCGGTGGCATAACCGGATACGAGCTCAGTCTCAGCCTCGGGAAGATCAAAGGGTACCCGATTGGTTTCAGCAAGCATCGCAATGAAAAAGACGAAGAAGGCAATAATCTGGGGAAATATATACATTCCGCCAAACGATCCTCCCTGGGCCTCAACAATCTTGGTCAGGTTGAGTGTTCCGGACAGCATCATCACCCCGACAAGACTGAGCCCCATGGCGACTTCATAGCTGATGACCTGGGCCATGGACCGCAAGCCACCAAGAAAGGTATATTTTGAATTCGATGCCCAACCCGCCAGGATCACTCCATAACTTGAGAGGGAACTCATGGCAAAAATAAAGAGGAGACCAATATTGATATCCGCCAGCACCCATCCCTTGGCAAAGGGAAGAACGGCCAGCGATGTCAGCATGGCGGTCAGGCAAATAATCGGTGCGGCCCGAAATGTTACAACATCTGCCTGCTCAGGGACCACATCCTCTTTGAAAAAACTCTTGATACCATCAGCGATTGGCTGCAAAAGTCCATGCCAGCCAACCCGCATCGGTCCCATCCGAACCTGCATATGACCAATAATTTTACGCTCAAAATATGTGGCATAGGCAACATGCAGCATAATGATCGCAAAGAGGATGAGGATTTCTATGAATAATATTAGTACGTGCATAATGTTCCTTTAGCTTAGTTACAAGCCGATCCCATACTTTTTCTATCGGTCACACTCACCAAGGACAACATCCAGAGTTCCGATATTTGCAATTAGATCCGCGATCATGCTTCCCTCGGCCAGTGCAGGCAATGCACTGATATGAATAAATGAGGGTGACCGCACATGCATACGATACGGACGTCCGGATCCATCACTGATAAAATAAAATCCCAGTTCACCCTTGGGAACTTCGGTAGAAACGTAAATATCACCAACCGGGAATTCTCCTTTATCCTCAAGCAGCCGAATCAGTCCGGTGCCATAGGTTGATGATCCGGCCTCCACCTTACGCTGTCCCTGCAGGGGCATTACAAGATCAGGAGCATCCTCGGAAATGATAGGTCCAGGAGGAAGCTGATCAATACACTGTTGAATGATCCGCGCCGATTGATGAAGTTCTTCCATACGGCACCGATAACGGGCGTAAATGTCACCATCATTACTGAGGGGCACCTCAAAATCAACAAGATCATAGGCATCATAGGGTCGATGCTTTCTAATATCGTAATCAACCCCGGAACCTCGCAGACAGGCGCCAGTAAGACCAAGCTCAAGGGCTTCCGCGGCTGACAAAACCCCGATACCGACAGTGCGCTTCAACCAGATGCGGTTGGTATCTATCAATGTCTCATATTCCCCAATATGGGAGGGGAACTCGGCGACAAACCGCTGAAGAACATCAATAAAGTTTCTGGTTACATCCTGCCTGACCCCACCGATCCGAGGATAGGAGAAGGTCAACCTGGCTCCGCAGAGTTCTTCAAAAAGGTCGAGCATCACCTCCCGCTCACGGAAGCAGTACAGAAAAACCGTCATGGCGCCAATGTCAAGGGCATGGGTTGCCAGCCAGAGCAGATGAGAGGCAATTCTCGACATCTCACAGACAATGGTCCGAATATATTTGGCACGTAGCGGCACTGAAATACCTAACAGCTTTTCGACCGCGACGCAGTAGCCGACGTTGTTGGCCATGGCAGCGATGTAGTCAAGCCTGTCAGTCAAAATCAGCGACTGGGCATAGGTTCGATT
>Ga0256831_1002069_pt1 | contig 10547 bp, 7 predicted proteins | sample 132544metaG_FD_189087 | JGI IMG/M metagenome (GOLD analysis project Ga0256831, IMG submission 189087) | Hydrothermal vent microbial communities from Lau Basin, Pacific Ocean - 132-544 | ecosystem: Environmental > Aquatic > Marine > Hydrothermal vents | place: Pacific Ocean: Lau Basin | collected... | reverse complement strand
ATATAGTATACTATATATAAAGGAAATCAACATGCTTTTAATCTGTTTGCTGACTTTATCATATCCTGATAGAAAAATGTCTGGTTTTTAAACAGACCAGTAAACTCAGCACCTCGCCTTAAAAAACGAGGCTTTTGAGAAATAGTTGTCACCCCTGCCATCCTCGACATTAAGAACGAGGCCTTACGAGGTGCTGGGTAAATAATGGCGTTGCTACCCTGATCAGCTTCTCACAGAATATACGCTTTAAATCAACTCAGGAGACAAAAATACTATGAAACCACAAATTGTCGCTATTATTGGAGCTGGCCCCGTGGGTCTGGCTGCGGGTGCTCAGGCACTGGAGCGAGGATTAACACCTGTTATCTTTGAACAGGGTAATGAAGTAGCTCATGCTATTCGCCAATGGCAGCATGTAAAAATGTTCTCTCCCTGGGAGTTTAATATTGATACGGCAGCTGAAAAATTACTGAACAACGCAGGCTGGGACAGGCCCGATGATGATGAACTTCCTACTGGCGGAGAACTGATTGAACGCTATATCGAGCCATTAGGAACTCAAACCATACTGAAACAGTATATTAAACTGTCAGCCAGAGTAACGGCCATCAGCCGGGTTGATTTTGACAAGCTAAAAACCGAGGGCAGGGAAAAGGCAAAGTTTGAAATTCGTTATACCCAGGATAACAGGCAGCGAGTTGCTCTGGCTGATGTGGTGATTGATATCTCAGGCACCTGGTTTACGCCAAATCCGGCCGGCTCAAACGGACTTCCTGCCTTCGGAGAGCCCGAAGCAGCAGAGCATATCAGCTATGTCATGCCTGATGTACTGAATAAGAAACGAGAACAGTTTGCCAATAAGCGGGTCGCTGTATTAGGCGGCGGGCACTCTGCAGTAGGAACTATTCTGGATCTCATTACTTTAAAAGAAGGTGCCCCGGATACGGATATCACCTGGTTAGTCCGAGGTGAAGATACCAGTCGTTCTTTCGGTGGTGGTGACAATGACCAAATTAAGGCCAGAGGCTCACTGGGTACCAAATTCAAACATCTGGTCGAAGGGGGAAAAATCAGTATTAAATCCGGCTTTCACCTAAGCCAGATTGAGCAACAGAAAAATACTCTGAAGATCAGCTCGGGAACAGTGACCGACAATAACTATATAATGGCTGATGAGTTAGTCGTAGCAACCGGTTTTCGTCCTGATTATTCCTTTGTTTCTGAATTACGCCTTGAACTGGATCCTGCGACTGAATGCCCACCCATACTCGCGCCTCTGATTGATCCTAATGTACATTCTTGTGGAACAGTACGTCCTCATGGTGCACGTGAACTGGCTCAACCTGAACCCGGGTTTTATATCGCAGGTATGAAATCCTATGGACGAGCCCCAACCTTTCTGATGATCACCGGCTATGAACAGGTCCGTTCAATTATTGCTGATATTGTCGGCGATAAAGAAGGAGCTGCACGGGTAGAACTGGTCTTGCCTGAAACGGGCGTATGCTCAGCGCCTTTAGATAATGATACTGAAGAGGAATGTTGTAGTAATTAGTGTATTGCCAGGAAGGCAATTTCCGGATAGACACTAATTAGGCGCCTGATTTAACTGAAAATATCAGAAATTAAATTTTTACCCAGCACCTCGTAAGGCCTCGTCCTTAAGGTCGAAAATGGCAGGGGTGACAACCATTTCTCAAAAGCCTCGTCTTTTAAGACGAAGTGCTGGGTTTACTTAATCCTAATTGTTTTTCATTTGTTCTTTTATTTCATTTAAATCGTCTTCATTTAATTGTATAGAACGTTCTGCATCACTCATACTATGGTAGTGTTTAACAAATAGCATTTCAGCCATTTCCACAAGATTTCTGTAGATGTTTGTTGTATTAGATACATCATTCATAAGTGATGCAGCCATCTCAGCGGTAATCGATTCTTTCTTAATACAAACGGCTAACCACTTATTCATATCAGAGATATGTTCTTCAAATAACAAATTAAGATAATCCAGAGAAAAAACAGTATCTTCAGCATCTGTTTCCAGACGAATTGTTTCCAGTTTTCGTATTAACAAGGTGATCTCTACTCTTATTTTGGTGTAAGCCTCTTTCATTTCCTGATTGGATGACATTGCATAGGTCGCAAGATTTTTCTGCATAAGAATACTGATGTTAATTGCATTGGTGATATTCTGGTTAGATTTTCTCAGCCAATGAATATCATCAGATTGTTCTATTTCCCATGAAAAACCGGCCTTATTGATAAACAGGATAACTTCCTCGTACAAGCATCTGATATTTTTCACATAAATAGAATCAATATCATGAGCAATGAACTGCTTTTGTGCCTCAGCAACTTTGTAAAGGTCGCTCGCCAGTAATGCCTCATCTCGTTTAAAACCAAATGCCATCGATAATATATCAATGGCATTATTCCATATATGCAGGGTTTCATTACGTACAGCTTCCATCGCTGTATCCGGGAATTCAGCTGCTGCATCGTTTAAATATAAAGGTTGTATTTTAGATATTTTTTTATCAGGGATAATCATAGTTATCCAACGAATAAGGTGGTTAATTAAAGGAACCATTAAAATAACGCCCGAAACATTAAATAAGCTGTGAAAGACTGCCAGCTTTAGCGTGTAATTATCATCTGCTATGCCGCTAATTGAACTGATCATATCGACTAAATTAATAATGGGGTATAAAAAGAGAATAAACAAACTACCTGCCGTTATTTTAAACAGTACATCAGATAATGCCAGGCGACGACCGATAACATTAGAGGTCAACGAACCAACTACTGCGGTAATAGTAGAACCAAGGTTAGCTCCAATAGTCAGTGCTAAAGCATTTTCATAGGTTACCTGATGAACCGATAGAGCAGTTAATAAGAGTAATAAAGTTGCATGACTTGATTGCATAATTACGGTAACAATCACACCAATTAAAGCAAAAACCAGAATACCTGAAAATCCTTCCATAGCGTAGTCGGTAAGACTAATATGCGTTGAAATAGTTTCAAAACCCTCTTTCATGTAGTGAATGCCTAATAGTAGAAACCCCAGACCAGTTAAAATATACCCAATGCCTTTCAGGCTTTTGCTTTTTTGAAAGATTAACAAGACGCCAAATGTCAGCATGGGCATAGCATAAGCAGCAATATGAACTTTTAAACCAAAACCAGCAATTAACCAGGCACCGGTGGTGGTTCCAATGTTTGCACCAAAAACAATGCCTATTCCTTCAACTAGCCCAATAAGACCTGCGCCTAAAAAGGAAATAGTTATCAATGACACCAAACCACTGGATTGCATAAGCGTACAGGTGGTAAAACCAAAAAGCAGACTTTTCCACATTTTATCTGTAGTATTGCGTAATATTTTTTCAAGCGCCCCACCGGTAAATGATTTAAAGCCATCCTCTAAGGACAACATACCAAAGAGAAAAATAGAAATACCTGCAACAATCATTTTAAAATCTGGACTAACCCAAAACCCCCAACTCAATAAAACAAACATTGTTGGCAATAATATCTTACGTAACATAAATCCCCTTTGTGACTACCTTCTCTCTTGCATGATATGGCAAACGTTATCTATGCGAGGCAAAAATTGTAAGATGAAACTAAAATCATAAATTTATTCTAAGCGGTTAAATTGTATGAGTAATTAATTATGTGAAAAGCTATAGTACATTAATGCATAAATAGACTTAAAAACTTAGTTGGGCTGAATACGCTGGATAGTCTGAAAAAGGCATCTATATGAGATACGGCAATTTACCCAGCACCTCGTAAGGCCTCATCCTTAAGGTCGAAAATGGCAGGGGTGACAATTATTTCCCAAAAGCTTCGTCTTAGGCGAGGTACTGGGTTTACTATTTATATCCGTTAGCAGCAATATACTGGGGCCCTAAAGAGATTTAATTCTCGTTTCTACTATAAGCATCGGTAAAGAGCATAATATTATTTAGTTATTTTAAAAGGATAGCCCGCATCTTTCCACCCGGTTATACCGCCTGGAGCACGATACACATTAGTATACCCCATAAATCTCATCCACCATGCGGCATTATGAGATCGTCCACATTTTGTGAAACCGCAATAAACAACGATCTTCTTTGCTGGATCATCTCCTAAAATCTTTCTAAATTTCTGCTGCGATGCTCCACCGTCAATATCAAGATCTTTCTCCCACTCACCTGTGTGTTTTGACTGGAAACCAAAGTTAATAGCACCATCAATATGTCCAAGGACAAATTCTCTCCTCGGATGGGCATCAATCAATATAAAATTTTCTTTAGCATCAATCATAGTTTTTAATTGATCAATAGTAAGAAGTTTATATCCACCATTAATAGTCTGTCTGGATAGATTTATGGCTATTTTCTGTAGGTCTGTTTCACTTAATAGCTTTTCTTCGGCCAGACTAAATGATGAGGTCAATACTATTGAACTCAATAAAAGTATCTGTATAAAAGACTTTAATTTCATCTTGATTTTCCTGTAGTTAAGTAATATCTAAAAATGTGTTTAAATCAGAAAGGCAACTTTTCACTGGTCATTCATCTTGTTTACTATTCTACTTTCATACTAATAACTGGGCGATCACTCTCCTTTGTCCAGGCATGCATCGAACCATCGTACAGGGCGACCTCCTTATTCCCTAAAAGCTCATGTTCTATAAACCAGAGACCACTGGCCAAATGCCCACTATTGCAATAAGTAATGGATTTTGATTCAGGATCAATTCCTTTGGCCATTAATGCTGCTTTAATTTTTTCCGGGGTATAAAATGTTTTAACTTTCCCATGTTTTAAAAAAATATTACCATCTGCAGATTTGGCACCAGGTATATGACCCGCTCCATACACATATTTCTTTTTGTAGAAAAGGCCCAGATACATATCTTCTGAACGCGCATCTATTAATGTTGTATTCCTGTCTTTTACTGCTTTTTCAACGTCTTCTATTGTTGTCGCAAGAATATTCCTGTTCACTTTACTGACCTTAAATGTCCCTTTGTCAGGGTGGGTGCTTTTATTTGATGAAGCTCTTTTTTCTTTAAACCATTTCGCATTGCCACCATTCAAAAGAGCAACATTATCATGTCCAAAATACTTTAATTGCCAGTACAGGCGGGTTCCAAAAAATGTATTAGCTTCATTTGTTGATTCGCTAGTGACTACAATCACGCTGTCATTGCCTACCCCTGCATTTTGCATCAAGTCTTCAAAGGCCTGTTTCTCTGGAAGCATTTTAATTAAATCAACACCATTTTCTTTTTTTTTGGCTCGTACTTTTGTCCACGGTATCTGTATTGCTCCCGCTATTCTTCGGGTATCCTGTTGCGTTTTTTTACGCACATCCAATACGATAACATTCTGTAAATTTGACCCCAGCCAGCCAGTCTCAACAAGCGGGCCTGGAACATCCAATGCTGTTGCCGATAAAGGGAACAGTATTAAGCAGAAAAGTGTCAGTGGTATTTGTATGGCAACTTTACTAAGATTCATATTTTTTTCCTGTATTGTTGATCAATATTTCTATACCCAGCACCTCGCCTTAAACCAAAATAAATCAGTTGAATCGTTCTCGTTATGACTCAACTGATTTATTTTGGTTTAAGGCGAGGCTTTTGGGAAACACTTGGCACCTTTGCTATCCTAGACCTTAAGGACAGGATTTATCCGGTGCTGGGTTAATTTAAAATGAGGCTTGTAAACGACCAAATAATGCAAACTTATTTCGCTCATCACCTGCCTGTTGATTAAAACCTGCTCCCCCCTGAACACCTTGCCAGTAACCACTCACGCTGTCTTCGAGTTGTGCATAGGCTGCACCAATATCCAGAGACAGTACTTTGTTGAAATGATAGGTTCCCATCAAAAGCAAGTCTTTTCCCACTTGACTGTCACGGCCGCTTGCATCAGTATTTCCATACCAGCCAGCAGAAATATAACCATCAAGATTAGTCGTTATAGGCATACTGTATTTTGCCTGAATGGATGCCAAACCATAACCATTATTAGAAATATTGACACCGTCTCCATCAAAACCGGTATCGGTGGGTCCCTGTACAGTCAGAATACCTGTATATCCCCAATAGCCATAGGTTCCAGAAAAGGCCATTGGCATTAAGAAGCCTGTACCATCATTATCACCACTGGCATAGGTACCTAAAAGACCAAAATTGCCACGGCCTAATTTGCTGGTATATTCAAGACGACCAGCAAAGCCATTGGCATCATCACTGACAGGACCCAGTAAGTCACCATCTGTAGAGGATCCCATAAGAAAGCCGCTTAACGCTGTATCACTGGTAAGATTAAAGATCCCGGATACACCATAGTTAAAATGCCAGGCATTACCATTACCAGTAGCTTTTTTCATGGTTAGACCAGTACCTGAAAATACCAGTCGATTATCACCCGACAGCGGAACTATTGCATCAACCTGATAATGCACAGTATCATCACTTCTTACATTTTCCTGTCCCTCATTCAGATTACCGGCAAAAGCATGAATGGTAGTTTCGCCAACTGGAACAAAAACTTCTGCTGCAACCGGGTTATAATCCCAGTCCCATGAATACATAGCATCATTGTAGTATTCAGTAACGGGTACAATACCCGCTTTAGTACGAATTCCATTTTCAGCAGTATAATCAATAACTGCATGTCGGACACGTACATCATTTCCATCCTTATCGCCCGCGGTACTGACATTGCTGGTAGTATGATTTAGTTGTAGTTGCAGATGTGTTTTAAATTGCTCATCAAACTTTAAATCTATAGATTGACGAATACGTAATCGTGTTGCGGTCTGTTGATCGCCCACATCATCATTGTCTGCAGAATAAAAATTCATTCTGTACTGTCCAGGGAAAGATACTTCTGGACCTCCAGGTGAAATTCTAGCAATATTTTGAGCCTTTTTATTTTCCTCTATTTTTTCTGTATTATTGCTCGCAGCGGCTTTTAATTCATCTATCTGGCGTTGCAGATCGGCTATTTTATCACTCATTTCATCTGCACTGATATTGCCTGAACAAATAGCAGTGAGTATTGAAATAGCAATAAATTTAACAGGACTTTTTCTGGTTAAGTTATACATTAAAATATTTCCCCTTCTTACAGATTAACCCGGTATTGGGCTTATTATAATTATTCTTGTAAAATCAGATTGATTAAATAGTGTCCATACGTTTATTGAGGGGAGGGGTTGTAAATCAAGAATTTAAACCCCTCCTGCCCCCCTTTGCCAGAAGCAGGCGCCCTGAGGCGAAAAAAGGGGGGGTGTTTGTACGGAGCTATTTACAGATGAACACTAACTATAACGACGACGTTTAAACGAAACGGTCTCTTTATAACCAGCCATTGACGAAGCCTTGCGAATATCCGCCCAAGTTCCCTTGTAATAAGGCACCACATTCTGATCAGTCCAGTCTGTAACCACGTTTCCGACATTACCTTTAAAATAACCAAACAGCATAAAAGTATGTCCCGGTTTCATGTCCGGCTCAAGATAGGCCATGGCAACCGTTGAACCATAGTCGTTATACACCTCAACGACATCACCCGATTCAATGCCCAGATCCCTGGCATCAGACGGATTCATTTCGATGGGAGCCATTGGGTAACGATCAGTTCTAAAGGCATGATACTTATCATGAAATGCGGTTTGCCAGATATGGTTGGCACGTCCATTGTTAATCCAGAACCTGTGTTTGCTGCGGAGTTTTTCAACCGGTTCAGGCAAGCCTGTCCAGGGAGCAGGAAGGAAGTGTGCCTTGCCATCATCAGTACCAAACTTATTATCCGTATAGTTCATTTCTGTACCGATTAACTTGCCGTTTTTAAACTCTTTAACGGGTAACTGGACGCCGTTATTGCCCATCGCCCGAAGACGTTCATAAGTGACCAGAGTACCTGTTGCACCACCCTGGCTGTCTATACCGTCCGGTTTTCTGAAGCCGTCATTAAAGGCATCTTCTTCTGTATCCCAGTCGAAACCATCAAAGCGATTTGCCATCTTTGCATTACCTTCAGCTGCATATAAAGCTTTCAGGGTGTTGGCAATGTCAGCAGCAATCAGGCAATCGGGTTTAGCTATGCCCGGCGCATCCATAAACTTTTCAGACAGCCTCATGCGGCGCTCACCGTTCATGGACGTCAGATTCATTTCCCCCGGATGGGCGGCAGGCAGCATCATATGACCCAGTTTGCCAAATTTGGTGGGATATAGGTTAATCGAAGTAATAAACAGTCCACCTTTATTGCTCACTGCATCATAAATAACATCAACTATTTGTTCAGTACTTAAACCACCACCCAAATGAATCAATGCATCACGCACGATATTGCTGCGCTCAATAATCTTTGCCTGATATCGTTGTGCATTCAGGGTAGTTCGGACAGAATTACAGCCCCATACCGTCAACATTTTACCATTGCCATTGATGATTTCCTGGTCAATATAGGGCGCAGGACGAGGGCCGGGATAAGGCGGACGTGCATAGCCTTCCTGATGTCCGCCAAGACGACAAACACCGGTGCCGCGTCGACCCACGTTTTGCGTTGCCAGCACTAGATCAACCAGTGCAGACTGGATTTTATAATTATCATTACCCCAGATAATACCTTTCTCATACATATGCGCAGTGCGTGGAGCATGACCTGACGCCTTGGGCTTATAGGCCCATTCGGCTGCTTTTTTCAGGTCAGCTTCAGAAACTCCGGTAGCTTTACTACAATCCGCCAATGACATTCTATTGGCTTTTAATGCGGTATCAAAACCGCTGGTATGTTGCGCAATAAATTTTTTGTTATGCCAACCTTGCTTGACCACATAGCTGAGCAAACCATTAAACAGGGCGGTATCCGTACCCGGTTCGATTTGCAGATGCAGTACCCTGTCTTTGGCGGTTTGTTCACAGATTGCCTGTGTGGTGCTACGACGTGGGTCAACAAAAATAAAACGACTGTCTGCAATACTTTCTTCAGGGAACCATTTTTTTCTTTTTTCTTTAGTCTCCCCTTTTAAGTTAAGCAAAGCATGATTCAGGAAATAATTGGTCTGGGTCTCGTAGGTGTTCATACCAATAAACATAATCGTGTCTGCGACTTCACTGTCTTCATAGCTATTGTTTAATTCGCCAATGCCCATATCACGGGTGGCATGACATTCTGAATTATAGGCAGGCCGATTATGAATTCTCACCATTTTGGTTTTAAGGGCAGAGAACATATATTTACCTGTACCCCAGGTATTTTCAAACCCTCCCCCTCCACCACCGTGATCAAAGGCATTAAACATGATTTGATCCGCACCGTCTTTATCCAGAATGCGCTTGGTCACTCCAGCATAGACAGCCATTGACTGCTTCCAGTCCCAATCTGTCCAGTCATCACCAGTAAAAAAGCGCGGATACTTAAGACGTTCCTTTGAAGCTCCTGTATCATTGTACATAAGGCTACCCATGGCTCCACCACGAGTTGAATAGAGTCCACTATTGACCACGCATTCCTTATCAGGAACCATCATGATGTTATAGGACTGACCATCCTTGTCCTTAACAGTATTGGTCATGGCAGGTGTCATCGATAATTGCAGCGAACCGACTGGCTGGGTGAAATCCACACCCAATGCGTTCTGACTGGCTTTGCGCCCTCCTTCCTTATCAACAGGCCATTTATAGGTATGATAGCCACATCCTACGATACAGAAATGGCAAATCATATTGGTTTTTTGTGCATTGACGGGTGGTAATCCAATGCGGTCTTTAATTTTCTGAGTCATTAAATTTTCCTTTATCTAACCTAAATTTATTTTCTGACAACTCTTGTTTGCTGGTAGCTCTTAACAGTATCGTTACACTACATTTGCCTGGCGGCCAAAAATCAAACCATCAATGCCCACCGCTTTAATATCACCTGATGCCTTGTCGTAAGACAACAGGATACGAGGAAGATCTTCAGTCGCCTGACCGGTTACCATTTGCCCGGCTTTTTCGCTGTCAAATATACTGAAATGGCAGGAGCATTTGAATGTGCGCGTAGTGGTATCATAGTTGAGGGGGCAACCCATGTGATTACACAGAATGCTGTAGGCAACAATATCCCTGTCTGGCCCAACTCCGCCGGGCACCGCATGACCCATGCGGATCAAAGCACAGGGTGAGTTGTCATCGGGGTAGTTGAAGTTAATAGCTTTATTAACAGGGAGCTGACTCGAGTTACTCACTGTTGTTTCCGGGTAATCCAGCATAATTCCAGTATCCGGCAGCTGGCTATTCTCTTTTGCCAGAGCATTGCCTGTAGAACCCATTAACGGGATAGCTACGGCAGCACCAGAACTTTTTAAAAAATTTCGTCGACTTATTTTTGACATGGTTTAAAAACCCCCTTTGGTTAATTCAATTTATTGTTCTTGATTTTTATTTATATTACTTGATGCAAGTCATGGATATTACTTGATGCAAGTAATTGATTATTTAACACAGATTAAACTATCTTTTATATCTGCCAATTGTTATGAATAAA
>Ga0256831_1002068_pt1 | contig 10549 bp, 8 predicted proteins | sample 132544metaG_FD_189087 | JGI IMG/M metagenome (GOLD analysis project Ga0256831, IMG submission 189087) | Hydrothermal vent microbial communities from Lau Basin, Pacific Ocean - 132-544 | ecosystem: Environmental > Aquatic > Marine > Hydrothermal vents | place: Pacific Ocean: Lau Basin | collected... | reverse complement strand
ATTTTATTCAACAGATTATACAGTTTATCCAAAATTAAGTTCATAACGTGGTCACAAATGCCTATCTTTATGTTTTAAAATTCGCTTGCGGATTTAAGGATTTAATTAAAAGGTTGCGTATTCTATAATTTTTTTTTCAAAGAATAAAATATAGTATCTTTGAATCGTAAATGAATATTACATTTGTAAACAAATTCAATAGCTCTATATTTAATGAAGAAATATATTGATGATTTTACTGTTGTTCAGAACCGCAGACTCAATGATGAGTATGTTATTCTGACTCTTAAACTCGACAGAGAGCTGCCTGAGATTCTTCCCGGTCAGTTTGCCGAGGTGAAGGTGGAGAGCGGTGTGAACACTCTTCTGCGTCGTCCTATCTCTATTCACGATGTGGATGAGAAGAGTCGTGAGATTAAACTTCTGGTGCAGGAGATTGGTGAGGGTACCAGGTTGATGGGGGCGCTGCAAGAGGGCGATACTCTGAACCTTGTCTATCCTCTTGGTAACTCATTCTCGAAACCCCAAACAAAAGAGGTTCTGTTGGTGGGTGGTGGTTGTGGTGTTGCTCCGCTTCTATATCTCGGACGTAAACTTAAAGAGGCCGGCATTACTCCACGTTTCCTGCTTGGTGCACGTAGCAGCGACGGACTAATTGCCCTGGATGAGTATGAGAAGGTGGGTGAGGTTAATGTTACTACCGAGGATGGTTCAGTAGGGACTAAAGGGTTTGTTATTCATCATCCTCTTATGCGGACTGATAGTCCGGTGTATGATCATATTTATACCTGCGGACCCGATGCAATGATGCGTGTGGTGGCCAAGTATGCCGGTAATCACAATATTAAATGCGAAGTGTCGCTTGAAAATCATATGGCTTGTGGTATTGGTGTCTGCCTATGTTGTGTTACCGATACTGTTGATGGTCATAAGTGTACTTGTACTGATGGTCCTGTTTTTGATTCAACTTATTTGAAATGGTAGATTTAACTGTAGATTTAAACGGATTAAAGCTTAAAAATCCGGTGATGACCGCTTCGGGTACTTTCGGGTATGGTACGGAGTATATTGATTTTTTTGACATCTCTCGTCTAGGTGGTATTGTTGTTAAGGGAACAACACTTAACCATCGTGAGGGTAATCCCTATCCGCGTATGGCAGAAACCCCTCATGGGATGCTGAATGCTGTGGGACTGCAAAACAAGGGTATCGACTACTTTATCTCTGATATATACCCCGAAATCAAAGATTACGATACCAATATGCTTATTAATGTGTCGGGCTCCACGGTAGAGGAGTATGAGGAGGTTGCCCGAAAGGTGAATGAGCTGGAGAAGATTCCGGGTATTGAGCTCAATATCTCTTGTCCAAATGTGAAGGAGGGGGGTATGGCCTTTGGTACAAGCTGTCCGTCGGCGGTGTCGGTTGTTAATGCAGTACGTAAGATCTACAAAAAACATCTGATGGTAAAGTTGTCACCTAATATTACAAATGTAACCGAGATTGCTCACGCTGTTGAGGGTGAGGGGGCTGATTCTGTTTCGCTTATAAATACTCTTCTGGGTATGGCTGTTGATGCTGATAGTCGCCGTCCGCTTCTCTCTACCGTTACCGGTGGCTTGTCGGGTCCGGCTGTTAAGCCTGTGGCTCTACGCATGGTGTGGCAGGTATCGCAGGTGGTTAAGATACCTGTTGTCGGGTTGGGAGGAATAATGACAGCCACTGATGCTGTTGAGTTTATGCTTGCCGGTGCTGCGGCTGTGCAGATTGGTACTGCCAATTTTATTGATCCTCTGGTCTCTCTTAAGGTGATTGATGGGATAGAGGCGTACTGTACTAAACATGGATTCTCATCCGCAAGTGAGCTTACAGGTGCAATGATATCTGAGTAAAAGCGGAAAGAGTTCAATAAATTTAACTGGTGGGGCTGGTCTGTCTCAATATGAATTATTAACAAACCTATCTTGGTATTACGTTTGTAAACCGTACTTATCCAACCTTAACATCTAACTGACTGTTTTTGGGAAATATATTTGTAACCGGTCTGAACTGCCGACGAATATAGATCCATCTGTCGGGGTAGTCACTCAACAGCTGTAATACCCTAACCTGATGCTTCTTTAGTGAATCCCTTATGGCAGGGGCAGTAATAGGATTATCCATAGCTTTACCAACCCGTTCGCTACTTGGCTGAATACTCTGCTTTAGAAGTTTCTGTGCGGCATTCTCCAGCCTGTCAAGTAGCTGATAGGCTCTGTCCATTCGGGTAATAATCGTTTCAGTTTCACTCTGCGATTCTAACTCCTTAGCTCCTGAGGTTACATCTGTAAACTTAACATGAAAGCTCTCTACGGTTATCTCCTCTGTTCTGTCAATAGGCGACAACAGGCGAGCAAACTTAGCCGACTCCTCAATGGCCTGCTTAATTATCTTGTAGCTGTAGCTGTTTTCGGTTAATAATTTAAGTGCACTGTCGTGGTAAACATAATTAACGCCATCTCTTTTGCCTATCTCATCAATCATATCCTTAGCCCAGGCTCTTTTCCAATCTGATAATGCTCTTTCTTTAGAGTTATTACGTTTATCTGAATGAAACTCCAGTAGATCAGCTACTTTGGTTTTGATATACTCTGTTTTACTGAGATTGGTATAGATGTTATCATAGGTTGCTTTAGCAAAATTTACTGCCATCATACCTATAATACTTTTTTGTGAGGTGTCTATTGGTGATGAATCGTGACTAATACCAAAATTACTTTTATCATTTCTGAAAAAGAGGTAGAAAATATCAGGAAGTACCATTCCGGCCGTTTTAACCCTAATTACAAGTATGAGATACTTCTCTTCATCAAATAGTGAAAGCTGTCCGATACTCTGCTCTTCACTGCTAATATAAAATGGTATCTGCTCTTTTGTTATCCATTGAAAATCATTATTATTCCTACGTATTCTCAATAGTTTACCCGATAGCTCCTCAGATAGTACTAGCTCCTTTTTATTATAACGGTCTCCTCTTCTTGTCCACTCTGATGCCGTCCACTCACTATACTCACCATCTCCTGCAATGAGAATAGTTGTGTCGATGCCCGGCAGAAAGTTGTTCCACTGTCCGGCCATCTCTTCAGGTAGTGTGCGATATATGAAGTTATCAGACATAAAAGTTTGGGTAAATCGGCTATGAAACTAATAAAAAGATAGATATATTTAAGTTAAAAGTCAAATAAAGTTTAGCAAAAGATAAGCAAGTATTTCCATTCAGTTTTAATTAAGCATGTAAAAAACAACTTAATATATTATAAAACAATGATATAAAGTATCTAAGTTTGTTTCCTATTACTTATGAAAATAGCATAATTTAACTGAAAATTAAGTAAAAAGAAAACAGTTATGAGATATCTGGATAAACTATTAGAGTTACTTGCCGACTGGTTTATGGACTATTTCCTCGATCCTGCTTATGTGGTAGAGACTACGGACGGCAGGTTCAAAACTGTTTCGATGTCACATAGGGTTACAAAGACTGATGTTTTAGTTATTAAACCACGAAATGACGTGCAACCTATTGAAACCAACTCATCAGTCGTAGCGGTAGCTAAAGATAGCTCTTTGGGGTTTGCAGGTTTAAAGCGAATGGGGAGTTTAACTGATGTACTATTTAGCCACCTTAATCTCAAAAAGGTAGCGCGAATAGCAGTAGTGCAGACTCTCTCATTTTTTGTAGAGCTAACTACTGTTTGGAAATGGTACGATAAATTGTGGCTTGAGATTGATCCTGATGGATAATTGATATCTTTTTTTTATCTTCGGAAAAAAAAAGATGAAACGAATTTTCATACTGTTCTTGTTAACTGTTTTTATCATACCGGCTTATACCGCTAACATTAAAAAACTATCTTCTGAAGCTCAGATATCACTCATAACGTGCTCTTCTGGCGATGAGCTATACTCAATATTCGGACATAGTGCCATAAGGGTTGTTGATGATTCGATGCATATTAATGAGGTTTATAACTATGGTACATTTGATTTTCACACTCCCAATTTTTATGGGAAGTTTGCCAATGGCGAACTGGACTATATGCTTTCGGCCTACAATTTCAAATATTTCCTGCCATCCTATTTCAGGGATAACCGGAGTGTTTCGGAGCAGATGCTTAACCTCACTAAGGCTGAGAAACAGAGACTTTTTGATGCATTGGAGGTGAACAGACAGCCTGAGAATAAATTCTACCGTTACGACTTCTTCTTTGATAACTGTGCAACACGCATACGGGATATCATTTTCAATTCGCTTGATGGTGAGATTTTATATACAAAAAGCGACACCCTTGATATGACATTCAGAGATATGATTCATCTCTATCTCAATAAGCAACCGTGGATTCGAGAGGGTATCGATGTGCTGCTGGGTAGCAAGATTGATGCAAAAATTACGCAATATGAGAGTATGTTTCTACCCGACTACCTTAAAGACTATTTTGTAAATACAGAAGTTAAACGCGATAGCACCACCCAACCACTGATATTAAGTGATACAGACCTGCTGAAGTTTGAGGATAGTGAGATTGCGTCGTCTGTTTCACCCGAGCAGTATGGTTGGATGCTTTTTATTTTACTTCTGCTGCTGCATCTGTATGAGATACGGACAAAAAAACGGTTTCTTATTATTGACCGGCTATTGCTATTAACAACCGGACTACTGGGAGTGATTGTCTTCTATCTATGGACCTTTTCGGAGCTTACAGCTACAGGGGCAAACTATAATATACTGTGGGCAATACCCACAAACCTGATTCTCCTGTTTAAACTAAAACAGTTAAACCGAAAGGGATTTTTCAGAACGTTGGGTATAATAACCTGGGTATCACTCTTGATAGTACTTTTAGTGTGGAAGTTTCTTCCGCAACAACTTCCTCCGGCAGCATTTCCTCTGTCACTAATTATCTTCATCCGACTGAGGCGACTGGTTTTTACGAAGGAAATTAGTAAATAAGTTATAAAAGTTTTATTTTTGCGGCATTCAAAACAGTTTGAATGATACTGAAGATATTTACAAAAACACTAATTATAGCCGCTCTTGGTGTCACAATTATTATTGGCAACTCCTTTGTAGCCCCTGAATCGGAGTCATTTGGAAACAATTTTACGGCATCGGAGAATTACCCTTCATCGTTTCACATCACAAATTTCTACTCTGAACATGCCGAGTTTAAGGCGATTGAGAAGCAGGTAGAGAGATTTATGAGTCGTGAGCAGATGGTTGGGGCATCTGTTGCTATTGCTAAAGATGGTAAGCTTGTCTACACCAAGGGGTTTGGGTATGCCGACAAGGAGAATGAAGTACCCGTAGAGCCCTATTATCAATTTCGAATTGCAAGCGTCTCAAAGTTAGTTACGGCAGTTGGTATCTTTAAACTTATTGAGGATGATGAGCTGTCGCTCGACCAGCATGTTTTTGGTTCTGATGGTATCTTAAACGACTCTGTTTATCTTAACTACAGAGACAAGAAAGTAGAACAGATAACCGTACTTAATCTTCTGAATCACTCGGGTGGCTGGACTACCAGATGGGGTGACCCAATGTTTATGCCTACCGTAGTTGCCCATAAACTTCATAAAGAACTTCCCGTTAATCAGCAGGATATTATTGAGTTTGTACTCTCAAAACGACTACACTTTAAACCGGGAGGGATGTCGTACTACTCCAATTTCGGCTTTATGGTGCTGGGTGAGATAATAAGCAAGGTTAGCGGAATGCCTTACGAAGAGTATATTCAGACACATGTTTTATATCCACAGGGAATCTTTGACATGAAAATTGGTGGAAGCTACCAGAAAGACCGCAACGAATATGAAGTTAAATATTACGAGCCGGAAGTAACCTACAATGTGGAGGACTACTCCGGGTCAGGCGAGATGGTGCTGCGCTCGTATGGTGGTAATGACATGAAAACACTGGGTGCTGCCGGTGGTTGGGTAGCATCATCAACCGACCTGCTTAAACTGCTGCTTGCGGTAGACGAGATGCCATCGATTAAAGATGTATTGACCAAAGAGTCGATTGAAAAGATGATAACGCCCGTATCTCCGGGAATGAGTACGTTGGGATGGAGAAGGGTTAATGAGCATGGTTGGTTCAGAACCGGAACACTTGCCGGCACATCAGCTCTGATGGTTCGCAAGAAAGATGGATTGGCTTACGTCGTACTATTCAATACCGGAAACTGGAAAGGGTCGCGGCTAGCAAACGACATATTCAGAATGATGGAGCGAGGAATCAAGGGCGTAGATGAGTGGCCTCAATACGACCTGTTTGAACTGGATAATGTGTGGGCTTCCAAGAAACACCGACCTCAGGTTATCTTCTAATGACTACAACATAAAAAGGGATATAAGGACTTTTATGGAGGATTCTAAAGTTTGCCTACTTTAATCCTATTTTTCCGTTTGTCTTAGAATTGATATTATGATAAATAAATTATTGAAACTTGAGAAACCAACAGAATACCGCATAAACAAAAAAGGTTGCCCCTCTCGGAACAACCTTAAAAAAACTATAAATGAATCTACTTACTTAAACCTTCAATTTTAGCTTTAATCTCATTGTACTTATCCATTTTATCGAAACGGTAATAGAGACCTTTCAGACCCTCCAAAACATTCGAATCATCAGGCTGTAACTCTAAAGCTCTCTCCATAAATGGTAATGCCTTTCCCCAATACTTCTCAGCATCTTTTTTAGTCTTTTCAAACTCTTTGTAATCCGACATCTCATTAGCCTTGTTTTGTATCTCTACACCCTTATTATAATATATGACACCAATATTATATAAGGCATTAAAAGACTTAGGGTCAATCTCAATGGCTTGCTGATAATTTTCAATTGCTTTATCTTTATCAAAAGACTCATACAAAACGCCACGAGCATAATAGAAAGAGGGATTTTCCGAATCCTTCTCAATTGCTGTATTTAGATAATTCAGTGCTGCGTCATTCTGTTTTGTAGTGAGATAATACTTAATTAAAGCTGTAAGAATCCTGTCATCATCAGGATATTTTGTAAATCCTTTTTGAAGATTCTCTTCCATTTTAATTGAATCACCAATGGAGTCATACACCTGATGTAACAGAAGTACTGCATCGCCCTCACCATAATTAAGGTCAATAGTTTTGACAAAATACTTTTCAGCATCTTCCCAATTCTTTAGATTGTAAGCAGCCAAAGCACAATTATAAACAACTGTAGTGTCAACAGTCATTTCACTCTCAGGAACACCTTCCAATTTGGCAATCTCACCATTCATATCCAGTACTGCCTCAAACGCTTTAAATGCCTTTGCAAAATCCTCTTTGTTAAAGCCTTCTATAGCAGTATTTGTTAATTCAGAATTGAAAAATGTTAAAGCAAAAAGAATATCTTTTTTATATTTCCCTTTTTGCTTACCTTTTTCATTTCCTTTAGCATCAAGCTCTATAGCTTTCTTGTAGAACTCATAAGCCTTCAATACACCCTTATCATCTTTACCATTCTTCGCAAGCTCGGTATAAACTTTGGCCGCTACAATGTAGGTCTTTGGCCAGACATTAGACTTCTCATTTTCTAACGCAGCATCAATAGCTTTTTTAGCAGACTCTAAATCATTAGTTGTCAAATAACTATCCGCAGCAGTAACTTTTCCTTTTTGTGCATGTACTGCTGAAATAGTAAAAACAAAAATTAAATAAAGAACAAATCGTTTCATTTCAAATAGTTTTAGTAAATAGTTTGCTGTAAATATAATTAATTTATTATTATTCATTTGTATCTTGAGATGAATTATCTCCCTCAATAACTTCATTATCATTATCCTCATTATCCAAACTCTCTGATGAAGCTACTTTTGTGATTGATGCTATCTCATCATTTTTTCGTGAGAGGTTTATCAAACGAACTCCCATTGTAGCTCTTCCTAAAATACTTATCTTGCTTACTGCTAACCTGATAGCTATTCCTGATTTATTGATAATCATTAAATCATGCTCATCAGTAACATTTTTAATTGCAGTGAGACTACCGGTTTTTTCAGATATCCGCATTGTTTTTACTCCTTTGCCCCCACGGTTTGTCACCCTGTAATCCTCCAGTCTGGAACGTTTTCCATACCCTTTCTCTGATACAACAAGTATATTTTCCTCCGGATTAAGTACACATATCATGCCAATAACTTCGTCACCTTCTGCTGAGAGAGATATTCCGCGTACTCCGGCACCTGTACGACCGATACTACGCACCAGCTTTTCATTGAATCGAATCGCCCTTCCCGACTTAGTAGCCATAAGTACTTCGGCATTACCATCGGTTAGTCTGGCTTGCAACAACTCATCACCCTCTTTAATGGTAATAGCATTTACACCATTCACTCGCGGACGAGAGTAATCTTTAAGTGATGATTTCTTAATAACGCCCTTTTTAGTTCCCATAATAATATAGTGACTATTAAGGTACTCCTCGTCATTAAGTTTCTTCACCCTTATAAACGCCTTCACCTTATCATCCCGATCGATATTTAGCATATTCTGGATAGCACGTCCCTTGGTATTCTTCGCACCTTCAGGAATTTCATACACCTTAAGCCAGAAACAACGCCCTTTTTGAGTGAAGAACATCATTGTGTTGTGCATCGAAGCAGGATAGATATATTCGATGAAGTCGTTATCGCGGGTTGTTGAGCCTTTTGCTCCTACACCTCCCCTACCCTGTGTGCGAAATTCTGCCAAAGGCGTACGTTTAATATAGCCCATGTGAGATATTGTAATTATCATCTCATCATCAGCATAGAAATCTTCAGGATTGAACTCTTCAGAGCTGTATACTATATCTGTACGTCTGTCATCACCATATTTATTGTCTATCTCAACCAGCTCCTCTTTTATAATATCCATCCTCAACTCAACCTTACTAAGTATATCTTTCAGATGAGTGATTGTTTTAACCAGCTCATCATATTCAGCCCTTAACTTATCCTGTTCCAGACCGGTAAGCTGACGAAGTCTCATCTCAACAATGGCACGCGATTGAATATCGGTAAGTTCAAATCTCTTTATCAGATTCTCACGCGCTTCATCCGGCGTTTGAGCAGCTCTGATTATTTTTATCACCTCGTCAATATTATCACTTGCAATTATCAATCCTTCAAGGATATGTGCACGTTTTTCAGCCTGATCAAGTTCATACTGAGTTCGCCTGATAACAACATCATGCCTGTGCTCAATAAAGTAGTGGATAAGCTCTTTCAGGTTGAGCATTTTAGGCCGGCCATTAACCAGCGCAATATTATTTACACTAAATGAAGTTTGCAGTGATGTATATTTGTACAGGTGGTTAAGAACAACATTAGCAATTGCATCCCTCTTAAGGTCAATCACAATGCGCATTCCTTGACGATCCGACTCATCATTGACATTTGATATGCCATCAATCTTTTTATCGTTAACCAAATCGGCTATCTTAATTATGAGCTCAGCCTTATTAACAAGGTATGGAATTTCGGAGACAATAATCTTCTCTCTGCCGTGCGAGTCTGTCTCAATCTCAGTTCTGGCACGAACCATTACTCTGCCCCTACCCGTTTTAAATGCGTCAATCACTCCCTGATAGCCGTATATAATACCGCCCGTAGGGAAATCGGGAGCTTTAATAAACTCCATCAACCCTTCAATCTCAATATCCGGATTATCTATTTGGGTTATTGTAGCTTTAATAACTTCACGCAGGTTATGAGGAGGCATGTTTGTTGCCATACCCACAGCAATTCCTGATGCACCATTTATTAATAGGTTAGGAATACGTGTTGGCATAACAATTGGCTCCTGCAACGAATCATCGAAGTTAAGTTGAAAATCAACAGTATTCTTATCAATATCTTTAAGTATCTCTTCAGCCAGTTTACCCAGACGAGCCTCTGTATAACGCATCGCAGCCGGACTGTCGCCATCAACAGAACCAAAGTTTCCCTGCCCGTCGATAAGCGGGTAACGTAACGACCACTCCTGTGCCATACGAACCATTGCAAAATATACCGAAGAATCGCCATGAGGGTGATACTTACCTAACACCTCTCCAACTATCCTGGCAGATTTCTTATATGGTTTATTTGATGCCATACCCAATTCGCTCATTCCAAACAAAACCCGGCGATGAACAGGCTTTAAACCGTCACGAACATCCGGTAATGCTCTTGAGACAATTACTGACATAGAATAATCTATGTAAGCGGATTTCATCTCCTCTTCTATGTCAATTTTTATTATTCTTTCTCCTTCAGCCATTTATAATAAATATTTTAGTTTATTTAGTACATAAAAAAAGGCTCTTAAGCCATTTTTAAAAAACGCACTAATTTAGTCATAATCCCCCGAAACGAAAAGATTTTAGTTGCACAATTTATTAACAATTGTTTAAGATAGGTCATTTGGACTTTTTGTGCTATTTTTGAGCTATAAAATTAAAACTAAATATTTCGATTTTTTAAAACTATTTCATTCATTTTACCGTTAAAGGGTATAATAG
>Ga0256831_1002067_pt1 | contig 10559 bp, 10 predicted proteins | sample 132544metaG_FD_189087 | JGI IMG/M metagenome (GOLD analysis project Ga0256831, IMG submission 189087) | Hydrothermal vent microbial communities from Lau Basin, Pacific Ocean - 132-544 | ecosystem: Environmental > Aquatic > Marine > Hydrothermal vents | place: Pacific Ocean: Lau Basin | collected... | reverse complement strand
TCAGTAAGTTTTTAACAACTTCTTATTTATCAATATTTTAATGAGCTTTTGTATTCATCCACAAAATGGGATAGAGAACTGTCCACAATGTTAATCGCACCATCCAGCAAATGACAACGACCGCTGCCCGGTAAAATTTTACACAGATTAATCAGAGTATCCAGATCATTGTTACTGGCCTGACCGGTATCAATGCGGTTTAACAACTGGGAAATATAAAAGGTGCCGGTTTTACAGGGCGGACACTGGCCGCAGGATGAGTGAGCATAAAAATTCACATACTCAGTAACCCGCTTAACAATACCCGTTCCCTCAGAAACAACAATCATTGCCCCGGTACCCAGGCTGGAACCCCGTTCACGTACGGAGTCAAAGTCCAGCGGCACATCCAGATCCTTGGGCGTTAAAATAGTACTGGAAGCACCGCCGGTAAAAACTGCTTTGAGTTTTTTTTCCAGCAGCATTCCGCCGCCATGAGTAAAAATAAGTTCCGACAGAGGAATCCCCATGGGTAGTTCATAGACACCGGGATAAAACACATCACCACTGAGACAATAAATCTTTGTGCCGCTGGACTCACCCTTGCCTAAATCCTTAAACCATTGCACGCCGTTTCTTAAAATATGCGGTATATTGGACAGAGTTTCCACATTATTGATCAGGGTTGGACAGCCGTGCACACCGGATACTGCAGGATAAGGTGGTTTACCGCGAGGAAACGGGAATTTACCTTCGACCGATTCAATGGCAGCGGTTTCTTCACCGCCAATATAATGACCGGAGCTTGCCATAACCCGAAAGCTCAAAGGTCGCCCCAGATAATCGGCTACCCGCTGAAATAATTCACTGTTCTGCCATTGTTCTACCGCATTGCGAATACTTTCCAGTGATTTTTTCTGTTCCGGATTAATATAAAAAACAATACGGTTGGTGCCATTGGCAACCGCGCTGATCAAAGCCCCCTCAATGACCTGATTGGGACTATGAGCCAGTAAATAGGCATCTTTAAAGGTTCCCGGCTCATCTTCATTGCCATTGCAAATCAGATACTTGTCAGGATTTGCCGCCTGTTCCGCCACAAACTGCCATTTTTTCCAGGCAGGAAAACCGCTACCGCCCAGTCCTCTAAGTCCTGCGCCCTTAAGTAATTCGATTATCTGTTCAGGCGCATCAAGCGCTTTTTCCAGGCCACTGCCGCCATAGCTGTTCAGCCAGTTATTGAGGTTATTACCCTGTGAATTAGGGTGCAGCAAAACATTGTTTTTATGGACAGTATTCATAAATCAAAAATCCGGCTATGGTGAGGATCATCCTCATCCGATACATCGTATTTGGTGTAATTGGGGAATAATACCGGAGCCTTGCACTTCATGGGCATATTGTTCTGCATCAATTCCCGGCGTAGATTGCTGATATGATCAATGCAGATCTGTTTATGCCCCCGGCTTTGACGTTCTTTAACTGCGGTTGCTCCCGCCTTTCTGCCAAAACTGATAATTTCCAGCAGAGCATTGCCCATTAAGCGATTTTTACCATGAATACCGCCGCTGACCTCACCGACACAATACAGTCCCGATACCGAAGAAAGACCATTTTTATCAATAACCACACCACCATTCTGATAATGCAGCGTGGGATAAATCAACATCGGAATTTTTTTAATATCAATATTACTTTTCAATCCCAGCTGCACCAGCTTGGGAAACCGCTGTTGCAAAATGCCGGGGTTTCTGGCTTCCAGACCGGCAGTATCCAGCCATACCCCCTGCATACCATTGTCACCCTGAACACCACGTCCTTCCCGGCATTCACGAATAATAGCAGCAGCAACCACATCACGTGGCTGTAATTCATTAACAAAACGCTTGCCCTGTGCATTAATAATATAAGCGCCTGAAGAGCGTAATCCCTCAGTAATTAAGGTACCGGAAAGATGCTGTGGATAAGCAACGCCGGTGGGATGATACTGAAATGAATCCAGATCCCGCAGCCGGGCACCCAGACGATAAGCCAGAACCAGGCCATCCCCGGTGGCTCCAAAATGATTGGAGGTGGGAAAATCATTAAGATGCAGCCGGCCTATGCCTCCCGTGGCAATAATGACCGAACTTGCTTTAATCTGTACATAACGGGATTCTTCCAGTGATGAGACAATGGCACCGGCACAATGGCCGGACTCATTGCTTAATAATTCCACTGCCGGACTGTAATCCCAGACTTCGACATCACTGTTCTGAACCGCTTCACGCAGCACCCGCATCATTTCCAGGCCGGTATAGTCACGAAAATAAACCACTCGATTGCCAGAAGTACCACCGGCTTTACGAGTCAGCAAATCACCAAACTGATTCAGATCAAACTGCATACCCTGCTGGATCAACCAGCGGATGGTTTCCGGGCCTTCCATTACCAGCTGTTTAATCAGTGCTTTTTCACCGGTTTTATGGCCTGCTTTCCAGGTGTCAAGATAATGAGCCTGCAAGCTGTCTTCTTTTTCAATAGAAGCCTGAATACCGCCTTCTGCCATAATGGTATTGCTGTCACCCAGTCGCAACTTGGTTGCCAGGATCACTTTGGCTCCGGCTTCCACGGCCGTCAGGGCAGCAGCACAACCTGCACCACCGCCGCCAATTACCAGTACATCGGTTTCCTTTATCCGGGCACCCGCCAGATCGGCGGCATCTATGCGGGAATCCGCCTGCAGAATCTGTGCTAACTGGGCATGACAACGTGCCCCTTTATTGGGACCAACCTGTAAGGTTGTTATGGTTTCAGAACGGTGATCCGGATGAAATTGTTTCAGTAAATCGTCTTTATCAATATCCAGATCATGGGCTGGAAATTCGCCTTGCAGATGATAATTACCCAGAGCCTGTTCATAGGACAGACCCGATGCTGATATATTTGAGGTCATACTTTCTGCCCCTCATCATCAATATCAACATCCATTTCGCCGGTTCGAATGGCTTCCAGCTGATTGATCAGATTAGATGGCCGGGTATGAAAATAGCCGGTCACACGACGTGCAAACAGTCCCACATGATTCGGGTCAATAAATTCCGGACAGCCCGTCATACATAAATTACACATGACACATTCAACAAACAGCTCTCCCGATTCTCGAAAACGACCTTTAACAGCCAGATCGACACCGGTTTCCACATCAATATCTTTTGGACAGGCCTTATTACAGCCATGACAATGGCGACACTTTTCCGCCTCTGGAAAGATGTGATGAAATTCCGTTTGAACATCCCAGGAGGTGCTGATTTTTGATAATTGATAAAAATGATGCGAAGGCGTATCAAATACCGAGAAAAATACATCCATTCCTTCTTCAATCAATAACTGACAGCCCAGTTCCATTCTCAGTTCATCAGAATCAGCCCGACGAACCATTACCCGGCAGGAACCGCACACTCCTTCCAGACATCCGACCCCTTTAACACGGGGATAGCCTGCATGCCAGAGCGCCTGAATAACAGACAGAGAATCAGGTGCAACAATGGATTTACCATTAATTGTTAAACTGACTACGTTTTCTGAAGGGTTCGTATTCATGCATAAACCGTTATATTTTAGAGTCGTATAATATACTAAAAAAGCAGGCTTAAGTCATTATAATTTCTAATAAAACCGTCTGACAAATATCAGATTCAGGTCTCTTATTAGACTTTTACAATAACCAAGCAAAATACTTTGTTATAATTTTTTTTCTAATTGATTTTGAGTTAAGATACTGATTTTTAAGAATTAGTGGTTTGATTAAAAAATAAGCATAAATAATTTTAAGGACTTAACGACAGGTGTATGCCGCACAGGATAAGAGAAGAAAATCACTGGGTAGATAACAACCCTAATTCAGCGCTCTTTTTTTGTTTAATTCAATGGTTCTCGCACAAATATGTTCTACTGATTGCTCAAAGGCTGAAGTCTCTTTTTCAGTCAAATGAATTTCAATGATTTTTTCTACCCCATTAATACCCAATACTGCAGGTACGCCCACGAAAGTCCCTTTGACACCGTATTCCCCCTCCAGATAAACCGCACAGGGAAGCGTACGATGTTCATCTCTTAAAATGGCTTTTACCATTTGAATCACTGCTCTGCCGGGCGCAAAGTAGGCGGAACCAGTTTTAAGTAAATTAACGATTTCCGAGCCGGCATGCTGAACCCGTTTGACGATATCTGTTATACATTCTCTGGATAATAATTCTGCAATGGGCTGACCATTGACCTGGCAATGATCTTCCAGCGGCACCATTAATTCACCGTGATCACCGATTACCACCGTAACCACTTCACTGGCACCGACATTAAGTTCTCGGGCTATAAAATATTTAAAGCGTCCGCCATCAAGAATTCCCGCCATACCAATAACCCGTTCTTTAGGAAAACCACTGACTTCATACGCCAGCTGCACCATAGTATTAACCGGGTTAGTCACAATAATAAGAATACACTGCGGAGAATAGTCAACCACCTGTTTAACAATGGACTCCAGAATACCAGCATTAATAAATAACAGATCATCTCTGGACATACCCGGCTTGCGGGAAACACCCGCAGTGATTACCACAATATCAGAATCTGCTGTATCCTGATAATCACCCGTACCGGTCACAATAGAATCACTTTGAATAAGTGCCATTGACTGGGTGATATCGATAGCCTTGCCTTTAGCCAGATCACTATTTTGATCCAGCAGAACAATATGTCCCAGCTCCAGGGTTGCCGCAGATACTGCTGCATGGGCACCGACATTACCTGCACCAATAATTGTGATTTTTTTCATACCATAAACCTTAATTAGTGTCCATCCGGAAATTGCCTTCCTGACAATTGTCCGGAACGGAAAAGAAAAAGTGTGATTTTTCCTTTCCTCTATTTTCAACGACTTACAGTCGTCAAAAATGAGCGGTACGTCCCTGTACCGCAAGTGTGCATCAATAAACAGATGCACACTAATTATATTAGCGAACTATTATGCACTCTATTAACCACACAATCAATGATGGTAAACCCAGCACCTCACCTTAAAAGACGAGGCTTTTAGGAAATAGTTATTACCTCTGCTATTCTCGACCTTAAGGACGAGGCCTTACCAGGTGCCGGGTAAAATATGATTATTTATGCATTACCCACAAAAATCAGGCTTAATAGAAAAACAGGTGAAATTTATGGTTAATATTATTGCATTTTCGTGTCATAATTTTATTTTAATCTGAAGGAATAATTTATGAACTCATACGGAATAATTACGATTATCATTATCGGTGCTATTGCTGGCTGGCTTGCTGGACTGATTTTAAAAGGCAAAGGAATGGGTTTTTTACTCAATGCCGTAGTCGGTATTTTAGGTGCCTCTGTCGGCAGCTATTTATTTGCTCTGATTGGATTTTCCGTAGGGAATGGTATAATCAGTGCTATTATTACAGCCACAACAGGAGCCGTTGTATTACTGTTTATTGTCGGCATTTTAAAAAAATCCCAATAATCTGTTTAACTGAATAGATTCTATTACTGCCGTTATTTTGCTTTTAGATTTTCCAGACCACTGGTGTCAATGCCTTTTAAAACATTTTCATTAAAATGCTGAGACTCTAACTCTTTATTGTGTCGTTTTTGCTCAGAGTATTTCTGGTATTCCAGAGCCATACGTTGATTACGCATCATAGCTTCCTGCTCTGTTTCACATTGTCTGAAACCATCACTCCAGCCCTGAGAATAGAGTTTATCCTTACCAAAACGATGCACATCTTTTTTAAACTGATCAAACCAGCTGCCTCCGGCTTTTTTACCACTATGGCAGCCATCATCAAAGCCCTGAACATAATTTGGCGGCTGTCCCTGCTGACGCAATAAATCTGCTTCGGAAACACAGCCTGATAAGATAATGAGGCCACTCAGAGCTGGTAATAGATATAATTTTTTTTTCATTGTTAAAATAACTCCATCAAACAGGTTGTGGTAACAATCTCAGTATTAATTACTGTATCAAACTATGGTATCAAATTATGAAAGTTGATGCATTATCCAAAAAAAACCAGTTGCCACCGACTACAACCGCCTTATACACTGAATCTAAAGGATTTTTCAGAACATTTTGACTTCACCCATACGGAGGTAGTACGAATAAAGCCAAAATAACCTGTAAAACCCTTTAAAGAGCCATCAGCCAATAAAAAGTAGCACCTAATACTGTTTCGTTACAATCTCAACTGATTTTTATAGGATTATTGTTTAGTATCGAAGAAACGATAATAATCTTCAATAAATTTTTCTGATTTCTGATACCGGGTTCCGCCACAGGAGAACGAAGTCAATATCTGGTTATACATGAAATCAATATAAAAGACCCTTAAATATAAACTTTCATCAATTTGACGGTATTTTTTAGCCGCCATAAAAGCCTGATTCACCAGGTTGCGGTTCATTCTTAAGTTGGGTCGGTTTAAATTCTTATTTTTTAAGGACTGCTCAAGATTCATAGGCGTATTTTTATAATATTTTGCTGCCAGACGAAATTCATCAAGGCCGGAAAACGCATAGGTGGTGTAAGGTTCTTCCGGAGTGATAACACGGATCACACCGGAACCAAGATAGGCCTGGATCTCAAATATTTTATTTTCCTTAAACAACTTAAGAACAATATTAATCATTTGATCAAGGGAGCGATCCATTTCACTTTCCCTGCGCTTTACCTTATCCCGATTATCGAAAAATTCCTTATCACCACGGAAAAAGCTACGGCTAAAATTCATCTTTACCAGGGCCTCATCATGGCTCACACGTGGACCGGACCGAATATGCTGATATTCAAGAAAATAACGATAATCTGTTATTAAAGAAGAACTGGAAGAAAAATAAGCCCAGATATTGCCGGAAAAGCTATTGATTCGAAAAGCTTCCAGATATTCTTTATCTTTAAAACGCAGATTTTTCATAGCCTGCAGTGATTTTTCAATATTAGCTATATTAATTTCAGGACAGATATCAAAATCAAATTGATTTTCTTCTGCTAATTCCAGAAAATCATTCAGATAATAGGCTTTGGGACAGAAAGGATTATTGGAAAAACGGACTTCAATTAGATTTGAACCAAAAATTATCCTGGCCTTATCTATAATGGTACGTTCGTAGAGGACATAGAGTTTATCAAATACCGTATCAATTTTTTTATCCAGCTCAGAATCAGAACGTTCTCTAAAAAACAGCCCTTCTTTTTTTTCCTGATCCTTAGCTATTGTTATTTCCTTATCAGTATTCCATAAATACTGTGCAGTTATAGTTTCCATCACTTGTCCAGTGTCTCCAGATTAAAACAGCAAGATTGAATCCATATATGTCTATATTAAAAAAATGGTATTTATTCTGCATGAAATCCCGTATCAGTCTGTAAGGCAATTACATGTCAAAATTATTATCATCTTACCAGAACTGGTAACTATTTCTGCAGATTATAGGCTAACCCGGAATAGTACAGGAAAAAGATTTGATTTTCTGATATTGGACACCATCTGCAGTGTCAATTGATTCATATAATATAAATTCATTCACTTGCCAGTGAATACCTGCCGGTGTTTTATTAAGCAATAATGACTTTACAGAATCACTTTTAAGCATCGCTTTTCTAATGAGTGTTATATGAGGTTTATATTCTCTGGTATCAACAGAAATGCCGCTTTTCTGGATTTCAAGGCTCAATTGTTTATGCAACAATCGCAAGGGTTCCGGGATAGACTTCAATCCCAGCCAGAGAATATTATTGTTAAAAACACCAATACTGCCAGATATTATATTAAAAGACATACATCGAAGATTATTTGCAACCTGTATTACTGTTTGCTGCTCATTAATACTAAGCTTACCCAGAAAAATCAGTGTTATATGTAAATGTTCCGCGTTAATGAGCTTTCCTGAAACATTCAGTGCTTTCCGATATTGAATTATTTCGTCTTTGGTTAGTTTATCCGGCGACAGCGCAAAGAAAAAACGACTCATAATAAGTTTATTTCCAGTGAGTAATTATTTTTTAATATAATTTAAATTTTCATAACACAGGGCTGACATCTCAATTTATCTCTTAATAGGTGAATAAATATGGCTAAAACTACAGCAACTTTTTATTAACCTTGCAGGTAACAAAATTATCGTATCCATGACAGGATTCTCCATAGCCGATTCGTTCATATTCTGCGATAACCTGAGCACCAAATAATAAGATAATTGCCCCAACTTCCAGAAATAACAGGATAACAATTGCAGAGGTTAATGATCCATAAACGACATTAACCATTGAAAGTGTAGAAAAATACCAGACCAGCACATGTCGTGCTATTTCCCATAAAATAGTTGCGCAAATACTGCCGATTAATGCATGCCTGAAACACAATTTTCCAACTGGCATAACCATGTAAATTGAAGTCAACATCAGGATCAGTCCGATAATACCAAACAAATAGAAAAATGTTTTTGTCATTTCATCCATGGTCCAGGTCCAGAATAAAATGGTGATGCTTTCACCCTCCCAAACCTGCAAAATACCGGTGATAGTGGTGATCATTAACATACCCAGCCCTAAAACAACAATATAACAATAAGGAATAATAGCAGAAATTAAAAAATGACGACGTCGTACTTTAACCCGATGATAAAAAATAATCGACATGGTGTTTTCCAGAACAGTGAAAGTCATGGAACTGAAAAATAACAGGATAAGCAACAACATCCAGCCAATATGTTTTTGTGTGGTAAAATGGGTAATTTGCTCCATAAATACAGAAGCCTGCCCAGGAAGAATTAAATTTATGTATTCACTGGTCAGTTTTAACAACTGTTCAGGTTCAACCACATAGGAGAGCGTAATTAAGATCAGGGAAAACAGAGGTATAATTGAAAGTAACGTGTAATAAGCTACAGCCCCGGAAAGTAATAACCCCTGATTAGCCTGAAAGCTTTTAATTACCTGTCTGAAAAAACCAACCGGATTACGCAGAATTTTTTTGCCGGGACTTTGCCATTTTTTTATCATTGTCAATTTAAATTCAGGCTAATAAAATTTTTATTAAATTCTGCATACAGCAATCGGGGTAGCTGCAATATATATCAGACCCGGTTATTATGCAGAAGTTATGAATTTGTTACACTTTTTTCAGTTCAAATACCCGGTCTTTTTGATAACGTGGCAGGGTAATATTCACAAATAAAGTTCGATCCGGGGAAAAATAGTTATTAATATCCGGCTGTTTTAATTCAAACATTTTTATATCATCTGTACCAAATGATTTGTACCCGACCAGGTTTTTATCCACCGTTATATCCGGTAAAGCACTTAAGCTGAACATTAATGATTCATCAATCTTATCAATTAACTGATTCATTGATGTAGTATCAATCATAAAACTGCGAAAACTACGATCATCGCCATAGGCATGTTTTTTCCGGGCAATATGCTTATTAAACATAGTAGCCCATTTATCTTTAATATCTGAGAACTTACCGTAGAATTCCAGAACATAGTCAATCACCGGTAATCCGGTATCATCTATAACATGAAAAACAGTATTCTGAAAGGCATGATGTTCAGGATCTTTGGATTTACTGTATTTCATCCGTACCCGTTCGGATTCTACATCACACTGTTTACACCATTTGGAAAAACCTGTTTTTGTTATATTCAGTGCCTGTATAACTGGATTCAATAATTTTAACGGCAGTTTTTTTCTGCCGGTTATTTCACCGTGGTCAAAACCATCCAGTATCAGAAAAGCGGTTTTTCCGGATGATAATTTCATGGCTGTTGCGCTAAAATCACCGCCATTCCGGGTGACCTTTAAGTTAATCTGGGCACAGTTCATATTAGCCGTTGAAACATAGACCGTTCCATCTGAACCATCTTCATTGGCCAGACCGCTGATACCAGTATAACCGCTATTTCCTACAATAACAGTACATCGTACCCCGCCCTTATTAAAGGCATTAGAGCTGAAACGATCTTTTTGTGCCAGTGACCAGGAATAAGGACTGGCCATTTCCAGTGCCTTTAGAATATGCTCACCTGTCTGAAACGTTTTTTCAGCATTCCAGCCTTTGGCAACTCGCCCCAAAATGGATCGACCTTTATGAGCCAATGGTGAGCCGAAATTAGCCGGTGCCAGCATAACCAGATTCCTGACCGGTGGTTTTTGCCCGTCCGGCCAGTAACTGCTCATCCAGTCCCTGATCACCAGGCCACCGGTAGAATGAACAATAACATCAACGCTGTTTGCTTTTATCGGCAGACCGGATGCAAGCCAGGCAGACTGCATGGCTATAATAATGTCCTTCATGGTGACATCATCATCCAATGACACATAATCAGCCAGCCAGAGTTCTTCTACCATTCGACTGGTATCTTTTTTTAAGCGCCGGGCGAGTTTTTCAAATGAAGAGGAATGATCACTCCATCCATGAATAATTACTATAGGTATCATTTTATATCTCCCTGTATAAAAAATTATGAATTATATATTCTGCCAATTAGGGTCAAGTATATGGTTATGTGAATAAGATAATCT
>Ga0256831_1002066_pt1 | contig 10561 bp, 8 predicted proteins | sample 132544metaG_FD_189087 | JGI IMG/M metagenome (GOLD analysis project Ga0256831, IMG submission 189087) | Hydrothermal vent microbial communities from Lau Basin, Pacific Ocean - 132-544 | ecosystem: Environmental > Aquatic > Marine > Hydrothermal vents | place: Pacific Ocean: Lau Basin | collected... | reverse complement strand
GGCAAGTCGACACTCATATCAATAATAGTTGGGGTCTCGAAGCCGGATAAGGGCAAAGTGATGGTCTTGGGCGGATCACCGTTGAGCCCGGGGATCAGGGCAAGGATAGGCTTCCAGCCCCAAGAACACGGATTACATCCAAACCTGACCGGGTGGGAGAATCTCTTCTTCTACGCCGGAATATATGGTGTGAGCCCCCGTGATGCCAGGGATAGGATCAGGGAGCTCGCGGAGAAGCTAGGGATCACTGGTTACTTAGACAAGCCTGTCAGGACATATAGTGGTGGGTTGAGGCAGAGGCTAAGCATTGTAGCGGCTCTCATCCATGATCCGGAGCTGATAGTTCTCGATGAGCCGACAACAGGCCTAGACCCGGGTATCAGGAAGAGCGTCTGGGGGCTCATAATGGATCTGAGGAGAAGCGGTAAAACAGTTATTCTGGCGACCCATTACATGGAGGAGGCCGATAAGCTCAGCGACGAAGTAGCCATCATGGATAAGGGCCGCATAATAGTTTCCGGGTCGCCGGAGGAGCTGAAATCAAGGTATGGGCCGCCGGCCGTTATAGAAGTGGTTCTTAGAGAACAAAGCATGGCTGAGAAGCTCGAGTCGTACCTGGCGGGAAACCTCGGGCTACAAGTTAATAAGACTGGTGCGGAGACCCTGAGGATACATTGTAGGGATCCAGACCAGCTCGTACCAGAGATCACGAGCACCGCCTACGAGTTGGGTCTCAGCATAAGTGTTCTAAGGGTGCTCAAGCCCGATCTCGAGGACGTGTTCCTCAAACTAACGGGTAGGAGGCTGGAGGGATGAATTGGCGTGCTGTTAAAGCCTTTATTGTACGCGATGTAAAAACCATGTTTAGAGATAAGGCGGCGCTGTTCTGGGTGGTGGCATGGCCGATTATATGGATCTTGATGACGGCCTACGTGTTCGTGCCGCCTGGAGCCGGACATGTAATTACTCTAAGCGTTGGTGTGGTGAACAATGATCATAGCGTGGCGCCTTTTAACGGTACTTATCTCGTAGACCTCATGAACAACACGATGATCAATGGTAAGCACTTGTTCAACGTCGAGATGATAAATGACTCGGTGCGTCTCAAAGAACTCCTCCTCAAGGGGAGGCTCGACGCAGGCATCATTATACCCGACGGGTTCGGCGTGAACGCGACATACGGCACCGGCAGGCTGATCGTGCTTATAAGAGCTGATAATCCATCCACGAAGCAGATCTATGAGGGAATAATCACGGGATTCCTCCAGGGAGTTTCCCGTAGGCTTTCAAGCGTTAAGATCAATGTTAGCCTAGCCTATATCTCGAAATATATGCCAACAGCCAATGCTACGATGTCTTTGGACAGGATAAAGCAGTATCTGATCGGTATCGCCTTCCCCATTAATGCCTCGGTGGAGGAAGTAGTACCCGAATCGGTGGGGTCTAGGCCAGCTATTATAGGATGGTATACCCTTGGAGCTATAGGTATGATGTTCCTGTACACGGGCCTATTGATCGGCTCTGCGATGATTGTGAGGGAGAAAGAGCTTGGAACACTAAAGAGGCTGCTGGCAAGCCCCTCGAGCGGCCCGGAGCTCCTAATAGGCAAGACGCTGGGCGGTATAATTGTCCTAGTGGTATCAGCGCTTATAGCGTTGTTCGTGGGAATAGGAGTTGCCGGTGCCCGGATCTACTGGAGCCCATTAAACCCTGTCGACTGGCTCGTACCAGTATTCATGCTGGCAGCCGCCATTATGTCGATAGGTATGGGTCTAGTCCTATCACTCGCCTCGAGAACCAGTAAGGGGGCTTCGAGCCTATCGACCGCCCTGGGACTGCTATTCACCTTCACGGCAGGGATATGGTTCCCGAAAGAATGGCTCCCGGGGTGGATGAGGATCTTTGCGGAGAACTTCCCGTTCACCTGGGCAATAGACGGTATAAGGGATATCGTTGTATACCAGTACGGATTACCCGACATACTGCCCTTGTTCGTTAAGTCCGTGGTGGCGGCGATCGCAATATTCGTAGCCGGAGCAACGATCTATAGGATCCAGATAAGAAGGTACGCTGAAAAATAGTTTTCCTCCCCCACAATGAGCTGAAAACAGTGTTTTTCCTAATCCACACCTACGTCGAGATCCGGTAAACACCGGCCACGTCGGAGAAACACTCGCGGCGAGTTCCATCTAGAACACACAACGTATAATGCTGTTCCAAAGCATTTCTCCTCTCCAGAGGTGCGAGGTGTCATGGTTCATACACCCATACCTAGAGACCGGATATATCGTCTCCGATAGTCAATCCTATACCATTATAGGCCTCGCTCCAGGCTACAACAGTCCTAACACTAAGAATAACGCGTTTCTCGGGGTGTAGAGGTGTGTCCGTTCACGAGAAAATACAATATAAGGCTAGAGCGGATAGCCCGTCTACGCCGTGAAGACGCAGAGAAGATCCTGAGCCGCTGGCGCCTAGGAGAGGAACAGGTAAAGAGAGCAGAAGTATTATTCAGGGATGTTTGCCGCCGCGGAGACGAAGCCATAAGGGATTTCTACCAGGAATTCTACGGTATCCCAAGAGATACTCCTATCGAGATCCTCGACTATGAGGTCAGGGACGCCTTTAAGAAGGTGCCCAGCGAGCTAAGGGGCTCTCTCGAAAGGATCGCTGATAGGATAAGGCGCTTCAACCAGAAGATCCTGGAAGGGCTCAGGGATACGTGGATCTACCGCGTCGAGCCCGGAGTATATGTCGGCCAGATCGTGAGGCCTGTCGAGAAGGTCGGAGCATATATACCGGGCGGACTCTACCCGTATCCATCAACAGCCCTGATGACCATAGTGCCCGGAAGAGTCGCGGGCTGCAGAAACATATTCGCCGCCTCCCCGCCCAGGGGCAGAGGCGACCCCGGAATCGATCCATCAATAATAGTTGCATCAGTTATCGCCGGTGCGGACAAGATCTATAGGTTAGGCGGAGTGCAAGCGGCAGCCGCAATGGCGTGTGGCACGGAGACCGTGGAGCGCGTAGACAAGATCGTGGGGCCCGGAGGACCCTGGTTCACGGCGGGCAAATTCCTGGCCTCCACTAGGACAGGCATAGACATGCTGGCGGGGCCCTCGGAGATAATGGTTCTGAGCGACGGGTCCGGTGATCCGGGCCTTATAGCCCTCGACCTACTGGCCCAGGCCGAGCACGGAGTGCTCTCGTCCTCAATACTCGTGACGGCTTCAGAGGAACAAGCCTACCGTGTTAGGGACGAGATCATATCATGGCTGGACAAGGCGCCTGATAAAGCACGTGAGACAGCTGCAGAGAGCATGTCATTGTATGGAGGGATACTCGTAGCGGATGGTCTCGACGAAGCAATACGGTTTGCAAATCAGTATGCTCCCGAGCACCTGGAAGTCATTACGAGACCCGAGAACACAAGCATTGTATTGGAGAAGATAAGCTCCGCAGGAACAGTGTTTATCGGCGAATACTCGGGGGCAGCACTGGGAGATTATAGCCTCGGGTCAAACCATGTGCTCCCAACCGGTGGCGCCGCAAGGTCTAGGAGCGGCCTCAGCGTCCTCGACTACATCAAGATAATAGATATCCAGTACGTCGAGCCCCGCGGCCTAGAGATAACAGGCCGTGACGCGTCGGTACTAGCCGGTATCGAAGGGTTTTTCTTCCACAAGAAAAGCATCGATGCACGCCTCGAACGCTTGACCGGGAGGTGAACGTGATGGATAAGGTCGGACTAGCATTCATAGGTATAGGTCTCTACATGGTCTTCACCCTAATCATAGGCTACTGGGCATCAAGGAGAGTGAAGGGATTAGCCGACTACATCGTTGCCGGGAGGAGGCTCGGCTACCTCTTAACATATGGAACTATACTAGCAACATGGTTTGGCACAGGACTCGCCCTCGGCGGTGCCAGCATGGCTTACAGCTACGGGTACCGCGGCGTGATAATGGATCCCATCGGGGCCGGGCTCTGCATCATATTGTTCGGCCTATTCTTCGCCGGGATACTGAGGCGTAAAGGATACATGACTGTGAGCGACTTCTTCAGGGACAGGTATGGCGGCGGGATGGAGCTGGCCTCCGCGGTAGTGCAGACAATAGCCTACATGGGATGGATGGCGAGCCTACTGCTGAGCTTCGGGACGATATTCAAGGTGTTCCTAGGCCTACCCTACACGTACGGTTTACTGCTCGGAACAATAGTCACGGTAGCATATACAACGCTGGGCGGCATGTGGAGTGTTGCCGTAACAGATTTCTTCCAGTCAATGCTACTTATCACGGGGATAATCATACTCCTCCCCTTCGTTATCAGCGCTGCCGGCGGGCTAGGAGTCGTCGGGTCAAAGATACCGTTAAGCGACTTCTCAATACTTCCCGAAAACAACTGGGGATACCTGGGATACGTTGGCCTGCTGGGCGCGAGCTTCTACATCTCTTCATGGCTTGTCCAGGGAATAGGAAGCCTCAGCTGCCAGGACCTGGTCCAGAGGGCATTATCGGCCAAGAACGAGAAGGTCAGCAAATACTCAAGCATCGCCGCCGGGATAACCTATGTGTTGCTGGGACTAGTGCCCGCTACTATCGGTATCTTCGGCCGCCTAATAGTGCCCAACCTATCCAATCCCGACGAGATCCTGCCAACCCTCGGCCTAAAGCTTCTGCCGACAATACCCTTCGTGATCTTCAGCATAGGCCTTCTCGCAGCCCTCATGAGCAGCGCTGACTCCGCGATGCTCATCCCCTCTACCATGATAGTCAACAATATACTGCCGAAGATAAGGCCTGGAACCAGTGAGAAGACCAAGTTGTTGCTGGGCAGGATACTTGTCCCGATCATAACTGTGATCAGCCTCCTGATAGCCTTCTACGGCAAGACGATATACTTCCTAATGAATCTTAGCTGGGAGCTGATATTGATGGTACAGGGAATACCCTTCATACTAGGGCTCTACTGGAGACGCGCGACGAAACAAGGGGCGTATGCGAGCATAGCCGTGAACCTCACGGTATGGATTGCCCTAATACTGCTGACACTGCCGGCCACGATCGCTGTAGAGGGCGAGCTGGACTGGGCTATATGGGACAGCATCTACATCGCGGCAGTCCCAGCCCTGGCAGCGGGGACAATAGCGTTCATAATTGTCAGTTTGCCGACGAGTAGAAAATACGAGTAACGGGGAAAAGATAGGTTTTTCCCCGAAACAAACAGTTTTTTTCTTATTTTTCTCCCTGTAATCAGTCCTTCTTGAACACGAGATAGCCGAGTATGAATGGCACTACTATCCAGGCGAGGATCGCCCCAGCCACGATGCCGGGGTTAATCCACTGTATGGGCGTGACCAAGCCGTAATGCAGCCTAACATAATATATTATCAGGTCGCTGACCTTAATCGGGTTCAGCATGCTGAGCTTGTAGCTGAGGCTCTCCCAGGCCTCACCCGTGAAACCGGCCCCTATCTGCAGAGCGACCAAGAACGTTATGAGGCCCCAGAACATGGCGAACAACAAATAGAATACTATAGAGAGCGCTAAGTAGCCTGAGGAGCTCTTCAGCCCGGACGACAATAGGTAGCAGAAACTATACCATGCAACCAGGCCCAGGAATATCGCTAGGAAGAGCAGAAAAGACGTGTAAGCCCCGAAAGCTATGCCCCATAAAGCCGCAAAGCCGATGTCGAGGGCTACTACGAAGATAGCGGATGAAACCAGGGCGGTTAGGACTCCTGACACATAACGCGTGACATATAGATCCCATTTAGTAACCGGCCTCGCTAGAATGAATTCGAGCGCGCCGCTGGCCTTAGGCTTAGATATCAGCTTATATGCTAGGTAGAGGAAGACTATGGGGAAGAAGTTGAGGAATAACTGGAGGCCGCTCGAGCTAAGCATTGATTCTATCATGAACCCTTTCGCAGGCCGTAGCCTATCGTATCTTATTATCAAGGTCTCATTTGATCCATTAACCCTTACCACTATGGCGTTATAGCTGGGATCTAGTTTAACCCTATATCTAACATAAGGGTCGCTAATATTGATAACCTTATAAGGGACTATATGTGGCAGTTTGCTTGCGTTGATGTAAGTGGTATCCGGGCCGTTGCTGCTCAGCTTCATGTAGCCGATGATTAGTTCGTAGTTCGGCTTAAGCCGATGATCAGCGGTGTTGAACGACAATACCTGGAGTAGAGCCTCGCCGGAGCTCTTATCCAGCATTATGAGGGAAACAACAGCATATGTCCTCGGGTTATCTGGGGGCATCCATAGTACTCCATCGCTCTCGGTTAGAGAGAAAGGATTTGCATAGTATAGGATATAGTATGTCTTATTGACGTAGTTTAGGGGTAGGACGTCCTCGTCTGCTCTCTTACCATTATATATTATCCTGACCCTAGCTATTCTATCATTAATAGGTGCTTTGAAGCTTAGATGATACAGTCCATCGACCCGGGATTCATATATTGTTCTCCCCATTTTGTCTAGGAACAATATTTTCGCACCGCTCAACTGTCTTCCGACCAGGTCATAGGCTACGCCATAGACTGTTGTATTGCCGTTATCCATGGCTATTATCCCGAGTGTTCTGACGGGGCCGGCAAGGTTCGAGACTATGCTGTAGCTTAGATACGATAATCCTATCCCGGCCACTATGAATAATACGAGCAATACAAGTGTGAAGCCCTGAGGAATGAGCGTTTGAAATCATATATTACCGGGACAAGGCTCCTCTTCACCGCTCCTCCCCCGCCTCGCCTATTAGTTTGAAGAATACTTTCTCGAGACTGGTCCTGGCTGGCCTGATCTCCTCGACGCTATAGCCGTTCTCAACGAGCTCCTTGACTATCTGGTTTTTGTCCGGCTTCTCCTTGAACACTAAGATGTATTTCCCGTCCCTGGCTCTGACCTCCCCGTACTTCTCTAGGATCTTTGGTAGCTTGTCGTCAGGATTAGATACCTTCACGACCAGGGCGGGTTTAACCATGCTCTTGATCTCATCCATGGTCTTGACGGCGATGATCCTGCCCTTGTGGATGAATACAACCTTGTCGGCTATGTTCTCAACCTCGCTCAGTATATGGCTTGAAAACAGCACTGCCCTGCCTTCACGCTTAAACCGCTTCACCAGATCCCTGAAGAAAGCTATTCCCTTAGGGTCGAGGCCGTTCAAGACCTCGTCGAAGAAGAAGTTGCGTGGATCATTAATCATCGACACCGCCAGGGCAAAACGCTTCTTCATGCCTAGGCTGTAGTGTTTGAGTCTGCGCTCCATGAACCTAGACAGCCCTACTTGCTCGAAAAGCTCCTTCCCAAGCCTGCGCGCCTCGCTCCTGGACAAGCCGTAGTATCCGGCCAGGTAGACAAAGTAGTCGATAGCCTTCTCGTCGAGCTCGAAAATAGGTAGCTCGGGCACCCAGCCTATGTGGAAGCTGGCCTCGCGTTTCTGCCTAGTGATCGAGTAGCCATCAACGACTACATCGCCGCTGGAAGGGCGGAGAACGCCGACGCAAATCCTAATAGTGGTTGTTTTACCAGCGCCATTCAAGCCGACGTATCCGACAATCTCTCCGTTATCAACCTTAAAACTAACATTGTCTAGCGCCTTAAACCTGCCAAAATATCGTGTTATATTCTCTACCGTAAACATGACATACACCATTGAATCGCGAGGAAGTACCTATGTCAGAGAAAAACTAATTTTAATCAACGAATATATAAACATGATGTTCATATCTCGAAAACACATATCATAAGAATGAAACAAAGGCTATTCACTGTAGGTCCTTGAAGGAATGCTGGAGAGACACATTGAACGTGCCTGTATTTCTTCATCTTCAGAAGGCTTGTAATACTATGTTTTAGGGATTCTTGGACAAATCATCAGTTATAAGATCTGCTACTTTCTTGCCTGAGACAAGCATTCCCCCGATTATCGGGCCCATTCTCGGCGTGTTGTACAGCTCCGCTACCGCCATTCCTGCTACGTATAGGCCGGGGATTACCCGTCCTGTTTTCTCAACTACTTCTTCTTCGCCGCGCCAGACGTCCTGGCTCTGCATCCCAGGTACTAGGAGGCTGAGCTCCGGATGCCTCTCTGCCAGGATCTTCACTATGTAGGCGTCGTGGCCTGTCGCGTCTACCACTGCTTTGCTCCATATATAGAGTGGATCCACGTGCCACCCTGACTCGTAGACTACCGTCCAGTTTATCAGTACTCCTGTTACCCGCAAGGCACCGTCTTCTCCCCTCGTTATCAGGTCTTCCACGTGTACGCCGGGCCATATTACTGCGCCGTGGTCTATTGCTCTGACAGCTATTCTTAGCATTAGCTCCGTGGGATCTACAGCGTAGACTCCTTCTCCGAGTCCCCTTGTATGGGCCCCTACTTCCTCGACTATCTTAAGGGCCTCGCCCTCCTCGACGAGTGCTACTGGCAGGAGCATCGAGCCGCCTCTTATCCCGCCGCCGACGCCCAGCATCCTCTCGAGAACAAGTACTCTGACGCCCTTCTTTGCGAGGTAGTAGGCCGCCGTAAGGCCTGCTGGGCCGGCGCCCACGACCACTACGTCCGTCTCAGCGATATCCCATAGCCTGTCATGCGCTGCATCTATTATTCTCCTAGCTAGGTCGGCCTCGTCCAGGCTCTTGAGTGTTTCGGGGAAGAAGCTCATGTTCTCTCCCGGGGTCTCAGTATATTTACTGGGTTATTAAAACATTTATTACCTGGTTATCTAGGGATAGATAACATGGTGATAAAAATGGTGGGCAGAACGAGATACACAACGGTTGATTACGCTATACTCGGCGTAGTAGCAGTCGTATCGGGAATAGTGTTCTACTCAGCATGGTACGTCTACTACTTCGGCAAAGCACTCGGCGGACCAGTGCTGGCCAGAGCAATAAGCTACGGGTTATGGTATATTGGGGCACCCCTCGCAGCCACTCTTATTAGGAAGCCGGGATCAGCGTTCCTGGGAGAAACCCTCGGAGCATTGATCGAGACAATAATACCTACAGCGGGAGGATTCACAAACCTCGAATACGGTATAGCCCAGGGACTTGCAAGCGAGCTGGCCTATCTCCTCCTAGGGTATAAGAACTGGGGAGTACTAGCAGGTGCACTAGCAGGAGTATTCGCAGCATTCCCATGCGTAGCACTCGACGCGATACTCTTTGGAGAAATAGCTACACCACCAGTAATGCTGTTCTGGCTAGTAGCAGCAATGTTCAGCGGAGCAGTATATGGAGCAGTAGCCGCCGCCGTAGGGAAAGCTATCAGGAGATGATAGCATGGCAGAGGAGCCCCTACACAACCTACTCTACAGGGATTCCAAGAGGATCTGGGAAGCAATAAAGAACCATTCATTCGTCCAGGAACTATTCCGGGGAACACTCCCCCTGGAAAAGTACAGGTATTATGTCGCCCAAGACTATTACTTCTTAGTGGGTATGACAAGGAGTTTCGCACTATTAGCGGCCAAGACAAGGGACTACGAGCTCACCAGGAAAGCATTATGGATGGCCTACAGCGATGCGACCATAGAGCTCGAGAACTACGAGAAACACCTAGGCGAGATCGGGCTGACGCTCGAGCAGGTCAGAGCCGTCGAGCCCGCGCCAACAACTCTCGCCTACGTGAACCACGTCCTAAGCATATGTAGTCTGGGAGAGCCGGTCGAGTGCCTTGTCTCAACACTACCCTGCTTCTGGACATACATGTGGCTTCCCGAGCAACTAGAGGATCTCATAGAGGAGAACAAGAACAAGATATACCGTGAATGGATAGAGACGTACAGGTCAAAGGAGTACAGGGAGCTGACAAAGGACTTGATAAAAACAGTCGACAAGATAGGCATCGGGTACAGTGATATCGAGAGGCTGAAATGGATTTTCAGAACCAGTAGCAGGTACGAGTACATGTTCTGGGACATGGCCTACAGGATGGAGAAGTGGCCCGTCTAGCACCACAAGCCCGGATCATAATGTCTTTTCCTTCCTCTCATCGGAGATAATGTTGCTTATTAGGTAGTTGTTTAATCAAGGCTATAACATGGTAATATCCTTAGAGGAGCGAGACTATAAATGACAACGATAGTGCTAGGCGTACTGGCAGGACTACTGGCGGGCACGATCTGGGGCCTCGCACCAGGGATAATAAGCAGGTATGGGCGCGACAAACCATTCTATATCATCAACTATGCACGCAGCATGTACGCCGTCATCTTACTGGCGTTAATGGTTATAGCGTCATCACTACCACCAAGTATTCCCCCCCGCAGGCCTCCTCGTAATAGCGATCAGCGCTGTTTTCGGGCCACTGCTCGGCGACCTATCCTACATATACAGCATACAGAGAATAGGGGGAGGAAACGCAGTCTCAATAGGATATACATATATATTCATAGCACAAGTACTATCTGCCATACTCTATCACGAACAGCTTAATCCAAGACTAGTCCTAGGCACAGTCCTCGCCCTGACAGGAATGTATTTGATCTACAGCGGCGAGAAACACAGGCTTACAAGGCCGGAGAGATAATTAT
>Ga0256831_1002065_pt1 | contig 10562 bp, 13 predicted proteins | sample 132544metaG_FD_189087 | JGI IMG/M metagenome (GOLD analysis project Ga0256831, IMG submission 189087) | Hydrothermal vent microbial communities from Lau Basin, Pacific Ocean - 132-544 | ecosystem: Environmental > Aquatic > Marine > Hydrothermal vents | place: Pacific Ocean: Lau Basin | collected... | reverse complement strand
CCCCTTGAAAAAGGATCTGGGTGCCGCCGATTTCCAGCAGCTCTTCGATCTTTCGATCGATCTCTTCGAAACTGAGCACATAGACGTCTTCGTCGTCGCCGTGGCGATAAAAGGCGCAAAATTTGCAATCGACCCAGCAGCGGTTGGTGTAGTTGATGTTGCGATCGACGACGAAGGTGGTGATCCCTTTAGGATGGAGCGCCTTTTTCTTTTCATACGCCATGCGCCCCAGCTCCTTCAGATCGCCGTGGCGTATCAGCTCTACCGCCTCTTTGGGCGTCATTCGGCTCATTCGCCGCCCTCTTCTTTGCTTGCTTTGGAGGCGTTTTTATGGCTCTTTTCGATCGCGTCGAGTACGCCGTTGACAAATTTGGGCGACTGATCGCCGCCTAGCTCCTTGGCCAGCTCCACCGCCTCGTCGATGATAACGGCGCGATCGAGGTCGGTAAAAAGCAGCTCGTAGGTCCCCAGCCGCAAAATCGATTTGTCCACGTGGTCGAGTCGCTCGAAATCCCAATCTTTCAGATGGGCTTTGATCGTTTCGTCGATGGTGTCAAGATGCTCCAACACGCCGTTGTAAAGCCCCAGCGCAAACTCCCTTTGCTTGTTGCGAATCTTTTTTTCTTCCAGCAGATCTTCGCTGAACTTCTGAACCTCGGGATTGCCCACGTCGTGGGCGTAAAGCAGACTGACGACGGCGGCTCGGGATTGGTGACGGGTCGCCATTATTGCTCCGTCTCTTGCGTCTCTTGCATGGCCCGATACAGGTCGATCATCTCGATCACCCCCGCCATCGCCTCAAAACCCTTGTTGCCCGCTTTCGATCCAGCTCTTTCGATCGCTTGTTCGATCGTGTCGGTCGTCAGCACCCCAAAGGCCACCGGCTTGCCGTGTTTGAGCGTGACGTTGGCCACCCCTTTGGTCGCTTCGGCGGCCACGTAGTCAAAATGGGGCGTAGAGCCGCGGATCACCGCACCCACGCAGCATACGCCGTCGTATCGGCCGCTAGATAGCGCCTTTTGTAAAGCGAAGGGAATCTCAAACGCCCCCGGCACCAAAATAAGGTCCAGATTCTCCTCTTTGCCGCCGTGGCGCAAAAAGGCGTCTTTGGCCCCCTCCACCAGGCGGTCGGTGATGATGTGGTTGAATCGGCTGGCGATGACGGCGATGCGCTCGTAGCCGTCAAGTCTTAATTTTCCTTCGATGATGTTCATATATGAATCCTCAAGTGATAAGTGGAAAATATTTTATCAAAAATAGGCTTTGAAAATCGGAGTGGAAAGAAATCAAACGACAAAGAGGGGCGAAAGCCCCGTCAAACGACAAACGAGGAATTACGCCACGACCTCCCGAATCCGCCGAATCTGTTCGATCAATCCCTCAAGCGCCTCCAAACGGATCATGTTGGGCCCGTCGCTTAGAGCCTGGGAAGGGTCGAAGTGGGTTTCAAAGAAAAAGCCGTCGACCCCCGTCGCCGCGGCCGCGCGGGCCAGATAGGGGACAAAACTGCTGTCACCGCCCGTTTTGCCCCCTTGCCCGGGCATCTGCACGCTGTGGGTAGCGTCAAAAATCACCGGCGCAAATTGCCGCATAATGGGAAGGCTTCGCATATCCACCACCAAATTGCCGTAGCCAAACGTACTGCCCCGCTCGGTCAGCCACACCCCCGCCTTTTGGCTCGTTTCGTAATCGGCTTCATCAAAACCGCGGGTTTTAAGGACTTTAAGCACCGAAAAGCGCATATCAGACGGCACCATGAACTGGCCCTTTTTGATATTGACGATACAATCGGTCTTGGCCGCGGCCACCAGCAGATCGGTCTGGCGGCACAAAAAGGCCGGAATCTGCAGCACGTCCACCGCTTCGGCCACCGGGACCACTTGACACGACTCGTGTACGTCGGTGAGGGTTTGGTATCCAAATGCCCGTTTCACCTCCTCTAAAATCTTGAGCCCCTCCTCCATTCCCGGGCCCCGGAAGCTCTCCAAAGATGTGCGGTTGGCCTTGTCGAAACTCGCTTTGAAATAGAAATCGATCCGTTCATCTTCGTCATAGCGCTTCAACGCTTCGGCGATACGCATCACATTGTCTCGACTTTCGATGACGCATGGACCGGCGATTAGGACCATCTTATTCATTCACTCTCCTCCGTTATCATTTCCACGCTTTTGATCTCGATCCCATCCTGGTCGACGATCTTCAAAGAGCTGTCACTCTCCTTGGCCATATCCAGCGCCTTTTCGGCCAACTCCATCATCGGCCTCAACTGAGCGTGCAAGCCGTACATCGTCACGGCTCCCGCTCGGAATTTTAGAGTCAGACTCTTCTCGCTCTCCAGCTTCAAAGGCTCTTGCAGCTTTTTACGGATACGCGTGAAGACATTGAGGATATGGTCTTGATCGCATTCGGGCATCAGCAGGAAAAATCCCGATCCGCCGAAGCGTCCCAACACGTCGCTGCTGCGAACGACGGAGCGCAGCGCGGCGGCTAGGTGGCGCAACGCTTCGTCGCCGACTCTATAGCTGTGGTGCAGGTTGATCTTTTCAAGATTGTCGATATCAAGAACCATCAGCGTCACGGGCCATTTATGGCGCCTGACCAATTTAATCTGAATGTGCGCCGCCTTGACGAACGTCGGATAATTCAAAAGCTCCGTCGTCTCATCCAGCGTCCGGGCCGCTTCCGCTTCTTTCTGCAAAGCAGCGATTTGGCGATTCTTTTCCCGAAGTCGCCGATAGCAAAGGCCCGCCGAGACCGCGGCTGTTACGATGACCGCCATAGCGGCGACAAAAAGAGTGGTTTCGATCATGATCCGCCTTTTTTCCCATTATTGTAGCGCATCCGCCCTACCCTTTGGGTCGGGCGACGATGATGCCCGCCGTCACGACCAGGGCGATTCCCAGCCATGTGGCCGCATCGGGAAAGGGATCGCCGATCAGAAGGCCCAGCAAAATCGAAAAGAGGATATTGGAGTAGCTCACCGCCCCGACGATCCCCGCTTTGGTCGCCCCGTAGGCTTTGGTCATGTAAACCTGCGCCAATGTGGCAAAAAGCCCCATCGCCACCACATAGATCCACGCCGCTCCCTGCGGCATGACGAAGCGGCCGAAGAGCATATCGAGTTCGTCGGAGTGAACGTAGGGGGAGATCGCCATCAAAACAAGCGGCCCGATCGTGCCGATACCCATGAACGAAAGGACGATGGCCCGGGTATCGTAGTAGCGCTTCAGCTCCCGCACCGCCGTGTAGGCCAAAGCCGCCCCCACGCCGCTGAAGATCCCAAGCCAGGCGGTCTTATCCAGCATCAAACCCGTGGGCTTGGCGATCAGTACGATCCCCGCAAACCCCAGCGCCAGCGCCGTCCAGCCCGAAAGCCCCAGGGCTTCGCGCAAAAAGAGCCAGGCGAAAAAAGCGGTGAAGACGGGGGAGGTTTTGGAGTAGGTCATCGCATCGCCCAAAGGAATATGGGCGATGTTGTAAAAAAAGGCCAGCAGCGCCAAAAATCCCATCAACCCCCGAAAAAATAGAAGCAGCGGTTTACCGCCCGGATGGGCCATCGGCCTCTTCAGCAGCGTCGCCGCCACCAAAAAGACGCCAAAAACGTTTCGAAAAAAGACCACCTCCAAGGAGGGCATATCCCGACTGAGCAGCTTGGCAAAAACCCCCATTACGGCAAACATCAGCGACGCGAAGAGCATATAGCGCACCCCCGCGTCGATCCCGCGAATCTTCGTGATCATCCGTTCACTTTTTTATCTCGAAGTCGATCAGGCGCCCCCGCACGTCTCCGAACATCACCACATCTTTGAGCACCGCCGTCTTCGCCACGCCGTCTTTGCGCAGCAGCAGATAGAGTTCGCCCCCTTTGGAGCCGAAGAGTTTTTGGTAGATCGTCACCTTCAGATAACACGCTCCCTTACCCAGCATATCCCGCGCCAGCATCCGCTCCTTTTTATCCGTCAGGGTCCGGATGCGGATCTTTCCCGTCTTCTTCTCGGCCCCCACGGCATGAAGCGTCTTATCAAAGGGGGCGTTGCAATCGGGAATGATCTGCCGGATATTGAAGTAAAGGGAGAAGATGTCGTTGTCGGCGTAATAGGGCAAGACGCCGCTCTTTTCTCGGGTCTGTTTCCCATCCTTGTAGCGCACCTCCACGTAGGTCACTTTTCGTTGAGGATGGTCGAAGTAGTAGGTTTTAACGCGCCGCTTGCCGGAGTGTCGGATATCCTTGGCATAAAGATCGGGGACGAACCGCCCCTTTTTAATATGGCCTTCGCTGGTGTAGGTCTCCACCCGGCCGCCGCTGAGCACTTTGGCCAATCCCGTCGCTTTGGCTCTCATGCGGATTTTATAGTGCGTGGCATTGCGTTCCAGGGTCGCTTCGGCTACCCCCATCTTGCCGAAAATGCCGTACTCCACCACATATTCGGCCCGCATCGTCTCCGCCCACAGCGTCGCCGCACCGATTAGCACCATCCAGATCAAAAAAAGGTTTCGTACCGCTCTTTTCATTTTCGCACTCCTGATTCGACGATTTAATCACAATTACGATAAAATCGCGGTAAATTCTTAACCAACATCCTGACTGAAAATCGTGAACCAAAGATAAACCCCATGAAAAAAATAGCCATTTTAGGACAACCCAACGTCGGCAAAAGCTCTCTTTTCAACCGTTTGGCCAAAAAGCGGATCGCCATCACCTCCGACATGGCGGGTACCACCCGCGACGTCAAAAAAGAGATCATCGACTTGGAGGGCCGCGAAGCCGAAATCCTCGATACCGGCGGCATCGACGAAAGCAGCGATCTTTTTAAAAAGGTGGGCAACAAAGCGATCGAAGCGGCCGAAAACGCCGACATCATCCTCTATCTCGTCGACGGCAAAGCGCTGCCCGATGAGCGGGACAAACAGCTTTTTTACCGCCTCCAGGCTCTAAACAAACCGATCGCACTGGTGATCAACAAGATCGACAACGACAAAGACGAAGAGCGGGCGTGGGAGTTCGCGGAATTCGGCGCCGAAAAGAGTTTCCCGATCTCCGTCAGCCACAACCGAAAAGTGGGACGTTTGATCGAGTGGGTCCGCGACCACCTCGACGAACCCGACGCGTCGATGGCTGCGCTGATGGCCGCCGACGAAGAGGCCGACGCGCTTGAAAACCTTTTGGCCGCCTACGACGAAACGGGCGAAAAAACGCAAGAGGAGGATCTTAGCCGTATCAACGTCGCCATCATCGGCCGCACCAACGTGGGCAAAAGCTCCCTGCTCAACGCCTTGTTGGGCGAAGAGCGGGCCGTGGTGAGCGACGTGGCGGGCACGACGATCGACCCGGTGGACGAGGCGATCATCGTCGGTGACAAAACCGTCACCTTCGTCGACACCGCCGGCATCCGCCGCCGGGGCAAGATCGAAGGGATCGAACGCTACGCCCTGAATCGTACCCGTCAAATGCTGGAAAAAGCCGACATCGCCTTGCTGGTGCTGGATGCCTCCGAACCGCTCAAGGAGCTCGATGAAAAGATCGCCGGATTGGTCGACGAATACAAACTGGGCTGCATCATCGTGCTCAACAAATGGGACAAAGCCCTGGGCAGCTACGAAGAGATCGTCAAAGAGGTGCGCTACCGCTTCAAGTTTTTAAGCTGGGCCCCTATCATCACCGTCTCGGCGGCCTCTAAAAAGCGGATTCATAAAATTACCGACTTGATTTTGCACGTCTTTGAAAACTACACCCGCCGCATCCCGACTCGTGATCTCAACGAGGTGATCCGCCAAGCGACGATCCGACACCATATCCCAAGCTTGCGGGGCAAACCGGTCAATATCCTCTTTGCCAGCCAATACGACATCAAACCGCCCAAGATCGCCCTGGTCTCCAACCGTCCCAAAGGGCTGCATTTTAGCTATCTGCGCTACCTGACCAACCAGCTCAGAGAGCATTTCGACCTGGAAGGTACACCCGTCATCCTCGTCCCCAAAAAGCGGGGAGAGAGGGAAGAGGAGAGTGTTGAGTGTTGAGTGTTGAGTGAGAATTGTTATCAACTGGCTTCAAAACTCAAAACTCAAAACTACTCCGCAAACCCCAATTTCTCCTCCACCGGGATCTGATATTCGCTTCCTTGCATCACATAGTGGAGTTCGTAGATATTTTCCATAATGTACTCCACATCTTCAAACGCCTCTTTCGTGCCCGCCAAAAGTACCTCATCCCCCATCTGAATCGGCATGGAGGGATCGGGCATCACGATCTCTTGTTCACCGCGCCGCACATACAAAACCATCACCGGGTTGATCTTTTGCCAATCGTCACGACGACGATAAAGAACGCGATAGGGAACGGAGTCGGGTTTTTCTCTTAGCTGCCGGCTTAGGGCAAAGGCGTGATCTTCGTCGATCACCGTTTCATAGGTGTCGGGATTGTTGTTGATATGCTCTTTGAGCAGCTTTACGACCCGTTTGCCCCACTCTTCGCCGCGATACTTCATCAATCGAATAAATCGATCGGCCAAAGGACGGGCCAGGATATTGTAGGTTTTTTTGACCATCAAGGTTTCGATCATGATGATCCGATCGATCTTGGCCGCTTTAAAAACGACGGTGTCGGTCAAGTGGTTTTCGCGGGCGACGGTGTAGATTTTAGGATTGATCCGCTTGGCCGCCATGATGATCGAGAGGTTGAGCAGATCGTCCTTGGTCGCGGCGATGATGCAGGAGGCCTCCTGGACGTGGGCTTTGAGCAAAATCTTTTTATCATCCGCATCGCCGATGATCACCTTTTCGCCCCGTCTGGCTTTGGCCGCCTTCTCCGGACTCGCCTCGATGAAGATGTAGTCGATGCCCGCGCGTTTAAGCCCCACCTCCAAAGCCGTCCCCATCCGGCCGTATCCACAGACGATGTAAAGCCCCTCTTTGGGAAGGCGATCTTTTTTTCGCAACACCAGCGGATCGCCGTAGAGCCACTGCTCCAGTATCAAAAGCGACGGCGATTTGAGGGCCGAGTAGATCCGTTTGGCGACGATTTTAAAAGGGTTTTCGACGATGTCGGCCCCGATGGTCTTGAGGTTTTGGGCATACTCCTCTTCGGTGGCTTCGACGATGACGGTGACATGCTTGTTGATCAGCTTCGCCGAGAGCGCGACGTGCAGATTCATCGCATCGTCGTTGAAGAGCGACACCACCGCCTGGCAGTTGGATTTGTGGATCCCGGCCAGTTTGAAGACGTTGGGATCGCGTACGTCACCGGCCAAACCCGGGATGTCGATCGTATAGTTTTCCAACTCCAGCTCCATGAGCTTGAGCTTCTCTTCGTTTTTCTCGATCACGACGCTGTGGATCCCGTCGGCGGCCAGTTTGTCGATGATGGCCCGCGTCAAGGAGTTGTAGCCGACGAAGATGATAAAAGGCTCTTCGAGCTTCTTGATCTTGCCTAAAAAACGCGCCCGGGCGATCTCGGCGATGAGCACTTTATCCTGAATCAGCGAAATGATCGAGCCGATGGCATAGAACCATCCGATAACGGTGAGATAGATGCAAAAGCCCACCCAAAGCCGCTGGGGATAGGTGAATTCATACGGGCTTTCGCCGAATCCTATCGTCGTGGCCATATAGCTGACGAAGTAAAACGCGTCGAAAAAGGTTAGATGATAAGGTTTGCCGTCGGGGGTTTGGCCGGGGATGAGGACCATTCCTAAAATGGAGACGGCAAAGGTGACCACCAGCACGTACATCGGGGTACGCATCCGCTTGATGATCAAAAAGAAGGAGTTGTTGTTCAAAGCCGCCTCACCGTTTCGATTTGAGCACGTCGCCGGTAAAGAGGATCACCGACACGATATTTGCCAGCAGCGCCCCGCCGGAGAAGGAGATGATGGCGGTGACGACACCCATGTTCATACCCGTCACATACTCGCCCAGCGCCCAGATGGAAGCGGCGCCGATGAGCTGAATGTCGGCGACGAGGCTGGTGGCCAGCAGCACCGCTCCAAGCTGGGTTTTATCCCCCAGCTTGTAGATCGTGGCGATGAGGTTGACGATGATGGCGGCGAAGAGTTCGTAGCGGTTGTGCTGCTCCAGCACCGTCGGATCGCCGTAGAAAAAGCCGAAGTTGATCGTCAGCGCGAGAATGATGAAGAAACCGGAGATCACCTTTTCGAGGTTCATACTTTCCCTTTGGAAAATGGATTAAAACACAATTGTAAAGCTTGGATGATTAAAGCGATCTAAAACAAGAGCTTGGCTATAATTTGCCCAAATTTCGATGCAAGGATCGCCATGCGAATCGTTAGCGGCATGCGCCCGACGGGCAAACTCCACCTGGGCCATTATCTGGGTGTTTTGCAAAACTGGATCAGACTTCAAAACGACAACGATTGCCACTTCTTCGTCGCCGATTGGCACGCCCTTTCGACCAGCTATGAGGATAAACTCAATCTCAAAAAATTGGGACGGGAGTTGGTAAAAGATTGGATCGCCGCGGGGATCGATCCGGACAAAGCGGTGCTTTTTATCCAAAGCGCGATCAAAGAGCACGCCGAACTTTACGTGCTTTTGAACATGATCACGCCCCTTGGGTGGCTGGAGCGCAATCCCACCTATAAAGATCAACTGGCTCAGATGAAGCACAAAGATATCCATACGGCGGGCTTTTTGACCTATCCGGTGCTCCAAACCGCCGACATCGTCCTCTATCAAGCCGATTTGGTCCCCATCGGCGAAGACCAAAAGCCCCACCTCGAGATCGCCCGTGAAATCGTGCGGCGCTTCCACCATCTCTTCAACTGCGACGTCTTCAAAGAGCCCAAGGAACTTTTGACCGAAACGGCCCGCCTGCCGGGCCTGGACGGAAGAAAGATGAGCAAAAGCTACAACAACGCCATCTATCTCTCCGACACCCCCGAGGAGGTGTGGGCGAAACTGAAAGTGGCCAAAACCGACACCCAGCGGGTGCGACGCAACGACCCGGGCAACCCGGACGTCTGCTTGGTGTTCGAGTATCACAAGGCGCTGAGCGAAGACGCCATCGTCGAACGGATCAACGAAGAGTGCCGCGCGGGCACCATCGGCTGTTTCGAGTGCAAAAAGCTCTGTGCCCAAAGCATCGACCGCCTGCTGGCACCGATGCACGAACGCCGCGCCAAACTCGACGACGCGACGATCGACGAGATCGTCGAAGCGGGTAACGCGACGGCCAAAAAAGAGGCGGCCGCGACGATGGAGAAGGTCAACAAAGCGGTCTTTGAGATCTCCTGCGAAATTGGAGATTGATCGATCGTCGTTTGTCGTTCGAACGGGGCTTCGCCCCTTTCAGACTTTTGAGTGGAAGCGGCGAAGCCGCATCCAAAACTTTTCACTATTTCACTATTCACTTTTCACTAAAAAAGGTTTCCTCATGAAGCGCTTTCTCGGACTTCGCAAATGCATGCGTCTGTATATTAGCAACGAAGATACCTGGCACGGCAAACCCCTTTGGGAGGCTTTGATCAAAAAGGCCCAGGAGATGGGTCTAAAAGGCGCGACCGTTTTTAAAGGGGCCGCGGGTTTCGGTGCCCATTCACAGATTCACACCTTCAATGTCTGGATTTTGAAACAAAATCTACCGCTGGTGATCGAAATGGTCGAAGAGGAGGAGAAGATCCGCGACTTTTTAAACGAAACCTCCGACATGATCGAAGAGGGATTCGTGACGATGAGCGACGTGGAGGTGATCGCTTACAAACACCCCAAAAACGGTAATCCGGCATGAACGCGGCTCTGATTCTCAGCGTCGGAACGGGCGGATTCATCGGCGCGATTTTAAGATTTCTGATCAGCGGCTGGGTCCAAAAAGCGACCCCCACCCTCTTTCCCGTCGGTACGCTCAGCGTCAACGTATTGGGTAGCTTCATCATCGGTTTTTTGGCGCTCTATTTCGAAAACGTCATCGCCCCGCATCAAAAGGCCCTGCTAATTACCGGCATGCTCGGGGCACTGACTACGTTTTCGACCTTCTCTTTGGAGACGGTGACGATGCTTCAAGGCGGGCTTTGGGGTCGCGCCGCGGCCAACGTCACCTTAAACGTTCTATTATGTATCACCGCTACGATCCTGGGCATGATGCTCTTTAAGAAACTTTACGGATAATTCGATTCCGATATAACCTATTAGGAGAGATCATGTACACCATCGACATCGAAAAACGGTGCGGCTGCGTCAAAAAAGACGAAAACCTCGTGCTGCCCCAACAGTTTGAGGATAAACACGAAGCGGAGTTCGCAGCCTTGCGACTCGTCAATCACATGAACGCCAACTACTGCAAAAAACATCGCTTTTACGTCGACGAAGAGGGCGACAAGCTCACGATTCGCGTCGAACTGGCTTGCCCCAAAGAGATTTGACACCCTTTTAAAAAGCGGCGGCCTTCCGGCCTCCGCCTTTCGCTCAGCCCGTCATCAACATTTTTCATGTATCATTGTTTAAAGACTCTCTACAAAGGCAGGATATATGAAAATCTTCTCCGATGAAACGTTGCTTCAATCTCCGATCAAAAGTTCGATGAACTATGCCTGGAGCGCCATGCGAAATAA
>Ga0256831_1002064_pt1 | contig 10564 bp, 10 predicted proteins | sample 132544metaG_FD_189087 | JGI IMG/M metagenome (GOLD analysis project Ga0256831, IMG submission 189087) | Hydrothermal vent microbial communities from Lau Basin, Pacific Ocean - 132-544 | ecosystem: Environmental > Aquatic > Marine > Hydrothermal vents | place: Pacific Ocean: Lau Basin | collected... | reverse complement strand
CCTTCCAGCGTTTTTATCGACATATAAGGCCCCACTAACTAATCATAAGCGTAAGCCTTATACGGGGAAGCGAGTATAAAGAGCGGTGAGGGCATGAGGCGCGGCGGGATTGTCCCCTTTTTGGTGGGCGTCATTTTGGCCGTCGTTCTCATTGGGTCCATAGCGGCGGTTCTCTACATCGGCCATGGGCACAAGAAGGACGCCGGCCCGGTGAGGGAGATTGGATCCTTCAACTCCAGCGAAATCGTCGTCAAGGCCGTCGTCGGGGACGTGAGAATCGTGAGCGCGAACGTGAGCGGTGTTGTCGTGAAGAGCAACCTCCCGATAAAGGCAGTCCCCTCAGGAGGAAGCCTGACGGTCTACTGCCCCGCGAAGAAAATCCCCGGCCTCGGGGAAAGGAGCGCATGCAACGACTACCTGAACGGCATGGTGATCATCGAGGTGGGGAGCAAGCTGGACGAGGTCTCAGTCCGCAAGACCGTCGGTGATGTTGAGGTAAAAGCAAACACTTCTAAGCTCGTCATTGAGGACGTGGTTGGGGACGTCAGGGCCGATGCCCCCGCGGGGTGCATGCTAACGAAAGTGGTCGGCGACGTCTCGATAAGGGCAGAAGGAGACGTAAGGATGAACAACATTGTGGGGGACGTCAGGATAGCGGTTCCTGCAGACTTCTCGGTCCAGCTGAGCGTTGAGAACGCCATGGGCGATGTTGAGAACGACCACCGCGGCACGGGAAAGGTGATTCACATAGAGGTCTCCCACGTCATCGGGGACGTCCGGGTGGAATGATTTTTAAGCTCCCACCCAATTTTCCGCCGGTGAGAGAATGGCGAAGAGGCTGGTGAGATCCAAAAAGAACAGAATCCTGCTCGGCGTCCTAGGAGGCCTGGCGGAGCACCTTGACTTGGACCCAACCCTCGTCCGACTGGTCTTTATAGTTCTCCTCGCCCTCAACCCGGTGACGATGACACTGCTCTACTTCATTGCGGCCCTGATAATCCCTGCGGAGGAAGGAGAAGGAGTCGAGAGGCCGCTCTCCGACAGAATTGAAGGCGTGATAAACGAAACTGGTGACAGGCTGGGCGAAATTTTCTCGGGAAGCGAGAACAACAAAGCGGTGGCGCTCGTCCTCCTGCTCGTCGGGGCGGTTCTCCTCGTCGGTCCTTTCATCCCCTTCATGGTGCCCGCGGTCGATTTCAGAACGCTAACCGCGGTCGCCTTCCTGGTTGCGGGAACTGTCCTTCTCGTTAAGGGAGAGTAAGCTATCGGTGGTGAGAATGAAGAGGTTCAAACTGCTGAGGGCCTTCATCCTTGGCCCTCTCCTCGAGGCAACGGTTCCGAAACCCGGCAACGTCAACCGCTATCGCGACTTCAATGACCTAACCTTTTACAACTTCCTCTTTGCCAATACAGCGGTCATCGGCGTCTACTACGAGGCAGTAAAGACAGCAGAACTCCTCAGGAAGGGGGTTCTGGAATTCAGGGAAGCCGGGATAGGGGAGCTGATAAAGCGCGCCGTCCAGGCATCGCGCGAGGCCCAGGATGCCAATCCCAACTTCGGGGTCATAACGCTCTCGATCCCGCTCATCATGGGGATGGTCCTGGGCAGGAACATTCTCGACGCGAGGGAGAAGGCAAGGCTGTTGATAGAAGAATCGACAGTGAGGGACAGCATGGAGTTCTATCGCTCAATAAGGATTGCGAACCCCAAGGGAATCCCGAGCGGAGTGAAGTACGACGTTTACAGCGATGACTCCTTCAGGGAGCTTTTCCAGGACGGAATAAACCTCACCAGGCTCGCCGAGATGAGCTGCGAGCGGGAGCTTATCTTCTGCGAGTGGCTGAACGGCTACGAGCTGAGCTACAAGACCTTCGGCAGGCTCTACGAGCTGATAAAGGAACTCCCTCTTGAGGATGCCGTCGTGAGGGCTTTCATCGAGCTTTTAGCGGAGAAGGAGGACACACTGATAGCCAGAAAGGCAGGAAGGAAAGAGGCGGAGCTGGTGAAGGAGAAAGCCGTAGAGGTACTCAAGGGAAGGCTCTCCCTGGAGGAGTTCGACGCCTTCATGCGGGAGAAGGGTGATTTGAGGAACCCCGGCAGCTTAGCGGACATCATGGCGGTCTCTTTAAGCCTGCTCGTCCTCCGGGGACTTAGGATGCGAATCAAAAACGGGAAAGCCTGGGGGATCATAGGACGACCCTGAAGCGCTTCGCGCCGCCGGGGCCAAAGCCGATTGCCTTACTGTCTATAACAACGGCGTCTTTCTCGAGTTCCTCGAGGATCCTCACCCTGAGGCCGGAAAGCTCTAAAACATCCTCGTCCCCGCCGAACTCCTCCCTCGCCTGCTCCTTGAGGAACTCATAGGCCTCCTTTCCCATGAGAACGAGATCTGGCTCAAAGCCATCGAGCTTAAGCTCGTTCGCCTTCTCCTCAACCGAACTCAGAATCCTTATGAGGTCGCCGCGCATTTTGGACACCACTGAGAGATTTGGGTGAGTCTTTAAGGGTTTTGCGGGGGACGGAACGTCCCTCACCCCTCGGAGTTCACTGAAACTTTCACCAAAAGTGCAAAGTGGAACCGTTTTCCTAGAGTCTTATTGCAACTCGAAAACCTGAATATTGACGAGGATAGGGCCTTCACTTTCAATTCTCCTGGAGTCTTATTGCAACATTTTTGGTTTGGTACCAAAGCCACAAAGAAGAATTTCTTTCAATTCTCCTGGAGTCTTATTGCAACGAAGATGGAGCTGGAGAGCTGTAAAACATGCCCAATTCTTTCAATTCTCCTGGAGTCTTATTGCAACTTGGTGCTCAGGCGTATAACACGAAATACTACTTCAACTTTCAATTCTCCTGGAGTCTTATTGCAACTCGCGTTCCTTATCCTTATCTTTCAGAAAGCCGTATGGGCTTTCAATTCTCCTGGAGTCTTATTGCAACCCCTTCTATGCACGGCGAGTTCGCGTGCTTTTAAGTCTTTCAATTCTCCTGGAGTCTTATTGCAACCGCAGAAAACGGCTTTGTTGAGCTAACAGGAATACCCTTTCAATTCTCCTGGAGTCTTATTGCAACGGAGGTAGTAGTGATTCGCTATAAGACAGAGTGGGGAGCTTTCAATTCTCCTGGAGTCTTATTGCAACGCTGGCTGAGGAGTTCAGAGCAGAGGCTGAAGCGCTCTTTCAATTCTCCTGGAGTCTTATTGCAACGCCGCGGGTGGCGATCACCCCGTCCTCCTCTGCATTCCTTTCAATTCTCCTGGAGTCTTATTGCAACGCTACTGGTATAAGCATGCTCACTTCCTCGCAGAAAACTTTCAATTCTCCTGGAGTCTTATTGCAACTTCCTTTCAGTGTGCAGATGCCCTCGGAATGGCAGGCTTTCAATTCTCCTGGAGTCTTATTGCAACTCTGATGGGCATCCTCGCGGGACTGACGATGAGGAACCTTTCAATTCTCCTGGAGTCTTATTGCAACCCTCGCGAGCCAGTATGAGCCGCACATTGACGTTCTCTTTCAATTCTCCTGGAGTCTTATTGCAACTATCCTCATGATCCTCTACGCAAGAAACTACTATCGTCTTTCAATTCTCCTGGAGTCTTATTGCAACTACCGTTGAGGTCCCGCGGGTGGAGGTGGAGAAGAGTCTTTCAATTCTCCTGGAGTCTTATTGCAACGCTGTATTGGGATGGCACGTGCAGGGTTAGCATCCACTTTCAATTCTCCTGGAGTCTTATTGCAACTTCTATCATACCACCACATACCAACACCCCCAGCCCCTTTCAATTCTCCTGGAGTCTTATTGCAACGCGATGCTGGCAAAATAGGGATTATTAGGAGGATAAACTTTCAATTCTCCTGGAGTCTTATTGCAACTCGCGTATAATAGTTTCCTGAGTTTTGAGATGTCGGCTTTCAATTCTCCTGGAGTCTTATTGCAACGATCGGCACGGCGGACCTGCTTGAGAAGGACACGCAGCTTTCAATTCTCCTGGAGTCTTATTGCAACTATTTAGTGCACCTCCTAAAAAAGATTTTGTGTTCGACTTTCAATTCTCCTGGAGTCTTATTGCAACTCAGGCTCTGGGCTAGTGGTTCAATGCACTTCAACCCCTTTCAATTCTCCTGGAGTCTTATTGCAACATGTTCTTTGCCTACACGGGTTATCTGGACTACCGCCCTTTCAATTCTCCTGGAGTCTTATTGCAACCTACGAGATGCACATCGAGGACATCGAAGACATCTGTGCTTTCAATTCTCCTGGAGTCTTATTGCAACTCACGGCGAACGGAAAAACGTTCTACATCTGGCCTGCTTTCAATTCTCCTGGAGTCTTATTGCAACTTTGTCGCGTTGAGCCTCATTGACTTACTCCCATACGCTTTCAATTCTCCTGGAGTCTTATTGCAACAGTCAGTGTAGAGAATGTCGCTGAAAAAGATGACGAGCTTTCAATTCTCCTGGAGTCTTATTGCAACAATCCCGGGACTGGGGATTCTGGTGGCCCTCATGATTCTTTCAATTCTCCTGGAGTCTTATTGCAACGGATCCCCAGTTTTAGGTCCTTCTCGACCGAAAGGTTCTTTCAATTCTCCTGGAGTCTTATTGCAACCTCTGGACCTTCCCACAGTTTGCCCCACTCTCGGCCACTTTCAATTCTCCTGGAGTCTTATTGCAACGAGGCTTGGAACCATTTGTACACGGCCTCAGGGATGTCTTTCAATTCTCCTGGAGTCTTATTGCAACGAGGAAAAGCCTGTCCTCCAGGACTGGAGGCAGAAACCTTTCAATTCTCCTGGAGTCTTATTGCAACCATAATCGTCGAGGCCTCGAGGATAATGAGCACCGTACTTTCAATTCTCCTGGAGTCTTATTGCAACGCTGACGCCCTTCACGAACTCCAACGCCGTCGCTCTCTTTCAATTCTCCTGGAGTCTTATTGCAACACTCCTGTCAACGCAAGCGAGCAGAACGGCACTTACACTTTCAATTCTCCTGGAGTCTTATTGCAACTTGACGGTGGGAACGGGCACGGTGAAGGCAGAAACGACCTTTCAATTCTCCTGGAGTCTTATTGCAACAGAGTTCACCCCACCAGAGAACGCTACTAAACTCTTCTTTCAATTCTCCTGGAGTCTTATTGCAACTGGGAAGGACCGCGACAATGAAGGTGGACATGAGCTCCTTTCAATTCTCCTGGAGTCTTATTGCAACCCGGGGTGTAGGGCTTCCTGTTCTGGGTGTGTTTCCTGCTCTTTCAATTCTCCTGGAGTCTTATTGCAACAGGGCGGCTTTTTCCCTCATTTGCCCTATAAGGCAATAAAAGCGCCCGAATCTTATAAGTTTTTCTTTAAAGGGGCCTTCAAAAAGGCCGCTGGAGGCCCGGTCCGATGGCACCCAAAGAGCGTTTTCGGGAGTAAATTCTCCACACGCCTCCTTTTTACAGATGAACAGGAATATCCAAGAGACTTCCAGAGCGGAGAGAGGGCCTTGAAAGTTCAAAAAGACCTTTAAAAACCCCAAATTCGGAAAAGAGCACATGTACACTAGGGAGCGCAGCGTTAAGGAGTTCTCCGTTCTCAAATTCGCCCTCCGAAAAGATTTCGTTATAAAATTGGCGGAAATTATAACGTTTCGTTAAATAAGAACGAAATGTTACTAAAGGCTTTCAGAGCCTTCCCAGGGGAGGGATTCGGGAACAAGCGACAATGGCAGAAGGAAACTCAGAATAGAGGTCCCCGTGAGAGTTAAAGCCCAAACGCGCCCCTGATACCGTTTATCATCATCTGTATGGCCATGGCCGTCAGGATGAGACCCATCATCCTCGTCATGACCTTGATTCCGACGCGACCGAGGGCATCCTGTATCCTGTGGGACGAGTGGAGAACCAGCCAGACGGTTGCGCCTATGGCCACAACACTCGCCAGAACCGTCAGCTTCTCGACAATGGAGGTGCTCTTCGTCATGTAGAGGATAACCGTCGTTATCGCTCCGGGTCCGGAGATGAGCGGAATCGCGAGGGGGATTATCGCGACCTCCTCTAGAGTAACGACCTCGTCACTGAACTCCTCGGTCTCCTCCCTGCTTATCTTAACCGTCGAGAGCTTGCCCGAGAGCATCTCCATGGCCATCTTGAAGAGCAGTATGCCACCAGCTATTGCAAACGCATCAACGCTGAAGCCGAAGAACCGGAATATCCACTCCCCGAGGAGTGCGAAGACAACAAGCGTCACGACAACGGAGATGGACGTCTTCGTGGCTATCTCAAGCCTCTCACGCCTCGAAAGGTCGTGGGTAACGCTCAGAAAAACGGGAACGGCCCCAATCGGGTTTGTTATAGCGAACAGACCGCCGTAGAGTAGAACGAAGTACTTGAGGTACTCGATCACGGGACCACCATAGGGGAAAGGAAAAGGGGGTTAAAAAGTTAATCCATTCCCCCGCTCCGGATTATCTCGTAGGAGTAGGTAAGCTCCGCGCCGCTGAGCTTTACATGGGCACTGGCGGAGCAGTACTTGTCCTGGCTCAGCTCTATGGCGCGCTTCGCCTTTTCCTCCCGGACGTCGCCCCGGATGACGTAGTGAAGGTGAACTTTTTTGTAGATTTTCGGGTGCTCCTCGCGCCTCTCGCCGCTTATGCGAACCTCCAGACCCTCTATCGGCTCGCGCATCTTCTTTAGTATCATCACGACGTCGTAGGCGGTGCAGCCAGCGACGCTCAGAAGGAGAAGCTTCATGGGGCTTATACCGCCCTCGCCAAGGATGACGGAGCAGCTGTCGCTCTCAACCCTCCCGATGAACTGATAATCCTTGAACCACTCTACCTTTCCCCTCACCTCTTCGCTCAAGGCAACCACCGGTTGGAATCGGGGAAACGATTTAAATGGGTTTCCCAAAGGGAGAGCGGTTGGGAAGATGTACATACGGCCCTTTGACCCCTGGAAATCGAAGCTCTGCACCTGCCCTTTCAAATACACCCTGAACGTCTACACCGGCTGCGACCACGCGTGCGTCTACTGCTATATCACAAGCTACATTCCCAACGCCTTCCGCGTCAGAACCAAGGAAAACCTCCTACCCAAGCTCGAGAGGGAACTGCGGAAGTTTGACAAACGCTACATCATAGCGCTCTCCTACTCCTCGGACCCTTATCCAACGGTCGAGCGCGAGCTGGGGATAACCCGGAAGGTGCTGGAGCTTTTCAGGAGGAACGACGTTAGGTGCATGCTCCTCACGAAATCCGACATCTTCGAGCGCGACCTCGATATACTGAGCGAGCTGAAGTGCGCCGTCGGGATAACGGTAACCACCGTCGACGAGAGGAAGGCAAAGCTCCTCGAACCAAACGCGCCCTCGCCGAAGGCCAGAATCCGGGCGCTGAAGAGGGCGAAGGAAGCGGGGATTCCAGTTTACGCGCGCATCGACCCGATAATCCCGTTCTACACCTGGGAGGACTTTGATAAGACGCTCGATGCCCTGAGCTTCGTGAGCCACATAACGGTCTCCACGCTGAAGCTCCGGCCGGACTCCAGGAAGCGGATGCTCGCCAAGTTTCCGGAACTTATGGAAAAGCTCCGGCCGCTCTACGAGCGGGGAGAACGGATAGGCGGCTACCACTACCTGCCGCGGGAGTTCAGGTTTAGAATCCTGAGGGAGGCAGAGAGAAAGATAGTGGCGAAGAGAATCACGTTTGGTTCATGTCGGGAAGGCTATCGCTCGTTTCCAACGTGTGATGGCTCTCATCTGGTTCCGCCGTAGATTCCTCGCGCTCCTCTTCCTCAAGCGCCTCGCGAACCTGAGCCTCGATTTCAACGCGCATGAGTTCCTCGCGCTCCCGATGGTACTCAGCGGCGGCCTTGACAAGTGCCTCATAGAGACGCCACATCTCGGGAAGGTACTCAGGTTGCCACTGGACCCCTATTACAAAGCCCTCAACACCCTCTATCGCCTCTATGAGTCCGTCAACGGAGTAGGCGCTGGGCCTGAGGCCGTCGCCGACCCTCTTGACCGCCTGATGGTGGAAGCTGTTGACGCGCAGGTGAACCTCGTTCGTTCCTTCGATGTCGAGGCCCTCCTTGAGGATCTCGTAGAGCTTCGAGTCCATCTTTATCCTGACCCCGTGAACCCGCTGGGAAGGTCCGACGAGCCTAAGCTCCCAGTCGTGCTTTATCGCCTTTGGAATCTCGTTGATGTCCTGGTAGAGGGTTCCGCCGAGGGCGACGTTGATCACCTGCATGCCCCTGCCCACGCCGAGAAGGGGAATGCCCCTCTCAACGGCCCCCCTTACGAGGCCCATCTCGAACTCGTCGCGCCTCACGTCCACGGACTTGAGAACGCTTGATGGATCCTCACCGTAGAAGTACGGGTGGACATCGGGGCCTTCTATGAGGAGAAGCCCATCGACGTGCTCAAGAACGTCCTCAGGGGAGTCGTCAACCGTGAATACCGCGGGTATACCACCTGCAGCCACCACGCGCTCGACGTGGGTTCTGTCGAGGAATATCCTGTTGGCTGAGTGGTCAACCTGACCGATTATACCGATTAGAGGCCTCATAAGCACCACCAGATGGATTTGGAGGAGAAACGTAAAAAGCTTTTGGAATAGAAAAGGGGATTCAGCCCCTGAGGGCCTTTATCTCTTCCTCGATGACCTCAGCGAGCCTCCTGACACCCTCGCGTATTGTCTCTTCCGGAACGTAGGTGAAGTTGAGCCTCATGGTGTTCTTGACGTCGCGGTGGGCGAAGAAAGCCTCACCCGGAACGTAGGCGACGCCCTTGGCAACGGCCTTCTCGAGCATCATCTTGGTGTCTATGCCCTCAGGAAGGGTGAGCCAGATGAACATTCCGCCGTCGGGCCTGGTCCACTCGACACCTTCCGGCATGTACTCCTCGAGGGCCTCGAGCATCGCGTCCCTGCGCGGCTTGTAGAACTCGATTATCCTCGGTATGTGCTCGTCGAGGTAGCCGTTCTCGACGTACTTCCAGGCTATCACCTGGGCGAGGGTGTTGGCGCAGAGGTCTATGCTCTGCTTCGCTATCTCCATCTTCCTTATGAACTGGGGCTGGGCCGCTATCCAGCCGAGGCGGAAGCCTGGGGCAAGTATCTTTGAGAAGGTTCCCAAGTAAATGACCCTGCCTGTGTCATCGAAGTGCTTAACCGGGGGGACTGGCTCCCCGGAGTAGCGAAGCTCAGTGTACGGGCTGTCCTCAACGATGAGGAAATCATACACGTTTGCCAGTTCAACGAGGTGCTTTCTCCTCTCGACACTCATAGTAACGCCCATCGGGTTCTGGAAGGTCGAGACGGTGTAGACAAACTTAACTTTCTTCCCCTGGGCCTTAAGCTCCCTCAGCTTCTCCTCAAGGAGGTCAACGCGCATTCCGTCGTGGTCCATTGGTATGCTGATGAATTCCGGGTCGTAGTACTTGAATGCCTGGAGCGCTGCCAAGTAAGTCGGCCCCTCAACGACCACCAGGTCGCCGGGGTTGATGAAGACTCTCCCTATGAGGTCGAGGGCCTGCTGGCTTCCCGCGACCATCATTATCTCGACCTTGCTCGTTGGAATGCCGTAGCGCCTCTCCATCCACCTGGCGAGGGCGAGGCGGAGCGGGGTGAAGCCCTTGGTTGTTCCGTACTGGAGGGCCTTGTCGGCGTGGTTGGTGAGAACGTCTTGGGTGATCTCCTTTATCTGCTCGACCGGGAAGGTCTCCGGTGCGGGAAGGCCTCCGGCGAGCGAGATTATGTCCGAGCTTTCGACGAGCTTGAGAAGCTCCCTGATCTCTGAAGCTTTCATTCCGCGGGCTTTCTCCGAGAAGTACCTCTCAAACTCCAGTGAGCCTGAACCCAGCTTGCGCATAAGCTTTTCCTCCATCGCGGTTCCCCCCGTGAATGAACACCTTTGAACACGTAACCAACTCTATACACGAAGAGTTAGCGGCAATCGGTTATAAACCTTTCCACAATGGTCGTTAGGCGGGTTTACAATTGTAAAGAGCCATTTCAGGGCACCTTTCTGAACACAAAAGAATCGAAGGGGCCAGGGATGAACAGGAAAAGACCTATAAACCCCCTCGCAAAGAGGAAAGGTTACAAGAGGGGTGATAGCAATGCCAGTGATTAGGGAAGTGCTCGAGATAGCACAGGAGATTAAGGATATGAAAATACGCGGTGCCGGAAAGATCGCCCGCTCAGCAGCATATGCCCTCCAGCTGCAGGCCGAGAAGAGCACCGCAAAGGACGTTGAGGAGTTTTGGAATGAGATGAAGCAGGCGGCAAAGATACTCTACGAAACGAGGCCGACGGCCGTTTCTCTCCCCAACGCGCTCCGATACGTCATGCACCGCGGCAAAGTGGCGTATTCAAGCGGTGCTGATTTAGAACAGCTCCGCTACGTCATCATAACGGCCGCCAAGGAGTTCATCCACAACTCGGAGAAAGCCGTCGAGAGAATCGGAGAGTTCGGGGCGAAGCGCATAGAGGACGGCGACGTCATAATGACCCACTGCCACAGCAAAGCGGCCACGAGCGTCATGAAGAAGGCCTGGGACATGGGCAAGGACATAAAGGT
>Ga0256831_1002063_pt1 | contig 10566 bp, 9 predicted proteins | sample 132544metaG_FD_189087 | JGI IMG/M metagenome (GOLD analysis project Ga0256831, IMG submission 189087) | Hydrothermal vent microbial communities from Lau Basin, Pacific Ocean - 132-544 | ecosystem: Environmental > Aquatic > Marine > Hydrothermal vents | place: Pacific Ocean: Lau Basin | collected... | reverse complement strand
CCGCAGGAGCATCAGCGAGCCGCGTCCGGCCCACGGCAGCAGGAGGAGCACCGCCAGCCCCAGCGCGAGCACGACGGCGGTGAGGCGGATGACGGTGGAAGCGGTCGCCGTGAGTTGCGCCCGCTGTCCCAGCGCGAAGAGGACAAAGAGGGCGGCGACGGCGACGAGGTCGAAGAGGCGGGCGACGAGGAGCGCGGCGCTGCTTTCCCCGACCGAGAGGCCGTGCCGCGTGTGCATAAAGTAGGGGAAGGAAAGCTCGCCGCCGCGCGAGGGGAGCGTGTTGTTCAGGAAGCTGAGGGCGAACATCTCCGGCAGGAGCCGCCATCCGCGCGGCTGCGAAAGGAGCGTGGCGAAGCGCATCGCCCGCCAGAGGTTGGTGACCACGTACCAGGTTACCCCGGCCAGCAGCCAGGGCCAGGCTGCGCCGCGCAGCAGGAGGAGCACCTCGCCCAGCCGGAGGCGGCTCAGCAGCCAGGCGAGCAGCCCCAAGGTGATGAGTGGCGGCAGCCAGCGGCGGAGTCGTCGCTTCATCGCCCCCCGGCCTCCCGGGAGGCGGCCAGCCTTGCGGCGGCGATGGCCGCCTGTCCGTAGGCGATGCCGCCGTCGTTCGTCGGCACGCGGTGATGGACGAGCACCTCGAAGCCGCGCTCGGTCAGGGCGGCGTGCAGCCCCTCCAGGAGGAGGCGATTCTGGAAGCATCCGCCGCTGAGCGCGACGGTGCGCAGGCCGGTCGTCCCGGCGGCACGCTGCACCGCCTCCACGGCGGCGGCGATGACGGCCGCGTGGAAACGGGCGGCGAGCACGGCGGGCGGCTCCCCCGCCTCCTTCGCCGTCCACAGCGCGCGGATGAGGGGCAGCGGCTCCATCAGCCAGCCGTCGCCCTCCGCGCTCACCTGCACCGCGAAGGGCGGCTGCGGCCACGCCTGCGCGGCCAGCGTCTCCAGTTCGATGGCCGCCTGTCCCTCGTAGGTGATCTCCGCCCGCAGGCCGAGGAGCGCGGCGACGGCGTCGAAGAGCCGCCCGCAACTGGAGGTGAGCGGCGCGTTCAGGCCGCGCTCCACCTGCAGGGGGACGATCGCCGCCTCCTGCGAGGTGAGCGCAGGCAGCGCCCCCTGCGGCAGTTCGCCCAGCGCCAGCAGGAGGAGGGCGGCGGCCAGGCGCACGGGTCGGCGGATGGCCGCCTCGCCGCCGGGCAGGGGGAAGGGCCGCCAATGCGCCAGTCGGCGGAAGGTGCGCAGGTCGGCCAGGAGCAGTTCCCCGCCCCAGATGGTGCCGTCCGCGCCGTAGCCGGTGCCGTCGAAGGCCAGCCCAAGCACCGGCCCCTCGCGTCCGTTTTCGGCCAGGCAGGCGGCGATGTGGGCGTGATGGTGGTAGATGGGCATCGCCTCCAGCCCGTCGGGATTGCCCATCGTCGCCCAGAGGGTGGTGGTGAAGTCGGGATGGGCGTCGTGGGCAAGGAGTTGCGGCTCGATGCCGAAGAGCGAGCGGTAGCGGGCGATGCTTTCGCGGAAGAAATCCCAGGTCGCCAGGTAATCCATCTCGCCGATGTGCTGGCTGAGGAAAGCCTGATCGTCCTGGACGAGGGCGAAGGTATTCTTCATCTGACTGCCCAGCGCGAGGAGAGGGCGCGGCGCGGCGACGGGGAGCGGAAGGGGCATCGGGGCATAGCCGCGCGAGCGGCGGATGGGCATCGCCCCCAGGCGGCTGACCATCCAGACGCTATCGTCCACGCGGTTGTGAATCTCGCGGTTGTGCCAGAGGAAGGCATCGGCGATCGTCCCCAGCATACGGCGGGCGTCCGCGTTGGTGCGGGCGATCGGCTCGTTCTGACGGTTGCCGCTCGTCATCACCAGCGGGCGGCCCACATCCCGCAGGAGGATGTGGTGGAGCGGCGTGTAGGGCAGCATCACGCCTAAGGTGCGCTGTCCCGGCGCGACGTTGGCGGCGATGGGGGAATCGGGGCGCGGCGCGAGGAGGACGATGGGCGCGGCGGGCGAGGTCAGCAGCGCCTCCGCCGCTTCGTCGAGCCGGCAGTGTCGGCGCACCATCGCCAGATCGGTCATCATCACCGCCAGCGGCTTGTGCGGACGCGGCTTGCGGGCGCGGAGGCGGGCGACGGCTTCGGCGTTGGTCGCATCGCAGGCGAGGTGGAAGCCGCCCAGCCCCTTGATGGCGACGATCGCGCCATTCCGGAGGAGCGCGGCGGTGCGGGCCACGTCATCCACGCCGGGCAGTCCCTCGATCGCCGCGCCGTTCCCCTCCAGTTCGACGGCGGGGCCGCAGACGGGACAGGCGTTGGGCTGGGCGTGGAAACGGCGGTCGAGCGGGTCCTCGTACTCGGCGCGGCAGTCGGGGCACATCGGAAAGACGGCCATCGTCGTGTTGGGACGGTCGTAGGGCAGGGTGCGGATGATGCTGAAGCGCGGGCCGCAGTTGGTGCAGTTGATGAAGGGGTAGCGGTAGCGGCGGTCGGCGGGGTCGAGCAGCTCGCGCAGGCAATCGGGGCAGGTGGCGACATCGGGGGAGACCAGCGTGAAGCCCCCCTCATCCTCGCTGTGGAGGATGACGAAGGCGTCGCGCGGCTCCGGCGGGGCCTGCAGCGGGGCGCGTCGCAGCGCGGTGATGCGGGCCAGCGGCGGCGCTTCCGCCTCCAGCGCCTGCGCGAAGGCCGCCAGCGCGTCGGCGGGGCCGCTCACTTCGATGTCCACCCCCAGGCTGCTGTTGCGCACCCATCCGTGCAGCCCGTAGCGGTGCGCCAGGCGATAGACGAAGGGGCGGAAGCCCACCCCCTGAACGATGCCATCGATGTGGATATGTTCAGCGGCCACGCAAGAGGCCTCCGATTCGCGTCGCAGAGAGGACGATGGGCGGCTCGGTGGCCTCCCCTACCCCTCCAGGAAGGTGCGCACCTGTTCGCGCAGCCAGTAGTGGAATTCGACCAGCCCCTCGCCCGTCTTCGCCGAGAGGGGGAAGAAGACCAGGCCGGGATTGAGCACCTCCACACCCTGGCGGAAGTAGTCCATATCGAAGTCGAAGTAGGGCAGGAGATCGACCTTGTTGAGGGCGATAGCCTGAACGCCCCGGTACATCTTGGGGTACTTGTAGGGCTTGTCGTCGCCCTCCGGCACGGAGGCGATGAGGAGGTTGATGTGCGCCCCCAGCGGGAAGCTGGCGGGACAGACGAGGTTGCCGACATTCTCGATGATCAGCAGGTCGATGGCCTCCAGGTCGAGGTGTTCGAGCGCCGACTGCACCATCACCGCGTCGAGATGGCAGGTGCCGCCGGTGTTGACCTGCACGGCAGGGATGCCGGTGGCGGCCATCCGATCGGCGTCGAGGCTGGTCGCCAGGTCGCCGTCGATACCGGCGATGCGGAAGTAGGGCTTGAGCGCCTCGATGGTGCGCAGGATGAGCGTCGTCTTCCCTGCACCGGGCGAGGCCATCACGTTGACGACGAAGGTCTTGCTCTCGTCGAAGCGGCGGCGGTTCGCCTCCGCCAGCGCGTTGTTCCGTTCCTTGATCTTCTCCTCCACGGTTACGAGCTTGGTCATAGAACCCCTTTCTCACTCCACTTCGATGCTTTCCAAATTGAACTCCTCACCCTGGATGATGGCCACCTTGCGGCTGCCGCAGTTGGGACAAGCGAGGTGCTCCCCATCCAGGCGGAACTGTGTGCCGCAGTCCCAGCAGCGCAGGAGCGCGGGGATGCGGCGGAAGCGCAGTTCCGCCCCTTCGGCGATGGTCCCTTCGCTGATGATGTCCCAGTAGTACTGGATGGTATCATCCACGACGGTGGAGAGTTCGCCGACGACGATCTCCAGTGCGACGATGCGCGTAGCCCCGGCCCGTTCGGCGTGCTCCAGCGCCACACGGAGGATGGTCTGGGCGTAGGGCAGTTCGTGCATCGGCGGCTACTCCATCGGGGTCACGCCCCATTCGCGCAGGATTTCCTCCGTGCGGCGGATGAGGCGAGGGATGGCCGCCCAGCCTTCCATCGAAGGCTCGGTGCCAATGCTCAGGTCGGCGGGCTGGATGCCGAGCAGGTAGAGGTATTCCGGCAGGTTGCCACGGGCCAGCGCCAGCCCCAGCACCTCCTGGAAGGTGGACTGGTGCAGCGAGAGCTTGATGCCGGTGTAGAGCGGGATATCCTCGCCGCGCAACTCGACCAGCTCACCCGGCTCCTTGCCCGCGTCCACGGCGTCGAGGATGATGAGGTGGGTCGCCGTCTCCACGTAGGGCAGGAGGCGCAGCCCCAGCGTCCCGCCGTCCACCAGTTCGACATCGGGGGGCCACTGCTTGCCGCTCTGCTGCATCTGCCAGAGGGCGTGGACACCGATGCCCTCATCCTTGTTGAGGATGTTACCGAGGCCGAGAATGACCACATGCCGAGGTTTGTTCATCAGATTCAGTCCCTTCGAGAAATTTCCCGCCCTCTGCAGCGCAATCGCCCCCACCTCCGGCGGGATCGGACGGGAAAAGTTATAGCGCAAAAAGCAAGTGAGGCAAACAAAGCGCAGAGGACACGGCGGACCGTGCCCTCTGCGAGTGTGCTTCCGAACCTACGGCAGTTTCGTGAAGTCGCCGACGGTGAAGGTGGGGTTCTTCAGAGCCGCCTGGGCCTTCACCTGAAGCTGGACGATGGTGCTGGGCATCACCGTCGTCGTGCCGATGAGCTGATTGTGCGCATCCACGAGGTGGACAGCGCAGGCCATGCAAGGGTCGAAGGAGTGGATGGTGCGCAGAATCTCGACCGGCTGATCGGGGACGGCCAGCGGCGTGCCGACGAGGGAGGCCTCGTAGGCTCCGGGCTGATCCTTGTGGTCGCGCGGCGAGGCGTTCCACGTCGTCGGGACGACCTGCTGGTAGTTGCTGATCTTCCCGTTGTCGATGACGACCCAGTGGCCGAGGCCGCCGCGCGGGGCCTCCATCGTGCCGACCCCTTGCGCGTGCTTGGGCCAGGTGGAGGGGTCCCACTTCTCGCCGTTGAAGGTCTCGTAGTCGCCCGCCTTGATGTTCTCGATGAGCGCCTGGTAGTCCTTCTTCATCTCGTCCACGAAGATGACCGACTCCAGTGCGCGGGCGGCGGTGCGGCCCAACGTGGAGAAGAGGGCCTCGACGGGTGCATCGAGCGCCTTGAGCGTGGAATCGACCAACTCCTTGGCCTGCGCATCGCCCTTGGCGTAGAGGATGAGCACGCGGGCCAGCGGGCCGACCTCCATCGGGTGCTCCTTCCAGCGCGGCGACTTGAGCCAGGAGTACTTTTCCTCCACGGGGAGGAAGTCGTAGGGCGGCGTGGGGCCACTGTAGTTGAGTTCGGTCTCGCCCTCCCAGGGGTGCAGCCCTTCCTTGTCGCCCTTGCTGTACTTGTACCAGGAGTGGGCGATGAACTCCTTGACCTGCCCGAAGTCCTTGGGATCGACTTCGTGGACGGTGGAGAGGTCGCGGCCCAGGATGGCCCCCGCCGGGATGCGGTAGGAGGTTGTGGGGTTCTGCTCATCCTGCGGCAGTTCGCCCCAGCTCAGGAAGTTGCCCAGCCCCTCACCCAACGCGGCATAGTCCAGGTAGTAGGGGGCGATGGCCAGCAGATCGGGGACGTAGACCTGCTTGACGAAGGCGTCCATCTTGTCGATCGCGCCGCCGACGATGGAGAGCATGTAGGCGTTGAGCGCCATATCGCTGTTGGGATCGATGGGGAAGGGCACGCCGCCGACGACGAAGTTCGGGTGCGGGTTCTTCCCGCCGAAGACGGTGTGCACCTTGACGAAGTCGGCCTGCGCATCCAGCGCCTCCAGGTAGTGGGCGACGGCCAGCAGGTTGATCTCCGGCGGCAGCTTGTAGGCGGGATGGCCCCAGTAGGCATTGGCGAAGATGCTCAACTGACCGCTTTCCACCAGCGCCTTCACCTTGTCCTGGACGCTCTTGAAGTAGCCCGGCGAGCTGTTCGGCCAACTGGAGATAGAGCGGGCGATGGCCGAGACCTCCTGCGGGTCGGCGTCCAGCGCACTGACGATGTCCACCCAGTCGAGGGCGTGCAGATGGTAGAAGTGCATCACGTGGTCGTGGACGAACTGCTGGGCGATCATGATGTTGCGGATGAGGTTGGCGTTCTTGGGGATTTTGATCTTCAGCGCATCCTCGACGGCGCGGATGGAGGCGAAGGAGTGCACCGTCGTGCAGACGCCGCAGGTGCGCTGGGTGAATGCCCATGCCTCGCGCGGGTCGCGCCCGCGCATGATGATCTCGATGCCGCGCACCATCGTGCCGGAGCTGTAGGCGGCCTTGATCTGACCGTCCACCACCTCGGCCTCGATGCGCAGATGGCCTTCGATGCGGGTAATCGGATCAACAACGATTCTATTCGCCATGGTTCTCCTCCTAATCGATCAATGCCTTGGCAACCATCTCGACCAGCCCAACGGCTTCCTTCTGCAACTGGTAATGCTTGAAGCCATCCATGAACTGGAGACGACAGTTGCTACAGGTCATCACCACGGTATCGGCCTGAGCCTTTTCCACCTGCTCCACCTTCAGCCTGAAGGCCCCCATCCGCAGGTCGTAGGCGTCCTTGATGGCACGCACGCCGCCGCCACCACCGCAGCAGATGGTCATCTCACGATTGGGGTTCATCTCGACGAAGCTGTTCGGTGCGAGGTACTGGAGAAGCTCGCGCGGCTCGTCAAAAAGCCCACCGGTGCGCTGAATCTTGCAGGAGTCGTGGAAGGTGATGCGGTGGCCGTTGTCGAAGACGCCCTTTCGCAGCTTGATGCGTCCTTGCTTGAAGAGGCGGTTCATCATCTCGGTGATGTGGATGATCTCGAAGGGGAGCGGGCCGCCATAGATGTTGGGCATATCCTCGCGCAGCGCTGCGTAGCCATGGCCGCACTCGGTAATCAGCACTTGCTTGACGCCCAACTCCTTGGCGACGTTGATGATCCGCTCGGCGAAGAGCTTTTCCAGCTTCTTGTCGCCGATGACCTTGCCCATATTGAAGGCATCGCGGGCACGCGGGCTGACCGTCCACTTGACGCCGGCAGCATTGAGGATACGGGCGACATAGACGAGGTTCTCGCGGAAGCTGCCCAGCTCCAGCATCGTGAAAACGACGAGCGTCTCCGCCCCCTTGACGTCCCGGGGGATTTCGATGCCCCGCTCCCGCTCGGCCCAATCATACCAGGCGATCCAGTCGGCCTCGGTCGCGCCGTTCGGGCTGCCGACCTCCAGTTGCTTGTCCTTCATATGCAGCAAGTCGGGGGGCGTGGAACCGGCAGCCGTCAACCCGGCCCGCACCTTGGAGATGAGACCGCCGACGTCGATGCCCATCGGGCATGCCAACGAGCAGCGGCGACAGACGGTGCAGGCGTGGAAGTCCAACTCCGTCCAATGGGCGATATCCTCTTTGCTGATGGGCTTTTCCAGCCCCAGCATCGTCTTCACCTTGCCGATGACGGTGAAGTTCTGCACGTAAGCCCGGCGCAAAAGCTCCATCTTCCAGACGGGAGCGTATTCGGGATTGCCGGTAGTGAGATAGAACTGGCAGGCTTCGGCGCACACGCCGCAGCGCATGCAAGCCTCCAGTTGGGCGGCAATCTCCCCGCCTACCGTCTTGATGAATTGCTTTACGGCCTTATCTTCCATAACCGTTGCAGGACTCATAGTCTTCTCCTTTCAACAGGCATCCCCATCACAGCGTCCCCATCTTGCCGAACTTGACGCCATGGATAACGTTGGAGACGAAGAAGTAGAGGAAGTGCGACATCTTGCTCAACGGCATCCAGATCAGGATCCATTCCACGGCGAGCATGTGGAAGGTCAAGAGCGTCTGGTAGGGGAGCCAGAGATGGTGATAGGTCATCCAGCCCGTCAGCAAGGGCAAGAAGACGAAGAACAAGTTCAGCCAACTCATCGTCGTGCTCGTGAGGTGCCTCACCGGACTGGCGAGGTGATCGATCGCCATGACGATGAGCGAGATCAGCGCGATACCGGCGGCGATGTCCACGATCGGCATGGGCAGGGACCCCCACTCGAAGCCGAGGATCTTCCCCCAAATCTTCACGTGAGCAGGCTGGAAGAGGATGACGGTAAAGGCGGCAAGATGGAAGATATCACCCGACAGGACGGCGAGCAAACGGCCCTTGTAGACCTCTCGCAGCCCCTCAGGGGGCCAGGCGTGATGCCAGAAGGCCTTCACGATACCCACGATCGCGCTGCCACGAGCCGGAGCGTAGTCCTTCTTCCAGCCGAGGAAGAGCAACATGAAGAGGCGGTAGCCCATCCCAAAGAGGAAAAAGAGCACGGCGAACTTAAACAGAGGGCCACGAGCCATATAGTACCAATCCAGGTTCATCTCTACCCCTCCTTCTCCCCGCCCTTGGCCGCCTTTTTCTTCTGCTGCGAGGCGAGCAGGGCCGAACCGATCGCCAAAGCACCGCCGGCCAGAAAAGCGGCACCGGCCTTGTTCATCCCCGCCGCATCACCCAGTCCGGGCGGGAAAGCAACGGGATCGTAAACGTGATTGTTGTCCCAGAAGTTCGGTTCAGAGCAGCCGATACAGGGATGATTGGACTGAATGGGGAAGCTGACCCCTTCGTTCCACTTGATGACGGCGCAAGCGTTGTAGGTCGTCGGGCCTTTGCAGCCCAGCTTGTAGAGGCACCATCCCTTCTTCGCGCCTTCGTCGTCCCACGATTCGGCGAACTTGCCCTGCTCGTAGAAGGGACGGCGCGGGCAGCGATCGTGGATCGTGTTGCCGTAGAAAGCCTTGGGACGTCCGAGATAGTCCAACTCCGGCAGCTCGCCGAGGATAGCCACATGGGCAATGGTGTTCGTGATCACCTCCGGCATCGGCGGGCAGCCGGGCACGTTGACCACCGGCTTGTCCTTGATGATGGAACCGGCACCGACAGCGCCGGTCGGGTCGGGATAGGCATGCGGCAATCCGCCAAAGGAGCCGCAGGTGCCGATGGCGACGACCGCCAGGGCGTTCTCCGCCGCCTCCTTGAGTTGCTGGATGGCCGTCTTGCCGCTCACCGTGCAGTAGACGCCGCCGTCCTTCGTCGGAATGCTCCCTTCGACGACGAGGACATACTTCCCGGCATACTCCTTCATGATCTTCTCTTTGTTCTCCTCCGCCTGCTTGCCCGCGGCGGCGAAGAGCGTCTCGTGGTAATCGACGGAGATGTCGTTGAAGAGCAGCTTGGTGAGGTAGGGATCGTGCGAGCGCGTCAACGACTCGGAGCATCCGGCGCAATCCTGGAACTCAAGCCAGATGACGGGAAGGCGCGGCTTGCTCTCCATCGCGGCGACGACCTTGCCCACCATCGTGTGCTCCAGCCCCAACGCAGCCGTGAGGACCGTCGCCATCTTGAGGAAATCTCGCCGCGTCATTCCACGCTCTAACAACTCCTCATAGATTGTCTTCATAATCCAGCTCCTTCTTGCCTGAGATTGGGAAATTGGAGACGTCCGATTTACGGTTCGACAACAGCAGCCAACATCCTCTCTTCGTCCTCGCTCACCTCCTTCATCACCCTGGCAACCTGCGGACCGAACATCTTGCTCATCAGCCCCGAATTCATCATAGCCACATAGACCTCTCCGTTATCCATCGCGTAGATGCCCACGCGGCACGGCATAATGGACGATATGAGACGGTTCTTCTCATCCTCGAGCACGGCGTAGGCGTGGTGGGGATGGCAAAGCGACATAATGCGCAAAGGCGTTGCATCGGTATGCCCCGCCTTGATGAGACTCTGCTGGATATTGTAGATCTTCGGCACCTGCCAGCCTCCCATCCGCTCCGCCGCCGCCTGAATCTTCTCCACTGTCTCATCGACGTCGTAACGGCTCTTGCGGATGATGAACATCAGTTTTGGCATAGCAAACCAGACAGCGGCCCCTGCAACGATGAAACCGACGAGGAAGCCCAAGACGAAACTCACGAAACACCTCCCAAGGGGAAAGGGGTCATGGCGTTATACCACCTCTCATTCTATAAAAACCTCGGAGTTCCGCCTACCCCAACATGGGTAAAATCGCCCCTCCACATGGAGGGAGGTCAGACATCTCAATACAAAAAGGCCGCGTCCGGCGGACGCGGCCTTTGCAGCGAGGGGGGAACTACAGTCTTAGCGAGGCAGGGATCGCCGCCTCCAGCGTGGGAAACTGCGCCAGCCACGCCCGACGGTCGGCGCGGAGCTTCTCGGTCAGCCGACGATAGGCTTCCGGCGTGTAGTAACGGCGCGGGTCGAGCCGCTCGCCGTAGTCGGGGATGCCATCGACCGCTACGGCTACCTCGTAGCCCCAGTCGGGATCGCGCTGCCAGCGGATGCCGCCGCGGGCGATCTGCTTGATGATCTCCGTCGAATCGCGCACGCCGATCTTCGCCCCCAACGTCTCTCCCTCCGCACTGCGGCGCAGGTGCCCGTCCACGTCCCGCGCCCCGATGCGCCCCGTGTTGAGCAGGAAGACCTGCACGTCGGGATTGCGGCGCAGGATGTCGAGGAAGATATTGCCCTCCTCCGCCTTGTCGCCGATGATGAAGGGGTTGGTGCCGACACTGTGTACCGG
>Ga0256831_1002062_pt1 | contig 10567 bp, 9 predicted proteins | sample 132544metaG_FD_189087 | JGI IMG/M metagenome (GOLD analysis project Ga0256831, IMG submission 189087) | Hydrothermal vent microbial communities from Lau Basin, Pacific Ocean - 132-544 | ecosystem: Environmental > Aquatic > Marine > Hydrothermal vents | place: Pacific Ocean: Lau Basin | collected... | reverse complement strand
GGGGAGGCCAGGTAGACCAGGTCCTTTCCGGAGGGAAGGAAGAGGCGGGAGGCCCGCACCTCGGTGAAAAAGGCCCGGGCTCCCTGGGGATAGGATTCGGTCCCCTCCAGGAGTTGGAAGAACGAGAGAGGGTCCCCCGTGAAGACCAGGGGCGCCCGGTCTTCCGGCAGGGGAATCCGAAGCCACCGGGAGAGGGCGCCGGCCAGTTCGAGGGCCTTTTCGGAGAGGTTCGTGTCGGGTCCTGTTCCCTCGGAGAGGACCCCCCCTTCGAGCCAGGCGAAGGCGGACTGAAGTTTCCACAAGGGGTGGGTTTCCAAAAGGCACCAGGTTGAGTCCTCTACCTCGAGCCAGGCCTCCCGGCGCAGGTCCTTTTCCCGGGCGAGCCTCCAGTAGAGAACTTCCAGGTTCTGAAAGACCCGGAAAGGATGCATACCCCGGCGGGCCAGAAAGGAAGGAAGCCCCTCCCATGCCAGGTGGAGGTCCCCCACCAGGAGGAAAGGCAGCTTCCCCGGCCGGGACCGGGCGGTCCGGTCCACAAGTTCGGCCATGGCCCTCTCCCGGCGCTTCATCCCGCGGAGTTCCCGGTTTTTTTCAAGGGGATGGAGCGGCACGCCCAGGCGGCGGGCCGAGGCCATGAGATCCGCGTATCCTTCCCAGGGGAAACCCCAGGCCTCGTCGAAACGGGTCTCCCGGCGGAGCCGCTCCAGGCCGATCCTACGCCGGTTCCAGGCTTGGAGAGCCCTCTCGTCCCCCCGGGAGAAACATTCCAGGAAAAGCAGGGGGGAGGCCCCTTCGCGGACGAGAGCCGAGAGGATCCTACCCGCCGCCCGCTGGGCCCGGGGTAGGGTGTGATAGTCGCCTACCAGCACGGCTTTTGCGGAGCGTGCCTTCCGGGCCAACTTCCTGAGGTCTCCTTTCCTAGGAGGAGGGAAAGCCAGGATCTCTTCCCGGAAAGCCTTCTTCCTTCCGGTGAGAGCCGCCCCTCCCTCCAGGCCCAAGGCCCGGAGTTCCCCCTCCCAGGCGGAAAAGAGTTCCTCCTGGAGGCGGACTCTTCCTTTTCCTTCTCCCATGTCCCCGGTCTCCCAGGGGAATCATCGGCACAGGCGGAGAGGGAACTTGGAAAAGGAAGAAATTCCCCTTTGCTTCGATGGATTGGAAAGTGAGGGTAGAGACTGGCTCCCAAGGAGGACGACCATGGAAAACCCAATGGACCGATGGCTGGAAGGCTGTGATTTCGCCTATTTCTCCCAGGGCCGCCACAAGGTCCCCCCTGCGGCCTTCCTGGAGAAACAAGCACGGGGGGAAGCCGTCCTCTTGGACGTGAGAACTCCCGAGGAAGCGGCCATCCTCAGCTTCCCCGGGGCTCTGCATATCCCCCTGGACGAACTTCCCCGGCGGCGCGGCGAGGTTCCCAAGGACAAGCTGGTGGCCGCCTTCTGTTCCGTTGGAACCAGGTCGGCCGTCGCTTTCGCCTACCTCCAGTCCCTGGGATGGAAGAACGTTCGTTTTCTCGCCTCGGGCTACCACGACCTGGTGGAGGAATTGAAACCCGGCAAGATCCTCGCCCGCGCCCGGAAGGCCGGGGAAGAATAGGCCTTCAGCCCGCGAAGGAGCGCCATGGACCCTCTTTTCTGGACCATCCCCATCTTTTTTTTCATCGCCTTCGTCTTCTCCATGCTCGGGATGGGGGGGTCCCAGCTCTACATCCCCCTCCTCTTCTGGCTGGGGATGGACTTCAAGACCGAGGCCGTGCCGCTGGGGATGCTCCTCAACGTGGTGAACAGCGGTTCCGCGGCGTTTACCTATTTCCGAAAGAAGATGATCGCCTGGAGGGTGGCCCTCCCCTTCGCGGTCACCATGATCCTCTTCGCCCCCCTTGGGGTCTGGATCAACGTGAGCCTCCCCACAAAGCCCCTGCTCGCCTTTTTCGCAGTTTTCACCGCCTCAGCGGCCCTGCTCATGCTCTCGGGCTGGAAGCCCGGAAAACAGCTTTCCCCCCGTGGGAAGCTCGTCCTGGGCCTTTCCGCCGGGTCCGGGCTCGGGATCGTGGCCGGAATGATCGGCCGGGGCGGGGGGTCTTTCGTGGTCCCTCTCCTCTACATCTCCGGGCTGGAAGCCAAGGCGGCCGCCGCCACCTCGGCCTTCGTGGTGACCTGTTCCGGCGCCTCCAGTTTCGTCTCCCACATCGCCACGGCCGCCCGCCCCAGGTGGGCGATCTGGATCGGCTGCGTCCTGGCCGTCTTCGCCGGGAGCCAGCTTGGCTCCAGGCTCATGGCGGGGAAGCTCAAGTCGAAAGGCGTGAAGATCGTGTTCGGATACGTCCTTTTGGGCGTGGCCGCCTTGATCCTGGTCAAGGACGTCTTCCACTGGATCTGAATTTCTACCCCGCCGCCAGGGCGACCATTCTGCGGAAGATCTCCTCCCCCTGGGGCCTGCCTCCGCCGGGGACGTGCCAGGGGAGCATGGCCCGCTCCGGGTGGGGCATCATCCCGAGAATCCGGCCGGACGGATCTGTAAGGGCGGCGATGCCGCCGGCGGAACCGTTGGGGTTCCAGGGAAAGGGGGCCGGGCTCTCGCCGGCGGGGGTGACATACCGCAAGGGCGCGAGTCCCTCCCTCTCCAGGGCCTTCTCGTCCCCCTGTTTCCCTGGGAGGAGCTTGCCCTCGGCGTGGGCCACGGGGATACGGAGCACCGTGCCTTCCGGGGGGAGGAACCGGCATTTCGAGGGCAGGCACTCCAGGTGGACCCAGCGGCATTCGTAGTGGTTGGAGTCGTTCCACCCCAGGGTCACTTCCTGGACGAACCGGGGGAGGTAGCGTCCCGGAAGAAGGCCCGTCTTGACCAGGACCTGGAAACCGTTGCAGATCCCAAGAACCAGGCCGCCCCTTTCCACGAATTCCGCCAGGGCAGGGGCCAGGTGGTGCTTGAGCTGGTTCGCCAGGATCCGGCCTGCGGCGATGTCGTCGCCGTAGCTGAACCCCCCGGGGATCACCAGGCCCCGGGCCTCCTTCAGGAGGTCCGGGCTTTCCAGGAGCCGGCCAACGTGAACCGTCCGGGGGTCGGCGCCGCTCCTCTCCAGGGCCCAGGCGGTCTCGATCTCGCAATTGGTTCCGGCCGCCCGAAGGACAAGGAAGGGGGGTCTAGCCATGGGTTTCGTCCTCCATTGCCAGGGGCCGCCGCCAGGCTTCTTCCAGGACGGCGATCTCCTCCTCCAGAGAAGGCCCGCCGGGAAGACCGCGGACGGCCAGGCGCGGTTCTTCCAGGATACGTCCGATTCCGGCAAAGGGAATTCCCTGGAAGATCTCCGAGAGTTCTCCCTCGGCCCCGGCTTTCACCTCCAGGAGGAAACGGCCCGGCGTCTCCGAGAAGAGCAGGACGTCTTCCCGGGAGACTTCCCCTTCCACGGGAAGGAGAGAGAGGTCGATCTCCGCCCCCAGGCCCGAGCCGAAACAGGACTCGGCCAGGGCGGCGCCCAGTCCCCCCTCGGAAAGATCGTGGACGGACCGGACCAACCCGGCCTTCAGGGCCCGGTGGAGGGCCAGGATAGTCATCTTCGTCTCCTCAGCCCTCGGCCTGGGGACCTTGTCGCCCAGGAACCCCAGGGCCCGCAGGTAGACCGAGCCTCCCAGCTCGGGACAGGTGGACCCGAGGATCCAGATCTCCTCCCCCGGCAGTTTCCAGTCCGTCCCCACCGCCATGGAAAGCTCGGGAACGATCCCCATGGCCGTAATCAAGAGCGTCCCTGGGATGGAGTGGACCTTCCCGTCCTTGCCGCGGAACTCGTTGTTCAGGGAGTCCTTGCCGGAGATGAAGGGGGCGCCGAAGGTCCGGGCCGCCTCGGAGCAGCCCAGGCAGGCCTCCACCAGGGATCCCATCTGTTCCGGGTCCCTGGGATTTCCCCAGCAGAAGTTGTCCAGCAGGGCGATCCTCTCGGGGTCGGCCCCCAGGGCGGCCACGTTGCGGACCGCTTCGTCCACGGCCAGGGCGGCGGCGGCGTAGGGGTCGATCTTTCCCACCTGGGGAGCCAGGCCGTGGCCCAGGGCGAACCCCTTGGGAACGCCGAGGAGGGGGGCGCAGACGGCCCCGTCCGAGGGGCCCCGCTCCTCTCTCCCGCAAAAAGGCTTCCCGGCGCTTCCGGCCTGCACTTCATGGTCGTATTGCCGGATCACCCACTCCTTGGAGGCCACGTTGAAGTCGGTGAGGACCCGGGCCAGGGCGTCTCCCAGGCGAAGCCCCTCCCTGGGGGGAAGGCTTTCCGGCTCCAGCCTGGGCCTGGGTCTTACGGCGGCCACGTGGAACCTGGGGAGACCGTGGTGGAGGAAACCCAGGTCCAGGTCGGCCACTACTTCCTCGCCCCATGAGAGGACCAGTCTGCCCCCGCCGAAGGTCCCCAGGGGAACGGCTTCCACCTCTTCGGCCCGGAAGACTTCCAGGATCTCTTCCAGGTGCTCGGGGGGAACGGCCATGACCATCCTCTCCTGGGCCTCGGAGACCCAGACTTCCCAGGGAGCCAGGCCTTCGTATTTGAGGGGGACCTTGGAGAGGTCCACCCGGGCCCCCACGCGGGCCCCCATTTCCCCCACGGCGGAAGAAAGCCCCCCGGCGCCGCAATCGGTGACGCTCCTGAAGAGGCCCCTGTCCCTGGCCCGGATGAGTCCCTCCAGGAGCTTCTTTTCCGTGATGGGGTCGCCGATCTGCACGGCTCCGCCGGAGACCTCCTCCGATTCGTGGGAAAGTTCGACGGAGGAGAAGGTGGCTCCGTGGATCCCGTCCCGTCCGGTCCTTCCCCCGGCCACGAGGACCACGTCCCCTTCGCGGACCTCCTTGGAGACGAACTTCTTCGGAAGGATTCCCACGCACCCGCAATAGACCAAGGGGTTGCCGGCGTAGCCCTCGTCGAAGGAGAGGGAGCCGTTGACCGTTGGGATCCCCATGGGGTTCCCGTAGTCCCTCACGCCGGCCACAACTCCCTCCAGGATCCTCCGGGGATGGAGGACTCCCTCGGGAAGGCGGGAGGGGGCCATATCCGGGGGGGCAAAACAGAAGACGTCCAGGTTCGCCACGGGACGGGCGCCCAGCCCGGTTCCCAGGATGTCCCGGATCACGCCCCCGATTCCCGTCCCGGCCCCGCCGAAGGGTTCGATGGCCGAGGGATGGTTGTGAGTCTCCACCTTGACGCAGAGGGCCTGGTCCCCGTGGAAGTCCACGACCCCCGCGTTGTCCTCGAAGACGCTTAGACACCAGGGCTTGTCCAGCTCCCTGGTCACGGCGGCGATGGTGGAGGCGAGAAGGTTGTCGTAGACCTTCCCCTCGTATTCCACCACCCCCGTCAGGGTTTTGTGCTTGCAGTGTTCCGACCAGGTCTGGGCCAGAGTCTCCAGTTCCACGTCCGTCGGGTCCCTTCCCTCCCGGGAGAAGTGCTCCTGGATGGCCCGCATCTCCTCCAGGGAAAGGGAAAGGACCCGCTCCCGGCTGAGCCTTTCCAGGTCGGGATCCTCCAGGCCCGCCAGGGGCACCCGCTCGGCCTTGGGAAGGGCCTTTCCGGCGGGCCCCGGAATTCCTTCGGGCGCCCTGCCGGGGAGGATTCTTTCGATCACCTCGTTGGCCAGGACCTTTCCCGCCCTGGAAGCGATCTCCTCCGGCGCCAGGGGAGAATGGACCAGGTAGGCCCTGTAGGTGGCGGTCCTCTCCAGGGCGATCCCCATGTCCCGGAGGGCGAGGACGGTGGAATGGGCCACTGGGTCCATCACTCCCGGGTGGCGGATCACGGTCAAGCGGACGCCTTCTTCCGGGGCAAGAGGGGCGCCGGGGGGGAGAATCCGGAATTCCTCCGTCACCGGGTCGCAGAGAAGTTCCGAAGCGGCCCTGACGGCATCTTCACGGGAGAGGTCCTCGGGCAGCAAAGTCCCCCGGATGGTACGGACCTCCCGCACCTCCTCGAGGCCGGCCTGCCGGAGGGCCCGGAGGGCGGAGAAACCTGGGGGGTCGGGGATCCCGGGTTTGTAGAAAACTTCGATTCGCCAGGCCTTCATGGCGTGCCTTTCCCGGCCCCCTCCTGGTTCGGGCCGTCGAAAAGACCTTCCCTATAGGACCGTTCCCCCAGGATCAAGACGTGTTTCCCAGGTTGAACTTTTTCACAAGGGTCCTAGAATCCCGGGTTTCGAGCCGAAAGGGCCGGGATGAACCCGAGCGAAGCGGCACCGGGGCCGGAACGGGGCGGAGGCGAAGGCGCCCAAGGGCGGATTCGTCCCGGAAGGGCTTCACCGGAGACATCCGCCTGGAGGGGTAGAGCATGGTGAAGAAAAAGAAAAAAGGCGGATCCAGCCAGATCCAGGAAAAACCGGGGCTTGCCTTCGAACGGCCCATCCTGGAGATGGAACAGAAGATCTCCGAGCTGAAAAGCCTGGCGGCCTCCACCAAGTTCGACCTGAACGGGGAGATCGTGGCTCTCGAGGACAGGCTGAAGAAGAAGATGCAGGAGGTCTATTCCCAGTTGACCCCCTGGGACCGGGTCAACGTGGCCCGCCACCCGGATCGGCCCGTCACGGGTGATTACGTCAGGGTCATGCTGGACGAGTTCCTCGAACTCCACGGGGACCGCCTCTTCGGGGAGGACAAGGCCATCGTCACCGGCCTGGCCCGCATGGATGGGGTCCGTTTCCTCCTGGTGGCCCACCGGAAGGGCAAGGACACCAAGGAGCGGCTGGAGTGCAACTTCGGCTGCGCCCACCCCGAGGGCTACCGGAAGGCCCTGGACAAGATGCGCCTGGCGGAAAAACTGGGCATCCCCATCGTCACCCTGATCAACACGCCTGGGGCCTACCCGGGAATCGGCGCGGAAGAACGGGGCCAGGCCCGGGCCATCGCCCTGAACATCATGGAGATGTTCCGCCTGAAAGTCCCCATCGTGTGCGTCGTCATCGGGGAGGGCGGCTCCGGCGGGGCCCTGGGGATCGGCGTGGGGGACAAGGTTCTCATCTTGGAACACGCATACTATTCGGTGATCTCTCCCGAGGGGTGCGCCGCCATCCTCTGGAAGAGCGGCGAGAAGGCTCCCGAAGCGGCGGAGGCCCTCAGGCTCACCAGCGACTACCTGCTTCGCCTGGGGGTCGTGGACGAAGTGATCCCTGAGCCCCTGGGAGGGGCCCACAGGGACCCGAGGGGCACCATCCTCTCCGTGAAACAGACCATCCTCCGCCACCTGAAGGAACTTGGGAAGCTTCCACCCGAGGAACTCATGGAGAGGCGCTACAGGAAGTTCAGGGCCATCGGGGAACCCGGAATCCTGGAGGATGAGGGGGGGGAGCCGCAATAAACCGGGCAGGCCGGGGGATTCGGCCCAACGAGAGGAGTTCATGGGCGTAGAAGGTTACATCCGGGTGGCCCGGTTTTCTCCGGACCGGCCCGGCGAGGACGCCCATGAGCACGATCATCATCGAGAGACATCGAACCCGGGAGGGTTGGAAGATCGAAGGCCGTGAGGAAGCCGGTCGGAAGGAGGCCCTGGAGTTCCCGGGCCGGGGGAAGGTGCGTGCCCAGGGGGCGTCCAGGGTTCCCGGCGGCTCCGGAGGGGACGGGCGGATTCCGGACGATGAAGTGATCCGGCGGTGCCTGGCCGGGGAGAAGGATCTCTTCCGTCACCTGATGGAACGTTATGAGAAACGGGCCTTCTGGGTGGCATTCAATCTCCTGGGCAACACGGAGGAAGCCCGGGACGTTCTCCAGGACGCCTTCGTTCGGGCCTACCGTTCTCTGGACCGCTTCGATTACGGTAGAAAGTTCTATACATGGTTCTTCCGGATCGTCACCAACCTGGCCATCGACAGATTGAGGCGCAGGGGGGTGGCGAAATCCGTTCCCCTTGGAGAGGAGATGGAGGAATCCATTCCCTCGGGCGAAAGCCCAAGCCTTCCCCTTGAGAGGGAGGAAACGCGCCGGAAGGTGAGGGAACTCCTGGACACACTCCCCCCCAAGTTCAAGGCCGTCATGGTGCTCCGGGACATCGAGGGTCTCTCCTGCAAGGAGATCGCACCTGTTCTCGGGACGACCTACGCCACGGTCCGCTGGAGGCTTCACAAGGCGCGCCAGCTTTTTCGAGAGAAATGGGAGCGCATGGAGCGAAACGAGGAGCAGCCAAGATGAAGTGTTCCGAGGTCCGCAAGTTTCTCGACTCTCTTGCCGGAAGGGACCTGGAGCCGCGGGAGTCGGAGGTCTTCCTCGAGCACATCGATTCCTGCCCGGAGTGCAGGAAGATATATGAAACCCGGAAACGCCCCATCCGGGCGCTCTCCACTCTGCGTTTCTCCAGCATGGAAGAAGAGATTCCCGAGACGGCATCTCCCCTTTTCTGGAAAGGCCTGGAGCGAAGCGTCCTCTCCAGGATCGCCCTGGCCCCCCGGCGCGAAAGGATGGGCTGGGCCTGGTTCGGCGCAGGTTTCGCCGCCGCCGCGGGAATCCTTCTGGCCCTCTGGCTGTCCTGGCCGGGCCAAGGGCCCCCGGGGGTTCCGGATGGGACCAAGCTCCCATCCATGGCCGGATCGCCTTCCATGGGGAACCTTGTTCCGGTGAAGGGCCCCCTCGAGCCCCGGCCCGTCCACGGCGTTGAAACCCAGGGGGGAGCCGTTCCCGTGGAGTGGTTCCGGTTCCCCCGGTCTCCCCGGTTCCGCAGGCCCGGAAAAAGGCCGGCCGAGGCCGTGCCCGTAGTCAACCAGGGTCGTTTCTGAGGAGAGAACCCTTCCCGTGACGAGGCTCCATCCGGACCCCGAGGCTCCCCGGGCGCCCTGGTTTGCGACGAATCCCCCAAGATGACAGACGCGACAAAAGTTTTGTCCGGTTCGTGCGTCTGTGGCCGCTTCGGAACGGGCCTTCCGCCGTCACGGGACCGGCGGGCCCTGGAAAGGGCGGAAGCATCACACAATTCGAAGGTGTGCCCGTAAAAACCTTGTCGGCCTTCCCGAAGGTCTTCCTCCGCTCCAAGGGCCGGAAGAAAGAGGTCTTCCTGCTAATGGAGAGAAAGGGGCGGAAGCGCCTGGTGGAGGTCCGTTTCCCTTGAATCGTTTCTCGAGGATGGACAAGGAGGATGGGCAATGGAGAGAACGGTTGTCTGGGTATGCGGAGCCTTGGCGCTCCTCCTTCCCACGGCTTTCCCCCAGGGGAAAAGAGAGGGGGGGCGCCTCCAAAAGGTGGAAAAAGAGGGGGGTGAACTGCACCGCGTGACGAAGAAGGCGGACCTCCGCAAGGCGAGACGCCTGGTCCAGGCCCTTTGCAGCCGGGACGAGGAGGCCAGGAAAGAAGCGGAAGAAAGGCTCGAAGAGATGGGTCGCTCCGTTCTTCCCTACTTGAAGGGAAGGCTCAAGCGGGAAAAATCCCCTGAGGTCAGGTGGCGTCTCAAGAAGGTCATCCGCGCCATCCAGGGCGAGGGGCCCAGGACCATCACCAAGGTCGAACCCCGGACGGTGACCCCCGGGGAGACGGAGGATTTCCTGGAACAGATGCAGGAAAGGCTCCGGAAGATGATGGAGGAGATGGAGAAAGATTTCTCCCCCTTCTTCGGAAAGAGCAAGACCGGGATCCCGAGGCTTCGTATCCCGAGAATCCTGCCCGGTGGGAGGGGGAAGGCCTTCTCCAGCCGAGAGAGCGTGCAGATCCAGGTTGGGCCGGGGGGAGTCCAGATGGAGATCCGCCGCAAGGGAGCGAACGGGAAGGAGGAGGTGAAGCGATACAAGGCCAAGAGTCTCGAGGAATTCCAAAAGCTCTACCCGGACATCGCGAAGAAATACAACATCGGGGGAAAGGGGCTCTCTTTCCGTTTCGGGTCCCCGCCGGACCTCGATTTTTCCCGGAGGCTCCGGGAAATCCTGAAGGAATTCGGCCTGACGCCGGGTCCCGTCACCCCCGGTCCCGGTCCCTTTACGCCGGTCCCTCCTGTTCCTCCCAGGTTCAGGTGGTGGGGTGGCCCCAGGCCCGGCTTGACCCCGGTCCGGCCCCTTCCCGGTCCAGCGCCTTCGGGCGATAGGCTCGGGGTCTACGTGGGTCCCGTTCCCGGGCCGCTTGCGGATTACCTCGGCCTGCCCACGGGCTTCGGGCTCATGGTCCAGGAGGTCCTTCCCGGGAGCCTGGCGGCCAGGGCGGGCATTCAGCCCAAGGACATCATTCTTGTGGTGAACGGCGTCAAGATCACCGGGGTGGAAGACGTCAAGCTGGGTCTCTCCAAGGTCCCCGCCGGCGGCAAGGTGCAGATTTCGGTCATCCGCAGGGGCAAGAAGGTCGTCCTTTCGGCCGACAAGGGCGGAGTGAAGCCCTTGAAGAAGGTCAAGGTCTGACCCGGGTTCGGCGGGTCTTCCTGCGAGAAGGCGGAAGGGCGGAAACGCCCTTCCGCTTTTTTTTGTCCCCCCTTCCGCTCTCAAAAAGGCCGGTTCCGGTCTCTTGGGGTGGCCCGCATTAGGTGGGGGCCCATCGTATTCTGTCTCTTTTGGGAGTCGGATGGATCATGTTCGTTCGGGGAGAGAGGAAGTGGGGGGGCCTTCCCCGGGACGACCGTCGGGACGGCGCTAGCGCCGTCCCGACG
>Ga0256831_1002060_pt1 | contig 10567 bp, 22 predicted proteins | sample 132544metaG_FD_189087 | JGI IMG/M metagenome (GOLD analysis project Ga0256831, IMG submission 189087) | Hydrothermal vent microbial communities from Lau Basin, Pacific Ocean - 132-544 | ecosystem: Environmental > Aquatic > Marine > Hydrothermal vents | place: Pacific Ocean: Lau Basin | collected... | reverse complement strand
AGTATGGGATGGGACTTTCACCATTGGCGGAATAGTTTTGCGCTGCCATGTTTTGGAAGATGGCCAGAGGATTATTGAGGCCGAAGACATTGAAAAACTTTTCGAGGCCATGGGAACCAAAGATTTTAAAATAAATGATGGCGACATGGTTGAGTTTGCCAAGTGGCAGAAGGGAGTGTGAATTATGACTGAAGTTTTAACAGCTTTAAGTACTTTGACCTGGCCTGGAGCATTGACAGCATCGTGCTTTTTTATATCTGTTGCATTTGTTGTTTGGGCGTGGATTGGCTGGATGAAGGGTTGACACATAACGTGACAGATCAAGGGCTTGCTAAGAGCCGCAACTTTGGGGGAAATATGAACGCTGAAAAGAGTAAAGGAGCCTCGGGAAACGACAGCGCAGCAAGTCCCGTGAAACGACTGGTTCTCTTGCTTTTCTGGGTGGGCAGTTACCTCTTTTGGTTTGCTGCATACCTGGACTATGCACGTCTGCACAACATTAAACAATACCACTATTTATGGATATTGTACGGATGGTTATGTATTTATGCCCCATTTGTTTTTGCAAATGCAGCTAAATTTTTATTAAAGAAATTGTTGAAGTGGTGAGTTCTATTTAAATTGTATAGGAGGTGCGGTGTGGGCAACGGTAAAAATCTGGATGAAATGAAGCGCTTGATTGACGAAACAATTTTTTCCGATGGTGGTGAACTTTTGCTTAATGGACGTGGCCAATTTGTTAATGGTAACGGGAATTTTATAGACCAGTACGCAATTTTGAGAAAAATTAACAAATTGATCGAAACCCTTGAAAGGGTCAGGTCTTATTCTTTAACGCTGCAAGACTAAGAGAACGTTTTTATAAGCTGAAACGGGCCTGCAGTGGTTGCTAGTGGGGCCGCGCAAATGTGGTACTTGTGAGAGGCTTCGCAAAACGTAAGGCAAGTTTTCAGATTAATTATTTTGTTAACTGATTTTACAGGAGACATGATGAGTATTTGCATGAGATGTGGTGGAAAATGTACATGCGGCAGGCACGGGAAAACACCAGAAAAACTATTTTACGCCTGTTGTGATGGTATAAAATACCCTGCTAACCACAAGGGCCAGCGTATGGAGCAAATAAGGCAGATACTTGACGAGTATCTTGTTGATGTCCAAAAAGAAAATACAAAGATGAGAGCAGCTTTGAAAAAGATTGTGGAATGGGAACTTCCTGCTACCGGAGAATTTCTCGACGAAGAAAAGACCACTCCGGCGTCCTATGGTTTTTTGTATGGAAGCAATGGAGAGCGTGATCATTTTAGGCAACTAGCCAGTAGCTCTCTTGCCAGTTAACGACCGGCATCACCGGCACCAAGATTCAGTGCTGTGTGCTGGTAGAAATTGATAAAGTTGCATTCACACATAGTTTCTAGATACCGGCAGGTCTTGGTGTCCGTGTGAATGCCATTGTTCTGTGATTTATTGGCTTTTTTTGCAATTTATAATATTTCCTTCTACAAACATTAGCAGTGCAGAGGCAAGTAGGAAACAAGTTCCCGTGTTAAAGTGCTGCCATTTATTATTTTGTTCAAAGAAATATCTAAATTCAACAAAAAAAAGAGAAAAAACGTGTATTTCGCTTATAAAGTCATCTAAGTTCGATATTTTTTGGAAGCATTCGTATTTCGAATCAACTCCATTTTTGCTTCTCTTGAATGATGAAAGTGACATTGTTTTTTCTACTTCAAGATGGAACGTTTCAAACTCTTGTGCTCTTGGCGCGTAGTGTTTGTCAAAGCTGATTTTGTAATACGAGAATATATCTTTTTTTATTGCATCGTCTAATTCATTAAATAACTCGTAGAGATTATGGTCATGTTCGTATGAATTATTTTTGTGAAAATGTACCAACTTAAGGAGTATCTCAGAGGTCAAGCATAATAACATTACCTCTGATGATAGGTTGCCTATCGTGTATTTTGGATGGATTTCTTTAGGAGCGTGGTTGTTTATAATTTCTGCGGTCAACAATATCCCTTTTGCGTGCAGGTACATCCTATTAATTGTATTTGATTTATTATTTTTTAGCGACATATCATATAGTTTGAGAGAGTATGAATACTAAAAATTCATTTATAAAGTATGGAAAGACTTGGCGGTCATTTAAAAGAGATTCGTTAAACAAGCCGGGGACATTGATAGAGGTAGAAGATAAATTCTTTTTAATCGGTAACATAAATGAAATGAGTGGTTTGTGTAATTGTTGCCATGCTTTTACCCCGGATGAAATAGTTAGCCGTTATAGGATGCTAATTGATTTTCCTTGCACACAGAACGGTTCGCATGAGGGGCGCCATGCGAACAAATAAAGGGTGCCCTGATTTACAGCCCCCTTTTAAATAAACGCAACCGCCAGGTGGAAAGCGTCCCTTCAATGCGGTTGTTATCTTTTTGATTTAAGGAGGAACGATGATACACCAATTTATGAATTTGGCTGGTTTTATGGGCTACCTTTACGGAGATAGAGTTATTGAGAGTGAGCATTGTGTGATTCCCACACAGATTAGATTTCCTCGGACAAAGCGCCGGAGAATACAAAAAAAGTGGCGGAAAAACCATAAGAATTTTATTGACAAACCTGGAATGTTAAAAACACCATTTGGTATTGTTTGCCATCCGTCTATTTTAAGAAAATTGAAGGTGCAAGTTTAAAGAGAACGTTTTGATAAGCTGCCAGCAACTAACTAGCCAGCATTTCGTCGCTGTTTCTGGTCAGCTTAATTGGCTGGTTCTCTTTTTTACAGAGGGATTTATGAAACAGAAAGTTTTTGAAATTATATGCCTGCTCGGAATAATTATTGTTTTGGTGATTGTATCTAACCAGTGGGTAAACTGCTCTAAATGCGGTGGTGAGTTTGTCCGTGGTGTGGTGTGGTTTAAATGTATAGGGGGTGGGGAATGATGCACAGAAAAATTAAAGCTGGGGCCGTTGAAGTAACTGAGCCTGACAAGAAGATGGTAGCCTTGACCAAGGCTGTACTTGAGCAAAATAAAATGGTGTTAAAAATGAACGCAAAACTGATTGATTCACTCTCTGCGCCAGTGACGATTACAGAGCGGGGCGAAAAGAAATGAAAGTCTTGCCGCCGATAAGCGAGAAAATCGACAAGCTGGCCAGTGACATAGCCAGCACCATGGCTGTTGGCGCTTCAGACGCTATACGGGCGCTTGGTGCAGCTTTTGCCTTTGACGCTCTCCCCGCTTTTAATGGGTATTGCGCCACGACAAAAAACAATTTTTACCACGTTGTTTGCCGGGAATATTTGAAACACCATCGGCGTTTACCAGGGAGCCTTGCAACTAAAAGACTTATCAAAAAAAGGGAATCGAGAGTGTTTGGTTGGTTTTGGAGCAGGCGGGACTAAGAGAACAGTATTAATACATGGAAACTTTCCACCCTTAACGCAGCGAAAAGCCGATACTATGGAAAAAGACAATTTAACAAATAAGCCTGTACCATACGAGCAGGTACAGGTAATAATTAAAGATCGGCTGGTCTGGTATGTTGTAGCAGGCCAGCCCTACAGCACGGAGCAATTCGGCACGATCTTTTTAAAAATGGAAGACTGGAAGAAATTTCGGCAGTCTATTTCAACAAGAAACGGGCTTGAAAAGCGCTGTCAATACGCCTCTGAGCGTCTTTGGCTGTCAAGGCGTGGATATGGGCGAATAAGCAAAGTTTACCACCACAACGGCCACCACGTTTGCGCTAATGACGTTTTGGACGCAACCAGGCAGAGTAAAAACTGGGTGTATCGGCGTTGCGAGATGTGGGCCGCTGGTAAAATTGATTGTGACGCTCTTTTTGCTCCTTTTAAGATCGCAGAGGACAAGGAGCAACGGGCCGACTGGCAGGGTTTGACAAACAAAGAAAGGCCGATCCCGGATGATTGGCAGGGGGCTGGGACGTGGGAGGCTGAGAATTTTGATAAGATTTCCCTTGGAGCGGAAGAGCGGTGCGCCTTTTGAAAAATATTTGACTTATTCGCCACCTGCTGTATTATGTGGGTAGTTGTAAGCGTTGACGCCGGGGTGATAGCCGGAAGAGTTTACCAGCTAACGCCACGGGATGCTAAAGACTTTTACTCAAGAGACTATCAAGCCGCCCTTTTTGCCCGTGGTGTAGGGCGGCTCTCTTGATTAAGGGTCTTTTTTTTGGTGTTCGGCCTCATGCTTGACCACTTTTTCCAGCCACTTAAAAAACAAATCAAGAAGAGTAAACAGCTTTACCAGTGGCAAAGACAGATAAAAGCGTTTTTGTGGGCGGATACTAATCCCGGCCGTGCCGAAAGGCAGTAAACGAGCTTATTTTTAATGGCACCTTTTTGGACTAGCTGACCTAATCGGCTGTGCGGGTGGTCGGAACCACCTAAAAAAAAGACTCGCTCGATAATATCCACGAAAACCACCTTTAAGGTCGAGGCTTAAACCCTTATCAGCCTCTTTTTACAACCTCTCTTTTTCAAGCCTTCTTTTTTAGGCTGGTTGGGGTGCCAAAATAAACGGGATTAGGGATTCTTTGCCAGTTGGAGGATAGAAATTGAAAACATCAAAACTTGAGGCTGAATTTGCCCTCCAGATAAGGGCGCTTGGCCTGCCTGATCCAGTGCGTGAATATCGGTTTCACCCTGTCCGTAAATTCCGGCTTGACTTTGCATGGCCGGAATTAAAGATCGGGGTTGAAGTTGACGGCGGCACCTTTAACGGGGGACGGCACGTTAGGGGTATAGGGTTCCGCAACGATTGTATCAAGTTAAACCTGCTATCCTGCTCAGGGTGGAGGTTACTCAAAGGTGACGCAAATATGGTCAAGTCCGGGGAACTGGTTGACAGCTTGGCAGAACTCTTAAAGCAGTAGGTTCTTTTTTTGAACTATCTTGCTTTTTTATTAAATAACGCTTGCAAAATACACTAAACGGTGTACTATAAAAACAGGTTAAGACAATAAATCAAACAGTGAGGATGCAAGATGAACAAAAAAGAAGAGCTTAAAAAGAGAATCTGGAAGCTGGTAAAAGAGAATCTGGATCTGAAGGTGAGACTCGCCAAAGAGCAAGCACTGTGCGCCACTTTGCGCAAAGCAAACCGGAACTTGACCAACGCAGGAATGAACCTTGGCAAAGAGCTTGCCGGAGCCGCTAAACTTAATAAAATACTTGATGAAAAGGTAACTGCGGCATTGATGGAGCTGGCGAGATGAAGCCAGGAATTTACGAAAATTTATCAAATGAGGATTATCACGCCTCGGCGGGTGTGTCAAAATCTGGCCTTGACTTGGTGGAAAAATGTCCAGCCGCATACAAGGCACGGTACATGGACGGAGTAAAGCAGGAGCCAACTAAAGCAATGCTCGACGGGGCCATGATCCACATGGCCACGCTCGAACCGAAGGTATTTGACGGCCAGTATATCATCAAGCCAGAGGGCATAGACAGGAGGACAAAAAAAGGCAAGGCGGCTTGGGAAGATTTTTTAACCATTAGCGCTGGCAAGCTGATTATCAGTCAAGCTGACCATGATCTTGCAAAGGCTGTCTCAAAGGCGGTACACGCTCACCCATCGGCAAGAAACATACTCACCAAGGGCAAAGCCGAACAGTCTGTCTTCCACGAGGATAAAAGCACCGGAAAGCTTGTAAAATGCCGTCCTGATTGGTGGGTTGAGGATGTACTTGCAGACCTCAAAACAACGACGGACGCATCACCGGGGGCGTTTTCAAAGGCATGTTATAATTTCCGGTATCATGTCCAGGCGGCAATGTACAAAGAGATTGTGACAGCTCAGACAGGTATCAAAATCAACAGTTTTGTTTTTATCGTTGTAGAAAAATCAGAGCCGTATTCTGTGGCTGTTTATTACGCAGACAAGGACATGCTCGACCTCGGAGCAGAGGAATACCATGGCAACTTGTCTTTGTACTCACGGTGCAAAGACGAAGGGATATGGCCCGGATATGGAGCAGGTCGGATACTGCCTATTTCTTTGCCACGGTGGGCTTTTAAATAATTTTATAAGGAGTGAGGAAATGTCAGAAAATAAAGATATTGTTGTACAAGAAGCTGACCATCAGCCGATTTCACCTTTCGGATCTGTCGCAGGTTTTGAGGTGGCGCAGCGCATGGCACAGGCTTTGGCAAGTAGCACTTTTACCCCCAAGGAATTTAAAAATAATGTAGGCGATTGCCTGATTGTCCTGGAGACAGCGGCCCGTACCAACATGCCAATAATGGCACTGTTACAGAATATGTACGTTGTCTACGGTAAGCCCTCTTTTTCCTCTGCTTTTATGGCGGGCCTTATTAATTCTTCTGGCCGTTTTGATGGGCCGTTGCGGTATATTTACAACGATCAGCGTACAGCGTGTTATGCACTGGCGACAAGCGGCGGTGAAGAGTACAGGGGCGTGACTGTTACACTTGACATGGCGCAAAAAGAGGGCTGGGCCACTAAAAAGGGGTCAAAGTGGGTGACGATGCCTGAATTGATGCTCCAATACAGGGCAATCTCCTTTTTTGCCCGTGCTTACTGTGCTGATATTATAATGGGGATCAGGAGCGTTGACGAGGTGCTAGACAGCGGCGTTGATGATAATGTTATTGATGTCGAAGTTGAGGAAGACCTCAATGCCAAGTTCTCGGAGCCTGAAAAAAAACCGGAGACTGAACCCGAACCGGAAGAAGAAACGACAAAGCCTGTCAGGAGCAAACCGGCAGTCGTCCGGAAGTTCAAAGAAGAGATTGACGCAATAGAAAACCACCTCCACATGGATCGCTGGAGGATGAAACATCTCTCTCGCATTGAGCGGGAATTACCAAAAAAAGAAGACCGTGAGGCCGTTTTTGCCTATGCGGAAAGCCATTACAAAGCCCTGAAACATAAAAACGAAAACAGGGGTGAAGAGCCGCAGGAAGAAAAGTTTTTCGATTGCCCCGACGGGAACGGGAAAACGCCTGACAGTTTTTGTGTAAACGAGTGTAAAAAGGTAAAAGGATGTCCCGCAAGAGCGTAAAATACAAGCCTGGTGACAAGTGCCTTGCAGGGTGCAGGGCATACCCAAGGCATAAAGAACCACAATGCCCAGCTGAATGGTGCAAGCTGGCCCAGTATGCAGAGATGTGTGGCGGGTGTCCACATTTTAAGGGCGGGGCTGTATCGGAGTGGGGCAAAAAGAAATGACTGAGAAACGCCTTGTTAGCTGATTAATTTTAAGAGGAGCTTGAAGATGATAGATATACAGCATAAGACTGTTAAAAAATTTGTGGAGGTTGAAAAAGTTGTAAATATATCTGTGTTAACATGCAGAAAATGTAAAAAAACTGAAGAGATAGTCGGGGTGGTTGATAGCATAAGCCTCCCCTCTGGGTGGTTTAGCTTTACTCTTGAATCATTGGGGTGCGGAGCAGTATCAGAGTGGCTTATTTGCGGCGAATGCGCCAAAGCAGCAAAAGAAGCAGTCGGGCTGTAACGATTAGCTCAGTTGACACAAGCATTTAACCTATGAATTTAGCAGGAGCAAAAAAAAATGGAAAAGCACGAAAATACAACCGAAGATCCGCACTGCTTGGGTTCCACTGGAGTGCTTTGTTATGTGATTATTTGTTATGATAATGCTTGCAAAACTGAGCATGAATATTTTGAAGAAGACGTATACGATTATTTTGATGCGGCATTTGGTGAGATAACAGCAGTTACCTGTAAAACTTGTGGCCTTACCAATATGGTACACTGAGGAGTTTTATCATGTCAGAAGTTATCAGTAAGCATTGCCCTGAATGGCCTGAGAAAGTGTCATACAAAGGCGTAGAGCTGGAACATAACGATGTTTTAATTGTTGGAGAGGCGGAGAGCTGGCCAAAGGCCTATGGGTGCGACGTCGAATTATCAAGGGGCGGAAAAAGTCTTGTTAAAGAATTTATATGGATAAAACCATATGCGCCTGAACGCCCTTATTTTTGGTCTGAAGGAAAGCGTTATATATATGCGCCGAAAGGAATAAAGATGTCAGAATGCTTTAATGGACTTTGGGCATTCAGTGGGAGGTACCGATGGGCCCAGAATGAGTTAAGGTTTGTTAAGGCAAGAGAACGTTTGAATTAACCTGCTGCAAGCGGATTACCCCTAAACTTTGGACGGAGAAAGAACTATGAACAACCAAGAAACCAAGCCTGAAACGCCGGACTGCTTGCAGTCAGCGTTAAATGACTTGTTAGCTGATTTATCAACATTTCCTTCCAAACTTCTTGATTGTGCCCTTGCTGCAACTGCACCAAACACTCCAGAGCGGATTGAGTTTTGTCGATTAGTTCTGCCATTGGTGGGGAAGCATATAAGCAATATTAATAAACTTAAAACCATGGTTACAGACACAAAAAAGGAAGAAGCAAAGGGGTTGTTTCAGTGCAAATCTTTTATTGATGGTGATTGCGGGAAGATGAATTGTATACACGCAATGAAACATCAATATAGTTCTTGTTGTGTTTACCACACCTGTAAATTTGACAAGAGCAATGGCGTTTGCGTTGCCAGCTAACGTTTTGATAAGCTGATCCCAGCCTGAAACCAATGGCATGGGCAGCAATTCAGCTATTCTGAATTACCTAATACCTGGCTGGCAAGGTGGCTGCTTGGGTTCAGCTTTATTTACTTGTTCTCTTTTCTTGTTAGATTTATTTGAAAATATAGCTTGCAAATAAATCTATACCGTGTACTATATAAGCAAATGAAAGGCTACGAGATCAATACACGGAGGAATTAAAATGAAATGGCAACAAAAGTTAAACAAGGCTGATCATAAGCATTTACGCGAATCTCATGATGGAAGGATTACCCTTGAAACAATCAGAAACAATGTTCTTGCCCAAGCTGATAATATATTCCCATGTTGGGATTGTGTGGAGATTGGCCGGAAGTTAGGAATAGAGGTTGAACTCACAGCATTTAACAAGAGGGGGCAACATGCAGTTTAGATCAAAAGTTACAATAAGCAAGGAGACATCATCTGTTTTTATCACCGAGAAAGACGCTTTTGTAATTGCTGGAGATGATATTACAAAAGTGGTTGATTTTATAAAAAATAATGGTGGACATGCTGAATATACTGTAACCGATACAATGAAAATTGAGGTTATGAAGTTTTGAGAGGCGGTTCAAGATTTGACAAGGCTGGCAATTTGCTTACCGGGAGGAAAAAGGGGTCGTTTGCCAAGAAGAGGCGCAAGACCACAACAATCTCCCTCTGGCCTGAGAGCTGGGACGTTTTAGACAAAATAGGGCCGTCCAGGGGAAAGGCAGTGGAGAAGTTGTTACGGTTTTGGAAAGAGCACCATTGAAAGAGAACGTTTTGATAAGCTGCCAGCAACTAACTAGCCAGCATTTCGTCGCTGTTTCTGGTCAGCTTAATTTACTGGTTCTCTAGTTTAACAAAGGAGGTTTTTGAAAGTGAATAAAACAGAAATTGAATACATCAAAGGTAGAGTTGGCGAAGTAGTCCTGTGCGTAAATGGGGACATTAACACCAAGCTAAACAAGAAGAAGCATAAAGTCTGGCTGAACGATGCCGAAAAAATAAAACAGATTAGAAAAGGGGAGGCCACATTGCTTCCAGATGTTGAACTTGCGAAGAAGAAGGGCGGTTATGATTACGGCGTAGAGGTGCTTGACAAGTTCTTTTCTTACAAGACAACCCCAGCCCAAAAAAAACTAAAAAGAGAAAACGACAGGATACAGTCAAAAATAGATGACTTGTGCCTGCAGGTAGAGGCGGCTGGTCGCAAAATAGTTGATCGAGTGGTGTTGGGCATAATCGCCAAGCAAGATTTGCCAGGGGAGCTTGAGCAACTTGGCAATATGATTAAGCTGGCGAAGTAAGTAGACTAAGAGAACGGCAGTGCTCAGGGGCAAGCGGGGTTTGCACATAGACCTGAGAATAACCAAAAGTAACGGCTGCACGACAAGCGTCCAAAAGCCCCGCTGCCCGCTTGTCCGCTGCAGCACATTGTTATATTATGATAAAGGATATTTAAATGATTGATGTTAGTAAAATACAAAGGTGGTATCCGCCTAAAGAGAGCTATAGTTTTAGTGCCTGGGAAACATTCAGCGGCGAGTTTTTCAACTTTAGAACTGGAGTAAATGTCTCTGTTTTGAATTTAAATGAGAGTGATTTTGAAATAAAATTAGCCGGTGAAGTAAAGGTTGAAAACGACGATGATTGTTGGGCTATCGTATTAAAATTCAATGAATTAAATAATGTTGTTAAAAAGATAATGGCAGCCTCGTTCAGGGCCGGGGAAGAAAAAGCAAAAAAAGATTTAAGAGGTTTTTTAGGAATATAACGTGATAGTTTACCTGCCCGGTAAAAGCAAACACCTAATTTAACAGGAGGGCTTACCAAGTGGAAGATACAGCTGGAAAATGTAAGGGCAGAGGGTCAGGTGGGACGCCTTGTTATCTTGGCCGTGATGCCCTTTCTTTGTGGTTTGGGTTGTCGTATGCGTCTTGGCTTACCATGCCAAGGGTGATG
>Ga0256831_1002059_pt1 | contig 10568 bp, 6 predicted proteins | sample 132544metaG_FD_189087 | JGI IMG/M metagenome (GOLD analysis project Ga0256831, IMG submission 189087) | Hydrothermal vent microbial communities from Lau Basin, Pacific Ocean - 132-544 | ecosystem: Environmental > Aquatic > Marine > Hydrothermal vents | place: Pacific Ocean: Lau Basin | collected... | reverse complement strand
TCAATACTCTGTGAGGGTTGCTCTTTTTGATGATGCCCTACTCTAAGCTTGATATTTTTAGTAATATCATGCTCTAAAATAATGCTATTTCCCTCTTTTGAGGTCTCTAAGATAATCATGTTTTTAGGAGAGACTTTTTTACCAACCTCTACAGCAAACCCTTCTCCTGTTCCATCATCTTTTACAAATACTCGGTCAAAATCTACCTCATACGCCAAATCTCGTGCGGCCTGATTGATGATGAACAGTTCAGCCTCATGGCTTACACTACCTCCATTGGAAAAATTGGCAGTTGATACTCCAAGTAGAAGATAGGAGAGTATATCTTTTTTGGGCATAGGTGGTTCAGAGGTAAACTCAATCTTTGGACGATTTGCCGACCCCCCTACATTGATGGTAATAAGCACCTGTGGTAGCTCATACTCCACGTGAACATCAAGCAGAGGATTAATCTTTTTTCCACCCTTAAAGACCACATTTGAGTCTACAATATTAAAACGTTTTGGAACTTGGTCAAATCGACCATTTATCTCCTCTATTTTCCCCAAAAGAGATAACTCCTCTCCAAACTCTTTATCTGCTTCTATATTGATATCAAAAAGCAGGTCAATATCAGGTGTTTTATAGTTGGTCTCAGAGGCATGAAGGTTGACATTTATGAAGGTATTCTCTAAAAAGTCATCTTCTGATTTCTCTTTGATTTTATCTTTTTTAGTAACAACGATGACATCTGGGTCATAATCTGCATCTAAAAATTTAGCTTCATAAAACAACTTCATTTTCTTTAAAAAGATATCACCTGTTATCTGCTTCTTTTTTCCCTCTTGTTTATAATCTATATCAGTGGAAAGAACCATTGAGCCATATGCAGGAAGTCCTAGTGGGAGTTTAGTTACCTTTATTTTCCCCTCCAAATACTCCTTGTCTCCACTCATTTTAACTAAAATATTAGGGTGCATATCAAGTAGAACATCACGCCTATCCCCTAAATTAATTAATCCTTTTTTATTAAGATAAAACCTTTTATTTAAGCTGTCATTCTCAAATCCTGCTGTTGTAAAGTTTAGTCTATTTAGAGTCAACATATCTTTTGAATAGAGAGCGTTGATATCTATCTGCTCTAAATTAAATCCATCAAACATTAAACTCTCAGAGAGAATTTGAGCTTGAATATCATCTCCATTTAGTTTGACTGTTAGACTTAATCCTCCATCTATCTCTATTTTTTTGAAGTCATAAAGGGCATGAAACTCGTTTTGAAGCTCATATAATGAGTTTGTAGCAAGAGTAGCATCTATATGCTTGGTTTCAATATCCCCTTTAGCAGTTAAGACAAGATATTTACTTCTTGCTATTACATCCAATCCACTCTTGTCATTTTTGGCAACAATTTTTGCCTTAAATCTCTTGTTAGAGTAGATGTCTCCTAAGATATTAAAATATTTTGTTGATAGTGTAGCCTCTCCTTTGATGTTAATCTTGACAAACTTATGTTCAAGTGCATCAGGCAGAGTCATGAGCTTATACAGGTAGATATTTCCTGTCTTTAACTCAAAGGAGTAATGGTCTTTATCGGTAGTTTTTGCTATTAGTTTAATCCGTTTAGAGTCGATAGTAAAACTACTTCCATACTCATCATTTTTAACCTTAATATCAAATGGAGCTAAAGCATCAAGATTTAGACCAAAGGCGTTAAAACTTTGAATCTGCATACCTCCATCAATCTTTAACGACTCTGGTTTTCTGTAATCTCCACTAAAACTAGTCTCAAAATTGAGCCCCATACTATCAGAGTCATTGCTTACTCTAATTTTTCCATCAACTGTATACTCTTTGAAATTTAGCACAATAGGAGAGCTTTGTATATTGACTTTTGAGAGTTTTTTATCTTTTAAAACATCTGCTTGACCCTTTAGTTGAATGGTTAGCCCTCTCATGCTACCCTCTAGCTCAATATTGATTTTAGGAGTGGCTTGAATCTCCATTGTCTTATCGGTTATAATGCTATTTAAATATGCAGATGAAGCATCTATCTCTATACGACTTTGATATTTTAATGTCTCTTCTACCCTATTAAAGTTTAAGGTCGCATGGTCTTGAATATGCCCATCTCCTACAGTTGAGTTAAAATTAGTAGAGACATCTACAGTAGTATCACCTACCAAGAGATTACTCTCTCCACTAAGTTTCAGTGAGCTAATTTGGGCATATATATCTTCACGAGTAGCCGATAGATGTTTAAAACGAATATTAAATTTCGTATTAGAGAGGTCTCCACTTGCCTCAATATCCAAATCAGCTATCTCGTTAATTTGAATATTGTCAGGTATTTTACTCTGCACAAACGCTTTCTGAGGAAAAACATGGGCTTTTAAATCATACTTAAGTGTACTATTAACATCATCGAGATTTAATTTTGCATCCAAATCTACGCTAATAGGGTCGGCAACATTACTGCTCAACATGGCATTAAGTGTAGCAGATACATCTTTGTCTAAAATACTATAATCCCCTATTAACTCCAAATTGCCACCATAAACCTCATACTCATTCTGTTTTAATTGTAGATTATCACCTTTAATATTATAAGTTAAGTTTTTAAAGTTACCTGAACTCTCTACCTTGATATGTGGAGAGTCCCAAAAGGTTAAATTATGCTCTGCTAAAATACTATTTAAAAACATATCCTGTACATTAGTATCTAACTTTAGAGTATACTCCAAACTGTTATTAATATCATCAAGATTAAGTTTTGTATCTAAGTTTAGAGCAATTGGGGAGGCAACACTACTATTTAAATTGGCTTCAAGAGTAGCAGATACATCCTTATGACGAATACTATAATCTCCAATAATATTAATATTACCACCATTAATTTTATACTTATTTTGTGTTAAATTTAAATTTTTACCCTTAATATCATAGGTCAATTTCTCAAAATTACCTGCACTTTTAAGCTCAATATCTGGTGATTTTAAAAAGGTCAAATTGTACTCATCAACCAAAGGGTTAATAAACATCTTCTGAAGAGTTGTATTTAAATCGACTTGATACTCTAGTGTACTATTGATATCATCTAAATTTAATTTTGCATCTAAATCTAAGCTAAGAGGGTCGCCAACACTACTACCTAGCCTAGTGGAGAGTTTAGCCGAGACATCCTTGTGTAAAATAGAGTAATCTCCATCTATTACAAAGTTGGCACTGTTTACCTCATACTCATTTTGGGCGAGAGTCACATCTCTGCCTTTTAGATGATAAATTAACTTTTCAAAGTTACCTGAACTTTTAAGTTTAAAGCTGGGAGATGTAAAAAATGTTAAGTTATAGTCAGATACTAAGGGGTTAATAAACTCTTGTTGAACAGTTGTATTTAAATCAATATTATATTTTAAGGTATTGTTAATATCCTCTATATTTAGCTCTGTATCAGCCACCAAAGATAGCTCTGCCATACTACCCATAAGCTCTGTATCCAAGTGGTTAGATAGATATCTGCTCTTAATCCCATACTCTCCAATTAGAGTTAATCTGTTACTCTCTACTTGATGTCTATTTTGCATTATCCCTAATCTATTGGTCGTCAGATGATACGCTATCTGCTTAGTAATATCCCCTTTCGCTTCCAAAGTAAAATTAGGATTATAATTAAAAGTTACATTGTAATCTTTAGAAAATTTGTATAAAAAATGACGATTTGGCTCAACTGTAGCTAAAATATTCACATTTTTATTATTTACAGAAGCATTTAAGTCCAACTGTGTTACATTGCTATCAAGCAACAGATAGATATCTCCTATGTATTGTTGCTTTAAGTCACTTTTTAAATTTGTTATTTTAACTTTAGCACTATTTAAAAAGTACTCATTATATGCAATATTATTAAAACTTAAATTTGCACTATCAATCATAACAGTATCAAATGGAAGAGAGCTATTGCTCTCCTCTTTATCTTTACCACTATCAGTATCAATTAGACTTTTAAGATACTCTCTATCAATATGAAAATTTTCTACCTCTAACTGCTCAACATGAAGCACTCTATCTTCTAACTTCTCAACATCAACCTTTAGATGTAATTTTTTTGCTCTTATCTTATCTTGGTAGTTAACATCATGAATTTCAAATCCTGAAAGTAGACCTCCCTCTATCTCTCCATAACTAACTCCCAACTCCCTAAGAGGTGCTTTGGCTAGTTCTAGTGCTATAACAGGATACTTAACAATTACAAGTAGTAGTATAGAGAGAAAGATTACAGCAATGATACTCCATCTCACTAAAGAGTAGACAATATATAGTGGCATCTTAAAATACCTGACCTATTCCAAGATGTATAGCAAACTCAGCATCCTCTTGAAAACCTATATCTAATCTAAGTGGTCCAATAATACTAATATAACGCATACCAAACCCATAGCTTCGATACCAATCATCATTAAATGAGTTAACCTCTTCAGAGATAGTTGAAGCATCAAAAAAGCTTACTACAGAGAAGTTTTCACTAAGTGGATAACGAACCTCAAATGAGGTATCAATAAGACCAACACCACCTGTTGCATCACCTTTTGTGTGTGGCCCTACATCTCTATACTCATACCCTCTATTACTCATCGCTCCACCTGTAAAGAAGTGCTTAAAGAGTGGGGTTTCCTCATTTAGTATCCCTACACGAAGTTTAAAAGCTACTACCATAGGGTCAAACTCTTTAATATATCGACCCTCTCCTAGAAGTTTAAGATACTCAATCTTTGAGCCAATAGCCTCCATCGCTTTTTCGGCATAAAAAGAGAGATAGTAGCCATTTCTAGCGTTCATTACATTATCACGCTCATCAACTACCAAACGATAGAAGAGAGAGTTAATCAGATAAGAGCCACTTAATAGTTCAGGATTATCAGAACTAATGGTGTTGTACTCATGCTGAAATCCAAAAAAGTGTTTAAGCCTAAAGAGTTCACGTCCAAGAGTAAACTTCTCTACAAGCAGTGCCTCATCATACCCATCAAATTTCCAATCATGATAACTTAGCTCATTTCTCATACTAAATTTCCCAAGCAGTGGTACAACTGTTTTAGGGTCATAAAGCCCTGTATAGGCTCGGTATCCACGTTCAGAGATTTTAGCTCCTACTGAAAACTCACGCAGATTTCCAAAAAAGTTATGGTCGATGTAGTCCACTCCACCTCTTGCTCCATCTTGTGTGTCGTAACCTAAACGACTTAAAAACTCTTTGGTCTCTCCCTCCTCTAATGTAATCCCTACATCAGATACCCCATCGCTATTGTTAAAATCAGGCTCTACTTGGATTTTTGAGAAGACCCCTAACCGATAGATATTGTCATAACTCTCTTCAAGTTTAAGAATATTAAAAAGCTCCTTATCCTCATAGACTATCTGCTCGGTAATTAGGTCATCATCTATTTTAGAGCTATTATTCACATCTGTTTTTCCGAAGTAGCGTTTTTTCCCCTTATCAATATCAAATACAATATCAACCTGATACAAATCCAAATCCACTTTGGCTTTAGAATTCATAGTGTACGTAGGATAACCATTCTCTTCAAGATATCGAACTATTCTCTTTTTTGTCTCACTAAAATCCTTAGTCCTAAACCTCTCCCCCCTATTAAGAAGAGAGAGCTGTTTAAACTCCTTATCTAGCTTAATAGAGTCTATTTTAATCGGTTTTTTCTTTTGAATATTGAAAATAATAGTGTCATCTGAAGTTTTAACATATACTTTTGCCTTATAATATCCCATACTATGTGCATATTTTTTAAGATTTTCTAAAAACTTAGGTATTTCTCTCTTACTAAAGGTTGGATTAGATTTCCAAACCTTGTAAATGGGAGGATACTCAATATGACAGATTTTAAGCAGAGTTGAACGGTCAAACTCCCCTGTTATCAGGTCAATATCACCTTTAAACTCAATTTCAGAGAACTCTTTGGCTTCTATAAATAACGATAATAGTATAAAAAGTATAATATTTTTTTTCATTAAACTATTTTAGCAGATTTTTGTTAAAATTTTGAACTCAAAATAAAAAGGATAGTAGTGAAAAAGATATTAGGTAGTCTCTTACTCATAATAGTTTTATGGTTAGGTACAACAGCAGTAATAGGAAACAAGACTAAGAGTGAGTGGGAAAAGAGTATAGAAAAAACCAATAAGATATATCTACAACATGGGATACAATTTAAAATACGAGAGTATCAAAAATCTTTTTTTGAATCTACTGCAACCATAGAGATAATAGCAATAGACAAAGAGCTAGAGAGTGCTATATCTCAAAGCTATGGTATAACTCTCCCAATCGTCTCAAAGTATCAAATAGAGCATGGTCCTCTCTTCTTTCGCAACGGTTTTGGTCTAGGAGTCTCAAAGATACATCAAGATATGGAGATAAACTCTATTTTTAACAAAGAGATACAAGAGAAGTTCGTAAAAAAAAGTATGCTAACCTCAAACGTCATAGTCTCTTTTTCTAAGATAGCCAACTATGATGTAAAAAGTGATGCCGTAGATATAGAAGATGGTGCAAAAAAATTTCATATAGACCCGTTTAATATCGTAGGAGAGAGTCATATCGAGACATTAATAGGAGATATGCAGATGAATCTTCCTCTTGTCTCATTTGTAGAGAATGAGAAGCAGATGAAAATGGAATCAATCGTTATGGATGCTAAAATAGATGAGTTGCTAGAGGAGTCATTGGGAATGGGGAAAATCGACCTTACCATGAAACGATTTTACCTAACAGACAAAGAGAGTGGGGATATAGATGTTCAGCCTACTATTCACATAGAGAGCCAAAAAGATGGAGAGAAAACCTTTAGCTCACTCGTTGAGACAGAGATAAAATTCAATAAAGTAACAGCACAACACAGTCTATCTGAAATAGAGAAACTAGTAGGAAATATTAAGGTCAATGGACTAGGCGTTAAAGGGGTAAAAGCCTACCAAGAATCAATGCAAGGGATAGAACAAAAACAGGCTACCTTGATGATAGAGCTTCAAAAAAATCCAAAGAAGCGAGAGGAGAACTATGCCAAACTGGTACAACTTCAAAAGGAGATTCGCACCAAGCTATTTGCCTCTTTAAAAGATATGCTATTTAAAGACAAAACTTCTATAAACTATAGATTTGATGTTCAAACCAAAGATAAAAAAGAGAGTCGTGGAGATATTCTATTGGGCTATACAGGAGATATAGACTTTAACCAAACAGCAAAGCAGATAAGCCAAAAGATAGGAGCAGATGTATTTAAACTCTTTAAACTAGAAGTTGATATCAGTGTAGATAAGAATCATATCAAAAGCTTACCAAATGGAGAGGAGCTAATAAAACAGCTACAAACACCTATGGCACAAAATATGATAATAGATGAAAATAATAGCTATATAATCAAAGGACATCTTGCAAACCAAGAGTTGATTCTTAATGATAATAATCTAACAAACACCATATTGCCTCTATTAAAGATGTTCACACAGATGGGTATGGCACAATAGTTCACATCTGTTATCATTTTGTAATCAAACTCTAGTATACTTCTTGTAAGTTTTACATATCAGAGGAGTATACGTATGAAAAAAATTCTATTATCAACTATCGCAGTGGCTACATTGGCATCAACGGCAACAGCTGGAGAGAGTGTAGTTAAATCAAAAGTACCTGTTATAAAGTTTTCAGGAACACACTACTTAGGTTTTGTCAATAGTACAATAGGAGATGAATCAAGCACCAATGCCTTTCAAACGCGAAGAAACTATTTTCAAGCAAAAGCGTACTTTAAAGAAAATCCAAAAGATTACATGAGAATCACCTTTGATACTCATGACCATGAGGGTGATAGTCAAGTAAGACTTAAATATGCTTTCCTTTACTTAGACAATATTCTTCCTAATACAGGTGTTGAAATTGGTCAAGCACACAGACCATGGATTGACTATGAGGAGCATAATGGTTGGAACTACCGTTCAATTTCTAAGGTATTAGTAGAGGCTAAATATGGAGCTGACATTACCAACTCGGCAGATAGAGGTATTAACTTCAAAACAAAAACACCTTACTTTTCAAGTGAACTGGGTGTTTTTAATGGAGAGGGATATCACAACGAAGAGGATGGAGAGGGTCTTAGTGGCGAGTGGAGACTAACAGGTCACCTACTTGGTACAGGAAAAAAACATGCTAAAAAGTCATTGACCTATGCAAATGTCTCTTTCTTTGGACAACAAAACAAAAAAAGTAACAAACATGGAAATGAAGACCTAAATTGGATGGGAGTTCATGCCGTTTACAACCAACCTGAGTTTCTTCTTTCTGCTCAATATATAGATGTTCAAGATGGTATTGATAAGAAAAAAGGAACAGGCTACTCAGTGAATGGAGAGTACCGACTTGCTCCAAAATGGAATGCTATTGGTAGATATGACTACTTTGATATGGATGACAACTCTGGAGACAAAAAAAGAGCTCTTGGAGGTGTAGCATATGAATACAATAAAAATGTTGAGTTCATCGCCAACTACATTAAAGAGGGTGGTTCAAAGTTAGAGAATGATAATGATGCTATCATGCTAACAGCTGAGGTTGAGTGGTAATAATGTACCCCTAAAAAAGAACCAATAAAAAAATATTCTAATTCTAAAAAGAGTAAAACAGTGTAGATTTTAAATCCTACGATTGATAATCCAAGTACTACAGTTTATGAGTTGGTAGAGGTTTTGAATGGGTTGAAGAGGTAGATTATTTTTTCTCCTCCCCAACCAACCAAACAAACCCAACAGGAATAAAAATCAGCGTCATCAAAGTCCCAACAACAAGCCCACCAATCGCCACAGCTCCAAGAGGGGCGAGTCTCTCTAGTCCAATAGCTGTTCCTTGTGCAACAGGTAGCATACCAACAGAAACAGCAAACGCCGTCATAAGCACAGGTCGAGTTCTGATTTTAATCGACTCCAACATTGCATCTCTTTTGTTCATTCCCTCTTTTATCTGCTCTAAGGCAAAAGCTAGGAGGTCAAAGCCCCTTTATAAACAAAACTTAAAACAATCCAAAACAAAAGCTTTAAGCATAGATAATACACAATAAAAAACAACCTTGAAACCTACACACCTACCACACTTTCAACAACTTTCTGATATACTTAAAACAAACCAAGTAAAGGCTAAAAAATGACCATTACACTTAATGTACAAAATGAACAGTTATTTGATAAAATATTACATTTTTTAAATCGTTTTACCAATGAGGGTTTAGAGATAATTACCAATAAAACTTATAAAAGTAACAACCAAATAAACCCTACACCTTATAAAAAAAGTCTGCCAAAAGGATTTTTGAACCCTATACAGATAGACAGTTACAGTGACATTGCATCAAGAGATGAGATATATGAGAGATAGAGTTTTTATTGATACAAATATTCTTCTCTACGCTCTAACTGAACCTAAAAAGAAAGACAAAGAGAAAGATTTACCAAAAAGAGTCAAGTCTTTAGAGTTGTTGACAAAACTGTATAATGAAGATGATATTGTGGTATCGGTTCAAGTCTTAAATGAACTTCATTTTAACATGGTACGAAAATTTAAAATTGATGATGACATGGCTTTTAAAGCAATACAAGAGAATGTTTTTACCATAGCATCGGTTGAAACTCTAACAGCACAAACCTACACCAAAGCATTTCAAATAAGAAAACAATACAACATCTCTTATTGGGATTCATTGGTTGTTGCTTCTGCTTTAGAGAGTGGTTGTACAAAACTCTATTCAGAAGATATGCAAGAGGGCTTAGTGGTTGATGGTGTTTTAAATATTATTAATCCATTCTAAAACAGAGGAGTACCCTCACTCCTCCCCAACCACCGAACTTTCATCCACCAACCAAACAAACCCAACAGGAATAAAAATCAGCGTCATCAAAGTCCCAACAACAAGCCCACCAATCGCCACAGCTCCAAGAGGGGCGAGTCTCTCTAGCCCAATGGCTGTTCCTTGTGCCACAGGTAGCATACCAACAGAGACAGCAAACGCCGTCATAAGCACAGGTCGAGTTCTAATTTTAATCGACTCTAACATTGCGTCTCTTTTGTTCATTCCCTCTTTTATCTGCTCTAATGCAAAGTGAATAAGTAAAATAGCATTGTTGACAATAATCGCCCCTACCATTCGTTCGGCTGAGGCTTTGAACTGCTTTTGTTTGGCTATTTTGCTTAGAGGAATTTTTCCTTTTGGGGTAACGATTAAAGTGTTTAAAATGGTGCTAAAGTCATCTATCTGTTTTTGTGGTAGCCACACTCTAACGGTATAATCTATAGAGTTAGCTTTAGGAAAAGTCGCCACAGGAACACCACGCAACATCATCTGAAGTTGAGTTGTAATATCAGAACGATTTACCCCATACTCCATCGCTTGTTGCTCGTCAATATCCAAATTATAGACCACTTTGTCCATATCCCATGTTTTTAAGACAGAGACAATCCCTTTGGTTTGGCTCATTGCCTTTTCTACCTTTGCACCCTCATCTTGAAGCAGTCGGTAGTCTGATGAACTTAACAT
>Ga0256831_1002058_pt1 | contig 10569 bp, 7 predicted proteins | sample 132544metaG_FD_189087 | JGI IMG/M metagenome (GOLD analysis project Ga0256831, IMG submission 189087) | Hydrothermal vent microbial communities from Lau Basin, Pacific Ocean - 132-544 | ecosystem: Environmental > Aquatic > Marine > Hydrothermal vents | place: Pacific Ocean: Lau Basin | collected... | reverse complement strand
GGGATATTTAAATGTCCCCTTTAAATAAGATAAATATTCATAAATAGCACGAAAAGCATGGCTAATCGCTTTATAATCTATGCCTTGGTTTTGACGAGCTTTGTCTGCTCTATGACCATACTTCTTAACTAGATTATCTACTACAGTCTTCAAAACATGTACAGGCAGGTATAAAGCTACGCGCTTACCTAAAACACTAACCGCAGGTATGTCTTTAAGGCCACCACCACTGCTGTTAGCCTGTATAGTAGTTAGCTGTATGTTAGTTCCATCTACAAGGTGTCTAGCAGGTGACTCCAGTAGTTGAGCTACAGTCTTTACGTCCGGGGTTTGTTCTATAACCTGTTTTAGAGCCAGGACTGCTCCATACCTAGTCCCCTTTACTCCATACTTAGAGGCTTGATGATTTATGTACCCGATAAATCCACTAAGTTTTCCTAAATCTGGTACTAGTTTCTTAGTGTAAATATAGCCCTCAACTAAATGCCTGAACTCAGGGTGGACGAATGCCTTAGCGTCCTCGTTAGTCATTGCGTATAACAAGTCAAAAGATACTATTTCTCCCTTTAGAAACCTGCTAAGCAGCGATCCTAGAGAGTGTGCCTGTACGTCTATGTCTATAGATGTGTTTTTCTCACCCCGATCATTACTGCTTGCCTTATAGGACTGTCGAGCAGTCCCGAAAAGGGTGTCTTCTAACTTAGGTAAGAAGATGACTGCAAAATCTTGGTCAGATTCAGGGGTAGCCAGTCCATATAAGTGAGCGCCATACAGCGTTACCAATAGAACTGTACCGCCGTCTTTTTTAATATTAGATAACACCTGAGACAGGTACGGGTTTTGATACATCTTATCTAAGGTAGTCATGTGACCTCCTAACTCATAGTAACAGATTTGTTGTCTTTAAGCTAGCCCAAAGCTTTTCGATATAGTGTAGATTTTTAAGGATCCCTGCCAACAAAACTTCGGCCCAAACATACGATTCTGCAAGTCTCTCTAACTCAACTAGTCGTTTTGTGATAGGCTTTAGACGATTTTTTAACCGCTCTTTATGGGTTTTTCTAAACGAAGCTTGGAATCTTTTAACAGTTTCAATACCACGCTCGATACTTTTGTTGTCAGTATTTAACACTTTCCTTATCTCAATAGGACTTGCACCTCTGCGAAGTGCAAGTGAAACTATTTGGTAGTAGAGTGGCGAAAGACCGGGGTATAACCTCCCTATCGTAATTCCTGCCGATAGTGGATGAGGTTTCTTGTTATAGAAGAAAAACCGTATTGTATGATCGGCTAAACGTTCCAAATCAAAAGTAATTTTTCTAGGGGATCCGTAGCCCTTTCCTGGTTCATAACTCTTAAACAAACCTATCTTAGCCATTAACTTCATGTCGGCTAAGTGTCTACCACGCATAGTAATATTTCCAGTCTTCGCTAGGTAAGTCCAAGTAGGACGTACTTCTATAGTAGTTTTTTTCCTCTTACCAGTCCTACCGGCTAAGAGAACTGGAATTAGTATTTCTAATAAAGACCATCGCTTTGTTTTCTTTCTCCCCCTCCACGTAGGTGGAGGTTCTATTACTATACGTCCTTCTAGATATGGACGTATATAAGCTTCATAACGGATTTCATATTTCTTTCTTAGAGCCATCGTTATTTGACGTATCCAGTACTGCCAATAGTATTTTTTAGTAGGAGAAGCAACCCAGAGGTAATCACCTATATGGTGATCTGTATCCCATCCTAGTACGGCTATGTCTAATAGAGTTTCTGCTGCTTTCCCTGTAGTTTTGAAAACAATGTCTCGTTCGTGAGAAAACTTTATTAGAACAGGCGATGCTAAGAATTGTAGCCGGTCTTTTTGATTATCTCTCCAACTATGGTGTATAGCTAAAAAATCCCTGATACCATAAGTTTTGTGTAGCTCTACTATAGCCTGAGCTAGATAATCTAATGTCTTGTTTAAGTTATAAACTCCAAGAACTAAGGTCCTAGCTGCATAAGTCTTATCTACCTGAAATAAGAAGTCCCAGTATACTGCTGCCTCACGTAACCCTTCGACAAGATGAACTCGTGCTACTTTAGCTAGACTCTTCCCATTAGGACTAACCCATACGGAAGGAACCCACTCTCCGCCTAAAGGCTGAAATTGCCTAAAGCCAACCCGCTTGAGCTGCTGTACGGGGTTAGCTTGTAAGTCTTTAAGGGATCTTAAAAACCAAATCTCCCCGTCTTTATTTATTTCTACACCAGGGTGATCCCAGAAGTCATACCCCTTTTGCTTGAGCTTGGCTACTCCCCCTGCACGTAGAGTATTTTGCCAGCTATGTAATGACCAAGCACCTAGTAAACCCGTAGTCTTAGAGATAAAGGGACCTAGCACGCTAATGTTAGAAGTCCTAGCTATGGAAGTTGGTTCAACGACTGTCAAAGATCTAATGCGTGCCACGGCCCAACTATATTACGGGGGAACAAAACTGTCAAGGCGGTCATTAATATACGTCTTCAAGACGAATTAATTGAGTAACTATAAGTGATAAGATATTTAGGTGCTTACTTAAACAAGATAAGAATAAACTAATCAAAGAAGATTAAATATAACTTTCTTCCTTAACCATAGACACTCTTACCGGTATCAGTTAAGATATCTATTAAGTTTATATATCTAGTTTCTTTGAAACTTATAACCATGCCGTTTGCTTAGGTACTGGTTAGTCTATCTGTCAGCTAGTTGACTAGTTATCATCATGTTGTTAAGGCTTGACCCTCCCCCTAGACCTTGCTATGCTAGTTGCATGGACTTGGACATTGTAATTCAATCTTTGAGAGGTAAAGATGCAGGTGTTGTAGACAAGATGCTGAACAAGATAAATCTTAGTGAAGAAGACATAGCTAGGGTGAAGAGGGAGTTAGGGCTTACTCCTACAACTCCCAAACAGATCGTCTTGCCCAAAGAAGATATGAGTTATGTCATGTCCATTGCTAACCCAACCATTAGGGTGGGGCTACGTAGCCTGATGTTAGAGACTGATTGGTCTACTCCAGCTAAGAAGTTTGTCTCTCGCGTCTATGATGAATTTGGCTCTAGTCAAGAGCCTTTAGACGTGGAAATAGTAAAAACTATTTTAGGTGATGTTGGATTGCCTAGAGCTGAGGTAGAGACCTATGCTGAACGTGCAGCTAGTCTAGCTAAGCTAACCGATCATGTACAGATAAACTACCTGATTCAACAGATCAGCAAACGTGCAATGAAGATCCACATGCAGAAGCAAGTGGAAGAGTTTCTTAATAATCCTAGCCAAGTGGATTCCTTTGTTAATCGTGTAGTTGAACTCAAGCGGTTAGCTTCGTATGCGTATATTCCTAGGATAGACCTTAAAGGTATTACACCAGCGGATTTAAGAGAGACCGTTGAGATGGAGACACTTAAAAGTTTCTTCCCATTTATTAATCAAGCTCTCCCAGGTGGTGGTTATCTAACAGGTCAGATAGTGATGATAAACGCCGTTCCTGGAGGTGGTAAAACGACTTGGATGTTGAATGAGGCTGTGTATGCTGCACGTCAGGGAAAGAAAGTTTTTTACTTGTCTCTAGGGGACATGATGCCACAAGACTTTCTAATAAAAATTACAGGTATAGTCACTGGAACGAATGTTGCTGGTGTCTTGCACGACTTAGAGACGCTTTGGTACAACGAAGCTGTACAAAACGTGATTGGAAATATAGATATTTCTGTCTTGCCCGCTGGTAGTTTGAGTGTAGACGAGTTATACTCTGCTACTACATCTACGGCTAGTGGAATGGATTATGATGTTATTATCGTAGACTATGACTCTAACCTAAAAATCGAGGGAGATTACTCAATGTATGAAAGGGGTCGTGTCGTTTATGAAACTTTATCCGCTATTGCTAGAGATGAACCGAACAAACTAGTGTTGGTAGGTAGTCAAATAAAGCAGGCATATTGGGATAGTGATTTGGTGCCTTTAGAGGCAGCAGCAGAAAGTTCAAACAAACAAGCTGTCGTTGACGTTATGATTACCCTAGGTAAGAATCCTGCAAGCAAACGGGAATTAAAACCGGAGTTAGTTCATGCAGGTTATGTAAACATTGCCAAGGCTAGGCGGGGTATCATTGTTCCATCGAGCTATCACCCGTACATGCTTACTACCTCTGGAAGGATTATACCTATTTCGGAGGCAGAGTATGCTGGTTTGTATCCTGCGTCTGTAGATGAAAAGAAGAAACGGAGGAATCGTGCCTAAGCGCAAAACTACGACTAAAAAAGTTACTACTAAGACTGGAAAACGAGCAAGTTCTACAAAAAGGAAAAGCATAGTTAACAAGTATGAAGTAAAGGATCTGGATAAAGCTATAAACTGGTTACGTCGTAACACACTGGTGTTGCACATCCCTGCTAAAGAGCTGTTTTCATCGAATACTCAGTTGGCTCCTGGTAAGACTAGAGGAGGTAGACCGTATGTTTATTTGTCTCCCGCAGCTCGTATGTACAAGGCTTGGATCAAATTAGTTTTGGATAGGCAGTATAAGAGAGTTAAAGAGTCCTTAAAGATAGCTATTCAAGAAGCTAGTAATGTTGAAATGCGTTTGATTTTTTACATTCATAAGTCTAGAGATACTACTAATATGGTTAAGACTTTAGAAGATGCCGTTTCAGAGTGGCTAGAGGTAGATGACAAGGTTTGGGGGTCTGTACGTCTAACTCGTCATATAGGGGTAGTACCCCCTGAGTTTGAAGGAGTCACTATTATTTTTACGATGGTTCCTGGAGGGGACAGTGCATAATACCTTAACAGAGCCAGAGTGCTTACGGGCTATTACATACCTTCTTTTGAGGGGAAGAGAAGTAGAGTTAGATGGTTTTCGTATAGTTCCGCTAGGTAATGGTTTGTTTAGGTTGGAGGCTAATGTTGAACAAATCGTTAGCACGCTTACAAGCTCAGAAGGTGTTGACGTTCCTAGCGAATGATCAGGTAGGAGACGCCTTAGACAGACTTTATAACCTGGTAGAGCTAGTTCCTGGGGATAAGGAAGCGTCATATGTCTCCACGGCACTAGCACTGGTACAGGGAAAATTCAAGAGCGCTGATGACTTGTTAAACTATCTTCGGCTAGCTGGAGTATATAGGAATGAAGTTCGTCATAAAGTAGATTTAGACGTACTGAAGTTAACTGATAGATTTTTGAGGGAGTTTTTAGATTCTTTTGATCCTACTGTCATAGCGGCTGCCTATGATATTATTCGGAACGGACGAGAAGCTATTATATCTTATGCGAGGGAAACCCCTGGGAAGTTATCTGTAATTTTGTTTGTAGCTAGGCGGTTGTTACTATCTCGTTTCATAGTTCCCTTAGATGCTACAGTTGACGATCCACTGTCTGTATCTATACGTTGGGCAAAAGATGATGGCTATGTAATTTTAGCAGCTTTGTTGGGAGAGAACTATCCAATAGCTGCTAGCATAATTCCAAGTCTAAATGAATTGAACTGTAGTGAGATTTCTCCTCAAGTGCGTGGTTTGATTGTATTGTATCTAGAACGAGCAGTCCAGAAGCTACTCGATTATTTGAATGATAAAATTTTTGAAGAAGACCTTCCCGGAGAGGCAGCTATTAACCGATTAGAAAAGTTATATTCAATTCTAAATTCACAAGCGGCTATTTTGTCAAGGCTTAAGAAAGCGTTGGCAGTGCCGGAAGATAATAAGGAGATTGAGTAATGTCTTTGGATATAGAATCAGTGCTTAAGAATGGTAAGTTATTTAACCCGCGTTTTCGTCCTTATGACGCTAAGGTTGCTAGGGCAGTTATGTACGCTACCCCGCAAAAACAATATTATGCGGCTCCTGGTGACATTTTCTTTTCAGGTGTGGTTGACTTGGCTAAAATGAAAAAGGCCGGAATATCCAAGGCATCAGAAGCCTTTGCTAATACTTTGTTTGTGGAAATAGTCTCTGGCTCTAAATCAATTTCTAGTGACAAACTAACTCTTAATGATAAAAATGACTATGTTTCACTTAGAATGGATTATCGGACGGTCATTGATGAGGTAGAGCGCATAGATCCTGCGTCTATTGAGGGTACGATTAGACAGGTTTTCCGTGGCGGGCATGACAATGCGTCACTAGGGAAGATCTTTATTTCTAGCCTTCCAGAGCTTATGTCTAGTCGAACCTTCCGCTCTAATCCTAATCTTGTTGCCCTTAAGGATACAATACGGTTTTTGTTTCGGAACATTGCAGATGTTATCATAGGTAACTCTCAAACAATGGCCGTAGGTACATTTCCTAAAGATTATAAAGATCCTAAGAAGGCAGGCAAACATTTTTTGTACATGAATCCTCCCTTCGTTTTTCAAGCTGCTGCTGAAACTCTAGTTAGTGTTGAAGACGCTTTATTATATATTTTAGCGCATGAAGCTATGCACATTCGTTTGGGGCACCTGGATTCTGATAGTTATGCTGGTTCTAGGATTAGTGTAAAAAACCCCCAGATGGATAACTTTATTTTTGACTCGATTATTAATGCTAAAGTATCTCGCTGGTTAGGTTTGAGAGGTCCGATTGATCATGGCATCTGGACTATAGACCCCATTGTGTACAAGGTTTATTATGCTTTTGATGGTAAGAAAATACAATTTACTACAAAGCCCGGAGAGTTGAATGGAGAAGTTAGGGCTATTTCAATTCCAGGTGCATCTAGCTCTGCTAACTCAGGTCTTGTAAGTGCGTCTCATAAGAATACTCTTAGCTTTTTTATGACGGCTTTAGCTCTTATTATTCGTGAATTTTACGAAGACTTTGCTAAGCCGAAGGATAGTCAACAACAGCAGGGTCAACAAAATCAACAAGGACAGCAAGGTGGTCAGTCTAGTCAGCAAGGCCAACAAGGTCCTTCTGATCAGGGTAGTGGTAGTAGTCAGGGTAGTGAACAAGGTCAGCAAGACCAGTCGGGGCAGCAGGGCAACCCGCAAGACGGCCAACAAGGTAGTCAGCAAGGTTCTCAAGGACAACAGAGCGACCAGCAGGGAAGCCAGGGACAGCAGGGTTCTTCAGGACAACAGGGAAGTCAGCAAGGGTCCCAACAGGGGTCCCAGGGTTCTTCTTCTTCTTCTTCTGGTGGGGGCCAGCAATCTGGTGCTGGCACGTCTTCTCAATCGGGTGGAGGTAGCTCGGGGGAGGAGATGCCAGATCTACCGTCAGAGGCAGCTAGCAGTGATGATGGAGTAGACTTGTCAGACGTTTTAGGGAATAGTGAACCTAAAACTGGATCTTCTCATGTTATAGATGACCATTCCCATTTAGCACCAAACAAGTCTAGTGGTTCGGGAGAAGACGAAAGCGGTCAGCAAGATGGTGAAGGAAATTCTGAGGATAAAGGCCAAGCAGATGGTTCAAATAAGCATAAGGCTGCTGGTAAGAAAGACGGTCAGAAAGGCGGTAGTATCCCTGAAGGAGTAAGCATTAGTGATATTTTAGGTGATACTTCTGAAAAGTTGAAAGGTGCTAGCTCGTCTTCTTCAGATCAAAATCAGGGTGATGACTACGTTCTAAACGATGCTGATCAGAAGGAAATAGATGCTGCTGAGCAACAGATGGCTAATGTGTTATCTGTAGCCAAGGGAGACCTTTATTCTAAAGAAGAGGTCAAGAGGGCAATTATTAATCCAGATGTGGTAAGTGATAAGCTAATCTTACCTACAGATATTGAAGATAAAGATGATGCACAAGCTGCGAGTACCATACGCGACAGGACTCTAGAGCGGATTATCAAGAAGGTTGTTCCATATTATTTGACGGAGTTTGTTCGTAAGCGTAAGCAGGATCTTCCTAGTCGTAAGGTTCAAGGTTTGTGGGGTACGTCTGTAGTACAAAAGTCTTCAGAAGAGAATGCTATTCTTGTTCTAGTAGACGTAAGCGGTTCTATGAATCTAGCGTATGCAGCAAGAGCTTTGAGTTTGTCTCTTCGTATGACTAAGAAAGTTGATCCGTCAGTTCAACACGTTTGGATTATTTTCCACTCGAATTATATAACCTACAAGCGTTATCCAATTAATAAACTTCTTAACCGTGCTGCTGTTCAAACGTTATTGTCAAGAGCTACGTCTGTCGTAGGTGGTGGTAACGGTTCAGAGAGTGTACTAGGTTATGCTATTCGTAAAGTTTCACATAAGGTATCTAAGCATGGTATGGTTAAGTTTGCTCTCTGGTTTACTGATCTTCAGTATACTCTTCGAGATGATAAGAGGGCATGGTCTACAGCACCTCTAGCTATTATAGATCCGTCGGGTGGGTGGGAAGCTCCTGATCCGACTAAGATACTTAGTAAGTATCACACTTTCTGGTATAAGGCAGAAACCGCTTCTGCTAATAACCGTGGTAAGGTTACTTTTATTGGGCGGAAGTTGAAACGAGAAGCCCCGATGATTGCGGCATTTTTGAGGAAGTTTATGTAATGCAAGTAAGTATTGATAGTAGTTTTACTAAGGAGGAATGATGTTAGGTCAATCACTCGCGCTGGCTATTATAGATACCATTCCAACAGCTAAGTCGCTTAGATCATTAGTCAAGTCTACATACAACCCTATATTTAATCGGATAAAGTCAGATGATTCTTTTATTGGTAATCCTATAGGGGTTTCAAGTCTCTATTCCAGTTTGCCTGCTTTAAAGACATCTAGTCCGTTTCTTCCTATTACTGATGTAGAAAATTCCTACTCTTCAGACATGGCGCGTAAGGCAGCGTCTATTGTGCAATCAAGCCGTGTGTATTATGAGTTCTTGAAGCGTCGTGTAAGGAATCTCTATCATAAGGCCGATAAAGATTTTTTAGAAAAGGTAGTTACGCGATATTTACCTTCTATGACCTTTTCATCTACCTATGATTCTTCTGATCCCCGATCTATACTAGCAGCACGGGGATTAGCAGTAGTAGGCGTTGACATTGACATAATGTTTTCAATAGCGCTTATCTATCACATGAAGTCGTTTGAGGAAACTCCTGATGTTAGTGAAGCCTTTGCTAACCCGGCAGCAGTAGTAAAATTAACGTCTAGGATTAAAGCTACTATTAGCTCTTCCGGGTTATATTCTGTTAAGACTAGAAAGATACGTGCTTCTGAAAGCGGTCAAGAGGGTATAGACTTTTTACATCCAGTGTTTGTAACAAAACCCCTAGACGCCGCTTTAGAGACTTGGGATTCTTCTACAGGAAACTCAACGGTTATGCCCTTTGTCACTCCCTCAAAGTTGGTTAGTGAGCCTAAGCTTAAGGAGCTTCTACTGAAGATCGGCCAACTTAGTCTCCTTTCAGATGATGAGAGTGAGCAAGATGTAGATGCTACTAAGGGAATTGAAGTTGATCTAGACAAGTGGGCCGATAAAATTATGGCCGATTCTGGAGGTGCAATATGAACACGGGGTACATATTTCTTCCGCAGGAGTTACGGCTACTGCCTCGTGGGAATACCGATTATCGCAAAGTAGACCCTAACCTAATTCGCATTCCTGCGATTGCTAAGTCTGATGCAGAGTTTCTAGCAAAGACTGTTCCTAGCGTATTTTTCCCATCTAAGCGAGTTGAGCTAATAGAGTTTGCAGGTGGATTCTTCATAGCATCTCAGGGTGATAAGGCTTTTAGAGACCTGCTAGCGATTAGTGCTGCTTTAGAGAAAGGTGATAAAGTTCCTGCTAAGGTTTATGTTCTCAAGGTTCAAGACCCTGAGCTTTATTTGCGTCTGAACTTTGGAGATATGGTAGATGAGGAAGCATTTGAAAAAGAGCTAGGGAACTTGACCACGCCAGCCGCATATAACATCAAAGAGAGCTTGTCATGGAAGACAACAAAGCCTATAGTAGAAGCTGTGGAGGCATCTAATGACCTTTATGACATTCTAGTTGACTACGCCAACGGAATTGTGTCCGGTCACGGAGCTATGAAAAAAGTTCCGTTGCTAGTTGGGCATACGGGTGTTGGTAAGAGTGCGTTGGTTAAGCAGTTAGAAGCTGAGCGGGGACCCGACAACTATGGCTTCCGTGTTCATACAATTAAAGCTGGGTTTATGGACAAGGTTGATCTTCTAGGATATGTGGAGGTAAAAACTGTAGATGGTCAGCGTGTAGCCCAGGATAGTCCAATGTACGAGTTGATGATTAGTACGGATGCTTTTGTTCAAGAAGCCCGTGATATGCTAAGTCATGTAGATCCTAAAACGCTAGAATATTCTGACGGTAATATTCGCTACACCCTTTCAGATGTAGAGTATGAGAAGCTTAGGTACTTTGCAAAGACACCTGTACTATTCTTTGATGAGATTAACCGTGCAGATCCTTTTATTATTTCCACTTTGATGACGCTGTTTTCTGAGCGGATGCTTAATAACTATGGTTTTAAGAAGTCTGTTTTTATCACTGCTGCCAACTGGCCGATTGATATTTCTGATGAAGACTTAGAAGCTTTATATAAGGTGACTCTTATACAAGATCCTGCACAAATTGACAGGTTTATTGTAATGCGGGTATCCCATAATGACCCTTCTGTAGTGGATAGCAC
>Ga0256831_1002057_pt1 | contig 10570 bp, 14 predicted proteins | sample 132544metaG_FD_189087 | JGI IMG/M metagenome (GOLD analysis project Ga0256831, IMG submission 189087) | Hydrothermal vent microbial communities from Lau Basin, Pacific Ocean - 132-544 | ecosystem: Environmental > Aquatic > Marine > Hydrothermal vents | place: Pacific Ocean: Lau Basin | collected... | reverse complement strand
CATTCCTTCTTACAATGGCGATGACCGCTCTTGGTATGCAGACACGTTTCGCGAAGTTTAAAGGACTTGGACTGGCTCCACTTTATACAGCAGGCTTGATGTTTGTCTGGCTCGTTGTCGGCGGCTTCGTTATCACAAAAGCGGTTACTGCTATACTTTGAACTCTTCAAAACACCTTCATTAAAATCGAGCTTTTTGCTCGGTTTTTGCAAAATTCTTTTTTTGATTAGTTAATTTCCAAATCTTGGCACTGACTAAATAGAACAGAAATTGCTTAGCCAAGATAAAATTCAAACAGCGAGGATGGAGGATTTTATCATGGCAGAAAAAGATGAAGATAGAGTATATCGAAAATACAAAAGACTCACCCAAGAACAAAAAATGGAACTCCGCAAAATAGCTAGATCACTAGGAGTGCATCTTCAAACAGTCCAATATCATTTAAAAAAAACTAATCGAATATAGACAACTCTATAAAGAATTCGTTCAAACAATCAAACAATCAAAAAAGCGAAACTGCTTTTTTGCTATATGATCATGGATGAAATGTACACATTCATCCATAACAAGAGGAAAAGGTTCTATGTGTGGACGGCGATAGCCGTCATACAAACAGGAAGATATTTTTACTTCTATCATCTTTTGATAAAGGAAGTGGAGCTCTCTTTAACTTCAAAGACGATCTTCCTAATGTTTCCAAAGTCTATACAGATGGACATTATAGCTATAACGTCATATTTGGCAATAAAGTTACAATGCAAAAGTCGAAAGTTACTAATGTTATTGAAAACCTCAATTCTCAGATAAGAGACAAAATCTCTTATCTGGTCAGACGCTCCAAAGCGCACGCTAAAAGTTTTGAGTGGCTGGATAACAGACTCGCTTGGTTCTTTGTCAATAAAAATATTGGAAAATGAGGATTTAGTATGTTATTTAGTTAGTGTCGAAAAGTATCTAAAGCAAAAATTAACTTTGAAGGGGATATAATAATTAAAATAAGTGGGAAAATAGAAAATCTCCAGATAATGGTAGAGGTGATATCATTATGATTAGTCGTGATACAGATTTTTCATCTTGACAGATCGATGGATGGAGATTTTCAATTGATTCAAGGGAGTTTCTAATGAAAAAGGGTATCGCCCTTATTGCTACGGTTGTAGCTGTTTTTCTTTTGAGTGGATGTGGAGGTATTGCTGTGTTTCCTGCAGATAAAAGTGCTAGCAACGTGCTCAAAAGTAGAAACAACAAGTTTATTATCAACAACGTTCCACTGGATTATATGGTTTCGATAGTTGATTATAAGTCAAAATTTACAAATAATTTGTTGCATATAGCTGTTACTATTCAAAATCATAAGCAGAAGCAGTATCAGTTGGAGTATAAAATAAAGTGGCTTGATGATACAGACTTTGTAATAGAGTCAACGCCTTGGTTACCGCTGACGCTCAATGCGATGGATACGAAAGTTTTACAGCAGATTGCTCACAGCCCTCAGGCGGAGTCTTTTAAATTTTACTTACGAGTTAAACAATAGGAGAAAATAGATGAAACAGAAAATAGGTAGTTTTGTGTTGGCATGCGGATTGACACTATTTACAGGATGTAGTGCTACGCAGCCTCATTACATCGATAAAGAGAAGCTTGGGACTTCTACGCCTGTGACATTGGGATTGGATTATGAGGATTTTGAACGAGCTTCGTTGAAAATGGTAAACTCAATGCTGCGTTCACCTTATCTAAACAGAATGTATAAAATTAAAATGAAAAGGTCTCATAAACCACTGGTTATAATGATAAGTGATTTTACAAACGACACGACTCAGCGTATAGATATAGACCAGTTGGTAAAAAAGATAAGAATCGAGTTGCTAAACAGTGGAAAGTTTTTGGTTACTACTGCTGTGCGAGCAGGCGGAGCTGAAGATAAAGCGGTTATGGGCTTGAGAAAACTACGTGGTAATGCAGAGTTTGATCAAAGAACTATCGCAAAAAAGGGTACGGTTGTTTCAGCAGATTTGTCGCTATCAGGCAAAATTATCCAAAAAACAAGTACACTTGCTAACGGAGATCAAAGAGTTGATTATTATATTCAGATGAGTTTGACTGATGTAACAAGTGGTTTGGCATTTTGGGAAGATGAGCAAGTGATTTCAAAAGCTGGGAGCAATAAGACTGTTTCTTGGTAAGATTTATCTAAACCGTTAAGAGGGAGGTGGTGTATGAAAAAGATTTTGTTAGCTATAGTTATACTTTATAGTGCTGTTCATGCTGTAGATAGTTGTGATAGATGGTATAGCGATGTAAGAAAAAAGTATCATATTGCAGGAACAAAGACAGGGCTTATTTATGATGATGCAGGAAACTGGAAGAAGTTTTTTGCAAAAGGTACTTCTAGTGTTGATTTTGCAGATGAAGATGAGTATGAAGATGCACTTAGTGAAGCACAAATGAAAGCAAAAGCAAATATGGCTCACTTTTTAAAAGAAAGTATATCGTCAGAAAGGTTTATTAGGAATGTTTCGAAGAAGCTTAAAGAACTAAAAACAGAAAGTGAAAATCAACAGAGTATAAAAGTAGATAAAAAAACTCTCAAAATCAAAACAGAAAATATTCGAAACTCTGCTCATACTTTGCTTAAGGGTGTTATAGTACTCTGTGAGTCTATTGATCCAAAGAAAAAAAGAGCTGTTGTTGTTGTCGGTGTAAGTCCAAAGACACAAAAAGCGGCAGACAAGATACGAAAATCTATGCATCATAGTAACGAACCTGAAGGCTCTGCCGTTAGTTCAACTACGAAGAGAAATATTGAGGGCTATATGGATGCGGCGGATAATTTGGATTTTTAGTTTTTTACTCTATCCAAATTTTTTGTCTGCAGATGCCACTTGCCAAAAAAAGTTTGATGTTTATCCGCAGGGCAAATATATATATGTCCATATCTATGACGATAGTACAAATGACGATCTCTCTTTAGAGGCCAGGGCTCTGCTTTATAGTTATGTCAAAAAGAATAGAAATATAAGGGGTGATTTTACTTTGGAGCTCTCAGGCATGGAGGAGGTCGATAAGTATGAGTGTGCCGATGGAGAAATTCACGAGCTATATAGAGTTTCAAAAGAGAAACTCCGAATCACTCAAAATATTCAGGAAGGAAACTCTTACAACAAAGTCAAAGAGGCTATCTTTTACAAGATAGTCTCTATTGAGAACAAAGAGAACAAAACGCTGCAAGACTGGTATAAACTTTATAATCTTTATATATCGATTGGAAAAATCAGGAAATCAAATGAGATTATGGAGAGGATCATAAACCTACAAATGAAAGAATGGTAATGAAAAAGTTATTTTTTTTAATGGTATTGGCTGTTGCTGTATTTGCACAGATTAGAGTTGTTTCGGTTAATGTAAATGGGTTTGGAAGTAGTGAAGAGGAGGCAGTAAAAAATGCTTTAGTTCAAGCACTTCAACAGGTTAATGGATTGAGTATCTATTCGGCAAAATCGATAGTGAAGCAGTCTGTCAAAGGAAAAATTCTTGTCAATCATTCTAAAAATGTAATTAAGCTCTCTTCAACATCTCACACAAGTGCCATTTCTACAAAATCAAGCGGAGCCATACAAAGCTATTGGATATCCAGTATCAAAAAAGTGGCAGAGGGATATAAAGCAGATCTAACGGTTAATATAGCAAAATATACATCACCCGGGTTAAATCCAAGAAAAAGAAGAAGTTTAGCCGTATTGCCTTTTGAGCATAAGAAACTTTATAAAATAGATGGGATGCTCCTTGATGGAAAAGCTCTTTCTCAAAGAGTGACGCAGTCGATAGTAACAAAGATAACTCAGACAAGAAAGTTTACTGTGCTTGATCGTCAAAACAGTAACTATTACAACTATGAGAAGAGCTTTTTACTTAGTGGAAATAGCGATGTTGTTGAACTTTCAAGACTTGGCAAAAGATTAGGTGCTGACTACTTTATAATAGGGCAGATCTTGGATATCGGAGCACAAAATCAGGTCAGTTCAAACTATTATACGAGTGAAGTAAGTGCTGAAAATCACGCATTTGCAACCGTTGCGTATAGAATCTTAAATATACCGACACAGCAGATTAAATGGTCCGATACAATTGATATCGACTTTGATATACCAAACTCCAAGAGGGTCGAGAGTCTACTTGTAAAGCTAGGTGATAGAATTGCTCAGGTATTAACAGAACAGATAATCTTCAATATATATCCTCCAAGGATTATTCGCAAAGATGCTAACAGAGTAATCATAAACATTGGTGGAAACTTCCTTCATAAAGGTGATCACTTTAAAGTGTTTGCGGATGGTAAAAAACTATACGATCCTTACACAAAAGAGTCTCTTGGTAGAGATGAAATTGAAACAGGAAAGATAAAAATAGTATCTGTCAAACCAAAAATAGCGTATGGAGAAGTTATAGAGGGTAACGTTAAAGTTGGAAGTGTTTTGAGAAAAGAAAAACGACAAACAGAAGCTCCTGATGGAGAGAAAGATTCAATGTTTGAGATGATGTTTCCACAGTAGAGTGATCTGTCAACACTTTCTAGGACACAAATTAAATTCCTATTCTTTGATTACAATTCGTAACATATTTTTCTTCAAACGCAGCCGGTGACATATAGTCAAGATAAGAGTGCAGCCTCTGACGGTTATACCAAATTTCAATAAAACCAAAAATAGCTTCTCTTGCCTGCGATCTTGTCTCAAAAACGATATGATGTGTAAATTCCGTTTTTAAAGTGTGAAAAAAGCTTTCACTTACGGCGTTGTCATAGCAGTTGCCTTTAGCACTCATACTTTGGATGATTTCAAACTGTTGCAGTAGTTGTCTGTGTTCATCCGAAGCGTACCCACTCCCTCTGTCGGTATGCCAGAGAAGACCTTTTTGTGGCCTTCGTTGTTTGATAGCCATAAAAAGCGCATCGTTGACAAGTGAAGTTTTCATATGACTATCCATAGACCAACCAACAACTCTTCTTGAAAAGAGATCTATGACAACAGCAAGATAGAGCCAGCCTTCCTGTGTAGGGACATAAGTTATATCACCTGCATAGATTTGATCAGGAGCGGATGCGTAAAAGTCTTGATTGAGCAGATTCGGTGCAATCATGAAGTTGTGATTGGAATCCGTTGTTCGTACTTTGAACCTTTTTTTGCTTTTGCACACCAGTCCTAGTTTACGCATAATCTTACCAATTCTTCGGCGAGATACGATGACTCCATAGGTTTGTTCGAGTGAACGTTTTATCCGTCTGGTTCCATAGGTTTTTTGTGAGAGTTAAAAGTCTCTTGAATAAGATTATTTAGCTCAGTATCCTCTTGTTTCTCGATACCAAGCCATCTATAATAACAACTGCGTGATATTTGAAAAACCCTACACATCAGTTTGATGCTAAACTCTTTGGAATGTTCTTTGATAAAGGCGTACTTCATCAAATTTCTTTTGCGAAGTACGCCGCTGCCTTTTTTAGTATCTCCTTCTCTTTTTTCAAAGTTGCAAGCTCTTTGCGTAAGCGCCTATTCTCCTCTTCAAGACTCTCACTGGAGGTTTGCTTTGGTATTCTCTTTCCGTCAAGAGAGAGATTATACCTGTTTCGATAATCGCACAACCATCCATAAAGTGTTTTTGAACATATATCCAGCTCTTTGGCTGTTTAGTGCCAACTGTATAGCGGAATCTTTAAACTCTTGGGTGTATCTTTTCCCATATCCTGCCATCTTTGTTTCCTCTCTTATTTTTCTACAGAAATTCTATCATTTCTGTGTCCTAATAAGTGTAGCCGGGTCACGCTCTCAAAGTAAACCTATAATCTCTTTTAAAAAATTCACTCGTTAGAACAAAAGTATATTCCAAGAGAGACTCCTTTCTGATATTATTTTGATATGATTTGAATATTTATATTGCCTCTGTTTATGCTCGCTTTGGTTTCACTACTTGATCTAAGGAGGGAACGCTTTGTTGTAATTTTTTTCTTTTTTCGTGGAATAAGCGGCTGATTCTTTTTTGGATTCATATCAAAGTTGTCATATTCAAGTCGATCCCAGTATGTATCATTTTGCTGACTGTTGGTATAAGCATGTGATAGCACACATCGTTCTTTAATATAATCACTATAATTTCTGAGGAAGTATCTTATAATCTTTTTAGAGTTGTTTTTGCAGGCGATTGCAAAAGGAGTTAAGTTTTGAGCATTCTTTCGCAAAAGAGATTGCTGGCTCGCAGATGATAACATTAAAAGTTGTATAGCATATAGATCTTTGTTTTTTGCAGCCAAATGCAAAGGTGTGTCTGCATTGTAATCAATAATGGTAGTATCTGCATTATGCTCAATGAGATACTCCATAATACCATAGAGTTTGTAAAAAACAGCATAGTGTAGCAATGTCTGGCCATTTCTTGTATCTTTTTGATTAATGTTAATGTATTGTAAATTCTCTTTGAGATAGGGTAAAAATCTTGCTCTATATATTTTTATAAAATCAAATAGAAATAAGGGATTGTTAGAAGGAGTACCCAATATATAGGGAGTACCCAATATATAGCTATTTTTATCAAGAGCATGAAGTGTAAATGTAAAACTGTTAAATGTGAAAATAACTATGAAAAAATATAAAAAAGAATGCACTTTATTAGCCTCCCTCTATGTGATAAATTAATTACTGACCTTACGCACTCTTTAACCTCTGCAATTTAGGAAATGCTATTTGATTGGTCCGAATAGCAATATAGCCCTAAGTGCGAAAAATAGTTCATAATGATGTTTGATTTTAAGACATTCCAGCTTAAAAACAGCCATAATGTGTATTATTAGTCCCTACACCTGTTAAACGAACTGCTAAGATTTCAGGCAGAAATTATGCTGCTTGATATACAATTGAACTTTAACTTTTGAGACGGTACTCTTTTTGGGGACAGATCAATACCATTAGCAGTTAATACCAATGCTAAATGGATGGACAGAAAATATGTTTCGTGGGAAAATTTGGAACATGATTGTGAAGTTGAAGATGAATTTACAGAAAATTTTTGATGCTATCTACTGCCCATAATAAATGCTCCATTTTTTTATTCTGATCTTATCTTGGCTGAGTAATTTTTATTTTATTTAGTCAGTGCCCTTTAATCCGGTATGGCTGTTTTTAAGCTGGAATGTCTTAAAATCAAAAAAGGAGTTTTTAAGGAGGATTCATGTCTTATCTGCCAAACAAACTAAACGATTATTGGCTTTGGAAAGAGGTAAGGGAGCGTCTTGGAGTCTCCAACCCCCTTTATCGATATTGGCTCGATACGCCGCATATCAAGCTTAACAACAAGTATATTTTTGTCAAAAAACACACGCTTCCTTCAAAATATGGCTATGTTGAGGAGATCCTTACCGATCTTTCAGGCTATCTTCCCACTAAATACGCTGCCGACGCATTGCATATGGATGAGCATATCTTCCGATATGATAAGATGCGTCTGCATAAAGAGTTCGAGTACAAGTACGTTGAGGATGTGAAGTTTGTCAATATCCGCAAGTTTTTCATTCAAAACGGCATCAAAGTTCCAAACAACGCCATTGTGCATTTGGGGCGTCTCAAAGATCTGGAAATAACGGAAGAGTGCACGTTCTATAATCTTAAAAACGACTACGGAATCGTGATTTATGGGTAGTTTTTTCATAGAGTTTCGAGACCCGCTCTTTAGCATTATCGTTCTTTTTGCCATCATTTTCACCGTCTCCTTTTTTTCCTATTGGTGGGGACGCTACAGAGCCAAAGACAATTATCGTTATCTCGATCGTTTTTTGGAACAGTTTCATACTCTTCCCGGTGAGGATGACCTCAAACAGCTTATACGTCAGGGAGAGCTTTCGCACAAGTCGTGGCTTCTTTTGGCGGATGCCTACACGAAAAACGGCGATTATGAAAAAGCTATAGATATTTACAGCGAGCTTCTCAGGCTTGAAGAGACGAAAGAGAACGCGCGAGACATTATGTTTTTGCTTGGAAAAACCTACTTCAAAGCGGGATTTTTAGGCCGAAGCCGTGACGTTTTTTTGGAGATTTTGAAGAAAAACCCCCGTACGCCGCAGGCTTTGCACTATCTTTTGCTTGTATATGAGTATATGCGGGATTACAATGCCGCACTGGAGGTGCTCGAGCCGCTTGACGAACTGGGGGAGGATGTGTCGAAAGAGGCGCTGTATCTCAAACTTCTCGCACTGTTGCAGGCTCCCGACATCGACGACGAGATACGCAAACAGGAAGTAGTCTTTTTGTACAAAGAACACAAACAGCTCGAGAGAATGGTGTTTGAGTATTTGTTCAGAGTCGATCCCGCGCTTGCATGGAAGAATCTGGATGTCGAAAAAGCTCCGCATATAGCCGATATACTTTGGCAGCTAGATAAAAAGGATCTCAATTTCGATATAATTGCAAAGAGCAAATTTTTGCAGGAGCTCTATACTGCAAAAGGTTATGTCGATATGGTGCAGAGTTCCAAACAGTTTGAGTTGGACATACTGATAAAACTGCCAAGAGACGCGGCGGCGACGATAGGGTTTGAGTATTTGTGCGAGCACTGCAAAGTGGTTTTTCCGTTTGGATTTCATCGTTGCAGCAGCTGCCACAGGATAGACACCGCTGTATTGGAGTACAATCTGGTTCGGGATTATCAAAAGGAGATGGGTGAAGCGCGTGACTCTTTTTTGTGACGGCAGCAGTCTTGGCAATCCGGGTCCGGGAGGCTATGGCGGTATACTGAGATACGGGGAGCATGAGAAGGAGTATGGCGGGTATGAACTGCATACGACGAATAACCGTATGGAGCTAAAAGCTGTCATCGAAGGGCTTCGCATGCTCAAAGAACCCTGCGAAGTCGAGATAGTATCGGACTCTTCTTATGTCGTCAAAGGCATCAACGAGTGGCTTGAAGGGTGGCGCAAAAAGGAGTTCAAAAAGGTGAAGAATCCCGATCTCTGGCAGGAGTATGTCAAGGTTTCCAAGCCGCATCGCATCCATGCGACATGGGTGCGCGGACATGACGGGCATGCTGAGAACGAACGGTGCGACACGATCGCAAAAGAGCAGGCAGAAAAGGCAAAGGCATTACAAAATGCATAAAAATATAGAACAACTGGAACAGGATTTAGGATACACGTTCAAAGATAAAAATCTCATTATCGAAGCGCTGACTCACAAGAGTTACAAGCAGCCCTACGATAATGAGAGGTTGGAGTTTTTGGGTGATGCGGTGTTGGATCTGGTAGTGGGAGAGTATCTCTACTTCAAGTTCAAAAACGCAAACGAGGGTACGCTTTCGAAGATTCGCGCCTCTTTGGTCAATGAGATGGGATTTGACAAACTCGCACGCCATCTCAAGCTTGGAGACTACATTTTGCTCTCAGCTGCCGAGGAGAACAACGGCGGAAGAGAGAAGCCCTCACTGCTTTCGAATTCTTTCGAAGCGGTGATGGGAGCAATCTACCTCGAATCGGGTCTTGAGAAGGTCAAAGAGATCGCTATCAGACTCATTGAAGAGGTGCATAAAGAGATCTCGCTCGATTCTCTCTTTCGCGATTTCAAAACCACTTTTCAGGAACTCACGCAGGCGCGCTATGGGGTGACACCCGAGTACAAGGTCATCGCTTCACGTGGACCGGATCATAAAAAAGAGTTCGAAGTTGCAGTGCTTGTAGACGGGAAAGAGTATGCGCGTGCCACAGGCAAAAGTAAAAAAGTCGCTCAGCAGGAAGCTGCAAAAATAGCGCTCGATAAAATCAAAAAGGGCAGTTAGTTTGAATACATTCGGTATACGATTTCGTTTTACAACTTTTGGTGAGTCCCACGGCAAAGCGCTTGGATGCGTCGTTGACGGAATGCCTGCAGGCATAGAGATAGACGAAGCTTTCATTCAAAGCGAGCTTGATCGAAGAAAACCGGGTAAAAGCAAGTTCGAAACCGCTCGTAAAGAGGCGGACAAGGTAGAGATACTCAGTGGCGTGTTCGAGGGTAAAAGCACAGGCACGCCTATTGCTATGGTGATCTACAACACCAACCAAAAGAGTAAAGACTACTCCAATATCAAAGATGTTTTTCGTCCGGGACACGCGGACTTTACCTACTTTCACAAGTATGGTATACGCGACTACCGCGGTGGAGGGCGCAGCAGCGCCAGAGAGACGGCGGCACGTGTGGCCGCAGGCGCGCTTGCGAAAATGGTACTTCACCAGCTCGGTATAGAGGTGCTAAGCGGCATCAGTGAGATAGACGGCATACAGGCGCAAAATTTCGACTACGACTATGCCAAAGAGAGCATCATTTTCGCTCTTGACAAAGAGGTGGAAGAGGCGCAAAAAGAGGCGGTGCTCAAAGCCAAAAACGAACATGACTCCGTCGGTGGTGTCGCGCGCGTGGTTGTCAAAAATCCTCCGGTGGGACTCGGCGAGCCGCTGTATTACAAACTCGATGCCGTCTTGGCGGATGCGATGATGGGGATAAACGCCGTCAAAGCGGTCGAGATAGGTGATGGTTGTCTGAGTGTGCGAAGCCGTGGC
>Ga0256831_1002056_pt1 | contig 10571 bp, 10 predicted proteins | sample 132544metaG_FD_189087 | JGI IMG/M metagenome (GOLD analysis project Ga0256831, IMG submission 189087) | Hydrothermal vent microbial communities from Lau Basin, Pacific Ocean - 132-544 | ecosystem: Environmental > Aquatic > Marine > Hydrothermal vents | place: Pacific Ocean: Lau Basin | collected... | reverse complement strand
TTAACGATAAAAAATCTGGTTTCCGTTCTCTTTATGAGATTCTCAATGAACATGAATTGGCTTTGTATGCATTGGAAAAGTTCAATGAGTTATTTAACGAAGTTTCCGTTCTCTTTATGAGATTCCAATGGAAATGTCCGGACTGGAGACTTGAACCTTTCAAACTGTTTCCGTTCTCTTTATGAGATTCTGATTTTTATATTTTTTTGGAAATGCTCGGAGAAGGTGGTAATTATGGTGTTTCCGTTCTCTTTATGAGATTCACGGAGGTAAGGTCAATTTGGTTCTCTGGGATACCGATGTCACGGTTTCCGTTCTCTTTATGAGATTCAGTGAAGAGTTTTCTGTTTAGAAAAGAGGTAAATAGAGTATATGTTTCCGTTCTCTTTATGAGATTCCGAGATTCAAATTTGAGATTTGGTATTCTATACGGTATCTGCGACTAACTTCTATAAAAGAGTATTGGTTGCCACCTCAACCTGCTGTGGGTATTTAAAGAGCAACCAATCTGAGGAGATCGTCTTTTTCGATCTATGGACGTAGCTACGGATTTCTATATTTTTATAGCCAACCCAATTCGTTTAACGATCGGTTAAAATCGAATACAGACAACGCATTCGATAGAAAAATAACGTCAACCATTTTATAAAAACATCGAGCGTCAACCTCTCTCGAAATGATCTGATCTCCCTTGTAACGAATTATTCACGCAGAAAAATTAACGAATTAGTAACCAATAATTCATAATAAAATACGCTATAAAACTGAAACATGTTCAAAGCTCCCGCAAATATACCTCTATATCAGTGCGATCTCCCTCCTATTCCAATTACGAGGTGAGACCAATTCGATCATTCAAATTTTTAGCAAAATATCCATCTTTTTAAAGATGCTGATAAATTTTCAGATCTCTGAAAATCTTTCAGATGTCGAAACGCAAGCAATATATATGTTCTATTCGTAATGTTGGACGTGAAAATTCTCGTAGCAACTGTGGGTGGAACTGCCGAACCCATTCTTATATCCGCAAGAAAGATCGGCTTTGATAAAGTCATTCTTATACCGGGAAAGCCCGCAAAGGAAGTATTCGGAGATAAAGCGGTAAAGGGTAAACCCAATCCCGTTGAAGTCGCTGAAGAGATTAAAACGAAGTTGGAGAGTTTCGGAGCGGATGTAGAGATTAGAGTCGTCGATCCCTTCAACTTCGAAGAATGCTGTATCGAAACATTAAAGATTCTCGAGGAGGTAAAGACTTTGGGAGATGTTTACGTAAACGTTACGGGTGGAACCAAAGTTCAATCCATAGCAGTATCTTGTGCCTCCTTCATATCGGGATGCAAGGTCATATACGTCCAGGAGTTGAAAGACGGTGCCGAATTAGTTGAGATACCCTACAACTTGGCACAGTTCGACCAGCTTTCTAAAGTCAAAAAGGAGGTCATAAGAGTTTTAGAGGATGGCGATAGCTCGGCAGAGATTGCGGAGAAACTACGCATCAGCAAGAAAACCGCATCTCAATACCTAAGAGAGCTAAAGGAATACGGTCTGTTAGAGGTATTAAATGGAAAGGTGAAAAGATACAGACTAACTTTCCTCGGCAAGCTCTGTAAAGCCAGATGGTCAAGGTGATACCATGAGCGAAGCCATACGCGTCGCATTGGGTGGCTTGCTTCACGACATTGGAAAGTTCGTTCAAAGGGCTAATTGGGATGAAAAGAGAACTCACGAAGAATGGGGTTACGATTTCCTATACGGTCTTAAGGATGTAAACCCCATATTCAAAAAACTCGCTTACTTTGCGGGTTATCACCACAAGGACAGCCTAAACGTTCTAAAGATCGACGACGTTAGGTTAATGAACATGCTGTGGATTGTGTGCGAAGCCGACAGCATCTCCGCATCCGAAAGGGTTAAAGAAAAACCGCAGTTTGGAAATCCTCTAACATCGATCTTTTCGTCCGTAAACTTGGGGATAGGTAATCCAGAAACGGTTTACTACGATTTAAAAGAATACGATCCAAATGAATTCTTCTATCCAACAAAGGAAAAACCGCTAATAACTCAGAAAAAGTATCGTGCCTTATACGAGAATTTTAGAGAAGATTTCGTAAGATTGGTTAGAGGTAACTTAGACTTCGATAAGATTTTGGCTTTGCTCGAAAGATACACTACTTTTATACCCTCAATGATGGGTGAAGGGAACGACATATCCCTCTACGATCACTTGAGAACTACCTCAGCCATTGCACTCTGCACGTATCTCTATCACAAGAACGGGCTCGATGAAGACATAAAAGATAGGATTTTCGACAGGAAAGAGAAAAAATACCTACTAATCGGAGGAGACGTGTCGGGTATTCAGGATTTCATATACACGGTTTCGAGCAAAGGTGCTTTGAAGTATCTTAGAGCCAGATCTGCTTATCTCGAACTGCTGAGTGAAGACGTCGTTGCTGAGATAGTTGAAAGGTTAAGGCTTACACGAGCTAACGTAATCTACTGCGGTGGTGGGCATTTCTACATACTCGCACCCAACACGGAAGAGGTCAAAAAGACTATTGAGGATATACGAACGAAGGTTAACAAGTGGCTATTCGACAAGTTCAAGTGTAAGCTTTACTTGGCGATAGATTACGTCGAATTGAGTGGTGAAAACCTAACAAACCTTAAAATAGGTGATAAGTCAATCTGGGAGGTAATTGGAAAAAGGCTCAAGATCGCCAAGAGCAGAAAGTTCCTCGACATACTACATAACAGCTCGGATCTCTACGAAAAAGATTATTCCAAGAACGAGTTTTCGTGCGAGGTTTGCAAGTTTTACGTGCCCGAAAAATTTAAAGAAGATGATTTAGAAGTTTGTAAGATATGTAGAGACCTACTCAGGCTTGGTAAGGACTTACCGAGAATAGACGCTTTCGTTAGATGGCATCGAGATGAGGATTTAGAAGATAAATACCCATCCATAGAACTACCGTTCTCGGTATTTTACGGTATATATGAGATCGATAGAAACATTCAGGACATACCCAAAGGAGCTTTAATATTTGTGAAAAACTCGTTCGGCTTGGGAGATACGTTTATCGAACGCAAAACGATCCCATACTTCGTTTCGGATTACGTTGTAACCAACGACTACGGAATTATTAAGAACTTTGACGAATTGAGCAAAGAATCCGTAGGTGTTGAGAAGATAGCGGTCTTGAAGATGGATGTGGACAACTTGGGTAGGATATTTTCGAAGGGATTGCCCGAAAATATGAAGTCTCTGTCGAGATATGCTACGCTCTCAAGGTTCATGAGCCACTTCTTCAAGAACTGTATAAGGTTGATAGCTGAAAGAGATGCACATGTCGTAGATATTTTGGAAGATAAGAGCTTACCTAAGCTTACAGATAGGGGTGAGAGGAACTTGGTAGTTGTCTATTCTGGCGGTGACGATCTTTTTATGGTGGGTGCTTGGAACGACGTTTTCGAGATCGCTTTCGAAATTAGAGAATTGTTCGGTGAATATGTAGGCTGGAACCCCAATTTAACGATCTCCGCTGGATTTGCCATTTTCGATCCGAAGTATCCGCTATACAGGATGGCAGAAATCGTAAGAAAGAGGCTTGATGAAAGGGCTAAAAAGGAAGGTGAGGAACGAGGAGACGTTAAAGTTAAGGATAGAATTATGCTATTTGAAAGATCCACGCCTAAGAAGCCCGAAGAGTTCAGAAGAACGCATAAAGTATCCTACAGATGGAACGAGTTTAAAGCAATCTGGAACAAGTATATACCTAAGATCTGTGAATTCGAAAACGGCAAGTGTAAACTTAACGTTAGTAGAGCAATTCTGTGGAAAATATTGGAGGCAAGGGAGAAATACGTTCAGAATCCGAGAGGATTGAAATGGCACATTTCTCTAATCTATCACTTCTCAAGAGCTAATTTAATCGATGTTTTCGGTGATTTGGCTAAGAGGGATGTTGATAAGGTTAAAAGTGGAGAACCTCAGGAGATTTACTTTATTGACGTTCCTTTGAGGATTGTTGATTTGGCTATAAGGGGGTGATTTTGTGGAGAATTTGAAAGATTTGCTCGAAAAAGGCGAATTTGTAGAAGTAGAACGGGTGATAACAGATATAAAACAGAAAATCAACGAGCTAAGACGTAATAAAAGATTTAATGAAGCTGAGAAGATCGAAAAGCAACTTAAAGATTTAATCGATGAAGCTTTTAAAAACATTAAAGAGAAAAGTGAGCAATTTTTAGAGCTGTCTCCAGGAGAAAGACTTAAAATGGCATTCATTCTTGCCGTTAAGACAACAGTTGTTGAAAACATGAAAACAACCCAGATAAGAAAGATTCTGAGTATGTCTAATAGAATCTCCAGAGAAATCAAAATAGGAAAGCTGAGAGATATTAGTTCAGAGACTGCAAAAATGAGATATATCCTTGCCTACACAGCTTCAAGACACAAAACCAAAAAAAGCGATCCAGTAACACCAATTCTTGAAGTCTCAGATAAAATTCTCCCAAAGCTGACTACTGAGAATTACGAAATCTTTCACGAATTTCTTCAAGCTATTGTAGCATACCACAAGTTTTTGGGAGGAGGTGATTGAAATGGGTGATGTTATTATCGGTAAGATTATAGTTAGAGGAAAGATTAGGCTAAAAACAGGTTTACATATTGGTGCACAAAGAGAAACGATGGAAATTGGTGGAATAGATAATCCGGTCATAAAAGACCCTATAACAGGTTTACCTTACATCCCTGGCTCATCTTTAAAGGGTAAGCTTAGATCGTTACTTGAAAAGGCAAAAAATGCCGAACAACCACTTGAAAAAAGAGGATACGGAGAAGATAAATTCTTCAATAGGAAAATAAAGGATAAACCCGAAATGTGGATACACGCTTGTGATAAGAGCTATGATGAAATTAAGAATTGTGAAATTTGTAGGCTCTTTGGAACAAGTGGTCAAAAAAAGGGTGACAACTTCCCCGCAAGAGTCTTGGTTAGAGATGCATTTGTAACAGAAAAATTTAGAGAGAGCGAGGAAGATATTGTTGAAATTAAATACGAAACCGCCATAGATAGAATTACATCAGCTGCAAACCCGAGGCCAATGGAGAGAGTTCCGCCGGGTGTAGAGTTTGAATTCGAGATCGTTTACAACGTTGAAGATGAGGATACTAAAAACGTGGATTTAAAGAATCTCTTCAGTGCTATGAAAATGCTCGAAGACGACTACTTGGGTGGTTGTGGTTCGAGGGGATACGGAAAAGTCGAGATTCTGATAGACAGCATAGTTGAGAGACCAAAAGATTACTACTTTGGTAAAGAAGGAGAAAATACACTATTGCTTGACGAGAAAGGGATAAGAGTTGGAGAAGTTTTGGAGAAATTCGACAGCATATTCTGAGCATGAAGGCTTTTAAGCTTAAGTTCAAAACTCCCGTTAGGGTTGGAGATACAGGAATAGGATTAGAAGGAGTTTCAGAAGTTATACACTCTGACACTCTGTTTAGTGCTACAGCAAATGCTCTAGCAGATTTAAACGAGGATGTAGAAGATTTTGTTGAGAGGGTAAGCAACGGAGAGCTTAGATTTTCTTCAGCTTTTCCATTTGGAAATGATACATATTATCTACCAGCTCCAGTTAAGCCCTACAAGAAAAAGATCGATCCTTTAGTGCCTAAGGATGTATTCGAGGAGCTGTTGATTTGCGATGAAGTAAACTGGGAGGGTGAGAAAGAAAAGCCCTACAAGGAGTTCGAACTACCAAAGGTTGTTGTAGATAGGGTTACCGCCAACACAAGTATATACTATGTCAGCTTACTGAAGTTCGACGATGGTGGGTTCTACTTCTTAGTGGAAGGAAACGGCATAAGACTGATCGAGTTAGCCCTTAGATATCTATCTGATGAGGGTATAGGAGGTAAGAGAACTTGGGGTTTGGGTAGATTTGAGTTCGAGTTTACGGACTTTAGCTTGAAAACACCAAAAGACTCGAACGCGTTCGTTACGTTATCTGTAGTTTTTCCACAGAACTTGAGGTCTGTAGCATTTTGGAAACCGTTAATTAGGGGTGGTTGGACTTTTTCTAAGAGAGGCAAACAGATCAGAAAGCCCAGAATCATAATGGCTTCCGAAGGCTCTGTGTTCGGTGAAGTGGAGCACGGTAAGGTTATAGACTTGGACGAAATCGTCGAAGGATTTTCCGCTAAAGTGGGTCACAAAGTTTTCGTTAACGGTAAGTCGTTTTTGATTCCAGCGGTGGTGGAATATGGAGATTGAAGTTCTCACACCGGTTCACGTGGGTAGTGGAAACAAACTTTTGATGAATCTCGATTTTATAGTAAGGGGTAATAGAGTTGTGATACTCGATACACCCAAGCTGTTCGGCTACTTAATCGAGAAAGGCTACGATGCGGTTGATATTGCGAAAGTTGAGCTTAAAGAGTTGATCAATAAGGAAAGAATTGACGTTGAAAACTTCAAAAAATACGCTTTGCCTTTTACCGGTGCCGTAAGGAGTGAAATTTCAGAACATATTAAAACGGGTGGCAAGCCCTACATACCGGGTAGCTCGATTAAAGGGGCTATAAGAACTGCAGTGCTATGGTATGCGGTTAAGAACGATAAAAGGCTTCTGGATTTTGCTATAAAAAGCTTGGAAAACAAGATATCATGGAATCGTGGAAGAGTTACGAGTAAAATCTTAAAAGAAGCAGATGACGAACTCGAAAGGATTGTATTCGGAAAAGAGTTGAGAAACACCAGAAACGACATTATGAGAGCAGTGAGGATTGCGGATTCGAAGCCTTTCAAGTCTCTCAGGGTTTACGAGGTTAAGGTTTTAGGTAGCAGAGGAATTGGGATCTGTGCTGAGTGCATAGATGGTGGTAAGGCTGAAGTTGAGGTTGATGTTGATGAGAGCATTTTGAGGAATTTGAACGGTAGATATAAATGGTTGGTTGAGGATGTAGATACGATTGCCGAAATAACGAAGGAGTTCAGTGAGGCTTTGATCGAAGCTGAGCTTAAGTATAACTATTCTGAAAAGACTAAAGCTGAGTTTATAGCTGTTAAGAGATGCAGAGGGATAGTTTTAAGGTTGGGGTGGGGGACAGGATGGTATTCCAAGACAATCGGCTTGTTGCTTAAAACTCATCCCAGATTCGAGTATTTGAGAACGAAACTCGGGTTAGGTAAAAATCCGAGAACAAAAAAGGTTTCGAGCGTATTTCCGAAGACGAGGAAGGTTACGGTAGATGAAAAGCCTTTAGGCTGGGTAAACATAAAGGTTTAATATAATCATAATCCGTATATTGTCTCTATATTCGAAATGTTCATAGTCTCGATTTCCCTTAAGATATAGAATATAAATATTTATATAAATATTTAAGTATTAAAGGAAGACCAAAATATGGATCCTGTAGTTATCAGTTTTTCTGAAATGCTTCGCAAGATGAAAAGTTAGTCCAGTTCTATTAAGTGCTTAATGTTAGTCGATTATAACTTATCACTTATCAGTGAAAGCATGAATATTTGATAAGTTTTAAGTATATCAATTGTAAGTGATAATCTGATGAAAAGGATCTGTGTTTGTAATCAGAAGGGTGGGGTAGGTAAAACCACTACAGCTGTCAATCTTTCAGCATACTTGGCTTCAATGGGAAGGAATACTCTCTTGATAGACATAGACCCCCAATCCGCTGCGACATCTGGTATTGGTATAGACAAAAGTAAAATCGAGAAGACAATCTATGACGTTCTTCTTGGTGAGTGTAGCATAAGAGACGTAATAGTCAAGACACAAGTTGAAAATTTAGATATAATTCCAAGTAACATGGACTTAGCGGGAGCAGAGGTTGAACTGTCGAATGAAGTTGGAAGGGAGTTCATATTAAGAGATGCAATAGCTGATTTAGACGGATACGACTACTTAATTGTTGATTCCCCACCAAATCTTGGAGTTTTGACACTTAACGCTATGATAGCTTGTGAAAACCTCTTAGTGCCCGTTCAAGCAGAGTATTACGCACTTGAAGGTTTGGCTCAACTTCTTAGAACAGCTGAATTGATAACAAGAAGGCTCAGAATTCCACTCAAAATTAGGTTTCTCATAACGATGTACGACAAGAGGACTAGAATTTGCGATGATGTGGCGAATCAGCTTAGGGATTATTTCGGTGATAAAGTGTTTAAGACTATAATTCCGAGGAATGTTAGATTAGCTGAGGCCCCCAGCTATGGGAAGCCTATTCTCCTTTATGATCCTGATTGTAAAGGTGCTGTTGCCTATAAAAGGTTAGCTGAGGAGGTGGACAGCGTTGAATGGTAAGAAAAGACTTGGTAGAGGTTTAGAGGCTTTACTTTCAGGAGAGGGTGTAGGGGTGATAACTGATAAGAATGTAAGTGATAAGTTAGAAAGTGATAAAACAATAAGTGATCAATTAGAAAAAGATACAAGTATAGCTGAACTAAAGGCGAGAGAAGAGGTAGAGGAAAAAGCAAGTGAAATTAAAAGTGAAGAAGTGATAAGTGATAAGTTAGAGAGTGATGAAGAATTTGAGATACGTGAAGAAATGATAAGTGAAACAGTTATAAGTGATAAGTTAAAAATTGATAACAGTGTCGTGTTAAGGGCTTTGGAAGAGGGAAAGAAAAATCCACGAGTAGTAGTTTGGAGTCCAAAGTCGTCGGTAGTCCTAAGGATATTGAAAAAGACTATTCCTGAATTTTCAATAAGTCATGAAGCGTCTAAACTACTTGAAGAAGCAATCAAAGAGAAGTATCCCGAAATATGGAGAATCGTTGAAAATATTATGAAAGACTAACCACATCCAGTCGTTCAACTCTTCATAAAGCTTTTGCGATGCGGAAACTTCACCTTCCACAGTAGTTCCGAAAGTTGGCAATCAAGTTTACAAACCTTTATAAAGGGATTTAAATACGTTAATCTCTTTAAATATGGGAGGGGGAGAGTGGGAATTAAGATTGTTAAGATTGTAGAGTTAAAGCCCCTATTAATGGAGAAAGAGATGGGTCATTCTCAAGCATATACCTCACTGCGTCGATAGGATACTTTAAGTAAATATAAGATCTAGACCCCTCTTTCTTAGATTTCCACACTTTCTTGACCTCTATTATACCTGCAGTAGATAATCTGGTGAGATAGACTGAAAAGGACTCTCTACTGATACTAGATTTGCCTAGGAGTTTTCTATAGTAGTCCTGCCTTGCAAATACATCTCCAGAATAAACGAAATTACTCTTTGTTTCCAATAGTAGCGAATACAAAGCTGCTAAGATGAGTTTATCGGAATACGAAAGTGTTTCAATGAGTAGTTCTCCATCTTTTTGTATGTCGTGCTTCCATATTAACTCTTTCATGAGTTTACCATCAATTTGACGAATTCCATTTTCGACGGCGTAAGTTCCACAGAACTTTAATATAGACAATCCATTACGGATATCTCCCCCTTCCTCAGCTACATGTTCGGCCAAGGTATCGACAGCCTCGTCTGTAAATACTCCCTCTTTAAACGCCAACTTAATTCTCTCTAACAAAATATCTCTACACTGCTCCTTCGTATACGCTTTGAAGAAGATTGTATTAATGGTATCAAGAGAACTCAGAACTCTTGCGTCGGTTATACTCTTAGCCAAATCTATCTTATTGGTTATTAGAGTAGCACTTATGTTTTCAGTTCTGGTCAAGTAGTAGAGGAGGTCTTCCGAATACTTCTTCTGTTTGGAACTCTCAAGCAATCTGTCAAACTCATCGATGCAGATGTGAAGATAGCAGTTTTTAGATAGCTCGCTAACATAACTCAGATACTCCCTTAAGGACAGCCCCCTCGTAGGAACTTGAATACCTAACTCTTTGCAAATTTCTGAGAGGATTTTCGGAAAATTAGGAGTTGCTGCAGTCACGTAAATTATTTTATACTTTTCCACTCCTTTTTTAGAGAGAATTGTCTCTGCAATCTTCTTTGCAATCAAAAAAGACATGGTCTTTCCCGTTCCCGGATTTCCGTAGATCAAAAGATTTATTTCCGTAGATCAAAAGATTTCCAGTCGATTTCTGCGTTATGTTCTCTATTAATCTGATGCTAATCTTCTTTATCTCTTTTTCTCTGTGCTTAGGATTCTTGGGAATGTAATTAAAATCTAAATATTTTAGCCAATTTTCCTTAAAAATAGATTCTTTTTTATATATCTCTTCTTCAACATCTTTCACGAGCCTGTCTATTTCTTCCATTTTAGGCACCTCTACAATCTTAATCCCCACTCTTAATCTTAATTATCTTAACTACCTTAATTACGCTAATTGACACATTATAATACTCATGACTTGCTGGGCACAATATCAATCATAGGTCTACGACACATCTGGTAGAACATACTATCTTAACAATCTTAATTCCCACCCTCCCTCTCTCCCAATTCTCAGCAACTTCTTTAGGTGAATAGTATTCTCCGTACCTCTCGGGACACAAATTCTTAAAGTAGTTCCAGCAGTAAGCGCAAAGTAAGTTGCAACCTACGGTATCGGCGGTAACAATACCACCATAGTAG
>Ga0256831_1002055_pt1 | contig 10572 bp, 7 predicted proteins | sample 132544metaG_FD_189087 | JGI IMG/M metagenome (GOLD analysis project Ga0256831, IMG submission 189087) | Hydrothermal vent microbial communities from Lau Basin, Pacific Ocean - 132-544 | ecosystem: Environmental > Aquatic > Marine > Hydrothermal vents | place: Pacific Ocean: Lau Basin | collected... | reverse complement strand
CATCTTAATCAACTCTTTTATGAGACATACACTAGTCAAGAGCGTTACCATTGGGCAAAAGAGATGCTTTCAGCTAAAGAGAAAAAACTCTCAGCACTACTCGAACAAGCACCAATTGGAATTTTTTATTATGATAATGAGCTAAATATCTTACGATATAACAGTATGTTCAAAAAGCTTTTTGGACTAAAAGAGAGTCTTGATAACTTTAATCTAAATAACCTAAAAGACAAAAAAGCCATAGAGACACTTAAACATGTTTTAAATGTCTCTTCTGAAAAAGAGACCATTGGCTCTTTTAACTTCTCTTTCCAAACAAAACCTATCTGGATTGAGCTTACCTGCTCCTCTCTTCATGATGATAACAATAATATTATAGGTGGTATTGGAACTATAGAAGATAAAAGTATTGAACATTTGGCTTATGAAAGAATCAACCATATCTCTTTGCATGATGCTCTAACTGACTTACCTAACCGAAGACATTATCAGAACTATATGCAAAATCTCATTGAAAAAGTAGAACATATTGACTACTACTCTTTTCTTTTCTATATGGATTTAAATCACTTTAAACAAATAAATGACACTTTTGGTCATATCGTAGGTGATAAACTCTTACTAGAGGTAGCTTCAAGACTAAAAACACTAAAGTTTCCTAAAAAATTTCTCTCACGTATTGGAGGAGATGAATTTGTTATGCTTATTCCATTCTATACTAAAAATATTGGTATTGCACAAAAAGAGGCTACTCACATGGCACTTCAAATTAAAGAGGTTTTTAATGAAGCCTTTCATATTGAGGGACTAGACTTATATATGACCACTAGTATTGGTATTGTACTTATTGAACCTAACTCTAATAACACCGAACAGATTATTCGTCAGGCAGACATGGCAATGTATCAAACTAAAAGAGAGGGGTTAAACAATATCCGTTTTTATGACCATTCACTTGACTTAAAACAACAAGAGCTTACCTCTTTACAGCATGACCTAAAATCTGCCATAGAAAACAATGAACTTGAACTCTATTATCAACCTATTGTCTCTATTAGCAACAATACACTCAATGCTGTAGAAGCCCTTATTCGTTGGAACCACCCAACTAAAGGGCTGATTATGCCTAACAAATTTATTCCCATGGCAACTGAGTCTGGGCTTATCACAAAAATTGGTTGGTGGGTAGCAAAAGAGGCCTGTAGACAACTTTTTGTATGGAAAACAGCCCATATAATTAACTTTGAATACATCTCCATCAATATTAATGCCCGACAACTGAATGAAATTAACTTTGTAGAGAAACTTGACAGTTGTATAAAAAAAGGAAATATCAGTCCTTCCCTACTTAAAATCGACTTAACAGAAACAACCTTACTTGATAACTTTACAAAAACACAAGAGATTATTCAAAAACTAAAAGAGAAAGGTATTGAGTGTAGTATTGATGATTTTGGTACAGGTTATTCATCTCTCTCTTATCTAAAAAAGATTGCCTTTAAAGTCCTAAAGATAGATAAAATCTTTATTAATGATATTTTGACAAATCAAGATAGTCAAGAGTTGGTTAAAAGTATTATCGACATAGGAAAACAGTTTAACTATAAAATCATTATAGAGGGTGTAGAAAAAGAGAGTCAAAGAGAACAACTTATGCAAATAGATGATACCCTCTACTATCAAGGTTATCTCTGTTCTAGAGCCATTCCTGCCAAAGAGTTTGAACAGAAATTTTTGACCTATATTTATCATATTTAGGCTATTATTACAAAAAATAAAGAGTCCTAATAATGAGCCAACCAAAAACTATTTACCTCAAAGATTATAAAGCTCCAAACTTTATAATCGAAAATATACACCTAACCTTTGAACTTTTTGAAGAGTACACTAGCGTTACGAATGTTATGAATATTTCACGTGTAGAGACAAATACTGATGCACTAGAACTCAACAGTATAGACCTTGAACTAGAAGCAATTTATCTAAATGATGAGCCAATCAATGAAAAAGATTATAGCTATCAAGATGAGATACTCTCTATTAGTCATCTTCCTAAAAATTTTACCCTAAAAATAGTCAACATAATCTATCCTCAAAACAATACAGAACTTGAAGGACTTTATAAATCAGGTGGAATTTTTTGTACCCAAAATGAACCAGAGGGATTTAGACGCATTACACCCTATCTTGATAGACCCGATGTAATGAGTATTTTCACCACAACAATTATAGCCAATCAAAAAAACTATCCTATACTACTTAGTAATGGAAATCCACAAAGAGAACTTTTTACAACGCTTGATGATGAACGACACACAACAACATGGCATGACCCACACCCAAAACCTGCTTATCTCTTTGCTTTAGTAGCAGGTGATTTAGGGTTTATATCTGACTCTTTTATCACTATGTCAGGCAAAAATATTGAACTCAATATCTACTGCGACTTAGGCAATGAGTCAAAATGTTACCATGCTATGAAATCACTAAAAGAAGCTATGCTTTGGGACGAAGAGAAGTATGGACGAGAGTATGATTTGGATATTTTCAATATTGTTGCCGTAGAGAGTTTTAATATGGGAGCTATGGAGAACAAAGGTCTCAATATTTTTAATGACCAAGCTGTTTTAGCAGACAATAACATTGCAACCGATGACAATTTTATGCGTATTCAAAGTATTGTGGCACATGAGTACTTTCACAATTGGACAGGTAACAGAATCACTTGTAAAAATTGGTTTCAACTCACCCTAAAAGAGGGCTTAACCGTCTTTCGAGACCAATGCTTTTCAGCTGATTTAAACTCAAAAGAGGTACAACGTATTCAAGATGTACAGACCCTTAGGAGCTTTCAATTTACAGAAGATTCTTCACCCACAGCTCACCCTATACAACCAAAATCTTATATCTCTATGAACAATTTTTACACAACTACGGTTTATGAAAAAGGTGCAGAAGTGATTCGTATGATTCACACGCTCATTGGTGAAAAAAGCTACAAAAAAGCAATGGATTTATATTTTGAAAGCTTTGATGGTCAAGCTGTCACTACTGATGATTTTCTTTGGGCAATGCAAGAGGCTTCAAAACATGACCTAACACAATTTAAGCGATGGTACAACCAATTAGGAACACCAACCATTCAAGTAAGCGAACATTTTGCTAATGAAACCTTAACCGTTGAGATTCAACAAATTATTCCCAATAATTTAAAAGGAGAGGAACAAAAGCCCTACTATTTTCCTCTAAAAATTGGACTTATTGCCACACAAGGTGTTGAGCTTTTAGAACAGACTCTTATTATCTCTAAAGAGAAAGAGAGCTTTGTTTTTGAGAACCTCAAAGAACAACCTTATCTTTCCGTTAACCGTGACTTTTCAGCTCCTATTCTTGTTGAACAGAAGAGAAAAGACTACTCTTTTGCCCTTAAATATGACAACAATGCATTTTCCAAATTTGATGCCATGCAAAACTTTGCACTAGAGAGTTTAGAAGCTGTCATGTGTGGTAAAGAACTTAACCCTGAATTTATAGATAGTTATGGTTATCTTTTAGAACTAGAAATTGACCTTGCATACAAAGCCCTATTATTAGAACTTCCCTCTGTCTCTACCTTAGTACAGAGACAAGAAGTTATTGATTTTGATAAAATTATTTTAGCAAAAGAGCATGTAGAAAAGCGTTTAGCTACAGCTCATAGAGAGAAACTTTTAAAACTCTATTATGCTCACCATTCTCCACAAAGTGGAATAGATGCAAAAGCAATGTCCCAGCGTTCTTTAAAAAATCAATCTCTCAAGCTTCTCTCTACCTTAGATGAGCTATCTATTATCAACTTAGCACAAGAGCAGTATAAAAATAGCAACTCCATGAGCGATAAAATGGTAGCATTAAGTATTATTGAAAGCTCAGAAAAACACTATAGTAACACTGAATTAACAGACTTCTATCAAACTTACCAATCAGAACATTTAGTTATGACCAAATACCTCTATTTGTTAGCAAGTTCAAAACGTAAGGGTCTACTAGAGAGGGTTCAAGAGCTAGAAAAAAGTAGCCTTTATGACAAAAGTGTTCCTAATATAGTACGGGCTTTAATTGGTGGATTTGTCTCTAATGAGCAATATTTCCATGCAAAAGATGGTTCAGGTTATCACTTTGTAGTTGACAAAATTATTGAAATAGATGCTATTAATGCACAGGTCTCTTCGCGTTTGGCAGGTTCATTTAAACTCTATGAGAAGATGAATCAAACTTCTAAAGTATTGATGAAACAAGAGTTAGAGAGAATCTTAGAACAAGAGGATATCTCTACTAATCTCTTTGAAATTATTTCTAAGATTTTAAAGGTTTAATCTTTAGAGATTTTTATGCTCTTTGGAGATGAGTTTTAAGTACTTTAGAGGAGTTACTTTTTTCATCTCCTTGGCTAACCACTGTATTTGAAACCATGCAGCCCCCGAATCTCTTAAATCAAAATAGTTTTTTAAAGAGCGAATATTAAAAGTAATCACCATATCTACTCTCCAATTATCTGAGACAATATGTTTAAAACCATCTCCTACATTTCTCTTTTTCTTTCCAGATTCTAAGGCTTCAAAAAGTTTTTGAGCATTGCCTTGATACTCTTCTATAAAAGGTAAGGAAGATTTTGCCACAGCATCAAGTAAAAAATTAGGATTTCGTCTATATTGAAAAACCAATTTATCATAGATAGAACGTATCTCTATGGCTAAATATTCAGGGTCAACAACCACAAAAAGATTAAGTCCTAATAGTTTTTCTAAGAAAAATTCAAAAGAGGATTCACTCTCTAGCCCAATGGTTAAAGAGGCTACAAAAGCGTTAATCACTGAAGACATGGTATAACGTGTACTCCGTACAGAAATAGCTTGTAAGCGATGCCTAGCATGTTCTTGCAGTACCCCTCGTGATGTTCCTTCGACTAAAAAAGAGAGTGTCGCATGTTCAATAATGGAATGATGATGATGAACCCAAGCTAAGTTAGAGAGTAAGTCTGAATTTTCAATACCATTAATGGCTTCTCTGTCCATATTGGTCATGGCATTTTTTACACACTCATTTTCACTATTTTCAAAACTATCATAACAGGTTCGAGCAGCAATTTCAGCTACACCTAGTCCTGATTGTTGTAAAAGGGTTACTTTTGGTTTTTCATACTCTATATTATATTTTTCTATTTTTTCCATTATCCCTGCCTATTTATTCGATATTAACTCAATCTCTCTTTTAATAACTCATTGACCTTTTGAGGGTTAGCAGAACCTTTTGACGCTTTCATAGTTTGACCCACAAAGAATCCAAAGAGTTTCTCTTTCCCACCTTTAAACTGTTCAACTTTATCAGGATTAGCCTCTAAAATAGCATCAATAATCTCTAAAATCGCCCCATCATCTGAAACTTGTGCTAAGCCCATAGAGTCAATAAGCTCTGAAATATCAGCATCTCTCTCCATAAGAACATCTAAAATATCTTTAGCCCCTTTTCCTGAGATAGTTCCATCATCAATCTTAGAGACCAATTCACCAAGCCTACTAGCACTTACAGGAGAGTTTGTAATGTCAAATTCCGTCTTTTTAAGGCGACCAAGTAACTCTGTGGTTAACCAGTTTACTGAGGTTTTAGCTGTTGCTCCTGTTGCTAACATGGTTTCAAAGAAATAAGCCAACTCTTTTTGGGAACATATAACCAAAGCATCATATCGTTTAAGTTTTAACTCTTCAACATAACGTTTAACTTTTGCATCAGGGAGTTCAGGCATTTGTAATGCTTCATCTATCATCTCTTGGGTTACAACCAAAGGACGTAAATCAGGGTCAGGAAAATAACGATAGTCAGCAGCTTCCTCTTTCCCTCTCATTGATTTAGTTACACCCTCATCAACATTAAAAAGACGTGTCTCTTGAAAGACCTCTTGCTCATAAACACCATCTTCATAAGCTTCTGTTTGTCGTTGTACCTCATAGGCAATGGCTGATTCTACAAAACGAAATGAGTTAATGTTTTTAATCTCAACACGTGTTCCAAACTCTTTTTGACCTTTTGGGCGAATAGAGACATTTACATCACAACGAAATGACCCCTCTTGCATGTTCGCATCACTAATATCAAGATAACGTACAGTTGAGTGTAATTTTTTTAGATAAGCCACTGCTTCAGCTGAGTTTCTCATGTCAGGTTCAGAGACAATTTCAAGTAGAGGTGTCCCTGCACGGTTAAGGTCAACTTTCGAGACATTACTCTCATGAATATTTTTACCTGCATCTGCCTCTAAGTGTGCTTGAGTCATCCCAATACGTTTTTGTGTTCCATCTTCAAGGTCAATAAACACTTCACCCTTTTGCACAATGGCATTAGTGAGTTGTGTGATTTGATAAGCAGATGGACTATCAGGGTAAAAGTAAGATTTTCTATCAAAATTTGAAGAGTGTACCACATTTGCATTAATAGCATACCCCAATCTCATTGCTTTAATTGCTGCCTCTTTGTTTACTACAGGCAATGCACCAGGAAGAGCCAAACAAGTTGGACAAGTATTTATATTTTGTTGTTCTGCAAAACTTGTAGGGCAAGAACAGAAGAGTTTTGTTTTTGTATTAAGTTGTACATGGACTTCAAGACCAATGACAGTTTCAAACATCGGATATTACCTTTTAAATAATTCTATTTTAAATTTTTTGAAATTATACCATTTATTTACGAATAATATATTTTCTTTCTACCTAAACTCTTCAACATATTCATCTAAACTTTCAATCTTTTCCAACTCTGCTACCAATTCAGGAAAATCCATTTTAACACCATAGTTTTCACAATGTTCGCTCCACTTTAGTGCTTTACCTGTCACAAAGTTCTCAACATAACTACTTAAACACGCCACATATGCTGAAGCCAACTTTTTCTCTTCTATATAATTCATCACCTCTACAAAGGCATCTTTGACCTTTGGAAGTAACTCCTGTTCAAATTTTTCTACTCTATCTTCTTGAGTCATTTTTTATTTATCCTTTCCGTTTAACTCGTACTTTTTTAGGAGCAAATAACTCCAACGCTTTAGCTACCATTGGTTCATCTAAGATGGTTCTCTCATCTTTCTCTTTTTCAGCCTCTGTTCCACCATCATCAGGAGCGACACATGAACTCTTTATGGGCATATCCTCTTCTACTGTTTGTTGCTCAAAACTTGGCTGATTTAGTACTTCATCTTCTATCATTGAAATTGGTTCTTCTATGAAGTTGTTTTGGTGTAAACACTCCAATTCCGACTCAATTACATTAGATTCAGATGTTTTAGTCTCAACCTCTACTCGGGAGGGTAACTCCTTTGAAACATTTTTGATTTTTGTTTCATATCCAAAAATCTCTTGAACAAATGTTCTAATAATCATCCAACTATTCTTAAGCAAGGTCTTCTGCTCTGCTGTTGCTGAAGACTCCCATGTCAAAACATTGTTCTTAAAAGAGATATATTCTATACTATATTTAAAACACTCACCTAGCTCATAGTTTCTATCATACATCTTTACAATAAGCTCTTCAAAAAATTTAATACCTTTGTCAAGAGGTTTTTCTACAATTGGTTCTTTAATAGGTTCAGATTTTACCTCTTCTACTTTAGGTATCTCTTCTTGTATAATCTCTTTATGTACCTTTACTATAGGTTCAGGCGAAGATTTCACTCCTGAAAGCTCCTGTTCTAAAGTACGAATCATTCCATCAATATCTTTTATTTGCAACGCCTCCATCATCTTAAAGAGTGTTAGAGAGAGGACAAACTGTCCATCTGCTCCCATATTAAGAAGAGATTTTGACTCTGCTAAAACTCTAAAAAAACGCTCAATAATCATAGGGCTAATCTGCTGTGAACCACTAAGCAATAGCTCTTTTAAGTAGAGCATTAACTCATCTATAACCATCTGAGCTTCAAACTCTACAGCCGAATTGATAAAGGCTAAAATTTCACTTTGATTTTTCTCTAAAACATGGTTAATCAACTCCTCTAACATTGTTGGTTCAATAATCCCTAACATATTGGTAACTGTTGTCACGTTAATAAAGTTTTTTGAGTAGACAATTGCTTGGTCTAAAAGGGTCAAAGAGTCACGCACAGACCCTGCACCACAACGAGCAATAATATCTAATGCACTCTGTTCATACTGCACATTTTCTAAATTTAAAATATGTGCCAAATGTTTTGCCACAACTGATTGAGGGATATTTCTAAATCTAAAGTGTTGAGTACGACTTAAAATAGTTGCAGGAAGCTTTAGAGGGTCTGTTGTTGCTAAGATAAACTTAACATAGGGTGGAGGCTCTTCTAGTGTCTTTAATAAGGCATTAAACGCCTCTTTGGTTAACATGTGTACTTCATCTATAATAAAAATTTTATATCGTGCTGTGGAGGGTTTATATTTTGTATGTTCTATGAGTTCACGAATATCATCTATTTTACGATTAGAGGCAGCATCCATCTCAATGATGTCCATGTGTCGTGACTCTAATGCCATAACACAATGTTCACAAACTCCACAAGGGTGAGAGGTAGCTCCTTTTTCACAAAGAAGTGCTTTGGCAAATATACGAGCTGTTGAAGTTTTACCTGAACCTCTAAGACCTGAAAATAGATAAGCGTGTGAAAGTCTATCACTATCTAATGCCATTGAGAGGGTTTGAGAAACAGCCTCTTGACCAATTAAATCATCAAAGGTTGCGGGACGATACTTTCTTGCTAATGCTAATGACACATAAAACTCCTCAATTGTTAACTGCTGTTAATAATTTTAATATTGTAGTCAAATTTTACTTGTGATATAATTTCTTAAAATAATTTTTAGGAGTAATAATGAAATGGGAAGATAGAGATGAAAGTTCTAATGTTGAAGATAGACGTAGTCAAGGTGGTTCATCAGGTGGAGGAATGCGTGGTATGCCATCTATGGGAACCATTATGTTTTTATGGCCAGTGATTCAGAGACTTTTAAGAACCAAATTTGGTTGGGCAATCATTGCAGTAGGTGCTGTGGCATACTTTTCAGGATATAACCCTCTCTCCTCTATAATGGGTGGTGGTTCTTCTACCCATGTTAACACAGCCTCTGATAATAAACAAAAACGTTTTATCTCAACTATTTTGGGAGATACCGAAAAAGTTTGGGGAAAAATATTTAGAGAACATGGTGCAACTTACAAAGAACCGACCATGGTCATCTACCGTGGTTCAACAACAAGTGGTTGTGGACATGCTTCGGCACAAATGGGTCCTTTTTATTGTCCTAATGACCAAAAGGTCTATCTTGATTTAGGCTTTTTTGATGAGTTACAAAAAAAACACCATGCAGGTGGAGATTTTGCAGAAGCATATGTTTTGGCACATGAGATTGGTCACCATATTCAAAACATGGAAGGAACACTCTCTAAAGTTCAAAAGATGAAGCAACAAGCTCGTGGTCAAGCAGGTCAAAATAGATTACAAGTTCGAGTAGAACTACAAGCAGACTGCTATGCAGGGGTATGGGCTCATTATGAAGATAAACTTTTTGGAAGTTTAGAAAAGGGTGACATTGAAGAGGCACTTAATGCTGCTTCAGCTATTGGTGATGATACTTTACAAAAACAGGCACAAGGTTATGTTGTTCCTGATGCATTCACTCATGGTTCATCAGCTCAAAGAGTTGAATGGTTTAAAAAAGGGATGCAAAGTGGCGATATTGCTTCGTGTAATACAGGAATATAGCTAAGGTCAAACATTGACCTTATATTTTACTCTTTGCATAATTAATCCATAGCATAAAATTTTTCTCAGAAAAGAATCCTTTTGCTGTGGCTAAAGATGTTCCATCTGCTTTTCTAAAATAAACTGTAGGTGCTAGTTTAGGAATTAATCCATATGTTTTAGCTTCATCACTATTTTTTTGAAGTTTAACCCATACAAAGTTTTTCAATGCATCTTTTATTTTTTCACTTGAAAGTGTCTCAGTACGCATTCTTTTAGACCATTTTGAGCGTTTATTTTCAACATAAATCATAACATTCTTACCAATTTGTTTGGCATAATCTTCAGCAGAAGCAACATCATAAAACCATTTTTCACTCTTTGTTGAAGTGATATGAGAAGGTATTTTAGCTTCACTTGTAGACATTCCTAACTTTGATTTAGAGTCATTAATCCACAAATTAAAATCATCTTTACCTAGATAACCTTTTACAGTATTGACCACTTTAAATTTTGGTGAAATAAAATAGATGGTCGGGGTATAACGGGTTGAAGGTAGATACTGCTTAGCTTCCTTTGAACTCTTATCTGCTTTAACAAAGATAAAACCTTTCATATTCTCTTGTACACTACTGTCACTCAATGTTTTTTTCTTCATTTTTTGGCAATATGCACAAGACTCTGACATAACATAAACCATTAATGGCTTATTTGTTTTTTTGGCTTCTATTAAAGAATCCTTTAGCTCACCTGACATTAAAAGTACAGGCACATAAATTAGTAGTGCGATTTTTTTCATTATTATTCTCTCCTATATTTAATTATTAATAGTGTAATAT
>Ga0256831_1002054_pt1 | contig 10573 bp, 11 predicted proteins | sample 132544metaG_FD_189087 | JGI IMG/M metagenome (GOLD analysis project Ga0256831, IMG submission 189087) | Hydrothermal vent microbial communities from Lau Basin, Pacific Ocean - 132-544 | ecosystem: Environmental > Aquatic > Marine > Hydrothermal vents | place: Pacific Ocean: Lau Basin | collected... | reverse complement strand
TGAATGAAAATAAACGGGTCATTGCAGCATTAAGTCATGTCTTAAGTACAGAACCTGCCTAATTATCGGTGCTCCTAAGATGATTCATCAAGCAAAAAAAATGATCAAGCAAGATGATAAAGCAGAGGGTAGTGAGCAGCTGGGCATTAAACGACTATGTATTATTGGTGTCGGGCTAATAGGGGGTTCTTTTGCTCGTGCCATTCGTCAGGCAGGTTTAGTTGAACATATTATTGGTTGTGGTCGTAATACAGAAAATCTAAAAAAAGCTGTGGCACTTGGTGTGATTGATGACTATTCTCAGGATGTATCTGAGGCTGTCAAAGACGCTGATTTGGTCTTTATTGCAACGCCTGTAGGTAGTATTGAAGCGATACTGGCACAGATAAAAAATTCCCTAAAAGAAACTGCCATTATTACTGATGCAGGCAGCACCAAGGTCAGCGTTATTCATGCTGTAAAAACTATTTTTGGTCATATACCTGAGAACTTTGTTCCGGGACATCCGATTGCCGGTACTGAAAATAGCGGTGTTGAGGCTTCTTTTGCCAAATTATATCAAGCTCATCGCATTATTTTAACGCCACTGAAGCAAACCAGTGCTCAGGCATTAAGTGTGGTTACTCGCTTGTGGCAGGCTACAGGCGCTTATGTGGTGTTAATGGATGCTCAACATCATGACTCTGTGTTAGCGGCCACCAGTCATTTGCCTCATTTACTGGCTTTTTCTTTGGTTAATACTCTGACAACCTTGGATGAAAAGCAGGAAATTTTTGACAATGCAGCAGGGGGATTTCGAGACTTTACTCGAATTGCTTCGAGTGATCCCAATATGTGGAAGGATATTTGTCTAGCTAATAAGCATGCCTTGCTAACTCATCTTGATTTTTTTAGTTCTGATCTCGATGCCTTACGAGAAGCTCTTAAACAGGATGATGGTGATTACCTTAATAAAGTATTTACCCGAGCTAAAGCTTCTCGTGATGAATTTATGGCTAAAAAACCGACCTGATAATGAAAACTGATACGATGTCCTCGATTGAAAACATCACCCTGAAAGTGGATAGTAAAAAATTAGATGCCTTTTGTAAAAAGATTGTTTCTCGCTCTAGAAATACAGCCAATGTCCATGAAGCTCTAACTGTTTTAGAAGCATTTGTTAGCCAATTCTCTAGTGACTCTTTAGCTAGTGATGCCTATCTTAATATCCAAAACTGTTTAACCTCTCATTCAGAAAAAACTCGCGATAAACTAATGCAGGAAAAAACAGCACAAGTGCGAGAGGGGATGATAACTAAAAATAGGCTGCTCTTAAGTCATGTCTATAATTCGCTCTCAAGAAATGGTTTTTATCAAATATTAACAGAGGCGACTCATCTTATTAATAATAGTGATATTCCTGAAATTGCTCAATGGGTGATTCAATGGAGCACACAGGCTAAGCAAAAAGCAGAGCAGGCTAGTGGTTACCCAGATGCTTTAGATTTTACCAAAGCAAAGATCAATATTGAACAATACCAGTGTATGAGTGATATCAGTTATTTTTTTAAAAACACCTATCAGTCCAAATAAATGAATAAATATACTAATATTATCAATAAAGTAGAAGGTATTGTTAAAGCTGTTTCTAAAGATGTTTTATTGCCTTGTTTGGCAAAAGTTAAAATACAAAATAAGGCTGATGGCTCTTTGGTTACACAGGCCGATATTGATGTGCAAAATGCCATGCAAACTTATTTGCAGCAGCATTTCCCCAACTATGGTTTTTTTGCCGAAGAATTAAGTCAAAGTGAATTAACGGCTTTTTTTAGTCATAACCAAGCGGGTTATTGGTGTCTGGACCCAATTGATGGTACCAGTAATTTTGCCGCAACCTTACCTTATTTTTGCATTTCTCTGGCCTTAATTGTTGAGCATGAGACAGTTTTAGGCCTGATTTATGATCCCATTAGAGAGGAATGTTTTAGTGCAATTAAAGGGGCGGGAGCAAAAATTAATAATCAGCCTATTATTCGACCAAAGGCACCTGAGAAACTGTCTGAATGTATAGCCATTATTGATTTTAAGCGTTTATCCGATGAGTTAGCGATAAAACTCGTTACCCAAGCCCCTTATCATTCACAACGCAGTTTAGGCTCAGTGGCTCTTGACTGGTGTTGGCTGGCTATGGGACGAGCCCATATTTATCTTCATGGAAAACAAATGTTATGGGATTATGCTGCCGGTTTATTAATTGCAGAAGAAACAGCCTGTGTTGCAGTCACTTTAGATGGAGAGAGTATTTTTACTGAATCATTAGAGGCGAAAACGGCATTAGCAAGTATTGATAAAAATATTCACAAACAATGGCTTGCTTTTGTCTGTTAAAGCGGATCATTTTATTATTAAGTTGTTAGCTTTCAATAACCAACTCATCCACGCCATGATAATCTTGTAATTGCTCAATCACTTGGCTGAGAAGAGGAGAGAGTTGTTTTGAATAGAGTTGTTGCTGCTCAATACCCTCCATCCAACCATAGAGTGAATGGATTAATTGTTGTTCGGTGTGTACATTGATATGTATGTCATGCAGGATATTTTTATACTCGCTATAAGTGGGAGCCACCGTTAAGTATGAAAATACTTTAGCCAAGGTATCCATAATCGCTTGCGCATCATCATATAAATCAAAATCAGAAGGGCTATACTCTTTGGGTGTTAGAGAAACTGCATTGACCCAAATTCTGAAGCTGCATTTTTGTAAGCTATGGTAAAGTGGTTCATCGCTGATTAATAAGAGTAATAAGTTTTTATTGCTGGCTTTAAGAGTATTATCACTATAAGACCATTGACAAGATTTAATAAAATGATAAATACGAATATGATCTTTAAAGTCAGCACTATGTAATTGATCCAATATGAGTACCGTCGGTTCTCCCTCGCTAAAGGCACAGGCTTCGCTCATAATGTGATCAAAGTCTGATATTGGTGCTTCACTAATACCATCTTCATCCTCACTCGGTGGGATAATGACCTTACCTTCAGCCTCGGCTTTTTGAGTAAAGTCATAATAAAATTGCTGAGGATAATCAATCGCACAGGCTAGAGCATTGGCAAAGGCTGTTTTTCGCCGTCCTTGATGACCTTCAACATTAAGGGTTTTTATTCCATAAAATTGGCTGTTCATAAGACAGCGCAAATGATATTCATAATCATCATTGGATTCAAAACCAAACTCTGCCATGCGCTTTTGCAATTTACTCATTTTTGTTAAAACCTATACAAGTTTGTTTGCTTATGATTAAAATGGCTTAATGTTACTTTATTTATTTTATGGATTGTATTGATTATGAAAAAAATACATTACTTTTGTGCGCTTGGTCTATAAATTTATACGTCTGCTTGAATTATTTTAACCCCTTTTGCTTATAAGTAACGTCTTCCTAAATAAGATGATAACTATCAGTGATCACAGAAAAACTGGGGAAATGATTTCCCAAATGGCTCAAGTTAGCTAAAAACGCTTAGCCAAGATAATGGTTAAACAGGAGAAAACTATGAAATACAAAACACTCTATCGTGTTATTGCACTGAGTGTGTGTGCCTTATCTACCACACAGGGCTTTGCTCGTATTAAACTCATTACGCTGCCCGTACGAGAGCATGTGGAAATTCAGCTGGAAAATGAAAATACCACAATTATTGAAGAAGAACGTATTGTCCCTCTAAAAAAGGGCAATAATGATATTGATTTTTCTTGGCATAATACCTCAATTCGCCCAGAGACCATTGTCTTTCGAGTGATTGATGGGAACAGTGATGCTCATGATAATACACATAATAATGCTAAACAAAATGCCAAACAAAGTGACATTATAAAAACCAATGTGATTTCTGTCAGTTATCCTCCTAATGAATCCGCTCTTACTTGGAATGTCTATGCGGATAAAAATGGTACTGCCCGAGTGCGCATTACCTATGCCATTAATAAATTAGACAGAAAATATCATTATATTGCTCGTACGAATTCAGATGAAACCAAGATGCAATTAATGCAGTATATCAAGGTTAATAACCAATCAGGTGAATCCTATCTGAATGCTCAAATGAGTACAGGAATGGATCATACGATTGCTTTGCCTATGGGTTTAGATGAATCTCAGGAATTTTTAAATCAGAGTTATGAGCAGATACCCATAGAGAAAACTTATACGGTGAATGCCTCTGAATTAGGCTATCGAAATCGCTCACAAGATAAACTCAATGTGTATATGCATTACCATATCGTTAATGATGAGCAACATAACTTAGGTAAACAGTCCCTTGCCCCGGGTAAATTTCGTATCTATCAGCAGGATAAAAAAGGCTCTTCAGTCTTTATTGGTGAGGATTGGGGACAGTATACTGCCAAGGAAGATGAGGCTAAGCTCTTTATTGGTGAAGCCAGAGATATTGTGGTCAAGCGGATCATCAAGCGACAGAAACGACAACGAATTAATGGTAATCTTTATAATTGGAATGTGTTGCTTAGCTATGAAATTGAGAATTTTAAAGATAAGCCTGTGAACTTAATTATTGAAGAAGATTTAAGAGCATTGCGAGGTGAAGTGTTTGCCTCAAGAAGTAATCTCATTGAATGGGAAATAGGTAAAGAAACCTCGTTTTCTGGCCAACCACTAAAAAAATATACCACGGGTGAGCGTGTTGCTTACCAAATTTCTTTACCTGCTCGTCAAGAAGGGGCTAAGCAGATGAAGCTAGAAAAGAAATTACATATTAACTTTAAAAATGAGTGGTGAAAAAAATGCTAACAAATTCACTTAAAAAATTAATACCTCAATGCGCCCTTATTTTTATATTGGCTAGTCTTACTTGTGTCGTTATGGCAAAAAATATTGATCTGTCCACTTTGCCTGCAAGAGAGAGTGTGCAATTGACCATTTATAATTCTCAAGACTTAACCTTGGTACGTGAAACTCGTCAGATCAGTATTAAAAAAGGGCAAAATCGCTTACAGTTTAGCTGGGTTAATACCAAAATTGATCCGACTTCTGTACAGATTGAATTTTTATCGCATCCTACAGCTATGAATGTGAGCAATACGACATTTCCTCATGATAAACCACAAATGCTGTATTGGCACATTAATAGCTCGACTGATGCCTTGGCAACGGTTGAAATTAGCTATTTCACCTCTGGTATTAGTTGGCAAGCAGACTATTCAGGGATTATGGATCAAGCAGAAAAAACCTTATCTATGGACAGTTTTATCACAGTGACCAATCACTCAGGTGAAAATTATGACCATGCTCAGGTACGTTTAGTTATTGGTAAAATTAATTTAGTGGAACAGGTCAATGATCTGCTCGGGCAGGCCAAAGATAAATCCAGAAGGATAAGAGAACGTAAAAAAGCCATGCGTCCTAAAGTTGCTCGTATGCTAATGAGTAAATCAGTAGGTGCTTATGCTATAGAAAATGATGCTGTGGTGATGGCTGATGAGATGATTATGGCAGAAAAAGAAGTCACTAAAGAAAGCCTGAGTGAATATTATATTTTTTCTATTGAAGGCACAGAAAGCATCCCAAATCAATGGTCCAAGCGTTTACGCAGTGGTTTTGCCAAAGATATTCCTATTGATACCATTTATCGTTATCGTCCAAGAGAATATGGCAATATGCTGGCTAGAGTCTTATTATTTAAAAATGATAAAGAATCCTCCTTAGGTGAAGCGCCTTTGCCTAAAGGAAGGATTCAACTCTATCAGAAAAATAATCAGGGAAGCCTGAGTTATATTGCTGATTTAGAATTAAAATACACCTCAATTGGTGACCAAGTAGAGTTGAATACAGGGCAAAATCCAGAAATCTTTTTTGAATTACAAAATTTAAAAAACTGGCGGGATAATATCTGGATGCGTTATCGTAATGGTAATTATTATCGTAGAATAGGGGATGCTCATATAAAAATCGATCATAATAGTACGGTTGCAGGATGGAATGAGCATAGCCTTTTTGTACAGCGAATACGCAATTTTACTGATCAACCCATACATGTTGAAATCCGTAGAATTCTCTCTGGGGATGCGGTGATCAGAAGTCAATTGGCTATAAAAAAACATGATTTCCAAAGTGTTGATATTAAGACAAGTCTAGCGGTAGGTGAGCAACAAGAGTTATTATACGAGACCTTGGTTAAACAAGGGCGTAATGCAAAGCAGAGTCAGATTGTTTTAGAAAATAAAAAGATTTCTTATCCTGTTTGGTAAATGACTTAACTTAGTGATAGTATTTCAGGGAAATTTTATAATGAAATTTTCCTGAAAATAGAATATATCTTGTAATCATAGGTAGGTACTTAAGAACTTTTGAGCTAGGATAACTCTGTGTTTACTACAGCAGATGCCGTGAATCCATCCATGGAGGCTTTATTGCCACATCCATGTGGCAAAAACTTCCTTCGCAAACACAGAGTTATCCTTAAGTACCTATATTTGATCTTGTAATAGAGGAAAAAAAGTGAAAAAACAATTAATTGTAGTGTCTGTTGTTATCGGTCTTGGTCTGTCATTTAGTAATGCATACTCTGGTTGGCAAGACTATCTTAAAGCGGCTGATAGCGCTATAAAATCGGCCACAGGTCAGGATAGTGCATCCGTGGCTACATCGGCTTTATCTAATGATAAAATTGCCAGTGGCTTAAAAGAAGCACTAGGTGTTGGTGTCAAAAAAGCCATTGAAATGCTCGGTTCAGAAAACGGCTTTTTAAATGATCAAAGTGTTAAAATTTTATTGCCAGAGAGTATGCAGAAAGTTGAGAAAGTCTTACGTTCTGTAGGACAAGAAAAAATGGCTGATGAATTTATTACCAGTATGAATCGGGCAGCAGAAAAAGCCGTCCCTAAAGTGACTGATGTGTTTGTGGATCAAATTTCTAATATGTCATTAGATGATGCCAAGGGAATTTTATCGGGTGGTGACACGGCAGCAACGGATTATTTTAAAAAAAATACCTCAGCTCAGTTAAGAGAATTAATGACCCCTTATATTAATGATGCAATGGATCAGGCTCAGGTGACTCAATACTACAAAGCCATGACCGCACAGGTGAAAAAATACGATAGCTTTGGCTTGATGAATAGCTATCTTGGTAGTGCCTCAGATATTGATAAATACGTCACCGACAAAACAATGGATGGCCTATTTAGTAAAATTGCCGCACAAGAAGCATTGATCCGACAAAATCCAGCCGCACGCTCCACAGAACTATTAAAAGATGTCTTTGGCTCATTAGGCAAATAATTTTAGAACCTAGCCATAATATAATGTACCTATAATAACGTACTGATGCCATCATTAATTGATAGTCATTGCCATTTTGATTTTTCAGTCTTTGATGGCCAGCGTGCTACTATTTTAAGTCGCTGTAAGGCACATCAGATTCAGGCAATTATTGTCCCAGCTGTTTGTGCAAGTAGCTGGCAAACACTGCTGTCTATTTGCCATGATGAGCCTGTTTTATACCCTGCCTTGGGTTTGCACCCTTGTTTTACTCATAAGCATCATATTGACGATCTTAAGCAATTGGTGAGATTGTGTGAGCAGCAAAGTGTGTGTGCGATAGGTGAGATTGGCTTGGATTATTTTATAAAAAATACTGATAGAAGCATGCAACATGATTATTTTGCCGAACAATTAGATATTGCTCAACAGTATCAGCTTCCGGTGTTAATTCATGCTCGAAAATCTCACCATGATATTCTGCAACAATTAAAACAACGGCCCTCACTAAAGGGTGTTATTCACGCTTATAGTGGTAGTTATGAACAGGCAAAAGAGTATTTAAAAATGGGCTTTAAACTAGGCTTTGGTGGGGCATATACCTATCCCAAAGCAACAAGGTTGCGCTCTTTGATGACTAAATTACCGATTGAGGCTTGGGTATTAGAGACCGATGCACCCGATATGAGTCCCATTGGGCATCAAGGGGAAACCAATAGCCCTCTTTATATTACTGAAATAGCTCAAGCATTTGCTTGTTTATTGGCTTATTTACCCGAGTCGCAACGAGATTTCACGCAGATAATGACCCAAATAGAAAAAAATACCCTAGCCATTTTTCCCTTTCTTAAACTCAATAATAGTAAGCAAAGCAATGTATGAAAAAAAACACTCTATATTAAAACAAGCTGTTTTTTGCGCTGTACTCTTTATTTTTTATACCCCATTTACGTATGCAAAGTTGCTCTTAATAGAGACACAACAAAAATCTTATCCTATCGAAAATAAGCATATTAATGAGTCTAGTGGTTTGGCTTGCTCAACACGAGATAAACATCTCTTGTGGACACATAATGACAGTGGTCATATGCCCATTATTTATGCAATGAGCAATAAAGCGAAAACCTTAGGAACTTTTTATCTGGACGGGGTCGAAAGCTATGATTGGGAAGATATGGATGCTTTTATCTGGCAAGGCAAGCATTACTTATTGATTGCCGATACGGGTGATAATTATCAAATGCGCTTTAATTATCAGCTTATTCTTATTAAAGAACCTAAGCTAAAAAAACAACGTGGTAGTAGTCTTTCTCCTCAGCAGATACTAACTTATCAGTTTGCAGATAATGAATCCTATGATGTGGAATCGGTTGCCGTGGATGTCAGGCGTAATAAAATTTTATTACTGACTAAACGCACCAAGCATGCCTATTTGTTTGAAGTGCCACTTTTACCAACTAATCCAGATAAGACGCAAATAGCAGTGAAAGTTGCAGAGTTTAAAGATATTGTCCATCCAAGTGCTATGGATATTTCCGCTGATGGTTTACTCCTATCCATTAATACCTATCGGCGGATCCACCGTTTTTATCGACGTTCGCTGACTGATACATGGCATTATCGTAATTCGTTAGTTTATAAAAAATTATTCCAGCCAGAGGCTATGTGTCTTAGAAAAGATGGAAAATATTACTATGTCAGCTCAGAAAAAAAATCTTTTTTACTAAAAATTAAAGAAAAATAATAGTTGAAATAGGGTGATTAGACGTGCCCACAGCTAAAAAAATAAGCCTTTTTCCTCAACTAGGATTATTTCTCGGTTTTTTTAAAATTTACTGCTATGATTAGTGCTGAGCTTATAAAAATTTACAGTTTCTTAATTATTCCGTAGTTTCTTATTACCAATAGAGTATTATTTATGGCCGTTAATTATGATGAAAAGCGTTCTTTCTACCGCATGTCAGTAGATTGTCATATTGAATTTTCAGAAGAAGGAAGCTCCGATAGCTACAAAGGTGACGGTAAAGATCTCAGTGCTGATGGCGTTAGGTTTATTACTGATCATGAATTGAAAGAAGGACAGCAATTGAATGTTATTGTCCATCCTGTGATTAAAACGGTCGTACCTCTTAGTGCCAAAGCAAAGGTGATACGAGTCGTAAAGGATGAAAGTAGTGGCCAATACATTGTTGGTGTGTCGCTAGAAGAAGTTATTTAGCAGTTCTCTTGAATAACAAAAAATTGGCTGTGGACACTTCTCAACTGGCTGCGGGCACTGCTAAATATAGAGGTCAATATTTCCTTGTTGCTGAGTACCCATTGTATTGGCTGGTTCATTATTCAGATAGCGTTGCACGACTAAGGAACTTCCAGCAAGTCCTTGCTGACTGCGGCGATTGCTATAAGGAAAGTTATTATCTGCATTACTTGGATCGGGCTGAGCATTTGCTAATAGCGACTTGTTAGAATACAACACGTCTGGCACAGCGCCCGTTTGTGTCGATAGCGTGTTGTTACTGCTATCTTGTTGGAAGCTAGGAAGTGTAAAGTCAGGTGTTTGGTCTTTTGTTGGTTGCTTTTTATCTTCAACTAGCTGTCCTTCAATAATAACAGGCTTGGCAGGCGAACGACTATTCTGCTGAGGTTGAGCAGGAATAGAAGGGGCAACAACGGGTGATAAAAAAGGATCAGGAATTTGCATGATAATATGTATATTAGTCGTTAAATGGGTACCTCACGCTAAATTATAGTCTTGATTTTGAATTTACACCAGCTTAGGATCAATTTTTAATGACTATCAATATAACTATTAAACAATTTCTATAATCTCTTATGATAGAAGATACTCTCAAGTTACTTAGTAAACTATGCCTTGTAAATAAAGCTAAAATTGCCACAGCTGAATCCTGTACGGGTGGTTTGGTTGCCATGCTTATTACCGATCAAGCAGGCAGTTCTCAATGGTTTGATCGTGGTTTTGTCACCTATACTGATCTGGCTAAACAACAAATGCTCGGTGTGGCAGAGTCATTATTAGTGACTCATGGTGCTGTCAGTGAACCGGTTGCACAGGCTATGGCAGAGGGGGCATTAAAACATTCACAGGCACATTATGCTTTAGCTATTACAGGCATTGCGGGTCCAGGTGGTGGTAGTGAGACAAAACCTGTCGGTATGGTTTGTTTTGCTTGGGCGTATTATAGAGAACAAGGCAATTTAATTGAAGTACACTCAAGCAGCCAATACTTCTCTGGTGATCGCCAATCGGTACGTGAGCAATCGGCACTGTTTTCCCTGACAGGCTTGCTTAATAG
>Ga0256831_1002053_pt1 | contig 10574 bp, 14 predicted proteins | sample 132544metaG_FD_189087 | JGI IMG/M metagenome (GOLD analysis project Ga0256831, IMG submission 189087) | Hydrothermal vent microbial communities from Lau Basin, Pacific Ocean - 132-544 | ecosystem: Environmental > Aquatic > Marine > Hydrothermal vents | place: Pacific Ocean: Lau Basin | collected... | reverse complement strand
GTTTAAAGCCTTTGTCAATAGTCCGCTAAAATATAACCCTCTTGCGTTCATATCCTCTGCTGAACGCTTTCTTGCTGCCTGAATTGCTTTGTCAATTTCCTCAATTTCTCCTTTATGTGCTGCCAAGACTTGCGCTTTCTCTCCTTTAAGAGCTGCAAGTTGAGTATTGTATTTCTGCTGTAAACTATCTAACGCCGCTTTGAGTTTCATATTCCATATTTCGTTAATCTTATCCATTAACGGAGAAGGTTGTTTAAGAGAGTTAAGAATACTATCATAACTATTTAATTGGCTTTGCAAAGTCTTTTCTTTAACTGCTTCTTGTAAATCAAATGGGCTTTGAGTTTGTCCGACATCAATTGCACCAACTGCTTGTGGTGTTTCTGTATTCTCGTTCTGATAAATAGGCAACTCACCACTTTGCTGTGCTTGTGCAATAGGTTGCGCACTTTGGGCAGTTGTTAAATCCTCTGTCCCCGGTCCCGCTCCTGGTTCATTAGTAGGAGATAAATAAGGTGAAGAATTGTTAATAACTTTGCCAAATGTTGTAGGAGTTTTCAATTGGTTTTGCACAAAGAAATTCTTTAAAGCATTGGTTAAATCGTTAATGTCAGCATAAGCTCGGCTGTTTTTAATTTTAAACAAACCAGAATTTAAACTCATAAATGGTTTGTTATTGATAAGAATTGTTTTAGTTTTATTATCCCAACCAATATTGCTAATACCATTTTGTAATAACCAAGTTCTTACAGGTACTAAGTTCATAATCACCACCCCTTAAATATTCTGACTTTACCGCCAGCGTTTTTATCAATATTTTTAATTTCATATTGATTTTTCAATTGTAAATACCTGCCTAAAAAGATTTGTGCATTAGGGTTCTGGTCTTTCTCTAATGCCCTGTAAACTGCATAGTTTATGATAGCATTCTCAAACTCTGTCGGCACTGTTATAGTATCATTTGTTGTAGAAATTTCATCAGGTAATTTTTCACCATACCAAGTTAAAGTTCCCGCACTTAATTCATTATCAAAAACAATCCTTTTAGCAAAAATTGCATAGGTTGATGGTGGTATATAGACTCTTGCAGTCGTCCCTTCTTTTGTATAGTAAAGACGGCTTAACTTAACCATTGTAGGGTCAATAGAAACTTCAGTTGTGTTATTAGTTATCGTTGATGTCCATATAGTTTCTATTCCCTTTTTGTTGTGAAAGTCTAAATTACCTTCATTGAGCCAAGTAATTATTTCGTCATTCGAATAAAATCCAGCCTCTTGTTCTGCTAACAGACTTCTTACTCGTGTTATCGCATTTCTTACTAACATTATCCACCTCCGCTGAAATTCCAGAGTATAAAGTTTTCGTAAACCTTATAAGGCTTCAAATAAAAGCGATATAGTTTATCTTTGTAAACGATAATCACATAACTTCTTTCTATTGGACAGGTTATCTGTATGTCCATAATATGCCCTTTGTTTACCAATCCAACAGGATTACACACTAAAAATAACAGTTTATCTGATTTAATACTATTTATCGCTTTATAATACAATGGCGCATTATCAACATAGAGATAAACATTGCCATAAAAAACAGGTTGTTTCTTTATAAAATGTGAGGCATAAGCAACCCCTGTAAACACTAAAAGAAATGTAAGTGTAAGAATCAAGAATTTTTTTATAGTATTCTTTTTCATATTCTCTCCTTAAAATGCAAATTGGATAATAGTAAGACGAGCGGTGCTAACTTCTCCATCACTTGCAGGCAAATTGCTTGTAGATATTGTCAGATAAATAGTATGCGTGCCAGCAGTTAATTGCCCATAATGATGAAATGAAACTGCTGAGTAATACCAATTTGAAGTACTGACGGTTTTAGGTTCTGGCAAGAATACAGGGAAACTAACAAGAGTAGATGTACCGTCTTTAATTGTTTCATAATATCCGTAATCATCATCACCTGCATTCAAATATTGAGCTGTAGCTAAAAACAGACAGTATCTTGCTGTTGTCAAAGTTATGGTTTGAGAAATAATGTTTACATCCGTCTCATCTTTTGGAATAGTAGCGCCACCAGTAGCTGTATATACATTCTCAATCACTTTTACATCTGTTGCTAATTTCGCAAGAGTTACCGCTCCACTTGCTAAATTATCAGAGTCTAAATTCCCATTTACCTGTGTTACTATTGCATCGAAGTTCTGCTGGACCTGTCCTCCGTCTGCTGTATTACCATTTGCCAATGTATAAGGTAAAGTTACATTCGCCATTTTATTACCTCCTTAAATTATCTCCCATATCGCCTATAGGGCTTAAAGATAATATTAAATCCTGCTAACCCAAATTCTCCAGAACCAGAAAATTCAAGTTGCATTGTTCTTATTAAATCCTCATAAATGTACATTCTACTTTCTACAATATCCCCTTGTGCTGCAGTCCAAGTTGCATCACCCCAAGTAAACGAACCCCAGATTGTTCCCGATGGCGTGTAAGAGACTGTTCCCAAATGTTTAGGCAAAGTTCCATAGTCATAGTAAGCATTAATATCAAAACTTGAGGTTGAAGATGACTTCCAATAAATGTATAACTCTTTCGGTCTTTTCTTGTTAGACTGAAAACCAAAATTGTAAATCTTCGTTTTCATACTCCAATCTAAATATCCTGTATCTGCAACATCAAGTTCGTAAACATAGCCATCAGTCGTTCCTAAATAAAGATGGTCTGCCGAATATAAGACACTCTCATTTCCGTAAACCAATCTTGTATAAGTCTTCGTAGAAGTATCGTAAACCAAAATTGAATCATTGGCTAAGTAGTAAATTCTATCGCCAAAAGCGACAAGGCTCTGAGGTGGCGTTGCTTTCCAATACTTCTTGAAAGGCTTTCCTATTTTGATAGGAACATCTGAATCAGTTAGAGCATAAAGTCCGAAATCATTTACAAAGAAAAATCCGTTTAATAGAGCAATCAAATTATCTTTCGGTGCTAAATCGCCTTTATAAACTTCGTAATTCTGAAAGCCTAAATTAATTGCGTTAACAGATGACGCAGTAGAAACATATAATGCTTGTTTGTAGGGCTTGAATCCTGTTATTTTAGAGTTTTCAGGTGTTCTGAAATCTATGAAGTCGTTAGCATCCCAAGTTGTAAAGTCATTCAAATTACTCCATCTTACCCTGCAAGGTACATATGCACCATCATTTAAATCTCCACCAACAAATAAACGGTTGTACCAAAGAGTAATATATTTCCCTTTCGGTGCTGAACTAATAGAGGCAAAGGTAGTTCCGTCGTAAGAGTAAAGCCCATCAACAGGGTGCATTACATACATCTTATCTAACATTCCAGAAACATAACTTAAAGTGGAATCATCCGAAAAGGTATGTAATGAAGTCCAAGTCGTTCCAGACAAATAATATAAATCAGTTCCAACCTGTGCAAATAATGTTTTAGTTCCGTCGTCTTTTTCCCATAAGAAAATAGACACTACCGAACCAGAAGCAACCTGTCCTAATGAAGTAGGTTTTGCAACGGATTGCAAAAGTCCTGTTGCCCTATCAATAGTGAGATTTTTAATATCCGCCACCATTCCATACGGCAACAGTTCATCTTCAATATCTCCTCTAATACCAGAGAAGCCCTGCTCCATTAAAACAAATTCATTTGGTCTAACTGATTTTACAATATTTTTCATTCTATCTCATCCTTTTCTGTCCACACTTGACTTGTTTTAGTTTTCTCTGTCCAAGTTCCTGTTGCTGGTTTAACCGTCCAAGTTTGGTTGTCTAATTTTTGTATTACCCACCTTCTACCTCCCAATAACTCCTTAACAACCCCACTATCATTTAAAGCAATAAAAACTGCTGCATAGTAAATATTTACAGCATAAGGAGATTGCCCATATAAATTTACTCCGAACATAAATCTTCTCTACCCATTAGTTTATTGTTATGGTAACCTCTACTGTCCATATTTGTCCACTCGTCTTTGTTCCCTGTGCAGAAACTTTTCTGTTTAGTGTAGTCGTTCCATTATCAATAACAAATTCATTCCAATCAAAATTAGCAGATGTACCATAAAAAATTGCTTTCCAAGTAACAGAAGTTATATTTCTTGAAGGGTAACTAACATCGCACATTGCAGAATAAGCCCTATGGTTTCCTTGCAACCCTATTTGTGTTGCATCTTCCTTAATTGTTGAATCTCCTACACCAATACGAGAATGAGCATTATCAAATGGAGTTCCACCTACACCAATGCCTAAATCCCACAATAAACCTATACCGTCATTTAAAAGGATATTGCCTTTTATAATCTTTTCCTCGTAAACACGATTTTTTTTAAAATCCTCATCAGAGGCATATTTTTTGATTCTCCAAATTGTCTCGTGTGTTAATTTATCTTTCATAGAATCCTCAACTTCACTTCTTACCCCACTTTCTTGCGTTAATAGCGAACACAATTTCTCTCTCCTTTTTCACATCTGCAGCAGTCTTGTTTTTCTTTTTCTTGAGTTGTGCAAGCTGTTTCTTTAGAACAGAAAGCGGTATTTTCTTTGTCCGAGAAACACCTAATCTTTTATGAAGTTTGCCTTTAGCAATATAACTTCCATAAAAATCAGAAACCGCGTCGGCCTTAGAAGGCTTTTTGAGTTTCGGCGTTCTCTTATAAACTCTCTTTGTCGTCTTTTTAGTTTTCAACTTTTGTATTGCTTTTTTAGTCGCCATATATTTGCCTCCTAAATATCGAGGGGGCGGTTAAGCCCCCGCTTATAACTATTTAAGCAAAACAACATTTATTACATTATCAGTTGTTGCTGTTGCTGCTAAAGTAACGGTTATTGTAGAACCGCTCTTAGCAATAGATTTTACCATTTGGTTTTTTACCGATGGATAATAGCCAATAATTGTTCCCTCACCTGTTCCTGTTCCGCTTGTTGTACTTGCTGCTACCGTTACTGTTACAACTTCAATCCTGCCAAAAGGAATGTTTTTATAACTCATCTAAATCACCTCTACGAAATACTGGTGATAATGCCTAATGCTTTTCTTGCCGAAACAATCATCTGCGCTGAAAGTGTTACTGTCGATACAAGTGTCGGATCTGTAGTAGATTTCTTTTCCCAAGGGCTAATTTTGATAAAATCATCTGGATGGATTTTAAGATGCATAAATTTAGAATTTAAGAAATACATCGTACCAGAAGGGCAATGCTCACTCCAAGTAAGAGGAATTCCTTGAAAAGGAATCACGCTATCAAAACCATAATCAGGAATTTTACTACCTAAAAAACCTTGTTTAGAAGCAATTTCGTCATAATACTTATCATAAATATCTCCTGTAGTTATAATCAAATCAGGCTTTCCAAAAGGCGCGACTGATAATTGCCTAACCATTGAACTCATAAAATGCCTTAAATCACCTGCTGAAGAATCATAAGCGACTGAATTTGCTTTCCACCAAGGAGCATCTGCAACTGCAATTCCACCAAGTCCACTTGCCTGATTAGTCGGATCAGATGTTGAAACAATATCAGGTAATCCATTAAATGTATGAGTAGTTCCATCATAAACAGCAAATAATTCTGCTTCTAATCCCGTCATAACACCATCTTTCATTGCTTCACCACGCTCTACAGCAATATTTGCTATTGAATTCTTGTTATTTTTTGCTGCCTGCCAATCTCTCCAATATATTGCTTCAGTATGGTAATAGAATCCCCATTGATAAACTGCTTTAGTGTGTGTTTCAGTCTGTGAAATTGTAAATGTATCAGTTGTGCCATTAAATGCCGTAATACCGGGGGTAGCAAATCTAATCCCAACCTCAATCTTATTTCCATCCCTCTGTCCCATTTCGTGCTGTAATGCCCATTTTACTAATGGAACATTTTTAACAACATTATCCCTAATAATATCAGGGAAATTTTTCATAAACGAATTTAAAGTATCATAAGTTAAAGCCATATAAATCCCTCCTTATAAATTTTTATTCAAGCGGCTTGCCAAGTATATCCTCAACTGCCTCCTTGAATGTCTTGTATTTTTTCTTTGTTACAGGCTGTCCAGCAGAACCTCCTTCAGTAACTGCATTTTTAACATTCTGAGACTGAAGCAACTCTTCTGCTTTCATAGCCTTGTAAACTAATTCTAAATCTTGAAGTGTAGCATACTCACCTTTACGCCTAAACACTTCGCCTAACACCTTTGATTCATCAAAATCTGGATATTTCGCTTTTAACGAATCAATAGTCCTATCTAACTGACTCCGTGCCTGCTGTAACTGTTTCTGCTCTCGCTCTCGTTCTCGTTCCTGCTTCAGCATATTGAGTTCCGATTTCAACGCCTCAAGTTCCTTCTTAACATCACTTTCGTCTGATTCCAAGTTAAAGAGTTCGTCAACATCGTTTGTTTCTTCCTTTACTGCTTCCTGCTGTGCTTTCAATGCCTCTAACTGCGCTTTCAACTCCTGAATTCTACGGTTCTTCTCCTTAAGTGCCGCTGCATAGTTAATCTTCTTTGTCAACTGCTCTTTAACCTTTTCAGGCTCAACTACTCCGTTGCTTTCTTCTGCAACGCTCTCCTCATTAGAGGATTCAACAGGTTTTTCCTCCGTAACAGGTTTTGCCTCTGTAGGCTTTTCTGCTACAGGATTTTCCATTTCCTGTTGGTTGTTTAGTTTTTCTTCGTCCATTTAACACCTCGCATTTTACGCTTGCCAGCGAATTTTTGCATTGGTTACGCACCAATGAAGCGGTTATTTTAAAACTTGTAAATAAACTTTTTTATTATCGATGCTAACAACTTTCATCGTATAGACTTGCCCCACTTTTGCATTAGGCAAAAGTCCTTTTTTAAGAGAAATAGCACCACTTGCAACCACATTGTCGTTCTGCATAACGCCCTGTGTGGTCTTTTTCATAGTTTCTAACCTATCCTTGATTAGGTTGTAAAGCATTGGATTGCGTCTCATTCTGTCCTCCTTCTTGCTGTCCTGGAGCCTGTCCTTGCAATGCCTGTCCTTGTTGAGATAACGCCTGTTGGACTGCTTGCTGTTGCAATGCTTGCTGTTGCTGTTTCTTTTCTTTAATTTCGTCCATATGTTTTAGTAAAACAGGGTCTTCTAAATACTCAGCAAGCCAATCTTGTTCAATCGCACCTGTTTGTAATAACTGCATAGCCATATTAAGCCTAGCAACTTTATCATCAGGCAAAGAATCTCCTAATGTAATAAACACATCATAGTAAGGACTAAGCCCGTTGAATTGGTCTTTGCTCAAATCAACATCTGTCATCGCTAAAATGTCATCATATTTATAATATTGTTTAACATAGGCAAAAATAGTTTGTGCAACTTCCGACGCCTTATGCTGAATATCTATAAAGTCGGACTGCGTTAAAGTTCCACCTGCATTTTGAAGTGCTAAAATTCCCGAAGCAGTCCTCGTTGCTGCACCGCCTAAATTAACCGCATAAGTTCCGCTCTCCTGCTGGAATGTCCCATATCCCGTATATTGAACCATTGAAAACCATTGAGGCGATAACTGAGGATTTTGCAATGGTTGGAACATTTCATCAGGGTTAATGTGATAAATATGTCCAGGCTCATTAGTTGCAACATCTGTTAAAGTATCGCTGTTAGTCACATATTGGGCATTGTTAGTTAAAATCAAATTATCTAAAATAAAGCCCATCGACTTGTTGTGAACCAATTGAATTTGTGCTAAATGCCTAACTTCTGACTGTCCCCAAAAGCCTGTTGTATCTGGATTGTGTTTTAACACATAAATAGGAATTTCGGGCTTATACTTTGAAATCTTTCTTAAATCGTCAATCTCTTTAAGAATAACTTCGTCGGTCCATATATACAACGCTCCGTGCGGATGCTCAACAGAAGGGTTGTACCAGGTTTCATAAACAGTTACCGCACCTTTTTCGTTAGGCTCTATTTTTTTGCCATACACATATTCAACATATTCGGGAGTTCTCTCGTAAAGAATGGTAAAATAACGCATATCTTTAATATCATCACCGTATAAATCTGGATAAACATTTATAGGATTAATATTAACAACCTCTACTCTCCCGTCCGTATTCATTCTAACTTTCAAAAAGCCGTTCCCGTAAATCAAAGAATCTTTATACCAATGGGATACTTTTATTTGTAAAGACTGTTTTCTCCACACAAAATTAAGAACATCTTCAACCAATCTTGCCCCGTCAATATCCATTATTTCAACAGGGCGAACATCAAAGTTGATTTTCATCTTTTTAAGAAGGGCAACTTTCTGGTCTATAATCGTTCGGATAAAGTTAATTGTAGGCCTTGAAATGTCATTAGAAGTATCAATTAGAGTTCCGTCTGGGTAAACACTCCATTGGTCACCCTTATACCACTTCTCCATCGCAAGTAATTTGTTAGTGGTATAAGGCTTTTTTTCAGTCTTTGACTGCCTCCAGCCTTTATAAATAAACTGCTCCTCTTTTGCAGTTCTTGATTGATTAAAATCATATTGTAATTTGTCTATATCCATTTAGCCCTCCAATTATAAGTACGAAATCCAATCTTTCTTTTTTTTCTTGAAAAGCCCGTGGAAGTGTTCCGCAAGCCAATTGTCCGCCTCTTTTTTAGTCGGGCGCCTATAAAATCTTCTTTTATCAGTTAATCGAATTATTCCCATAACCAAATAACGCCTTGCATCTTCACAGTGGTTATTCCTATCCTCTGGCAGTCCTTTTGAGTTGTAAACATACGAATTGTCTTCATCGAGCATATGCCTCATAGAAGCAGAGATAAACATTTTCCGCTCTTTGAAAAAAGTATCAACAGCACGAAGTCCTTTTTGAATGTCGTTGTTAGCAGTCTTCCAAGTAACACGGATGCCTTTCTCTTTTAAGATTTTGTCAATCTCCAACCTGTCTTTAATACCTGACGGGTCGTAGAAAATAATTCCGACATTATATCTTTTAACAAAACGGGCAACCGCATCGGCGTGCTCTGAGGGCGCAAGCCCTGTTCTGTAATACTCATCTATTAAATACAACTTCCCCTCGCTCCAACGCCCAACAATCATTACTGTTGGATCGCCGAAGCCGAAGTCCATTCCTATAAAATTTCTGCCAGGATGTTCTTCCTCAAATTTCTTTAACAATTCATTCGTCGAAATATCAATATCAACGATTAAATCATTTGGGTAGTCAAATACAAGCCCTTGCGGTTTAACAAATTTACCGTGATACAAGAAGTCCAACTCCTCGGGCGACAACTTCTTCTTATCCTTTTCATAGACTTCTTTATTAAACGCTGGGTTTTCTAAAGAGGAATAGGTTAAAAATAAAATATCAGGGTCACCATTTAAATAATCTTGATAGACTTCCTTGTACATCCACGGGTCTTTATTAACATATGGGTTAGAAAGCCCTAACAAATAACCGTTTGTTCTTTTAAGTCTTGCCTTTGCATAATAATACGCCTTACGGCTACACTGCCCCGCTTCGTCCATCACGACAGCAACAACATCGGGAATACCCTGGATGTGTTCTGCATTCTCGGCGGTTAGAAAATAGACAAAGCCGAATTTGTTTTTATAAACATTTTCTTTTTTAGATTTCCATTTGCCCTCAAAGATAGTATCTTTCACAAAACTCTCATAGGTAGGGATTGCTACCGTAGATAACATTCTCGTAATTGGCTCAATCCAGATAACATTGCCACCACCGAATTGTAATTGTTTAAGAGATAGCCAAATAGGCGCTAAACTTGTTTTCCCGGCCCCTACACCTGTAGAAACAAATATTTCTTTATAGTCTGCTAATAGAATAACTGCTTGGTAAAAATTCGGTTCGACGATTTTGAAAGACTCGGTAGTATGCCATAACGACTTACGAGAATTTGTCTTACGAGAAGAATTCGCCTTACGAGAACTTGTCTTACGAGAGGTCAATTACTTTCACCCCTGCTTCTTTCAATTTCTGCTTAAAGTTTTCAATATTCGGAAATTTGATTGCAACTTTCTTAATATCCTTAATCTTGTCGTTTTTTTCCGATAATTCTTGTAATTTCTCCGCTGCTTTCATCTTATCAGAAGGCTTTGCATTCTTATCATCTAAAACACTCATATATAAGGCAAAGGCTCTCATTTGCGCAGTCTTAGCAAGAGTAGCCATTTTCTTTTTAGCAACAGAGTCGTTCATCAATTCTTCATTGTCTTTAACCCGTTGAGTCCAATTGAATTTACGGCTCCAATACTGAATGGTGGTTAGAGGAAGCCCTGTTTTCTTTGCAACCTTGTTTAAGGTCCTTTTTTCCCCTAACTGATAATAAATCCAGAACGCAGTTTCAGCATTTGCGTCATCAATCAACGGTTTTTGCTCTAAAAATTTCTTTCTGTTTGCCATACACCTTATAATACGAAAATTGTGAGAGAGAAATGACGAGAAAACGCCTGAAAAGACACGGAGAGAAGCACAGAAAGAGGCGATAAATCCGAGTTTCGAGGAGCAAGATTAGTCGAATTTAAAAATCGGAGCGTGCCCCTGCCTACCGACACCCCCCACCCACCCCTCGAACCGCTTCA
>Ga0256831_1002052_pt1 | contig 10579 bp, 11 predicted proteins | sample 132544metaG_FD_189087 | JGI IMG/M metagenome (GOLD analysis project Ga0256831, IMG submission 189087) | Hydrothermal vent microbial communities from Lau Basin, Pacific Ocean - 132-544 | ecosystem: Environmental > Aquatic > Marine > Hydrothermal vents | place: Pacific Ocean: Lau Basin | collected... | reverse complement strand
AGCGTAAAGGGGATATGATTGAAGTAGGCTAAAGCCATCAAGATTGGCACGGTAAGCAAGATAGAGACGGTAGAAGCTCCCATAGCGATATTGATCACTCGCTGGATCTGATCGTTTTTGGCTGCTTTGACGGCAGTGATGAGTTCGGGGGAGACGCTAATAATGGCGATGACAAGACCAGCAAGGCCGGCGGAAATCCCTAAAGATTTAAAGACTGCTTGAGAGTCATGGGCAAAAATTTCGGCCATAAGACCTACCAAAAAGATCAAGAAAAAGATGACCAAAAGGTTTGCCCAATTGGGAAGCTTCTCAAAAAGATAATCATCTTCGTGCTCCTCATCTTCTGAGAGTCCTTTTCTTTTTTTGAGCCGTAAAATTCTACTCCTCGCTGTTGATTTGAAAAAATGAGAGTGGGTTTTGGTTTGGAAAACATAGATGACAAGATAGTACAAAAAGAGCATTACGGAGATGATGATACTGGCTTTAAGCAGTTTGCTTTGGCCCTCTGGAGTATAGACCAAGAGGCTTGGTACAAGCAAGGCTATCGAAGAGATAAACAAGATGGTAGTATAGGTGCTTGAAGTATCCTCGTTATGCTCTTGCTCTGCAAAGGCAAGACCGCCCACAAAGACGGCAAGTCCTAGTAAAACATTCATGTCTACGATCACGGCTGAGATAATACCGCTTTTGACCGTCTCCAAGGCCTCTTTTGAGTTTTCGCCAGCAAGCATGATCATAAAAAGCAAAATAATCTCTACCGCTACGGCGCTAAAGGTAAGGACAAAACTTCCGTAAGGCTCTCCTAAACGTTCAGCAAGGATTTCGGCCACCTCGCTCACCGTGACAGAAAGAGCTACGATGGAGATGGCCGCAAAGATCGTAGAGAAATGGGAGAGGTGTTGGGCGTGGAAAAGGTAAGCGAGAATACCAAAAAATACTCCGGCAAAAATATCCCAGTAATCTTCTATAAAGTCTTGAAGCGTCGATGAGGTTGCACTTTGCAAGCGGTTGATCCTTTAAAAAAAAGTTTGTTCGCGCCTTGGGCGTTCTAGCGTAGCGATATCTAGGGTTTGGCTATGAATGAGCGCGAAGTTAAATGGGGTATTATACAAAATTTCCTTAAGCTCATCAATTGATGAGTAATATCGTAAATAGGGGAGTTTTTTAGAAGAGAGAAACAGAAGTTTTGCCCAAGAGGCTTTGGATTGAAGATAGTCTCGCTCCATCTGTACAAGCTGCTCGTTTGGCTCTAGGATAAGCACTTTTTCGCTTTTGCCAAATTCTACAGGTTTAAAAGTGTGATTGACAAAAAGAGGTTTGAAATGGACAAAGGATTCAAGCGAGCCAAATTGGGGCTCAAATCCATACTTTTTGGCTATGGCCAAGAGCTTTTGAAGAGCGGGTAAAAAGATTTTTGGGAGCCGGATCCGTTCATACAGACGATCTTCAAATATAAAAGAGCTCTCAAAAAGGTAGCTTTGGGTAAGGTGGATATGGATGGTGGGCAGCGAGGGGGTATTGAGGCGGAGGGCTTCTAGGTGGGCGGGGTAAAGAAGTAGTCTGGCCCGCCGCTCTTGGAGAATGTGCAGCGTGGTAAAAGGATTGGTAAATATATGGAATTTTTTATCGTGAAAGAGGGCTTTGGCCAAATCCAATTCTAAAGGGGTTGCGCCTACGGCGGGTATTTGAGATTGTAAGAGTAAAAATCGCACGAGGCGAAGAGCCGCTGTGTGGAGGTCGGGTACTTTGATCCATGCGATCTCTTTGTCTTTTATCCTCAGAGGTTTATCGTAGACAAGAGCGTAGGCTCCAGCTTTTATCGCTTCGTCTATTTGGGATGGGTCTTGGACTAAAAAGAGGCTTCCTCTACGTACTTGTTGGGGGCGAAAACTAAACGAACAAATTTGAGTGATGGAGGGGCTGTTTTGGAGTTCGCCTCCGATCAAAGAGACGAGGTTATCGAGTCTCATTTGACGGGCGTACCCTCTTTTGTACGGGTTTTAGGAGCGACAAGGGTGAGGCCGTTTTCATCTTTGGCCGCCAAGATCATCCCCTCGCTTATGTGTCCCATTAGTTTGGCGGGCTTGAGATTAGCGACCACACAAACCTGTTCGCCAATGAGCTGTTCAGGAGCATAATACTCTTTAATGCCAGCGATAATCTGCCGGGGACGCTCCTCTCCCAAATCCACCATCAGTTTGAGCAGCTTTTTGCTCTTTGGTAGCTCCTCGGCCTCTTTGATAGTACCCACTTTGATTTGTGTTTTGAAAAATTCCTCGATAGTGATGAGGGACTCCTCTTTTTTAGGCTCCTTGGGAGGTTCTTTTTTCTCAACCATTAAAGGCTCTTCGATTTTTGGAAACAAAGGGGGGACTTTTTGGATATGAAAATCCTCTAAAAGCTGTAATTGATCGATATATTTGGCAAAACTTTCTGGATTGATCCTAAATCCCAAAGCTTGAGCTATTGTTTGGGTGGTTTTTGGCATCACTGGATGGAGCATCAGTGCCACTTTGGCCAATATATTGGCCACTAAAGCCACGAGGGCCATCGCTTCGTCCTCTTTACCCTCTTTCATTTTGCTCCAAGGTGTATGGCGATCGATCGCTTTGTTGGCTACCGCTAGAGCTTGCCACAGCTCTTCGAGGAACTTGTGCCATTTCATATCTTCAATAAGCGCAGGAAGAGCCTCTAGGATCTTTTGTACCTCTTCTAACTCCTCTTGGTGATATTTGGGCACATCGTGGCTTTTGATCTCATAACCAAAATATTTGCCGCTCATTCCGATGATGCGGTTGAGCAGGTTGCCCAAATCGTTGCCTAGGTCGTTGTTGATGCGATCGATCAGCGCCTTTTGGCTAAAGTCGCCGTCTTGACCAAAAGGGACTTCTCTGAGTAAAAAGTAGCGAAAATTCTCTACCCCATAGGCATCTGCCACCGCTTTTGGATTGATCACGTTGCCTTTGGATTTGCTCATTTTTTGGCCGTTTCTGGTCCACCAGCCGTGTGTTGCGATATGCTTTGGAGTGGGGAGCTCCAGGCTCATCAAAAAGGCCGGCCAGTAGACGGCATGGAAGCGCAAAATATCCTTACCCACGAGATGGTAGTCTGCGGGCCAGTAGTGCATGAGGCGCTCGTCAGTGCCGTAGCCAAGAGCAGTGATGTAGTTGAGCAAAGCGTCAAGCCAGACATACATCACATGCTTGGGATCGTTAATGGAGGAGGGGAGTTTGATGCCCCAGTCGAAGCTGGTGCGGGTGATGGAGAGGTCTTGTAATCCAGATTCTACGAAGCGGATCACTTCGTTTTTTTTGGATTTTGGCAAAACAAACTTCTCCTCGCTGCGATAGAGCTCAAGCAGTTTGTCTTGGTATTTGGAGAGGCGAAAGAAGTAGCTCTCCTCTTTGACGATACTTGTTTGCTTGCCGCAGTCTGGACAAAACTCCTCGTCTATAAGCTGAGACTGGGGAAAGAAAGCTTCACAGCTGATACAATAGTGCCCCTCGTAGACCCCTTTGTAGATGTCCCCTTTTTGGTACATCTTCTCAAAAGCTTTCTGTACCCCTACAATGTGTTCAGGATCGGTGGTACGGATAAATTTATCGTAACTGATCTCAAACTCGTCCCATAAAGCTTTGAATTTGGCGCTGATCTCATCGGCGTACTCTTTGGGCGTTTTGCCTCTTTTTTTGGCGGCCTCTTCGATCTTTTGACCATGCTCGTCAGTGCCGGTTAGGAAAAAAGTATCCAAGCCTTTGAGTCTAAAATACCGAGCGGCGCTATCGGCGATAATGGTGGTGTAAGCGTGCCCGATATGGGGTACATCGTTGACGTAGTAAATAGGTGTGGTGATATATCGTTTTTTCATCTGCTCTCCTTAAAATTCAAATCCGCCCCCTTGGCCTTTGTTCATACTCTCATAGACTGCTTTGACGTATATCTGGCGTATTTGGCAACCTAAGATTTTTGGGCATTTAAGGCAGCTTTTAAGATTTTTTTGTTTTTGACACTCTTTGAGCCTCTCAAGAGCCTCTTGAAGTGCCGCTTCGTAACGGTCAAGCTTGTCCATAATACTCTTTGACTTTTTGGATTTCGTAGATAGAGCCAAAAAAGCAGGGCGTGGTCTCATGTATCTCGTGAGAGGGCAGCTCTAAAAGTCTGCGTCCAAGATCGTCAATCCCTTGACCTCCCGCTTTTTCAAAGATGTGAGCAAAGGGAAAAACTTCAAAGACTTTGCGAAGTTTACCCGAAGGTTTGTCGGTTGTACCCGGATAGCTAAAGAGCCCTCCTCCTTTTACGAGGATTTGATGCAAGTCCGGCACCATCCCGCCAGAGTAGCGTAAGCGATACCCCTCCTCAAAAAGAGTTTGGATAAGCTGTTTGTGGTGGGGGTACCAATGTTTTTGGGTGCCTCCAGGAGCGTTGATCTTGCCTTTATCTTTGAGGCTAAGCTCTTGAAAATAGACAAATTCTTCCTTTTGGAGGATAAAACGCTCGGCTTTGATCGTAGCGGTAACGAGCTCCACTCTTGGTCCATAAACTACATAGGCAGAGGCGAGGAGATCGGGCCCGTTAAAACTCTTTTCATAAATACCAAAAATCGAGCCTACGCTGAGGTTTGTATCTACAAGACTGCTTCCATCTAACGGGTCGTAGCCTACAAGATATCTGCCCTCTTCATTGATGGTGATTGGGTCGCTCTTCTCCTCGCTGGCGAGGAGCTTGATGGAGGAGACTTGAGCAAGCTCCTCTTCGATGATAAGGTCGCTTCTAACGTCCAGTTTGAGCTGCTGTTCGCCCGATTCGTTTGTTCTTTCGTGGTAGCCAAAGTCAGCGGTTTGGATCTCTTTGGCTATGCGTTTTGCGCTTCGTTTAATCGCTTCAATGATTTCGGTCATTTTACACCTCTTTTGCGTTTTTAAAAATCCATTGGATAATTTGATCGGGGTCGTTAAGATTGAGTATGGCGATATGGTTTGGGATTTGGTCTTTATCTACGCTTTGGTCTATGGCTACGGCTTGGACAAATTTTAAGTAGTCTGGATCGATCGCTCCTCGGAAGACGCCGATACGAGGGAGGGGAATATGCTTAAGCCCTTCTACCATCAAAAGATCAAAAGTACCCAGCATCTTGATAATATCATCGATCTTTTTGGAGCGGTGGGAGAAGTAGGTGGTGCGTGTAGGAGAGGTGATTACCACTTCGGCTCCCGTTTGGAAAAAGCGGTAGCTATCCTTTCCTTCCACATCAAATTTGGCTTTGTCTTTGGGGTCGTGTTTAATAATGGCTATGCGATATTTTGGAACAAGGCGTTTGGCTATTTTTTCTATGATCGTGGTCTTGCCGCTGTTGGATGGTCCCGTAAAAGCCACTGCTCTTCTCACTGCACCCCTTTTTTATTGGCTATTTTATCCAATAAAAAGTTAAGACTAGCTATAATCAAAAACAAAAACGGGGATGCCATGAGAAAAATTTGGATACTGCTTTTTTTACTCTTGCCTTTTTTGGCCGGATGTGCTCATAAAGAGGAGCTTCGAGTCTTTAGCGTGGATAAATCGTATGTGGAAGCGTTGCGTTATACCAAAAAAGGAGATATCGCCATCTCTTTGGAGAATAAGGCCCTCATTATTGCTACATATCTTAATCCGTTACATCGATGCGATAAGGATAAAGAGTGTTTTTTTGTGCGTGTCTATATCGATAATGATTTTGATGATCCCAAAAAAGCTGGGCTTTTTCATCCGGGCTATAGCTTAAGGCTCAATGGTTATAAACCTCTTGCACTCAAAGAGCTGGATAAGGAGAATCTGCTTGTGAAGCAGATGCCCTTGTGTGAGCCTTGGTACCATTTTTATCTTGTTACCTTTCCTGCAATCCAAGAGTCCAAGCGTACGCTCACCTTTTCCCATAAAGCTTACGGCTCAACGGCGCTAGTCTTTTCAAAAGAGGAGTAAGGCTGATGGGTTTGCCTAAAATTTTACGATAGATGATGTAGTTGGCCAGTACTTTTTTACCATACTCCTTGGTCTCTGGGTAGTTGACCAGCTCCATAGCCAGTAAGGGATCATATTTTGTAAAGAGTGGGACGACCCGTTTTTTGACATAGCCGATGCCTCCATTGTAGGCGTAGGCAATCAAAAGGGGATGGTGCAGTCTGGATTGGAGGTAGCGTATATGATCCTTGGCAAAACCTACAGCTATAGAATCTTTGAACATCCAATCAAGATCAAAATGCGAAACTCCTAGCTTTTTGGCGGTATGTTTTGCCAAAAAAGGCATAAATTGTAAAGGTCCCAAGGCAAAAGAGCGTGAAATTGAGCCCGGTATGAAGCGGCTCTCTTGACGGGCAAGAGCGTGGATCAAAGCTTTTTTGGAGACTGGTTGATCGGCGAGATAGAGTGTATAAGGAAGAATAAAAGGGTGGCGATGGAAATTGGATTCTTTTTCTAGTATCAAAGCGTAAAGGCTTTGGGTATTGCGGTAGGCAACCACATTTTTGGGAGGAAGGTTTTTTCGTAATCTCTCGGCTATGAAAGGATCGCTCAAATTAATAGAGGTACGTCCTTTGAGATTTGGGACAAAAAAGTTGGTAAAGGGTTTATGGGCCCACTCGTATGCGAGTAGTACGTAGAGGTTTAGATCCCACGAGTGCAGTACTTTATCAAGATACTTTTTTTTATGGGTGAGTCTGTACAGCCAAAGATTAGCCCTGTCTTTATGGGATTGATAGTAGCTTTTCTTTTCCGAATTTTGTAAAAACGCAAGCGCAGCGTGGGGCAATCCTCGCTTGATCGCTTCGATAGCGAGAAAAAAGCTACTTTGCGCATCCAGCTTATTGGCACGAAATCGTAACAAGGATTTGACGGGTCTTTCTAGCTTTTCACTAAGGCAGTAGCGTACGAATCTTGGAAAACTTTTGGATTTTGTGAGTTTGGCGATAAAGATTTTGGAGAGGGGGCGATTAAAAAACTTTGCTCTATTTTTTTTACCTGAGAGGAAAAATATACGTAAAAATTGGTATGGATTACTTTTGCTGGCTTTATAAGGATCATCGGACCAAAAAGGGGCGTACTTTTTGCGTACCTTGGGAAAGGGAGCGAGCTTGGCAAAAAGCTCTTTTTTTTGGGTTGGAGAGAGGCGAAGAAGTTTTGGTCCGCTCACTCCCAAAGCCGCACACTCCGCATCCACTTGTAAAAGTTTGTACGAGGGGGTGCCAAGACAGCGTAGAATCTTTTTAAGGTGTGGATTTTTGCTTTTGAGGATATAGCGCCGAAGGATTTTGTAGTTGACATGTTGTGTCAGCTCTAAAGCCCGTTGAGCCTCTTTTGGGGTAATTTTTTGATCTAAAAAGCGCCAGATGTAGTAATCTTTTGCCAATCCTCTTGGTTTGGATTCCAAAAATTGTAATGTGATCTCTTTGGCCAAAAGGGCCAAAGGGAGTAAAAGCCAAAGAAACCTCAAGCCCCCAACCTATAAGCTAAATGCATAAGCAGCCGTACGAAGAAAAGATCTATAAACTGCAGTGCCAAAATAATAATAAGTGGGGCTAGATCGATACCTCCGATCACCGTAGGAATATAGCGACGCACAAAGGCGTATACGGGTTCAGTCAAGCGATATAGGGTTTGAACGATAGGGTTATACGGATCTGGGCGTACCCAAGTAATAAGAGCGGCTATGATGACAATCCAGATGTAGATATTGATCACCATATGTAAAATCTGTGCCAATGCCTGTAAGAGTGTGCCTATAACTATCATTGTACAATTCCTTTGATATGGTCTTTAAGTACTGCATAAAGCTGGGATATCTCCGGTCCGTGAGGGGCTCCGGTGAGCAGCAGCCGAAGAGGTTTGAAAAATCTTTTCCCTTTCAGACCGCTTTTTGCCATCAACTCCTTTTTGAAACTCTCAAAACTTTCTGGCAGTTCCATAGAGAGGATAAGATTTTTGAGTATATTGGCTTCTTTTTCAAATTCGCCAAACTCTTTTTGGCCAAAAATGGCGTCAAGTTTGCTTTTGAGCTCTTTGAGGGTACTGGCCTCTTCAAGATAGAGTTTGGCCAGTTCTCCTAAACTCTCATGGATCCCAATTTCTTGAGCCAGCTTTTGTGGTGGAAGTCTTTCAAGGTGGACTCTGTTAATAAAGCGCAGTTTCTCCATATCAAATCGAGCCGGAGCCTTGGAGAGGGCGCTAAGATCAAACCACTCTATCGCCTCTTGGAGCGTAAAGATCTCTTTTGGGGTTTTATTGCCGAGCAAAATGAGATAGTTGGCGATAGCTTCGGGCAAAAAACCCTCCTCCAAAAGCCATTTGACACTTGAAGCGCTCTCTCGTTTGCTCATCTTTTTGCCCTCGCTATTGAGAATGATGGGTAGATGGGCGTACTCTATTTTTTTATCGTATCCTAGTGCCCTTTGGATATGGATCTGTTTTGGGGTATTGCTAACGTGGTCTTCGCCCCGAATCACGAGGCTGATGTCATAGAGCATATCGTCGATGGCACAGGCGAAATTGTAGGTGGGGCGGCCGTCGGCTCGTACAATAACGAAGCTATCCACTTCTTTGGGTTCAAAACGAAGATCGCCTTTGATGAGGTCATAAAACTCGATAGGATTGTGAGGTTTTTTAATACGTACCACAAAGGGCTCTTTTTTTTGGGTGGCCTCTTCGAGGGTGATATTTTCACATTTGCCGCTGTAGCGGTAGGCTCGTTTGTGCTCTTTAGCTTTTTGCCGCTCGGCTTCAAGTTCTTGGGAGGTACAAAAACAGGGGAAAGCTTTATGCTCTCGCAAAAGCTTCTTGGCAAAGTTTTGATGAAAGGAGAAGTTTTGGCTTTGGTAGACTACATCGTCGTATTTTAATCCGAACTTTTGTAAAATTTCTAAAATTTCTTGATCTTTTCCCTCAATGTTTCGCTGTGTATCGGTATCTTCGATACGTATTAAAAAGCGTTCGCCTCGCTGTTTGGCGACAAGGTAGTTGAGTATCGCCACGCGAAGATTGCCAATATGCATATCTCCAGTGGGACTTGGTGCAAAACGTAGCATTTTTCTCCTTGGAATTTTGTCAAATTTTTGCCTGAGTATATACAAATTTTTGTTAAAATTCAAAGCAAAAAAGGAAACGTTTGAAAAAAAGAGTAGTGACCAATATCCTCTCAAGAGGTTTTGGTAAATTTGCCGCTCACCGTTTCCATCCTGTTATACAAAGATTTATCAACTATTCGTATGTAAAGCTTTTAAATTTGGATATGGAGGAGTTTAAGCATCCGAGCGCTTACCGAAGTCTTAACGAGCTTTTTACTAGAAGTTTGCAAAAACGGCGAAAATTAGAAGAAGGAGTGATATCTCCTACCGATTCGCTCGTTACGGAGTGTGGCAGGCTCCATCAAAATAAGGCTTTGCAGATAAAAGGGATGGAGTACAATGTATGCGAGCTGCTCAAAGAGTGCGATTGTTCCAAGATAATAGATGGAACATTTATAAACTTTTATCTCTCTCCAAGAGATTACCATCGCTACCATATGCCTTATGACTTGCAGGTGCGGCGCGTAGTGCATATACCCGGACGTCTGTATCCGGTAAATTTACGGTTTTTGCGTAAAAAACCTAATCTGTTTATTGAAAACGAGCGGGTGATTTTGGAGTGTAGTACGCCTCAAGGCTATAAGATTTTTATCGTTCTTGTTGGGGCTTTGAACGTAGGGAAGATAACGCTGGTGTTTGAGAATCGTATAGAGACCAATCATCCCAAAGAGATTGATATTTTTGAATATGAAAATCTGTGGTTAAAAAAAGGGGAGCTTTTGGGGTATTTTAAGATGGGCTCTACCGTTTTGCTTTTTTTTGAGCGAGATAGAGCCAATCTTTTGGTAGAATCTGGGCAATATGTGCATTTTGGTCAGAGTGTGGCAAAGCTAAAGGAGGAGTAATGCAAGAACAAGATATTTTGATTATCGAGACGGAGATCATCCCTAATGGTATGGGCGGATGGTTGCTACGATGCCATAATACCGAAACTAAAGAAGAGCGTATTTGTCAATCGATCGAGGAGTACAACGCTTATCTTAACGAGTGCGCTTTTAATACGGCAAAAAGTGACTTTAAAGTAGAGTGGCTCGAATCGCCAAAAGCTACTCCCGCAATGATTGCCGATGTACGAAAGCAACTGATGGATCACTATAAAAAATTGGAGGAGATGGGCTAAAGAGGATTTTGGTAAGATCGTGGAGGGATCACCCCTCCACTTTAGTGGGTGTAGACAATTTTATCTTTGATTTTGAGCTCTTTAGTAAGGTCATAGACAATAGGCGTACCTGTGGGCACTTCGATGGTACGTACATCCTCTGGAGCGATATTTTCCAAAAACATGATGAGTGCCCGCAAGGAGTTGCCGTGGGCTGCGATCATCACAGTATCATAAACCAGCAGTGATGGTACGATCTCTTCATAAAAATACTCCATCACCCGCTCTCTGGTATCTTTGAGCGACTCGCTTTTTGGGCGGTAGGGGAGGTGGTCATATTTGGGATCTTTGGGGTAGCGTTCATCAAAATCGGGCTCGCTCTCTTCGATAG
>Ga0256831_1002051_pt1 | contig 10580 bp, 9 predicted proteins | sample 132544metaG_FD_189087 | JGI IMG/M metagenome (GOLD analysis project Ga0256831, IMG submission 189087) | Hydrothermal vent microbial communities from Lau Basin, Pacific Ocean - 132-544 | ecosystem: Environmental > Aquatic > Marine > Hydrothermal vents | place: Pacific Ocean: Lau Basin | collected... | reverse complement strand
GCTTCCTCCTCGTGGAGGGGCACGCCCAGGCCCCCGCCGAGATCCAGGTATCGAAGGGGGCGGCCCAGCCGGGCCGCGGCCCTTCGGGCCAGGTGGAAGAGATGGGCGTAGAGGTCCGCCAGGGCCGAGGCGGAAAGGACCTGGGTCCCCGGGTTGGCGTGCAACCCCAGGATTTCCAGCTTTCCCAGGCCCTTCATGTAGTCCAGGGCCTCTTCCATTTCCTCCTCGTCCCAGCCGAAGGGCTGGGGACCTCCGCCCATGCGCATGCCCGCGCCCCGGGAAGGAGGGGCCGGGTTGACCCGGAGTCCCACGGGGATCCTTCCTCTTCCCGCCAGGCCCGCCAGGCGGTCCGCCTCCCCCCGGGACTCCACGTGGAAGGCCAGGATCCCCGCCCCCAGGCCGGCGAGGTGTTCCTCCCTCCTCTTGCCGGGGCCCGCGAAGACGATCCTTCCCGGCGGAAATCCTGCGGCCAGGGCCGCCTCCAGCTCCCCCGCCGAGGCGATCTCCGCGCCGCAGCCCTTCCTGGCCAGGAAGGCCAGGAGGGCCAGGAGGGGGTTGGCCTTTACTGAGTAGAAGATCCCGGCGCGCCGGGGGAAGGCGGCCCGGAGTCTTTCCAGCTCCCGGGCCGCTGAGGAGAGGTCGTAGACATAGAGGGGTGTCCCATACCGGCGGGCCAGCTCCTCCGCCGGAATCCCCCCGACCTGGAGAGGACCGCCTTTCCAGCCCAGGTCGGCGGCCGCGGCTTTTCGGGCGAAATCCGTCAAGGGGGGCTCCCTTCGGACCGCTCCTCCAGGAGGGCCTCGATCCTGGCCCGGTCCTGGAAATTCTCGGGCGTGACATCCATGTCCTGGAACCGGATCCCCGTCTCTTCTTCCAAACGGGTCACCAGCTCCACCACTTGCAGTGAAGTCAGGTATCCACCGTCCAGCAGGGGAAGGGTGGGGGTGATTTCCGCTTCTTCCAGGCCCGTCAGGTCCGAGAGGATCCGCAGGAGAGTTTTTTTGCGGGACCGGGCCATGTCCGTCAATTCTCTCCCCTCTTTCCGGCGCCGTCTCCGAGAAGGGCGGCGATCCCCTCCTCGCAGGGTGAGGAGAGGACGCCTTTTTCGGTGACCACGGCGGTCACCAACTCCGCGGGGGTGACGTCGAAGGCGGGGTTCCATGCGTCCACGTCTTCCGGGGCGACCTGGATGCCCCGGGGCGTGAGGATTTCCGCGGGAGATCTTTGCTCCACGGGGATCTCCTTTCCCCCCGGGAGAGAGGGGTCGAAGGTGGAGAGGGGGGCCACCACGTAGAAAGGGACTCCGTGGCGGTTTGCCAATACGGCCAGAGGATAGGTGCCGATCTTGTTGGCGAAGTCCCCGTTGCGGGCGATCCTGTCGGCCCCGACCAGGACGGCGTCCACCCCTCCCGATGCGAGGAGCGAACCCGCCGCTCCGTCACAGAGCAGGGTCACGGGGATCCCGGCCCGCTGGAGTTCCCAGGCCGTGAGCCTGGCGCCCTGCCAGAGGGGTCGGGTCTCGTCGGCGAAGACCCGGATCTCCTTTCCCGCGGCGGCGGCCCTGTAGACCACGGCCAGGGCCGTCCCTTCCCCGCCCGTGGCGAGAAATCCTGTGTTGCAGTGGGTGAGGACGCGGGCCTTCCGGGGAAGGAGGGCCGCCCCGGCCTCCCCCATGGCCCGGCACACGGCCCGGTCTTCCCGGTGGATTCCGCGGGCTTCCTCCAGGAGGGCCGCGGCGATCTCCCGGGGCGGGGCGGCGGCCTTCTCTTCCAGGACCCGCCGGGCCCTTTCCAGGGCCCAGGTGAGATTCACCGCCGTGGGGCGCGCCCGGCCGAGGCGGTCCAGCAAGGCCCTCACCTCCTGGAGAAAGGCCGGCCCGGGACGGTCCAGGGCCTCCTGGGCCGCCAGGACGGCGCCGTATCCCGCGGCTACGCCGATGGCGGGCGCGCCCCGGACGGAGAGTTCCCGGACGGCCTTTTCCAGGGAGGACACGGTCCGGCATTCCAGGTAGACCTCCTCGTGGGGGAGGCGGGTCTGGTCCAAGAGGCGGAGATGCCCCGGGACTCCCCCTTGCCACTCGATGGATGCGGGGAATCGGATTTCCAAGGTCTCATCCCTCCCAGGTCCAGGTCTCGGAATTGCGGATTTCCGCGTCAAGCTCCAGGACCCGGGCCGCCTGCTCCTCTCTCTTCCGGGCCAGGTGCGCGGCCAGGTTCTCGTCCTGGAGAGCAAGGATCCGTGCAGCCATGAGAACGGCGTTCTTCGTGCCCGCCTTTCCGATCCCCATGGTGGCCACGGGCACCCCTCCCGGCATCTGGACCGTGGAGAACAGGGCGTCCAGGCCTCCCAGGGTGGTGCCCGCCATGGGAACGCCGATCACGGGTAGGTCCGTGTGGGAAGCGATCACCCCCGCCAGGTGGGCGGCGGCGCCGGCGCAGGCGACGATCACCTGGATTCCTTCCTCGTGGGCCTTCTTGGCGAACTCCCGGACCGCGTCGGGGGTCCGGTGGGCCGAGAGGACCCGTGTGGTGTAAGGGATCTTCAGGTCCTTCAGGATCTCCAGGGCGGGCTCCACCTGGGGCATGTCGGAGGTCGAGCCCATGACCAGGGCGATGCGGGGTTTTCGCGCCATTTCTTTCACCTCTACTCGGAGTTTTCCTGGTCCACCGCCGGAACCCCCTCGGGGGTGAGGCCCGAGAGGAGGCGGCAGATCTCCCTGTAACGCTCCGCCGTGGCCCGGATCACCTCGGGCGGAAGGGCCGGGGGCGGCGGGGTGCGGTCCCAGTCGGAGTCCAGGAGCCAATTGCGGAGAACTTGTTTGTCGTAGGAAGGAGGATGGGCGCCCGGGGCGGTTTCGGCGGCGGGCCAGAACCGGGAGGAGTCGGGGGTGAATGCCTCGTCGATGAGGATGAGTTCTCCTCCCAGGATGCCGAACTCGAGCTTGGTGTCGGCGATCACGAAGCGGCGCTTCAAGGCGTAGGCGTGGGCCTTGGTGTAGAGTTCCAGGGCCGCCGCCCGGGCCTTTCGGGCTGTTTCCGCCCCGACCAGGTCTTCCACCTCCCGAAAGGTCATGGGCAGGTCGTGTCCCTCTTCGGCCTTGGTGGTGGGGGTGAGGATGGGCTCGGGTAGCTTCCCGGCGTGCTGGAAGCCCCGGGGCAGGGGGACGCCGCAGACCGAACCTCTCTCCTGGTATTCCTTCCACCCCGAGCCGGTCAAGTAGCCTCGCACCACGAACTCCACGGGCAAGGGCTCGGCCCGCTTGACCCGCATGGTCCTGTGGCGAAGCACCGGGGCCGCACCCTCGGGAAGGTCCTCCCACTTGTCCACCTCCGTGGAGACCAGGTGGTTGGGAAAGACCGGGCCCAGAAGCCGGAACCAGAAGGCCGCCAGGGTGGTGAGCACCTTGCCCTTGTCGGGGATGGGCTCGTTCATGATGACGTCGAAAGCGGAGATCCTGTCGGTGGCCACCAGGAGGAGGTCCTCTCCCAGGGCGTAGATGTCCCGCACCTTGCCCCTTCCCAGGAACTCCAGGCCGGGAATTCGGGTTTCTCGGATGGGTCGGTCCGTCATGTTCACCTCCTGGCGGGCTTGAGTGGGGATGATAAAGGGCGGAGGGCCCTCAAAAAAGCACGACCGTGAAGTAGCCCGCCGCAAGGAGGGCGAAAAGGAAATCCAGGACGAGCCCGGCCTTCACCATCTTGCCGATGGGGATATACCGGGTGGCGAAGACGATGGCGTTGGGGGGGGTGGCCACGGGAAGGAGGAAGGCGCAGGAGGCGGCCACCGTGGCGGGAACCATGAGGATCATGGGGTCCATGTGCAGGTCCTGGGCCAGGCCGGCCATGATGGGAAGCATGGTGGTGGCCACGGCGGTGTTGGAGGTGAACTCCGTGAGAAAGGTCAGGGTGAGGGACACGGCCAGAAGGAGGAAGAAGGGATGGAGGTGGCCCAGGAAGGTGAGCTGGCGCCCGATGGTATCCGCCAGGCCGGTCTTCTGGATCCCGTCGGCCAGGGCGAAGCCTCCCCCGAAGAGGAGGAGGATGTCCCAGGGAAGGTCCAGGAGGGCCCGGAGTTCCAGGATGGGCCGGTTTCCATGGTCCTTTCCCGAGGGAAGGAGGAAGAGGAGGACTCCCATGGCCACGGCCACGGTGCTGTCCTGGACCTTTCCTTGGAGGCCCAAAAGGCCCGTCCACCCGGGAATCACGAAGCTTCCCACCCGGATGTCGGCCCGGAAGATCCAGAGGAGGGCCGTGGCGGCGAAGACGGCCAGGACGATTTTCTGGGGAGGCGTGATGGGCCCCATCTCCTCCAGCTCTTTCTGGATGAACTCTTTGCCCGGCAGGGGGGGAAGGTCCTTGGGGCGGAGCAGGACGAAGACCAAAAAGAGGACCAGGCAAAGGAAGAAGAGGAGGGTCAGGGGGGCCACCAGGAGGAACCAGCGCGCGAAGGTGACCTCGGGCATGTTGGGGAAGAACCGGCTGAAGATCCCGGAGAAGACCAGGTTGGGCGGGGTGCCCACGAGGGTCGCGATCCCCCCGACGGAGGCGCTGTATGCGATCCCAAGCATGAGGATCATGCCGTAACGGAATTCACCCGGTGCGGCCTTTTCCACCCGGATCTTCCGGAGCACGCCCAGGCCGATGGGAAGGAGCATGATCGTGGTTGCGGTGTTGCTGATCCACATGGAGAGAAAGGCCGAAGCCGCCATGAAGCCGAAGACGAGCTTCCTCGGCCCCGAGCCCATCAACGCGATGGTGCGAAGGGCGATTCTCTTGTGCAGGCCCCACTCCTGCATGGCCAGGGCGATGAGGAATCCTCCGAGGAATAGGAAGACCAGGTGGTTGGCGTAGTTGGGGGAGACCTGCTTGGTGGTCATGATCCCAAGCAGGGGATAGAAGGCCAGGGGAAGGAGGGCCGTCGCCCCGAGAGGAATGGCCTCGGTCATCCACCAGGCGCCCATCAGCAGGGTCAGGGCCAGGATGTTGCGCTGGGCCGGGGGAAAAGAGGCGGTGGCCGGGATGAAGAGGGCCGCGGCGAAAAGGAGAACTCCCAGCCAGAATCCCCGGGAGAAACCTGGGAGAAGAGCCAGCCCCCGACCGGTGCCCATGACGCGCCTCCTTTCGGCGGGACTCGCAGGACTCAGGACATGTTAGGGGCTAGGGGGAAAAAGACCCAAAGGGAAAAGAAAAGGGCCTCCCGCGGATTCCGCAGAGACCCCTATTTCTTCTCTTCCCGTTCGTGGATGGCCAGGAAGATGGAGAGGTCGGGCTCCACGGACTCCACGTTGGTGTCGGCCATGAGCAGGACCTTGCCTCCCTGGAGGGCGGCTCCCCACATGGGGATCTTCACCGGGCTGGTCTCCCGGAATTCCACCAGGCCGCCTTTGCCCGTCTTGAAGGATCCGTTGAATCGGAAGGCTTTCCCCCTGTGGCCCCACATGGTGGCCCGGAAGGCGTCCTTGCCGTTGAGTTCCAGGTTGCCTGCCGCGGTGTCGCACCCGGGCCTGGTGGGATCCAGAAAGAGGGTGAAGGCGCCCAGGAGATACTTGCCAGAAAGGTCCTTGGCCGGAATGTCCTTGGCTGGAGCCCTGAGAGCCAGGAGGAGGGAAACGGCGCCACCTTTCTTCTGATCGTGGTGGATTCCAACGAAGAGATTCTCTCCCAGCCCTCCGCGATAGGAATGGTTCACCTGGAAGGTCCCTTTCTTCCAGGAAAGGGAGAGTTCCACCGAACCCGGCGGAGTAGGGAAGGTGCCGGCCTTGCCCGTGACGGTGAGTTTCGCCAGGGAGGATTCATGGAGGGTTCCCTTGACAGCGCCTTTGGCGTCGATCTTGAGGGTCCCCGTGGCGGCCAGTCCGACTTCGTTGGGGCTCGGGGCGGCGCCCTTGGGAGAGAAGACCAGGGTGAGAAGGGTTACGTTCCACGTCCCTTCGGGCTTGGGCTTGGCCCGGGAGCGGACGCAGGTCCAAAGGCCCAGGTCCCCGTCGCCTCCGGCGTGCCGGTCCGTGAACCAGAGGGTCTCTCCCTCCACGGCGGCTCCCCCCATGAGGGGAAGGCTCGCACCCCCCGACATGGGCACAAGAAGGGTGAACATGCCGTTCTTCTGGATTTTGTAGAAGCCTTTGTCCGTAGGCCGGCCGGCTCCCCTTACCTGGAACTTGTTCTCTGCGTTCAAGGTGAGGACCCCTTCGTCCCAGTAATGGGCCTTGAGATCGGGGTTCACCGGGAAGGACATGTCGGCGAAGGCCTTGAGGCCCACCAAGTGGTAATCGGCCGCGATGGTCACCCCTCCCTTGGAGGGATTTTCTTCCGAACCCCCGGAAGAGCAGGATCCGAGGGCGAGAAAGAGAAGGCACAGGCCCGCGGCAGACCACAGGGACCTGGAAATGGACTCGATCATGGGAATACCTCCTGTCTTCCAGGGATTCCCTGGAAGGGGACGAGTATACAGGAGATCCATGAAAATCATCCCCCCCCCCGGGAAAGGGGAGCCGCCCGGGAGCCTCGGATCGATCCGGAGGGCCTTCCATTGCACCGGGCTCCACCCTCTGTTTGAATCCCGCCATGAAACGGGAACCAATCTCTTCGGGGGCGGTCCCTTCCAGAGCCCTGCCGGCGGGTTGCCTGCTCCTTTGCCTGGTGGGAGGGATCTCTTCCTGCCGGGGACCCATCGTCTCTCCCGACCCGGGGAGAAACCTCACCCTTTGGTTGGACAGGAAGCCCGGTCCGAGAGGTTCCCGGGGGATCGCACCCCCCCCCACCCCGGGGTCCCGGGAGGAGGGAGAGAACCCGGCAGGGACGGTTTCCTCTCAAGGGAAGAAGGTCCAGGTCTCCGACCTTCCTCCCCTCCCGGCGGAGGAGGTGAAAAAACGCCGCAAGGAGGCGGAAGAGTTTCTGGCCAAGGCGATCCGCGAGAGGGATCCCTCCATTCTCCCCGCCTCCCTGCGCCCTCTCTACCGCGCCCGGACGGCCCGAAACCGGGAGGACCTGGACACCGCCGCTGTTGACCTCCAGGACCGGCTGGCCAAGGACCCGGGGGATTTCCTGGCTCTCAGCGAGTTGGGCACGGTCCGGCTCGCCCAGAGGGCGGTGCCGGAAGCGGTGGCCCTGGAGGAGCGAGCCTTGAGGAGGGCCCCGGGAGACCCGGGGGCCACCCTGGCCCTGGCCCAGGCCCTGGCCGCCCGGGGGACCAAGGAGGACCTGGCCCGTAGCGAATCCCTCCTCAAGTCCATTCCCCAGGGTTTCTTGAAGCCCGGGCTCCTGGCTCACGTGCTCTACCTGGTCTACCTCCGGATGGGAAAGCCGGCCCTGGCGGTGCGGACCGTCTCCCTGGCCCTGGAAAAGGACCCCAAGGACTATGTCCTTTTGGGGGACCAGATCCGGGGGCTCATCAAGATGGGCCGGCTGGAGGACGCCCTCCAGGTGGCCGACCGGTTGACCAGGCCGCCCCTGGGGCCCCTTCCCGAGGCTTTCTGGTTCAAGGCTTTCATTCTCAGGAGGCTCGGGCGGTTTCGGGAGGCCGAATCCACTTACCTGGAACTCGCCCGGGGCAAGGGGCCCGAATTCGAGAATTTCTTTTCCCGGAGGATCAGCAAGGCCCGTTTGAAAGAGACCCTCGGCCGGGTCCGCGAGGAGGCCCGGGCCGGCCGGCGCCTCTACTACATGAAAGGGGAGAGGGAGGAGATCCTGAGAACCGACCCGGACGAACTCCGCCGGCTCCAGGTGGTGCAGTCCATGGCGGTGGCCCTTCCCAAGGAACCTTTCCGGCTCCTGGACCTGGCCCTTTCCGACAAGTCTCCCACGGTGCGGACCGCGGCCCTCCAGGTCCTGGGGCGGACCCTGCTCGGGACCGACCAGGCCTGGGAGCGGATCAAGAAGGCCCTGGAGGATCCCACTCCCAGGGTCAGGGGCATGGCTGCCCGCATGGTAGGGAGGTCCCACAGGCCCGGAAGCGCGGAACTCCTTCTCTCCGCCATGGAGGGGGAGAAGAGCGGGTATGCGTTCATGTGTATGAATGAGGCTCTTTGCGACGCCACGGGAAAAGATGTTCTCATGGTGAGGGGGGAGGAGAATTCCCCTAAGGCCAAGGCCCGGGTGATCCGGGAATGGAAGGAGTTGTTGAAGAAATGATTTTGGTAACCGGAGGAGCGGGGTATATCGGGTCCCACACGGTCAAGGCCCTGCGGGCGCGGGGGGAGGATGTCCTCGTGGCGGACGACCTCTCCGAGGGGCATGAGGCCGCCCTTCTGGGGGCCCCCCTGGCCAAGGGGGACCTGAAGGACATGGACTACGTGCGGAGCCTGTTCGAGGGGAGGAAGGTGGAGGGGGTGATCCACTTCGCAGCCTCCTGCTACGTGGGCGTCTCCATGACCCGGCCCGGCTTCTACTACAGGCAGAACGTCCAGGCCCTTCTGAACCTCCTGGAGGCCATGCGGGACGCCGGGACGAAGACCATCGTCTTCTCCTCCTCCTGCGCGACCTACGGGGTCCCGGATGAGATCCCCATCACGGAGGAGTGCCCCCAGAATCCCATCAACGTCTACGGCACGACCAAGCTGGTCGGGGAGTGGATGCTCCGGGACTTCGGCAGGGCCCACGGGATCCGTTCCATCTCGCTTCGCTACTTCAACGCCGCCGGCGCCGACCCCGACGGAGAGCTCGGCGAGGACCACGACCCGGAGACCCACCTGATCCCCCTGGTCCTCCAGGCGGCCCTGGGAAAGAGGGAGAAGATCTCCATCTTCGGCGACGACTATCCCACTCCCGACGGAACCTGCATCCGGGACTATATCCACATCGTGGACCTGGCCCAGGCCCACCTGCTGGCCCTGGACGCCATGCGGGAAGGGAAGGAGACCGCGCATGCCTACAACCTGGGAAACGGGGAGGGCTATTCCGTGGCCCAGGTGGTGGAGACGGCCCGGAAGGTCACGGGCCGTCCCATCCCGGCCGAGGTCGCCCCCAGGCGTCCCGGCGATCCCCCCCGGCTCGTGGGCTCCTCGGCCAGGATCGAGAAGGAACTGGGCTACAAGGCTCGGTTTCCCCGACTCGAGGAGATCCTGGAGACGGCCTGGCAGTGGCACAAGGCCCATCCCGATGGTTACGGAGACAGGGAAACCAAAGGGGAGGCTTGATTCATGGCGGCGGGAGGGGAAAAGAAACCCGGAAGGATCAGGATCACCGTCCTCGGCTCGGGGTCCATCATGTGTTCGGCCGGAAGAAATCCGCCGGGTTACGTCTTGGAGGATCCTCTCTCGGAATCCTTTCTCCTTCTCGATCCCGGTCCCGGGACCTGGGCCCGTCTTCCCCGGGCCGGGGTGGACCCGAGGAGGATCGATCGGGTGCTCATCACTCATTACCACGTGGATCACCACGCCGATCTCCTGGCCCTGCTCTTCGCCCGGCACAACCCGCGGTGGCGGGAGGAGGGGCTTCCGCCGCTTTTCGTGGCCGGCCCGCCGGGCTTGAACCGCCTCCTGGAGGCCTGGCGCGGACTCTACGGCGAGGTCGTGGACGACCCGGGCCTGGAGGCCAGGGAGGTGGAGCCGGGGGAGTTCTCCCGGGATCACCTCCTGATCAAGGCCGCGCCCGCGCGCCACCCCAACGGGATCGCCGAGGGGACCTCTCTTTCCTACAGGCTGGAGATCCCGGGCCATCCCTCTTTTTGCTATACAGGGGATACGGAGGAGGCGGGGAGCCTGGTGGAAGCCGCCCGGGAGGCCCACCTTCTCCTTTGCGAGTGTTCCTTCCCGGAGGAGCACCCCGTCCCGGGGCACATGACCCCGGCGGCGGCGGGGAAACTGGCCAGGGAAGCGGATGTCAGGCACCTGGTCCTCACCCACTTCTATCCCCGGGCCGACGAGGCCGATCTCGTGGCCCAGGTCCGGAAGGAGTGGGACGGCAGTCTTCATCTGGCAAGAGACCTGGAGACCTTCGAGCTGTGAGGAACCGGGCGGCACGTCTTCTTTCCGGGACCTTGGGCGCCGCCCTCCTCTCACTGCCGGTCTTCTCCGCTCCGCTCGCAGGGGCATCCTTCCGGGCCGGCCTGGCCCGGGAGATCCGCTCCCTCGAAAACCACCGGGCCTTGAAGGGACGGAAGGCCCGGGTGGCGGCCTTCTTCTACGACCTGGCCCGCAAGCGGGTCATTTTCGCCCTTCGGCCCGACGAGCCCATGGCCCCGGCTTCCAACATGAAGCTCCTTACCACTGCGGCGGCCCTGGACGAGCTGGGCCCGGGTTTCCGTTTCTCCACCCGGGCCTTCGCGAAGGGCCCGGTCCGGGGAGGAGTTCTGGAGGGGGACCTCTTGCTCCTGGCCGGGGGGGATCCTTCCTGGTGCGACCGGGTGCCGGAGCGGCGGATTCCGGAGGTCATCGGGAGCCTTGCGCGGGCCTTGAAAACCCGGGGAATCCGGCGGGTCGGCGGGAAGCTCCTGGTGGACGCATCTTTCTTCGACAGGGAATTCGTGCACCCCGATTGGCCGGAAGGCCAACTCCAGGCCTACTACGAGGCCCCCGTGGGGGCCCTCACCCTTGCCGAGGCCTGTCTTACCGTCCGGGTGGCCGGGGCCGCCCGGACGGTAAG
>Ga0256831_1002050_pt1 | contig 10585 bp, 10 predicted proteins | sample 132544metaG_FD_189087 | JGI IMG/M metagenome (GOLD analysis project Ga0256831, IMG submission 189087) | Hydrothermal vent microbial communities from Lau Basin, Pacific Ocean - 132-544 | ecosystem: Environmental > Aquatic > Marine > Hydrothermal vents | place: Pacific Ocean: Lau Basin | collected... | reverse complement strand
CTATTATTACTGATAACTTACAATCTGTCTAGTTTTGCAGGATTTTAATAATTTTTATTTTCAATCAATAGTGACATTTTTTTGACTTTTGACTGTTTTTTGACTTTACTTCATGAGCTAGTAAAATAAATTTTATAGGTCGACAAAAAATTGACTTATTTGACGCAAATTTTGAGGTAGACAGTGTTTGATCCGGTTCTTGAAGAGTCCTTTGTAGGTGAAAGTGTTGTTATTCAGCATGTAAAAAAACTAATTACCCAGGTTGCCCGGAGTAATGCTAATGTGCTGATCCTGGGAGAATCGGGAACGGGTAAGGAAGTGGTAGCTAATTGTCTGCATAAGTTATCTAAAAGAGCCGAGATGCCCTATGTGCCTGTTAATTGCGGTGCGATTCCCAAAGACCTGCTGGAAAGCGAACTGTTTGGTCATGAGAAGGGTGCTTTTACCGGTGCCCTGACTCAGAGAAAAGGCCGTTTTGAACTGGCGCAGGGGGGAACACTGTTTCTGGATGAAATAGGCGATATGCCTTTATCCATGCAGGTTAAAATATTGCGGGTATTACAGGAGCGAATTTTCGAACGAGTGGGTGGCAATAAAAGCATCCAGGCGGATGTGCGTATCATTGCTGCAACGCATAGAGAGCTTGAGGATGAAGTAAAAGACGGACGGTTTCGTGAGGATTTGTATTATCGCCTGAATGTTTTTCCTATTGAAATTCCACCCTTGCGTGATCGTGCTGATGATATCCCCTTATTGTTTAATGTGTTAAACCGGAATATGCAGCAGGATATGGATTTATCAGTACAGATAACTCAGGAGGCTATGGCTTCTATAATGCAGCATCAGTGGCCGGGTAACGTGCGTGAGTTATCCAATCTCGTAGAGCGGCTGGGTATTATATTTCCTGATGAACCGGTCAGCTGGGATGAATTGCCAGAAAAGTATCAGTATGATATTTCCCATTTATCAGAACTCCCCGAGTTGAATCCCGGAACAAAATCTGCCACAGACTCAGAACCCGGTGATTTGAATCAGCAGCAAATAGAAGGTTCTGAGCTGGATAGAGACATTGAGAACAGTCCTGAAACTGTTTCCGAAAATAATTCTGACAGGCAGGTAAATACCCTGCCGGAACATGATTTTGATTTAAAAGAACATATGGCCAACCTTGAGTATTCCCTAATCCAGCAGGCACTACAGGCATCTGATGGGGTGGTTGCTCATGCAGCAAAACGTCTGAATATGCGCCGTACCACACTGGTGGAAAAGCTGCGCAAATACGAACAGATGTTTTCCTGAGTCTTTTAAATGGTGACAAAATATTGTCATCTCATAGCTGTGTAATGTCACCGAGGTTGTTAACTCATTGAAAAAATAGAAAAAATATAGATCTGGTTCGATTTTTGCAAAACAGCCATAGACAATACCCTTTTATGGAGTACACTATGGGCGTTAGCGCATTACTGGATACACAAGCTAATAAAGAAGCTGATTTTCACTTTGTTTCGGCATCTCGGACTATAACTCATAAGCCGGGCCAGGAATTACAGGAATCTTTAACAGAAACCCGTCTTAAAACGCTGTTAAAAGCATTACCAGCCGGTGTTGTGGTACTGGATGGGGAAGGACGTGTGCAGGAATGTAATCCTGCGGCTGTTGATTTGCTGGACGAACCGCTATTAGGCTTATCCTGGCGAACCGTTATTCAACGAGCTTTTGATCATACTCGTGTTTCAGGCCAGGATTCAATAACCAATAAGGGACAAATTGTCAGTATTTCTACCTGTCCTTTGGGTGAGGACGTTCCCGGCCAGATTATATTATTACAGGATGTGACAGAAAAACGTCAGTTACAGGCAAAATATGATCAACAATCCCGCCTGGCTTCAATGGGACAGATGGCTGCTCAATTAGCACATCAGATCCGTACTCCCATTTCAGCAGCCTTACTTTATGCTTCCCATTTAAAAACCCCAGGGCTGGATGATGACCGGCGTTTGCGTTTTGCAGATAAAATTCTGACCCAGATCCAGAGTCTGGAGCAGTTAATTAATGATATGTTACTGTTTTCAAGAAATGGTATGGAAAATCGTGAAAGTATTTCTATATCACACCTGCTTGAAGAACTTCAGCAGACGCTGACCCTGCCTCCGGAAAAAAAACATCTGCAATTAAAATTCCATTTTAACTCTGAAGACAAGGGGTTTGTTTCCGGTAATCGTCATTTATTGATCAGTGGCGTAAGTAATCTGCTCAATAATGCTATTGATGCCAGTCCTGCCCATGGTCAGGTATCTCTTGATATTATACAGCTGGTTCGAGGCACGGTGGATTTTGTAATTACTGATAACGGCAGTGGTATAACAGAGGACAGTGTAGATAAAATATTTCAGCCATTTTTTACCACCAAGGAACAGGGTACCGGTCTGGGGCTGGCGGTGGTTAAAGCCATCGCCAATGCCCATGATGGTGAACTCTGGCTGGAGAGTACGGGCAGTAAGGGCAGTGTTTTCAGAATGCGTTTACCGGTTCAAATTCAAACTTTAAATAAGGAGTCAGGTCAATGAAAGAGTGTGATAGTTTCCTGAAAAAAAAATACCCACAGGCACCGTTGATTCTGGTTGTAGAAGATGATGAAGCATTACGTGAGGCACTCAGTGATACCCTGGACATGGCAGGTTACAATGTTCAGGAAGCCAATAATGGTCGTGCAGCTCTGGAACAGCTGGCACAGGATAATGCCCGGGAAATTGATATTGTTATCAGTGATGTACAAATGCCTAAAATGGATGGGCATCAATTATTGAAACAGATCAAACGTCAATATGATCTGCCGGTTTTGTTAATGACGGCCTATGGCACTATCAGCAAGGCCATTGAAGCTATGAAAGATGGTGCTGTGGATTATCTGGTCAAGCCTTTTGAAGCAGAAGTACTGGTGTCTGTGGTCAGTCGCTATATTGGTAAAACAGTCGAAGATCATCAGATGATAGCTGAATCAGAGGCCATGAAAAACCTTGCTCAGCTGGCCAAAAAAGTAGCGGCCAGTGATGCCACAGTAATGATTGGCGGCAGCAGTGGAACTGGAAAAGAAGTTATTGCCCGTTTTATTCATAATCATTCATCCCGGGCCAGTAAACCTTTTGTCGCTATAAATTGCGCGGCAATACCGGATAATATGCTGGAAGCTACTTTGTTTGGTTATGAAAAAGGGGCTTTTACCGGAGCCTATAAAGCTTCTGCCGGAAAATTTGAACAGGCACAGGGTGGCACTTTATTACTGGATGAAATATCAGAAATGGATCTGGGACTGCAGGCCAAATTATTGCGAGTACTGCAGGAGAAGGAAGTAGAACGGCTGGGTGGGCAGGAGTTAATTGGACTGAATGTCAGAGTGCTGGCTACTTCTAATAGAAATATGCAGCAGCAGGTTCAGTCACATAAATTTCGTGAAGATCTGTTTTATCGTCTGAATGTTTTTCCTATCAGTTTACCTGACTTAAAAGATCGTAAAGAGGATATCATTCCCCTGGCCAGACATATTATCAATAAAGTGGCTAAACAAAATGCCTGTGAAATACCCCGCATATCATTAGCAGCAGAACAAAAACTGTTAAATCATAGCTGGCCCGGAAATATTCGTGAGCTGGATAATGTTATTCAAAGAGCCTTTATTTTACACCTGGACAATGAAATAACAGCGGATGATCTGCCTCTGGAAATGGTCTCTGCTGAACTTTCGGCTCCATTAAATATGGCAGCAGAAGTACTGGAGTCCACCGCTGAAATAGTCGCTTATAACTTTGCAGATAATCCTGCAAGTGACCAGGTATCGAGTTTAAATGATGAATTAAAGAATCGGGAATTTGATAAAATTCTGGAAATTTTGCATCTGACCATGGGCAATCGAAAAATGGCGGCAGAGAGGCTGGGTATCAGTCAGAGAACTTTACGCTATAAGCTGGCCAGAATGCGGGAAAATGGAATTAATATTCCTGGTGGATTTGGCGCGAAAACTGCTTAACTATAATGAAGTACCATTTAATACCGGAATAACAACACTTTTTTGACACTGTCCTAATTATTGACAGCGTTTATCAATAAAAAATTAACAAAAGAGGCCTGTTCAATGAGCAATGATATAAATACTTCCAGCATGATGTTGCAAATGCGCTCAATGATAGATTCCGCACAGTCTCATATTACGCCCATGCAGGTCAATAATGACGGTTTACCCGGAGTTCAGACGACTGAAAAAGTTGAATTTGGCAGTTTGCTAAAATCAGCGGTGCAGCAGGTGAATGCCATGCAGACTGAATCCGGCCATTTAAAAAATGATTTTGTTTCCGGTAAAGAAGGTGTGGATCTGGTACAGGTTATGATAGCTTCTGAAAAATCCAGTGTCGCCTTTGGGGCAATGGTTGAAGTACGTAATAAATTATTAAAAGCTTACGATGAAGTGAGACGAATTCGTGTTTAAATGATAGTCGTAAGTCGTAAGTCGTAAGTCGGGGATGGAGCAGAAAGTAATGGCAGAAGAAGAAAAAGCGGGCAGTCAGAATTCAATGATGGCTTTACAAAACATCAGTAAATATCCATTATTGCGCCAGATTGGTTTGATGGTAGGGCTGGCAACCAGTGTTGCGCTGGGAGTGGCCATTGTATTCTGGTCTCAGTCTCCGGATTATACCAGTTTGTATAAAGATTTACCGGATACCGAACTCAGTCAGATTGCAGACTCTCTAAAGCAGTCCAATATTAAATACAAATTAACAGCCGGTGGTATTATGGTTCCAGCTTCCGATGTTGATAAAGCCAGAATGCAGCTGGCGGCTCAGGGATTACCAAATCAGAAACCGGAAGGTTTTGATATTTTAAGCCAGGAACAAAGTTTTGGCACCAGTCAGTTTATTCAGGCTGCCCGCTATCAACATGCCCTGGAAGAAGAATTATCCCGCTCTATTTCTGCTTTAAGAAACGTTAAGTCCGCCAGGGTTCATCTGGCGATTCCTAAAGAATCTGTTTTTGTGCGTAATCGTAAAAAATCCAGTGCTTCGGTTATTGCTAATCTGTATTCCGGTCATCGTATCAGTGATGAACAAATCTCAGCCATAACCTATATGGTTGCGTCCAGTGTTCCCAATTTGCTGGTAGAAGATGTTACCGTAGTGGACCAGATGGGTCGTTTATTAACAGACAAGGATGATAAACAGGGCATGCTTAATTCGGAACAACTGGAATATGCCAGTAAAGTTGAACAGAATTATAATGATCGCGTGAGTAATATACTGACGCCCTTTTTAGGTCGCAATGGTTTTAAAGCGCAGGTTAGTGCAGAACTGGATTTTACCCGCATAGAAAAAACCTCAGAAACCTATAATCCTGATGTAGAAGCAACCCGCAGCAAACAGCAATTAATTGAACGGGTCTCCGGTAATGGGGATGCAGGTGTTCCGGGTGCGCTGTCCAATCAGCCTCCTGGAGGAGCAATTGCTCCTGAAAATGCCGGTACAGATGGAAAGGGCGAGAAGGATTCTACAGCTGGGGTTTTTAAGAACAAAGAAAGTATTACTCAGAACTATGAGCTGGATAAAACCATCAGTCATACCAAACTGTCCACGGGTTCAGTTAGGCGGATTTCAATTGCCGTTGTAGTGGATGATAAGAAAACCGTTGCAAAAGATGGTACGGTAACCATGACTGCTCGCACCGAAGATGAAATTAAACGCATAACTGCGCTGGTTAAACAGGCAGTTGGTTTTAATGCCCAGAGAGGTGATAGTGTTAATATTATTAATGCCGGTTTTGTTACGGCAGAAACAGTCGAAGCCTTACCTGGTATCCCACTATGGGAACAGGCCTGGTTTGCTCCTGCAATTAAACAGTTATTAGCCGCTTTAGTGGTATTGTATATAATTTTCGGGGTCATTAAGCCTGCGTTCAGAAGTCTGTCCAAACCTCATAAAAATGTGGTTGGAATCGAAGGTCAGGCCGGTGCCGGTGGTGTTGAAGGCCAGATGGCTCTGGCTGATGGAAGCGGAGGTGAACTTGATGAAGAAGCTGCTGATGCATTACCCAAGCCGCCGGATGATTATGAGGTACAATTGACTACTGCTCGAAAACTGGTTGTAGATGATCCAAAAATTGCTGCTCAGGTTGTTAAAAACTGGCTGGCGGCCTAAACTAGAAAGCACAGAATATTGAGAATATAAGCATGGCTGATGAAAAACAACAGGGCTCAGAAGATCTGGCAGGTATTCAGCAGGCAGCGGTCTTTTTAATGTCCGTTGGAGAAGAAGAAGCCTCTGAAGTTTTAAAACATCTTGGACCCAAAGAAGTACAGAGTATTGGCGAAGCCATGGCCACCATTAAAAATGTGGATAAAGGCATGGCCGCCGGAGTGCTGCAGAATTTTAATACTATAGTTGGTGGGCAGACCGCTTTAGGTATGGGTTCAGAAGATTATCTGCGCAATGTACTCAATAAAGCCCTGGGCAAAGATAAGGCTGGCGGGGTTATCGACAGAATTCTGCTGGGCAGACAATCAAAAGGCCTGGAGGCGCTGAAATGGATGGAACCTCGTTCTATAGCCGAGGTTATTCGTCTGGAACACCCGCAGATTATTGCTATTGTGCTGTCCTATCTTGAAGCTGATCAGGCCGGACAGGTACTTTCCAATCTGCCGGAAAATACCCGTGCTGATATTATGATGCGTATTGCCAGCCTGGATGCTATTCAGCCGGCCGCTCTGTTCGAACTGGATGAAATACTGGAAAAACAGTTTGCCGGCAATGAGGGCAATATTCGCTCGTCCAGTGTGGGTGGCATCAAAACGGCAGCGGACATTCTTAACTTTGTTGACGGTGCTTCTGAAGCAGCCATTATGGAAGGTATTAAAACGGTCGATGAAGATCTGGGGCAGGAAATTGAAGACAGTATGTTTGTGTTTGATAATCTGTCCGAAGTGGATGACCGGGGTATTCAGTCTCTATTGCGTGAAGTCTCGTCTGATATTCTTATTGTTGCTCTTAAAGGCGCGGATGAAGCGGTTAAAGAAAAAATTCTTAAAAATATGTCCAAGCGTGCGGCAGAAATGTTGCGTGATGATCTGGAAGCCAGTGGACCTGTTAAGCTCAGTGAAGTGGAAGACGCTCAAAGAGAAATTCTCAGTGTCGCTCGTCGTATGGCAGAAGCCGGTGATATTGCCTTAGGTTCCGGCGGAGATGAATATGTCTGATCGTTCAGGCATGAGTAAAATTATTCGTGGTGATGCTCAAACGGTATATGAGCGTTATGAATTACCCAATGTTAAAACTCGGCAGCAGCAGGAAAAAGATCGGGCCGGAAGGGTCACTGCTCAGCAACTTGAAGAACTGTATAAACAGGCTTATGAGGAAGGTTTTCAACAGGGTAAAAATGAAGGTTATCAGGCGGGCCTGGAACAGGGGAAAGAAGAAGGCCATAAGCAGGGACTGCTGGAAGGTCAGGAAGAAGTCCAGCAAATCATCAGACGTTTTGAACAGATCATCAAATTCCTCACAGATCCAGTTGAAGATCTTAATCTTGAGGTTGAAGAAGAATTACTGGCTTTAGCCATGGCAACGGCCAAACAGATCATTCGACGGGAGATCAATGCTGACCCCGGGCAGATTATTGCTGTTATTAAAGAAGGAATTGCGGCCTTACCGTCCGGGGCAAATAAAATAAAAGTTTATCTTCATCCGGCTGATGCAGAAATTGCCAGAGAAAATCTGAAGCTGTCTGCTCAGGAAAATGCTGAGTCTGATAATATTGAAGAACAAATGTGGTCAGTGCTTGAAGAACCGGTCCTAACCCGGGGCGGCTGTCGAATTGAAACAGAATTTTCTCAGATTGATGCAACCATTGAAACCCGTGTGGCTGAAATAGCCGCGCAGATCATGGGCAGTGAACGGGGTACGGCTCGTCAGGATGATATCAATCCAGTCTCTGAGGAAACAGAGTCTGAACCTTCTTCATTAGAGGAAACAAATAATGCAGAGTGAACTCTCAACTTCGCCCGATTTCTCTGCCCGTTTTTCCTTACAGTGGCGGCAACGCCTGCAAAATGCCCGTGAAACGATAGAAAACCATTCTGCCTCATTAACTGTTGAAGGTCGTTTAACCCGTATGGTTGGTATGACTCTGGAAGCCGTTGGCTGTCAGTCTGCCATTGGCGGACGTTGTCTGGTGGAAGGCGTTGATAAACAGCTGATTGAGACAGAAGTAGTTGGTTTTTCCGGTGATAAACTGTTTTTAATGCCTACTGCAGGTCTTAATGGCATTTTACCCAATGCTCGGGTCATACCCACCAGCAGTTCCTATCAGGTACCCGTTGGCAATATGTTATTAGGGCGGGTAATTGACGGCTCTGGAAAGCCGCTGGATGGAAAAGGTCCGTTAAACAATATACATACAGCTCCACTGACTGCAGAAACGATGAACCCCTTATCCCGTGAACCGATTAATACAGCTATGGATGTTGGAGTCAGGGCTATTAATGCCTTATTAACCGTGGGACGAGGACAGCGAATGGGTTTGTTTGCCGGCAGTGGTGTGGGTAAGAGCGTACTGCTGGGTATGATGACGAAATTTACCAATGCAGATGTAATTGTGGTAGGTCTGATTGGTGAACGGGGACGGGAAGTAAAAGAATTTATTGAAAACATACTGGGGCCGGAAGGCATGGCTCGTTCAGTAGTGGTTGCGGTACCTGCAGATCAGTCACCGGTTATGCGTTTACATGGTGCCCAGGTGGCCACCAGTATTGCAGAAGATTTTCGGGATCAGGGCAAACATGTATTATTGCTGATGGATTCTCTGACCCGTTTTGCTCAGGCTCAACGTGAAATAGCCCTGGCTATTGGTGAACCTCCGGCAACAAAAGGTTATCCTCCTTCGGTATTTGCCCGTCTGCCGGCGCTGGTGGAACGCGCGGGTAATGGTGAAGAAGGGGGCGGTTCTATTACTGCTTTTTATACTGTCCTGACCGAAGGTGATGATCAGCAGGATCCCATTGCCGATGCTGCCAGAGCGATACTTGACGGACACATCGTGTTATCAAGAACGCTGGCTGAAATGGGCCATTATCCCGCTATTGATATTGAAGCGTCTATCAGTCGGGTGATGTCAGAAATTGCTGATGAAGAGCATCTGGAGCAGGCTCGACGCTTTAAACAGATTTTCTCAATATATCAGCAGAATCGTGATTTAATAAATGTCGGTGCCTATACTTATGGTACCGATAGAAATATTGATGAAGCCATAGAAATGCAACCCTCACTGATGGATTTTTTACATCAGGGAATGAATACTGCTGTTAATCTGGAAGGCAGTTTACACGACCTGGAAGTGGTAATGACCCAGCCAACAGCACAGCAGCAGATCGTCAATACACAACCCGCAGTCACCCCGGGAGCCGCCTCAGCAAATGCTTACAAACAGTAGTATAAATAATGGCTGATATATAAAAATAGCCTAAACTTTATTATGACTAACGACTAACGACTAACGACTTAAAAATGTCAAAACCAAAATCACAAAGAATGCAGCCGGTCAACCGCCTTGCAGATAAGCAGGAACAACAGTCAGCCATTGTTTTTTCGCAGTGTCAGGCACAGCTGCGCGAACTGGAAAACCAGTTACAGAAACTATATTCTTACCGGGATGGTTATAACGAACAAATGATACAACAATCCAGACAGGGTGTCGGCAGCTATCATCTTCAGGATACCCTGATGTTTATGAATAATCTCAATCAAAGCATTGAAACTATTTTAAAACAGATCCAGCAGCAAAAACTTATCTGCCAGGAAAAACGCGAAGTCTGGATGAATAAGCACAATAAAAAAAGAATTTACACCAAAGTCACCAAAAAATACCTGTGTGAAGAACAACAGATAAAAAACAAACAGGAACAAAAGTCCCTGGATGAATTCAATCAGAACCTTTTTCATAGAAACACTCATAAGTCATAAGTTAAAAAACCCCCTATGTCAATATACCTGTCGCCTGAAAAATTTAGTATTAGGAGACAAAAATGGCATCTACCCAGGAATTTAAAATATAATCTGTAAAAAAAAGCACTATCCAGACGAGCCGATAAAACACTAAAAAACATAGCTGATGATTTAGGTGTGGGTCAATCAACACTTTTAAATCAGGGGTTATATTAATGGTTCATCAACAGGTATATTGGTTCGTTATGGATTTCCCTAAACGGCTTTCAATATTCCGTAAAGAAAAAGGTTTAACTCAAAAAATACTCTCTGATCAAGTTGGCGTACATGTCGTCCAGATTAGACGCTATGAGGCAGGTGATGCTCAACCAACATTAGAAGTGATCAAAAAATTGGCTATAGCAATGAGTGTTAGTTCTGAACAGCTGATCTTTGATAAAGATGAAAGGGGTCCAGAGGATGACTTAAAGTTGCAATTTGAAGCCATCGAACGATTAACTCAGGAAGAAAAACAAGTTATTGCATACTTGATCAGCAGTTCTCGCTAAGATGAACCATTGAGCTATAGCAACGTTTAACAAGCAGATGAAAAAAACTTTTCGCAGTAA
>Ga0256831_1002049_pt1 | contig 10585 bp, 6 predicted proteins | sample 132544metaG_FD_189087 | JGI IMG/M metagenome (GOLD analysis project Ga0256831, IMG submission 189087) | Hydrothermal vent microbial communities from Lau Basin, Pacific Ocean - 132-544 | ecosystem: Environmental > Aquatic > Marine > Hydrothermal vents | place: Pacific Ocean: Lau Basin | collected... | reverse complement strand
TAGCAGTTATTTTTTTGTCGGCTTTTCCCTCTTTAATTTCACGAATGGTTTTTTCGATGGCTTTGTTGGAGGACTCGATAATTTCAACAGCTTTTTGATTTGCTTTTTCAAGTATCGTTTTTTTCGACTGTTCCAGGTTCTGTTTGAGCTGTTCGTATTTTTCCAATGTTGCAGAAAGCTTGTTCTCCGTCAGCAAAAGCTCTTTTTCTTTTTTCTCTATTTTAAGTTTTTCAAGCTCTAGTTGTTGTAACTGCTGGTCGAAACTTACCGCTTTACTACCGCTTTTCTTTTTAGCTTTTTGTAAAACATATTTAGGGAATCCGATTTTCCGGGCTATTTCAAAGGTAAACGAGCTTCCCGGTTTCCCGGTTTGGAGTTTGTAAAGCGGTTGCATCTCTTTTGAATCGAACAGCATGGCACCATTAATCATGCCTTTGCTTTTTTCGGCAGCTATTTTCAGGTTGGTGTAGTGGGTGGTTATTACGCCAAACGATTGTTTGTTGTTTAACTCTTCCAAAACAGCTTCGGCAATGGCTCCACCAAGTTGAGGTTCGGTTCCCGTACCAAACTCATCAATTAAAAACAGTGTGTTGTTATTGGCATGGCGCAAAAAATATTTCATGTTCAGCAGGTGCGAGCTGTAGGTGCTTAAGTCGTTTTCAAGCGACTGCTCATCACCAATGTCAATAAACAGATTATTAAACAGGTATAGCTCGCTATCCTCTTTAGCAGGGATTGGCAGTCCGCACTGTAGCATGTATTGCAGGAGACCGGCGGTTTTAAGACAAACGGATTTTCCACCTGCATTGGGGCCGGAGATAACCAATATACGATTTTCACTGTCTAATTTTAAATCGAGTGGAACCACCGGTTTGTTTTGTGCTTTGTGCGCCAATAGTAACAATGGATGACGGGCATGGTTAAGCTCAATTTTTTTGTCGCCTGTGATTATGGGTTTGTTTGCCTCTGTTTTAATGGAAAAAAGTGCTTTTGCTCTGATAAAATCAATCAGTCCGAGGAACCTGTATAGTTGAAACAGATCATTAAGAAAAGGCCTCAGTAGATTGGTGAAACTGGTTAGTATTTTGATGATTTCTCGTCGTTCGTCGTTTTCCAGTTCCCGAATTTGGTTGTTTATTTCAAAAGATTCGCCGGGTTCAACAAAAACGGTTTGTCCTGTGGCCGATTCGTCATGGATAAAACCGTGCAAGGCTCGTTTGTCGGAAGCTTTTACCGGAATTACCGACCTGCCGTTTCTAACAGTGATGTCAGCATTTTCAGGTATCCAACCCGATTTTTTTGCCAAATCAAAAGCTTTTTTAGTGGCTTTAAAGACCTGTCGCTGTTTTGAAATAATCTGTTTTCTTATTTCAAAAAGCTTGTCGGATGCATTGTCTTTTATTTCGCCTTTGTCGTCAATAATTTTATCTGCGGCAGCATAAACCTCGTTTGGAAAGTACAGCTCTTCGGTAATTGATTTAATCTTTGGAAATTCGATGCTGTTAAGCTTTTCGATGTAGGTTAGAATTTCCAGGATTGTACGTAAAGATGCTCTTAAATCAAACAGGTGTTCCTTTTCCAAATAGCTTCCGGGAGTTTGAACTCCGCGTAAACTTTCACGCATATCAAAAAAATCGCCGGTGGGGAAGGGTTTTCCAAATTGTAAAATCTGTTTAAATTCAACCGTTTGCTCAAGCATTTTTGATATGGTTTCCGCATTGGATGAAAATCGAATCCGGTTAACAAATTGTATTCCCGACTGACTAATACACTCATTAGCAATGAGGGTGCGGATTTTGTCAAATCCAATTTTTTCTTCAAAGCGGGTAGGGTAAATCATGGCTCAAAAGTAGGAAATATTAGTTCACAGTTGCAAACGTGCTCACAGTTGCAAACTGTGAGATGGAATTGTAGATGAGTTGTAGTAGTAGGTTGGTTGTTGCTCAAAGTTGCAAACTGTGAGCTGTGCTGTTGGGTGGTTTTAGTGTTTTTAGCTCACAGTTACAAACTGTGAGATGAGTTATAGTAGGTGTTTTTAGCTCACAGTTACAAACTGTGAGCCGGGTGTGTTAGGGTTTTAGCTCACAGTTACAAACTGTGAGTTAGGTGTGTTAGGGTTACAAACTGTGAGCGGGAATTTTTAGAGCTGGTCTTTTTAGAAGCTGATTAAAACTTTTAAGGCGTCAAACGGGTTGCCTTGTTTGATAAGCGTTTTTGCCCAGGTGTGGCGAAATGTTTGGTCAGAAATTCGTTTGCTTAATTCGGCGTGCTGTTTTAAAAACGGAATAATTTCATTTTTCTCAGGCAGCCTTTCCTGATTACCGAGCTGTCCTAAATCGTTTCCTGTGAGAATTGGGCTAAGGCGAACTTCTTCAGGTAGTGAGTCAACGCCAATACCAATGGTTGTAACCGGTTTGGGGACAATAAATTTGGCATCTCCGGAGGTTCTTACATAATAATCTCCTCCAAGGCGCCCCACCAGATCAATTTTATCGGGATCAATGTTTCCATTACTGTCCAACACTTTTTCGTTAAGGTGTATGTGGAGAATTTCGCAAACAACAAGGTTTCCCGATCCGGGCTTTCCGCTCACCTCAATAATATCCACAACCTTGCATTCCAATTGTAGTGGCGACTCTTTAACTCTGAAAGGTTTTACTTTTACCGACTCAATTGGTGTTAAACCGGCTTTTGTAAATTCGTTTATTCCTTTGGGAAATTCAACGCTGGTGAGGCTCATTTGTTGAACCATGTTGTAGGTTACGGCGTTAATTACCACTTGAGGAACTTCTTTTACGTTTTCCAGGGTGTGTTTGGTAGTATTGTCTCTGCCTCGCCGGCTTGGCGAAAATATCAATCTCGACGGGTTAACGCCAAAGGCATTATAAAAACTAAATGGTGCTAAGTTTGGGTTTCCGGCGGCATCAATGGTGCTTGCAAAAGCGATGGGCCTTGGCGAAATACCTCCAAGAAGTAACTTGAACAGTTGTTGGTTTCCGTACTCTTCTGGAACTATTTCAATCATGGTTTTGCCGGTAAAATGGTTGTTTTTGCTTCGCCAAACCCAATTCGTATGCCATTTTTTTCAGCCCTGCCACGAATTATGATGGTATCGTTGTCATTAATAAACTTTCGTTCGCTACCATCGTTTAGTTTGATGGGCTTTGTTCCCTGCCAGGCCAGTTCAAGCATGGAACCGTACGAATCGGGTGTGGGGCCGGAAATGGTTCCCGAGCCGTACATGTCGCCTGGCTTTATGTTGCAGCCGTTTACAGTTTGATGGGCAAGTTGTTGACTCATGTTCCAGTACATATACTTAAAATTAGAACGTGAGACTCGTGTTTCTTCTCCATTCTCCGGTTTGATAAATACCTCAAGATTTATGTCGAAGTTTCGTTTTCCAGAAGTTTGAAGATAGGGTAAAACGGACGGTTCCTGTTTGGGTCCGCTAACGCGGAAAGGTTCTAAAGCTTCGAGGGTTACAATCCAGGGTGAGATAACAGAACCGAAATTTTTACTTAAAAAAGGCCCCAAAGGGACATACTCCCATTTTTGAATATCGCGTGCTGAAAGATCGTTAAAAAGTACCATTCCAAAAATATGGTCTTCCGCTTTGTCCACGGGGATAGGCTCTCCAAGTTTATTTCCGCTTCCGGTAATAAAAGCGGTTTCGAGTTCAAAATCAATTAGTTTTGAAGGGCCAAATACCGGTGATGAGGCACCTTTTGGCAGGGTTTGTCCTTTAGGCCGGTGGATATTGGTGCCGGAAACAACGATGGAGGAACTTCGTCCGTGATAGCCTACGGGAATGTGTCTCCAGTTTGGCAGTAAGGCATTGGCGGGGTCACGAAACATTATTCCCACATTGGTAGCGTGTTCGATGCTGGAGTAAAAATCGGTATAATCGCCAACGGCAACCGGAAGTTGCATGGTTACCTTGTCAACAGATGTGGTAATTATCTTCAACATAACGCTGTCGTTAAAAAGCGTAGTGTTTCCCTCTTCAAAAAGGTCGGATATTCTTTGCCTTACTGCACTCCAAACTTTTTTATCGTAAGCCAGAAATCGGTTCAAAGTTGTTTCGTTAAATACACGCGGGTCGTTAATAACTCCTGAAAGGTGCCCCAGTTGAGCAAGGGCGTACAAGTTAATTACGGTATCTCCTATTCGGGTGGCAACACCAATCTGCCCGTTACCAAAATCGGCTATGCCAAAGGGGATGTTTTGGATTGGAAATTCAGAATTTTTCGGAACTTCAAGCCAGCTTTTTAATTTTGGGTTGTTTGCTTTAATTTTATTGTTCATTGTTTAAAGTGTTCCACGGTTTTCCTGTTCTCGTTCGATGGATTCAAAAAGCGCTTTAAAATTTCCTTTGCCAAACGATTCGGCACCGTTGCGTTGTATAATTTCAAAAAAGAAGGTTGGCCTGTCTTGTACCGGTTTGGTAAACAGTTGGAGCAGATAACCTTTGTCATCTCTGTCGATAAGAATATTTAATTTTTTCAGGGTTTCCATATCTTCTTGTATGGTTCCAACACGTTGGGTTACTGTTTCGTAGTAGGTGTCAGGTACAAACAGAAAGTCAACGCCTCTGGCTCTTAAATCGGAGATGGTTGAAATGATATCATCGGTGGCCATGGCTACATGTTGAGGCCCAGGACCAATGTAAAAATCAAGATACTCCTCAATTTGAGATTTTTTAAGCCCCTTGGCAGGTTCGTTAATGGGAAATTTAATACGCATGTTTCCGTTGGCCATTACTTTACTTTTGAGCGCTGTAAATTCGGTACTGATGTCCTTATCATCGAATGAAATAAGCTGGTCAAAACCCATAACGGTTCTGTAAAAATCAGCTACCTTGTCCATTTCGCCTTCGTTAACATTGCCTACAATATGGTCAACATAAAGCAGCCCGGTTTCTTTTGGGTTAAAGTCGGGTTCCCATTTAATAAACCCGGGAAAGAACAAGCCGTTATATTTTTTTCGTTCAACAAAAACATGAATGGTTTCGCCGTAGGTATAGATGCCCGAAGTAACAATTGTTCCGTTTTCATCGGTTTCTTCTTTGGGTTCAAAGGCAGGTTTGGCACCACGATTAACGGTATCTTTAAATGCTTGTCGAGCGTCTTCAACATTTAAGGCAATTATTTTAACCCCATCGCCATGTAATTTATGGTGTGCTGCAATGGGTGAGTCGGGTGTTAAGGCTCCCGTAAGTACTAACGTTATTTTTTTCTGCCGCAGAACGTATGACGTTCTGTCGGTTAAACCGGTTTCAAGCCCGGCGTATGCAACGGGTTGGAAACCGAATGCCGACTGATAGTAATGAGCGGCTTGTTTTGCATTTCCAACATAAAATTCAACATAATCGGTTCCCGAGATGGGTAATAAATCTTGAGACATAATGCGTTTTTTTATTGATAATTTTATTGTTTTATTAATCCAACCATGATTTATAATAATCAGGGTCTTCAATTTGAAGTGCTTCTTTTGTAAGTTTTAAAGGTTTGAAAGTGTCCACCATAACGGCATACTCTTTTGTGCCCTTTTTACCGATGCTTCGCTGGATGGCTCCGGGATGTGGCCCGTGTGGCAATCCCATGGGGTGCAGGGTTATTTGTCCTTTCTCAATATTGTTGCGGCTCATAAAGTCGCCATCAACATAGTAAAGCACTTCATCAGAATCGATGTTGCTGTGATGGTAGGGAGCAGGTATTGCCTTTGGATGATAATCGTACAGGCGTGGCACGAAAGCGCAGGTTACAAAATGCGGTGTTTCAAAGGTTTGATGTACCGGTGGTGGTTGATGGATACGGCCTGTCAAGGGTTCGAAATCATAAATAGAAAGGGCGTAGGGATAGTGATAGCCGTCCCAACCAACAGCATCAAACGGATGATACTCGTAATGATATCCGTAAATGGTGTTTTGCGATTTTATTTTAATTAAAAAATCACCCTGCTCTTCATGGGTTATTAATGCTTGCGGGACTTTTATGTCGCGTTGGTAAAAGGGGGCGTGCTCAAGCAACTGGCCTTCGCTGTTAACGTATCTTTTAGGAAAACGTAATGGTGCATACGATTCAACAATAAACAACCTGTTGTCTTCATCGTTAAAGTCGAATTGGTAAACCGTTCCGCGGGGGATAACTATATGGTCGCCTTTGGCAAAAGGTAAATTGCCATAAACAGATTTAAACACCCCACTGCCTTTATGCACAAAAATCATCTCATCGGCATGGGCGTTTTTAAAAAAATAATCTGTCATTGATTTTTTAGGAGCGGCCAGGATTAGTTGAATGTCATCGTTAAATAATACCGTTTTTCTGCTGGTAAGATAGTCGTTTTCCGGTTTAACCTTAAATCCTTTTAAGGAGCGGTTTTGTAAATTTTTTTCAACAGCTGTTTGAGGGGTTACATCAACGGGTTCATCAATTTTAATAACTTTGGTGGGGGGATTAAGATGGTAAACGATGGAGTAGAGGTCAGAAAATCCTTCTGACGAAATTACTTCTTCAGCATACAAACCTCCCTCGGGTTTTTCAAACACGATGTGTCTTTTGTTTGGAATTTTTCCTTTGACAATGTAATGTGGCATATTAATTTAGAATAAATAAAAATAAAATTGGTTGCCAAAGATAATGATTATGGTTTATTTAAGCAAGATAATTTTTGCAAGACGTTTTACTATGATAAAAAAAAGAGGCTGTCTGAATTTCTCAAACAACCTCTTAAAAAATATATTAACCTATTTTATTTTGTAGTGGGTGGTGCATAAATGTTTTCGTCAACTCTGTAACCGGTGTTGTCTTCGTACCAATCGGTGTAAACACTTCCACCCGATTCTGCCCATTCAACAAAGTGATTATAAGCATTGATAATTTCAACTTGTTCTACCGGGTAATCAAATGAAACGGGTAAATCAAGTGCCCATGGTAAATTATTTACAGTTTGGTAATATTTTCCTGTAACCGGATTTGAATCATCTGCCCAAGTGCCAAACAGCGATTGGTCAGCCAGGTTTGTTGGAGGGTACCCGGCTAAATGAACTTCCTGGCCTCTTGTTTTGTTAAGAATCAAAAATGGGTTATAGGGTGCGCTACCGGTAATGTTACTGGCCAAAGGATTGTTGTACAGAACGTGCAACTGATTGGTGTCGGGGTCAACATAAGGTACATCGGGTTTTGTGTTAATAAAAGTTGAGCCTGAGGGGTTAATCATGTTAAAAGCGTTATCAAAAACTATGATAACTGTATTGGACTGACCTTGCTCTGTACCATTTGCGTTTAGATTTATGTAATTTTCGGAAATGTTGCTGCCGGTTACCGAAGCAACATTTGAAGGATCGCCACCCAGCATAAAGCCAAAGCCATTTTCAAGACTTGCACCAACCGCTCTAACCGAATAGTCGGTAAAGAATTCCACTAATTCGTTTTGAGCGTTTAAAACCGACTTAAAATGATAATCCAAAATCAGGTCGTTAAAGTCATAATCACCTGTTCCCGGCCATAAATCTTCATATGCAAGTGTACCCCAGTCAGTTTCGTTTGGATAATAAACATTAAATGCTCTGTCGGGATCGTTTGGATAATCGTCGTTGTCATCATCTACTCCATCGCCGTCAGTATCGTTTCCCGAAATGGTAACTACCACATTATCAAACATAACACTTTGGTTTGCTATTAAATCGTGTGCCCACATTAAAACCTGACAGGTAACAGTTCCTGTTGGCATTGTACCAACAATTTGTTTGGTAGTCCATGTGGTGGGTGGAGGCGTGTATTCATATTCGATATATGTAATGGCATTTCCGGATGCGTCTTTTGGGATTAGAAAAAGCCATGAACGTAAACCATTTGCATTGGTTGTTGCTTTAATATCGCATGAAAAGGTGACTATGTCATCAGGATTTACGCTAATCATTTGTGAGAATCCGCCCGCATACCTTCCGTTGGTATAGGGTGTTCGTACAACATGGTTCCCCGATTCATCAAACCATTCTCCCGGAGCATAATGGGTTGTAATATACCATCGGTTGTCCACCGGATGGGGTGAGCTCCACCAATTAATGTATCCAAAGTCATTTGTTTCAAAATCACCATTTCCTATTACATTGGTGTTAGAGAAAGATTGAGAATACGTTGTTTTATTAAAGGTTGTATTGTTTTCAATGTTTTTTTGAGTACTGATTGAATCGGGGGGGAGACTGCCATAACCTTCTCCAAAATTTACCGTAACTCCTCCCTCCTTAAATGAATTATTTTCAATGGCAATGGTTTTTGCACCTGCAATAGTAGATACATAAATGGATTTTAATGAAGCGGGAATTTTTACTGAGCCTTTAAAATGGCCAAGAGTATTAAAACTGCCTGAATAAATTAGTTTTCCACCATCGTCAGGAGCGGCTGTATAAATATTAAAGCGACTCCGGTATTTGCTAAAATTAATGCTCGCCGGCATTTCAAGAGATACTGAAACACTGTGGGTTGTGTTAAAGGTAAAGCCGTCAGGTGCTTTTAAATTGTCAATGCTGTTTTTGTTTTCAACGGCAGTTTTATTGCAGCTGTTTGTAACAAACATTAATAGTGGCAATAACATGAGAAAAACTATTCTTCTTTTCATTTTTTGTTTTTTAAAATTAGTGTGGCCACAAGTATTATTTAGTGGGCGGAGTGTAGATGTTTTCATCAACTCTGTATCCTGTTTTATCTTCGTACCAATCGGTGTAAACACTGCCACCTGATTCGGCCCATTCTCTGAAATGGTTGTAAGCATTTAATATTTCAACTTGTTCAACAGGATATTCAAACGAAACAGGCAAGTCAATGGCCCAAGGCAGGTTGCTGGCAGTTTGATACCATTTTCCTGTGGCAGGATTGCTGTCGTCAATCCATGTTCCGAACAGCGCATTATCAACTAAATCAGTGGGTTCTTCTCCTGCAAGGTGTACCTCTTTACCTCTGTCACGATCAACAACAATAAAGGGGTTGTAAGGAGCTGTACCTGTAACATCGGTAGAGGTAGGAGTGCTGTAGGTTACTACCAGTTGATTGGTATCGGGGTCAACATAAGCTACATCGGGTTTTGTATTAACAAACTGTGAGCCTGACGATCCAATGGTGTTAAAAGCATTGTCGAATAAAAAGACCACGCTGTTTGTTTGGTTGTTTTCGGTACCGTTTGAAGTAAGGCTGATGTAATTTTCGGTTAACTGTGTTCCTGTTACCGATTCAATATTGGAAGGGTCACCGCCCATCATCAGGCCAAATCCGTTTATGAGGCTTGCTCCTACGGCTCTTGTTGAGTAATCCAGATAATATTTTACCAATTGGTTTGAGGAGTTTAATACTGATTTAAAGTGGTAGTCTAAAACAAGGTCGTTAAAATCGTAGTCGCCTTCGCCGGGCCACAAATCTTCGTATGCCAGTGTTCCCCAGTCTGTTTCGTTGGGATAATAAACGTTAAATGCCATGGTGGGATCGTTTGGATAGTCGTCAAAATCATCATCAACACCATCACCATCCGAATCGGTTACAGGCCCTGTAACAACAACATTATTGACATATACGGCGGCATTGGCAGTGTAATCGTTTGTCCAAACCAAAACCTGGCACGAGGCTGTTCCGCTTGGCATGGTTGCAACCAGTGTTTTGGTTGTCCAGTTGGATGATGGGTGGTAATAAGTAAGGTTATAATAAGCAAGAACGCTACCATTGGCAGAACGAGGAATAAGATAAAGCCATGAATAGAGCCTGTTGTTGCTTCCTACACTTTTAAGATCGGCTGTAAAGGTGATTACATCGCCCGGATTGGCATCAATCATTTGTGAAACACCACCATAGTAGTAGTTTCCCGGTTCGGTCCATGGTGTTCTTACAACATGGTCGCCACCGTCGTCATACCATTCCATGCTTCCCTGATATTGTGTAAAATACCATCTGCTGTCAACCGGATGAGGCGAACTCCAGTAATGGATAGTTCCGAAATCGTTGGTTTCAAAATCACCATTTCCAACCACATTGCTTCTGCCGTGGGTAAGCTTTGGAGCATGCATGGTTATATTATTTTCAAAAGGCGTTGCTTTTGCTCCCGGTTCAGTTGTGTCGGGAGGGTTGAGTCCGTAGTCGTCTCCAAAATTAATGATGACTCCGTCTTCTTTAAAAGAGTTGTTTGAAATGCCAACTGTTATATCACCAACGATGGTAGTTACATATATTTCAGACAATGCAACGGGAACTTTTATTTTTCCTGAAAATTTGTTGTTGTTATCAAAACTTCCTGAAAGCAAGAGTTTTCCACCTTTGGCAGGATTTGCCGTATAGATGTTAAACCTGCTGCGGTATGCATCATTAAAGGTTATGGTAGTAGGCATCTCAATGGTAACAGGTACCTCGTGGGTTGTTTCAAAGGTAAAACCATCAGGAATGTTTAAATCTTTCATGGTTGTTTTGTTGTCCGGAGTGTTTGTTCTACAGCCGGTTGTAAAAATAAGCAGCAAAGCAACAAATGATAACAGGATACTGATTTTTGTTTTCATGGCGATATAATTTATAGGTTAATATTTTTCAAAATTGTAACATCTTTGTAT
>Ga0256831_1002048_pt1 | contig 10585 bp, 10 predicted proteins | sample 132544metaG_FD_189087 | JGI IMG/M metagenome (GOLD analysis project Ga0256831, IMG submission 189087) | Hydrothermal vent microbial communities from Lau Basin, Pacific Ocean - 132-544 | ecosystem: Environmental > Aquatic > Marine > Hydrothermal vents | place: Pacific Ocean: Lau Basin | collected... | reverse complement strand
CAGGTGGAGGTGGAGGTGGAGGTGGTGGCACTGGATCTGGAATTGGATCAGGATCTGGCACTGGATCAGGTGTTGGATCTGGAATCGGATCAGGCGTTGGATCTGGCACTGGGTCAGGTGTTGGATCAACCGTTGGTTCAATAATATTAGGTGGATTTACTGGGCTTGACTGAGGTGATATTAATAGTTGAGGATCCGTATCTCGCCCCAAAAATTCATTATTTTGCCCTAATCCGTCATTAATACCGACTGTTTCAAGGAAATCAAAATTAACATTCGCCTGTGAATGACTTAATATAGTCGGTTCGGCAGAACTATCACCAACAGAAGAAGCTCCCGCGGCGGCCGCCTCAAGTGAGGAAGGATCAAAATTAGGATCATTCAATAAGGCATCTTGTATGCTTTTGACCGAAGCAATATTCTCTTCAATCGGTTGAGCATTAGGATCATAAATATCCTGATCCAATGTCAGTTTATCATCCCGACCCATGGTAATGGATTGGTTATTATCCATTTTTAACAATATACGGCTATCAACTCCCTCAGTGATAATCGTTTCACCTAAAAAAACCATCGAGTCCATAGTAAGAACTCGCTCATTACCCGCACTATCAACTGCTTTGACATTACCGGATATAAAAATCACCTGACCAATTGCTTCTGCCATTGTCTTCACCTTTAATTTGTATTATCTGACTGATAACGACTAATAAATCAAGTAAATGCCCTTATCATATCGTCAAGAAACCTATAATAGGCTATTACTAAATTGTTATTATTAACTGTATTGAATAGAAGTATAGCGGAAGATTAGAAAAAGAATATTGTACCTTGGTACAGTATTTCTCAGTGACCGATAGTTAGGTCACTGGGTAGTTACAAATAAGTATCTAATAAGCTATTTTAAGCTCATTATTATATCCTGCAATGCCTGAATAGGTTCTGGGTGTGCGGTAATAGGACGGCCAATAACCAAATAATCTGAGCCTTGAGCTAATGCTTGTGAGGGGGTCATTATTCGTTGTTGATCACCAATATCAGCACCTTTTGGTCTTACACCAGGAGTGACTAGATAAAAGTCCTGAGCAATATTTTGTTTTAGCATACTGGCTTCTTGAGGTGAACAAACGACACCATCAAGACCCGAGTCATAAGCAAGTTTTGCTAGGCGTAATACTTGCTCTGAAGGTTCTAAGTCAAGACCTATTTCACTAATATCTTGGCGAGATAAGCTGGTTAAAACAGTAACACCAATGAGTAGAGGCTTATGCTGACACTGTTCAATAGCTTCTTTGGCGTAAGTCATCATTTTTCTACCACCAGAGGCATGAACATTGACCATCCACACTCCCATATCAGCAGCCGCTTGGCAAGCAGCCGCAACAGTATTAGGAATATCATGAAATTTTAAATCTAAAAAGACATCAAAGCCTTGTTTAATGAGTTTTTTTACCAGCGAAGGTCCACAACGAACAAATAGCTCTTTGCCCACTTTAAGCTTACATAGAGAGGGCTTTAGTTGGGCAACTAAGGCAAGTGTGCTGGCTTCATCTTTGAAGTCCAAAGCAATGATAATTCGGGCATCCGTATTTGAGCTCATTGTTATTATTCTCCTTCAATGCCTTGAATCGGCTTAATTGAACTCCATGATTTACAACTAGGACAATGCCAATATAAGGATTTACTATCAAAACCACATTGAGTGCAATGATAAATGGGTTTATTCTCTAATAATTTTCGCGTTATTTCTTGTAATATTAATAGATTATCGTGTGCAGTTCCTTTGGTAAAGTCCAAACTCATATCAATAAGTGCGCTTAAGCCTCGGATAGAAGGCTTTTTTCTTAGCGAACCAACAATAAAAAGTGCTGCTGTTTTATCATCAGTTACCTGTTGTAAATAGTTGGCATATAACAGAACGGAAGTAACCCCTTCATATTTCTCCAGTACATGCTGTAGATAAGAAGTAATTTCTTTATCATTATTAAGCTCTTTATAGCAAAGGATTAGGGATTCTAAAATTTCGGGCACCATTAATGGGTCTTGCTGTTCCACTCGACGATAAGCTCGTGTTGCCGCCTTATAGTCTTGCAAGCTCTGGTAAATCTCACCTTCAATAATGCTGGCTCGTACTGATTGCCTATCAGTTCCTAAGGCTTTTTTTACCAACTTTAATGCTTCTTTAAAATTCCCGTTGGATTTACTAAGCAAGGCCAATTCACAATAAAAATGGGCAACTTGCTGAGAATAGGATTTGTTAGCAGCCGATTCTAATTTTTTAGCAATAAGGATCGCATCATCCCAATCATGTTCTTGCTGATAGATTAAGAGCAAGTATTTTAAGGAAGAAGTCACATGAGATTGTTTTTTTATAAGTTCCTGAAATAGGTTTTCAGCTCGATCTAACAAACCAGCATGCATAAAATCCCTAGCAAGCTCATAAAGCGCATCGTTACGCTTTTCAAGACTGAGGGAAGGCTTGGCTATGACATTCTGGTGGATTTTAATGGCCTGCTCAACTTCACCTCTTTGGCGATATAAATTACCCAAAGAAATATGTGTATCGACCGTTTCTTCACCCACATCGAGCATACGCACAAAAACATTGATGGCTTTATCGGTTTGTTCATTAAGCAGATAATTAAGCCCCTTAAAATAGTCTGAACTTAGGGTATAAGCGTGAGAATAGGTGTGAGGTTTATCGGTTCTTTTTCGTCCCCAAAAAAGTCCTAAAAGAAAGGCAAGTATAATAAAAGGCAAGGCAATAAATAGTGGATTATCTACCATCATATTGACTAAAAAAAACGACTTTTATTGGGGATCATATAAATATAAGTACCTATTTATAATACATTTTATGAATTGAATTTTGATGAATCGACCAGAGTACTTGAATTGGAATTATCTGCCAATTTTTTCAGCTGGCGTTGGGCTCGTCGTACCTGATGACGTAAGCCAAGTATGACTAAGCTATTGACTAAGGTAGCCAATAAAGCACCTATTAAAATAGCACCTACCAGTAAAATAGACAATGGCTGTGTTACGCTACCATAGTAATAGTTAAAAACAACTTCATTGGCATTAACAATTGCGATGGCGACACCAAAAGCCATAAACAAGAGTAATATGATAATGCTGATTAATCGTTTCATTGTGCTATTCCAAAGTGCTATTCCAAATATAGAGGGCTATTATAAATATATGCTATTTATAATAATTTACAACATTTCTTTAGCACGAGTTTTATTAACTCGTTCTCTTAACTCTTTACCTGGTTTAAAGTGTGGAACATATTTTGATGCCAGAGTAACAGCATCACCTGTTTTAGGATTTCTACCGGTTCTGGGTGGACGGTAGTGTAAAGAAAAGCTTCCAAATCCTCGGATTTCGATACGATCACCCGACGCAAGTGTTTGAGCCATTAGATCAAGCATGGATTTAACTGCTAATTCGACGTCTTTATAGGCTAATTGAGACTGTTTCTGTGCAAGTGCTTCAATCAACTCAGATTTTGTCATTGTTATGTTATCCTTAAATCGAACTGGCTATAACGGGAATGGATTAAACGGTCATAAAAACTCCGTCTCTAATTTATCATTCTGGGGATAAAATAGATAAAGATTAAAATTAAAGTTGGGATAGTTTTCTCAACTTTCATTAAGAAAAAACCTATTAGGAATATTCTTAATATTTTACCCAACCTTAATTTAATCTCACCACTTAGTACTTAAGACAGTTGCATTTTTTAAAGAGCCACCATCTTAAATTTAAGCGTATTTACTTCTTAGCAAGCTGCTCTTTTAATAAAGCACCTAATGATGTTGTTGCAGAATCACCATCTGTGTATTCTTGCATTGCTTCTGCTTCTTCAGCAACATCTTTAGCCTTCACTGATAAGTTAATAACACGGCTCTTACGATCCACACCAATAAACTTAGCTTCTAGTGAGTCACCCACTTTCAGGATACTGGATGCATCTTCTACTCGTTCACGAGATAACTCAGAAACACGAATATAAGCATCAACACCTTCAATTAGCTCAACAACTGCACCACGAGAGTCAACTTCCTTAATAGTACCGTTAACAATAGTACCCTTAGGATTGGCTGCCACATAAGTTGAGAATGGATCTTGATCCAATTGTTTAACACCTAATGAAATACGCTCACGCTCAGGATCAACAGCAAGTACAACGGCCTCTAACTCATCGCCTTTCTTAAAGGCAGTGATTTCTTCTTCACCAGCACTATTCCATGAAATATCAGAAAGATGGATAAGACCATCAATACCGCCATCCAAGCCAATAAAGATACCAAAGTCAGTGATGGATTTAATCTTACCACTTACCTTGTCACCCTTATTATGGGTAGCTGAGAATACTTCCCAAGGATTTTGTGAACATTGCTTCATGCCTAATGAAATACGACGACGCTCTGGATCGATATCCAAAACCATCACTTCAACTTCATCACCTACGTTACATACTTTTGAAGGATGAACATTTTTATTCGTCCAATCCATCTCAGAAACGTGCACTAAACCTTCAACGCCTTCTTCGATTTCAACAAAACAACCATAATCAGCTAAGTTAGTCACCTTACCATTTAGGCGAGTTCCTTCAGCATAGCGTGCTTTGATTTGTGTCCAAGGATCATCGCCAGTCTGCTTAAGACCAAGAGATACACGTGAACGTTCACGATCAAACTTAAGAACCTTAACATCAATTTCATCGCCAATAGCAACGATTTCACTTGGATGTTTAACACGTTTCCAAGCCATATCAGTAATGTGTAATAAGCCGTCAACACCGCCAAGATCAATAAATGCACCATAGTCGGTAAGATTTTTAACAATACCTTTAACCGTTTGACCTTCTTCAAGGTTCTCAAGCAATTGCTCACGTTCGGCAGAGTTCTCAATTTCAACCACTGCACGACGAGAAACCACAACATTGTTGCGTTTTTGATCAAGCTTGATCACTTTAAATTCAAGTTCCTTACCTTCAAGGTAAGTGGTATCACGTACTGGACGTACATCAACTAATGAGCCAGGTAGGAAGGCACGAATATCACCTAATTCAACCGTGAAACCACCCTTAACCTTATCAATAATAGTACCGGTAACTGTTTCATCTGCATCAAATGACTTATCAAGACGAATCCATGCTGCTGCACGTTTCGCTTTCTCACGAGATAAACGAGTCTCACCGTAGCCATCTTCAATGGTATCTAAGGAGACTTCGACTTCATCACCCACTTTAACTTCACCATCAGTGGCAAATTGTTCTAGTGGAATAACACCTTCAGATTTCAGGCCGGCATTAACAACAACAAAATCATTGTCAATACTGACGATAACGCCAGTGACCAGTGAACCGGGTTTCATTTCAGTCTTTAACAGACTTTCTTCAAATAATTCAGCAAAGCTTTCGCTCATTAGAGATATATCCTTGATTAAACACTTACATTTAATAGCAGGTATTAAATTAAACGACTAATCATATGTTGTGGTAAAAATACACTCAGTGTTAATTTTTACAGTTCAGGTAATATTTAAAACCAAAAGGGTTTTAAACGCTTAAATATCAGTTTAAAAAGGGTTACAAAGCTATTTTACAACCGTTCTTTTATCTAACTGCATCATATAATTGCAACACGCTTTGATAAACTTCGTTAATCGTTAACTCTGATGTATCAATAATGTGTGCATCTTGTGCAGGCTTAAGAGGTGATGCACTGCGATTCATATCGCGCTCATCTCGTTCCCTTATCTCCTCAACAAGGTCGGCGATTTTAACACTATTTCCTTTCTCTATCAACTGCTTATAACGCCTTTTTGCTCTTTGTTCAGGTGAGGCGGTTAAAAACACTTTTAAGGTGGCATTTGGGAAAACAGTGGTCCCCATATCCCGACCATCAGCAATCAACCCAGGTACTTGTAAAAACGCTTTTTGTCGTACCAGCAATGCCTCACGTACCTTTGACAAAACAGCCACTTTAGAAGCATGAACACCTGCCTGAGCCGTTCGGATCTGCTCTTCAACAGCCTCTCCTTGTAATAAAGTGGCACCTTGAGGTAAAAAGGTAACCGCTAAATTTTCAGCAATTTTAGCAACCTTGTCTTCCTCTTCAAAAGCAATGCCCTGTATGACACAGGCCAGTGCCGTCAAGCGATAAAGCGCACCACTATCTAAGTAGTGCCAACCAAGATGAGATGCTAATAACGCTGAAATAGTTCCCTTGCCTACCCCACTAGGGCCATCAATGGTAATAATAGGTATTTTAGTTGCAGAATCTATCATTATTTTAGTTACTCACCACATGATTATCGTGAATCGTTAAACCGCAGGTATTCGCAAGGGAAATAAAATTGGGAAAGGAGGTGTTCACATTGGCACAATCATCAATGGTAATCGTACCCTTGGCTCTCAAAGCGGCCATCGCAAAGGACATAGCAATACGATGATCGCCCAAACTATCTACGGTACCATGAGTAAACTCACCACCATTAATGATCATACCGTCTTTTGTGCCCTCACAATCAATACCTAAGATTGTTAAACCATCAATCATTGCCTGTATGCGATCACTTTCTTTAACACGTAGTTCTTCTGCCCCCGTTAAAATAGTCTGTCCTTGAGCACAAGCCGCAGCAATAGCAATAGCAGGAAACTCATCAATAGCTAACGGCACTTGATCCTCAGGGATATGAATGCCTTGCAGTACCGCTGAGCGAATACGTATATCGGCCACCGGTTCGCCGCCCACTTCTAGTTCATTTGTAAGACAAATATCAGCACCCATTTGCTTAAGTATATTGATAATACCAATACGCGTAGGATTGATACCAACGTGCTTTAAAGTAATATCCGAACCCTTGGCAATACTGGCACCCACCATAAAAAAGGCCGCTGAAGAAATATCTGAGGGCACATCAATATCACAAGCGGTTAATTCACCACCACCTTGTAGGCAGATCCGACTACGCTGCTCATCGAGTTTTTGAACATCCAGAGTATAGCCAAAGCCTTGTAACATACGCTCAGTATGATCTCTTGTGGGTGCCGGCTCAACCACGCAGGTTTGACCTTTGGCATATAAACCAGCTAATAAAACACAGGATTTTACCTGAGCACTGGCCATCGGCAAGTGATAATCAATGGCACTGAGTTGTGACTGTTCATTACTATGGATAATCAGAGGTGCAGTGCCATTATCTGCTGTGCTAATGCTTGCCCCCATTTGTATTACAGGATCGGTAACTCGTTTCATTGGTCGTGATGATAAAGAGTGATCACCCGCAAGAGTCACATCAAAGCCTTGGGCAGCGAGCAAACCCGTCAATAAACGCATGGATGTGCCTGAATTACCAAGATCCAATGGCTCTGATGGTGCTTGCAAGCCATGCATACCAACGCCATCAATCGTCACTTTACCCTGTTCATCGGGTCCTTTAATCGGAACCCCCATAGCTCGAAATGCCTTTAATGTTGCAAGAGAGTCTTCACCTTGTAAAAAACCGGTAATGGTCATTCTCCCCTTGCTTAAGGAACCAAGCATAATCGAGCGATGTGAGATAGACTTATCTCCGGGCACACGGATCTCGCCATTTAAACAACCGCCGGCTTGAGCAACGAAGGTAACCGATTTTACGTCTGACATAATATTCCAGAATGTTATGAAATTAGTGTGATACTGCTGTCATTAATAGCAGTTGAGGCGGCTATAGTTTACAAAAAAAAATGGCTAATTCAAGTATTATCCTAAATAAATCACTTTAACCGTAGAAAAAATGAGCAGAATGCTGGAAATTCGTAGTGGGTTCAACTGAGTTATTTAGGATTATATTGTTCTTTTAGTATAATCCTTGAAAAACAAATTATCATTCACTCATTATTCAGTAAACTATGTTAGTCTTCTGATTCCTGAACAATCATTTTATTGATACTGAAACTTAATAGAAAAAACACCATGCAAACACCTAAGCCCCTCTGGCAAACCACTTGGCAACCTTTTTTACAAGCACAAGTGATTACTATGTTATTTTTAGGTTTCTCAGCAGGTATCCCCCTATTACTCATCTTTTCATCTTTGTCTCTATGGCTGGTTGAAGCAGGTATCGAACGTGCCACAGTGACTTATTTTAGCTGGGCTGCACTAGGATATTCCTTTAAATTTTTATGGGCTCCCTTAATTGACCGTTTACCGCTACCCTTTTTAACACGTCGATTAGGACGCCGAAGAGCATGGTTGATTCTGGCTCAAATACTGGTGATCAGTGCCATTGTGATCATGGCTTTTATTGACCCATCTAAGGGCGAAGACGCTTTACTATTTATGGCTTTTGCTGCTATTTTATTAGGTTTTTCATCGGCTACACAAGACATCGTGATTGATGCTTATCGCATTGAATCTGCTGACATTTCTTTGCAGGCACTCATGTCATCGACTTATATTGCAGGCTATCGCATTGGCATGCTAGCATCAGGAGCTGGCGCATTGGTGCTGGCCAGTTATTTTGGCTCTGAAAAAGGCCATTATAGCTATCAAGCTTGGCATTGGACTTACCTGTCTATGGCACTATTCATGCTTGTTGGTGTCATCACAACCTTAGTAATTCCTGAACCGCCCCGCTCTGTAGCACAAATACAAAAGCAGCAGCAGTCTCCTCATAGCACTAAACACTATATACAATTTTTAATGCTATTTATTTGCTGCATCAGCCTATTTATTTTAACCTTTGTTAACCTAAGCACATTTGTTACATCAGCAAAAGAAATACTGGCACCCTATCTAGGTGGTATGCCTATCAGCCGCTTTATCATGGAGTTTCTTCGTTTAGCCTTATCGCTCATTAGTATGAGCTTAATGGCTTACCTCTTTATTTATTTTAAACTGGTTGATAAACAATTAGTCTGGGGATCTTATATCGCCCCTGTATATGATTTCTTTCAGCGCTATGGCAAAACAATCGCGCTGGTTCTATTGGTATTTATTGGTTTTTACCGTGTTTCAGATATTGTTCTGGGGGTTATTGCCAATGTTTTCTTTCAGGAAATCGGCTTTACAAAAATACAAATAGCAACTGTTGTTAAAACATTTGGCTTGTTTATGACCATTGCTGGAGGCTTTCTAGGTGGTATTTTGGCAGTACGCTTTGGCGTAATGAAGGTATTGTTTTTGGGTGCGCTATTAACTGTGGCAACGAACCTTTTGTTTATGCTATTAGCCTCTACAGGTAATAATATTAGCTTGCTCTATCTGGTAATTTCTGCCGACAATTTATCCGCTGGTATCGCCAGTGCTGCCTTTGTTGCTTTTTTGTCCAATTTAACCAATACTTCTTTTACTGCGGTACAATATGCTATTTTTAGCTCATTAATGACCTTGGCACCAAAGCTTATTGGGGGTTATTCTGGTAGTATTGTTGAAAGTATAGGCTATTCAAACTTCTTTCTGCTTGCCAGTTTAATGGGAGTACCCGTGCTCTTTTTACTCTACTTTCTTAACAAACACATTACTTTAAATAAGTGATTTACCTCTTAATCTATGAAATCAATAAATTCCATTATTCTTATTTATTTACTTATCTTATGTCTATCATCGCCCGCTTATTCACAAGAAACAAACAGCAGTACAAGCCATAACAAAGAAACTATCTGGTTGTTAATTGATACTAAGAAGCTGGTTTTAGAAGTCAAGCAAGGTGAAAAGACTCTAACAACATACAGCAATATTTCCATCGGACGTAATGGCTCCGGCTTTAAACGCAAACGTGGTGATGACACAACCCCATTAGGAACCTATCATATTGCATGGATCAACCGAAAAAGCCGCTACCATTTGTTTTTTGGTTTTAACTACCCCTCTAAAGAAAATGCACGTCAGGCCTATGATAAAAAGCTCATTGGCGTATACCATTATAGACAAATATCTCAGGCTCATAGAAATCATCAAACACCACCACAAAACACCCCTTTAGGAGGTCTAATTGGTATCCATGGTTTAGGACGTGGCGACAAAAGAATTCACGAAATGATGAACTGGACACATGGTTGTATTGCATTAACCAATGAACAGATCAATAATCTAGATGAATTTATTCACAAGAATACATTAGTGGTCATTAAATAGTTATTAACTTATTATTATACAATTTTATTATGGAGAATTTTCAATGAAAAAAGTTTTATCAGTCGCCAGTCTTATTTTTGTTGCTATTAGCGCAACCGGTTGTGCCAACACATCACAATTACAAGCCGATGTCGATGCATTAAAAGCACAAGTCAGTAGTTTATCTGTCAAAGTAGATGAAGCCAATGAACGCTCAAAAACAGCAGAGGCAACTGCTAACCGTGCTGAACAAACAGCGAATGATACCAATAGCAAATTAAACCGTATGTTTAAAAAGTCTATGATGAAATAATAGCAATTGAGAGACTTTTGAATAAGCAATACTCTTATTTTTCTTTATGAGCGCCATGAAAGAGTATTGCTTAACACACATCACTGCCCTATATTTATCAGCAATTCCACTCTATTTTACCTAATATAGAAAAACTCCTAGTATTTTTATAACATAAATC
>Ga0256831_1002047_pt1 | contig 10587 bp, 11 predicted proteins | sample 132544metaG_FD_189087 | JGI IMG/M metagenome (GOLD analysis project Ga0256831, IMG submission 189087) | Hydrothermal vent microbial communities from Lau Basin, Pacific Ocean - 132-544 | ecosystem: Environmental > Aquatic > Marine > Hydrothermal vents | place: Pacific Ocean: Lau Basin | collected... | reverse complement strand
GATATTCTCTATCTTTTCAGACTCGTTGTGTTCATTACAACTCGTCATTTTCTTCCTGATATCCAGGTGGGCAAGAAGCTTCCTTGTATGCCTGGTATCCTCTGCTGCTATCAGGTCGGCCTTTTCCAGGGCTTCCACAGCCCTTATGGTAATATCTTTTAGATTGCCTATGGGCGTGGCTACTACGAGAAGCGTACCAGGCTCAATGCTCATGCGCTCCTGCTCTGCCTGACCACTTCATAGGTACGCTGAATAGTCGTAATAAAGGTAAGTATAGAGATAATCACAAGTACAGGTTCAATCCATCCTGTCACGATTGCAAAGATAAACAGGACAATGCGTTCAAACCTGGTCAATATCCCCACATTACACTGGAAACCAAGGGCTTCTGCCTTTGCCCTGGCATAACTGACAAAAATGGAACCGGAAAGTGCAGTGACTACCAGGACTGCCACAACAGGGTCCTTCTGGAGATAGGCCATCAGGTAATACATAAGGCCGGTGTAAACAAAAAATTCTTCGTATCTGTCCAGGGTGGCATCAAGAAATGCACCGAATTTGCTTACCAGCCCGCTATCCCTTGCCAATGTCCCGTCAAGAACATCCAGGGGGCTGAACAAGATGAGGATTGCAGCACTCCACAGAGGATGACCCGAGGCCAATACCAAAGCTGCTGCAACATAGGCCAGCATGCCTATTATGCTTAACATGTTAGGCGTAAACCCGAGCCTTCCCAGAAATCGGGCTGCAGGCAGCAGAACAGGCTGGAACAGATCGCGAAGTTTGTCGCTCAGTGCACCCTCTTGCAAGATATTATGCCTCCTCCATGCATGGCGGATGCCTCTTCACTCCCGGCATCATAACAACGGCCATGGATTATACAGGCTATCTATGCTTCAGCCTGAAGTTCCCTTAACACCTTGGCACAGCGGGGACAGACATCAGGAAAACGATCGTCCTGGCCGATATCCTCACTCCAGGTCCAACACCTTTCACACTTAGTGCCTGCTGCCGAAATAACAAGACATGCAAGCCCGGGAACTTCCTGACTATGCCAGATATTACCCTCTTCCTCTTGTTCCTTTGCAAATCCATCCACAATTTCAAACTGTGAAACGATGGTAACAAGCTTCAGGGTTTCTTTCAATTCATCATTTAATTCAAGACCTGTATCTTCGGGCAGTACCAGCAGCACCTTGGCATCGAGGGCCAGCCCTATGCGCTTCTCACGCCTGGCAAGCTCCAGGGCCTTGGTGATCTCTCCCCTTATACGCCATATACTGTCCCAATATTTTACCTCCTGGTCTGAAAGGCTATTGTCAGGCAGGCTGGGAATGCCCTGGAAAAACACTGAAGAATCCTCTTCTCCGGAAAGATATTTCCACGCCTCTTCGGCAGTAAAGGAAAGGACAGGGGCCATGTTGATAACGACGTTCATGCAGATATCGTACATTGCAGTCTGAGCAGACCGCCTGAGCCTTCCGGAAGGAGCTTCGCAGTATAGCCTGTCCTTCAGGATATCAAGATACTGGGCGCTCATGTCCACAGTGCAAAACTGGTAGAGGCTGTGGAACACCACGTGAAACCTGTAATCCCCATAGGCCTGCTGCACACGCTCCATGATCTGTCTGGCCCTGAAAAGCGCCCAACGGTCTATCGGTTCCATCTCGGAGACATCGAGCCGGTCTTTTTCCGGGTCAAAATCATAGAGATTGCCCAGGAGAAACCTGATGGTGTTTCTTATCTTCCTGTAGGCCTCGGTAAGCCGTTGAAGGATCTCGTCTGATATCTTGATGTCGTCCTGATAGTCTTCTGCAGATACCCATAACCTCAGTATCTCCGCGCCAAAACGCTTTATCACCTTGTCAGGCGGGATGACGTTTCCCACGGATTTTGACATCTTCTTGCCCTTGGCATCCACAACAAAGCCGTGGGTAAGCACCTGACGATACGGAGCCTTGTGCCTCGTGGCAACAGATGTCAGCAGGGAACTCTGGAACCATCCGCGGTGCTGGTCACTTCCCTCCAGGTACATATCCGCGGGCCATGACAGGTCTTCCCTCTGCTCAAGCACAGCTGCATGGCTCACGCCAGAATCAAACCAGACATCCAGGATATCTTCCTCTCTTTCAAAATCATGGCCTCCACACTCCTGACAAACAGCATTCCTGCCAAGAAAATCCTCGGGGGGACGTGAAAACCAGGAATCAGCACCCTCTTCCTGGAAAAGCTGGACTATCCTGTCAGCAGTCTCCTGGTCCATAAACGGGGTCTGGCACTGCCTGCATATAAACACCGTTATGGGCACGCCCCATGCGCGCTGCCTGGAAATGCACCAGTCAGGACGTGCCTCAACCATGCCATAGATACGCTCCCTGCCCCAGGAGGGAATCCATTTCACCTCCATTATGTTGTCAAGGGCCTCCTTCCTGAGCCCTTTCTTTTCCATGGAGATAAACCACTGGGCAGTGGCCCTGAAGATCACCGGCCTCTTGCAGCGCCAGCAGTGCGGGTAACTGTGCTCCATCTCCTCCTGATGAACAAGACGTCCCCTTTCCCTGAGAAGTTTCACTATCTCCGGGTTGGCCTTGAATATATGCATGCCCTGAAACCCTTCAACATCAGGAGTAAAACAGCCCCGGTCATCCACGGGAGAATACACTTCCAGGTCATACTTTCTGCTGCTTTCGTAGTCCTCAGCACCATGCCCCGGAGCAATATGCACACATCCTGTGCCTGAATCAAGTGTCACGTAGTCAGCGTTGATGACTAGACCTGTCCTGTCAATAAAGGGATGGCGAACCTCAAGATTTTCCAGGTCACTACCACGAAATTCAGACAGGACCTCGATATCCTTCTGCTCCAGCCCTATGGATGAAATGACAGGCATGATTCTCTGGGAGGCCATGATCCACAGTTCGAATCCTGAATCTCCTTCAGGCTTCATGCCCACGCGCTTAAGCGCATCCGCAGAGACCTTGACTGCCGAGTAATCAAAATCCGGATGGACCGCCACGGCCTGGTTGGCAGGCAGGGTCCAGGGTGTTGTGGTCCAGATAAGGATGAAGGCATTGCCGTCCGGCTCTATACCGGCCCTTTCCCGGAGCCATGCATTGAAACTGCCGAAACAGGGAAACTTGACAGTTATGGAATCCGACCTGTGGGGCGCATATTCCACCTCTGCCTCGGCCAGGGCAGTGACACAGGTGGGGCACCAGTAAACGGGCTTTGTGCTCTTCACAACGTGCCCATCCAGAAATATCCTGCAAAACTCCCTGGCAATAGAGGCCTCATAGCCGTAATTCATGGTGAGATAGGGATTATCCCAGTCCCCCAGGACACCAAGGCGTTCAAATTCCTGCCTCTGAATCTTTACAAATTTTTCAGCGTATTTTCTGCATGCCTTCCTGATGGAAAGCTTGCCCATTTCCTTTTTCTTTTTCCCGAGCTGCTTCTCCACGTTATGCTCTATGGGAAGGCCGTGACAATCCCACCCTGGCACAAAAGGAGCATAATGACCGGCCATAAGCCTGGATTTTACGATGATGTCCTTGAGTACCTTGTTAACCGTATGTCCCAGGTGCAAATGACCATTGGCATACGGAGGCCCATCATGGAGGATAAAAGGTGGATCTTCCGCCTTTTTTTTCTTCAGGTCACTGTAAAGATCCATCTCTGCCCAGCGCTTGAGCATCTTCGGCTCGCTCTGGTTGAGATTCGCCTTCATGGGGAATTTTGTCTTGGGAAGGTTCAGGGTCTTTTTATATTCCATTTGAGCCTCGTTGTTCTAAAAATTGTATAACTGCAGCAGGATGATAACCGGAAACACAAGTGCTGACACCAAATCCAAAGGCCGCACATTATATGCATTATATGCATTATCCTGTAACGCCTTCTCATAGCCCATTTTCTCTCACGGCTCAAGGAGCAATTTGAAATTCCCTCAGCCTTTATGATAGCCTACAGATCCAGCTCTTCCATGGAAACATCGTCTACTATGACCGTGCTGCCGATACCTCGGGTGAGCACAAAATGCACCCTGCCGTCCCTCACCTTCTTGTCCCGTTTTATGTGCTTTATAATGGCATCCCTGTCCATCTCACCGGGGATCTCCACTGGCAGCCTGAATTGTTCCAGCAGGCTCTTGAGACGGCCAAGCTGATCCTCTGTCATGAGTCCGCGGGAGACAGAGACCCTGGAGACCGCCACCATGCCGATCGCCACGGCCTCTCCATGTGGAATGGAGTACCCGGATACTGCCTCCACTGCATGACCTATTGTATGCCCGAAGTTCAATATCCTCCTGAGCCCCCCTTCCTTCTCATCCCGAGAGACAACATCCGCCTTTATCTCACATGAACGCTTCACCAGAAAAACTATAGTATCAGGTTCAAGATTTATGATATCCCACCATTTTTTCTCGAGAAAATTGAAGAAGTTTTCGTCAACAATCATCCCGTACTTCACCACCTCTGCCAACCCGTTTCTGATCTCTCCGGCAGGCAATGTGCAGAGAACTCCTATATCTGCGAATACCGCAACCGGCTGGGCAAAGGTCCCGATAAGGTTCTTGCCCTCTGGCAGGTCCACGCCTGTCTTGCCTCCCACAGAGCTGTCCACCTGGGCCAGGAGCGTGGTTGGCACCTGGATGAATGGTATACCCCTCATGTAGATGGAGGCCAGGAAACCGCAGATATCACCCGTGACGCCACCACCCAGGGCGAGAAGCATGCTATTCCTGTCCGCCCCCAGGGACACCAGCTGTCTTGCCAGGTCCACTACAGTCTTCATATCCTTGGCATCTTCACCAGCCGGAAATGACAGCATTTCTACATCAACGCCCTGTCCCCTGAGCATATTCAACAAATCATATCCGACCAGGTCTTCCACATTGGAATCAGTGACAATGAACAACTTTTTTCCTGCAATAAACCCGGCCAGCTTCTCAGGCAACTCGGTGAGAAGGCCCGGGCCAATCATTATCTCGTAGGACCTGTCACCCAGGGGGACCTTCACCATGTCCCATACGTGGCTGATCTCATCAGGCTCACACTTGCTGCATGCACCAAAAATCTGGTCTTTTTCCATAGGATAAGATCTCTCCTAACTCGTCACGGTGTAATCGCTTTCATTACATGATAAGCGCCTGATTCATGCTTGCGTAATGCCGCCAATGCGAGACAGATGGCATGAAGAGGTATTTATTTACACGAAATTGCTTGATCACAGAGAAAATGCTGCTTGGTCAAACGCTTTCCCTGTTTACATCATAACAGGCTTAAAAGCTTCTGTCTGATCTGCTCTCCAGGCACTGCTCCCACGAGGGTGTCCGCAAGCTGACCGTTCTTGAAAAAAAGAAGGGTGGGAATGCTTCTAATGCCGTATTTCTGTGATGTCAATGGGTTTTCATCCACATTGAGCTTTCCTATGACTGCTTGTCCCCCAAACTCCTTGGCAAGCTGCTCGATCACCGGGCCTATCATACGGCATGGACCGCACCAGGGGGCCCAGCAGTCTACCAGCACAGGCATGGGGCTGTTCACAAGACTGTCAAAATTCTGATCTGAAAATACCACCGGGCCTGCTGATGGCACAGGCAGAGGAGTCTTGCATCTTCCGCATTTCGGCGCATTGTTCATACGATTGATTGGCACGCGGTTTTTCACACCGCAACCCGGACAGGTAACTATAATATGTTCGTTCATGGCTTTTCTTGCCCTCCTTTATATAAAAGATTAACTTCCAGGAATCAATTGAGATTTCAACCCGTTTGTGTTTCAGGGAATGATCCGGCATAACCTGAGACAGGATGCCAAATATCTCCAGAACTCTATGGATCTTATGTAAATTTAAGAAGCAATCAGGGAATTTCCAGATATCATGAAAAAATTGTGCAAAATCAGCAGGCCCCTTCCCCTTTCTCTGTTCCAATTTTCAGGAATGATATTGTTTATAGCCCCGGTTCTTGCAATGCTCCATGGCTGCTGCTTCTTTGCCAGGCCTCCTGTGCCATGGCAGGCACCAGATGTGAAAAAGACAGGGGTATTTAGGGAAGACCTCCTGCGCAAGGCATCAAGTATCACCAGTATAGAGATCAGAGGACGAATGCACGTAGTCAAAAACGGCGAACAGATACCATCATTCAATGTTTCCATATGGTATTTCAATCATAATGGCAACATCCGCATCAGGATGAGGGGTTCCGGCCCCATGGGGATAGCGGTTTTCGACCTTCTTGCAGACAACCGGCAGGCATGGATATACCTCCCATCCGAAGGCAGGGTCATTACAGGCAACACCTTCTTTACCAGTTACGGCAGGATAGATGTGAAAACAGCCATAAAACTCATGGAGATATGCCTCAACCCCTGGTCACCGGCCGGTTTCTGTAAAGAAACAGGCTGCAGGGAAGAGCAGAAAGATACCGGGTGCCTTGCATGCATGTTCATGAATCACAAGCTGCACCTGGAATATGACAGGGATTCGCTTATGCCGGTAAGCTTTGAAAGCAGCGCGGCAGTCATGGAATTCACTGCACAGGCAGGTACGGGATATCCAGGCAGGATATCCTTTTACATGCCTGAAGATAAAATGTCAGGCAGCCTGGAGATAAAGGAAGCACGGTTTAACAGGCTGAGCATGGAAAGCCCGGTCTTTGAGAAAGCCTTATTCACACGTGGCCGAGATGCGATTACAGAGCATACATCTGCGGTGCTGCAAGGCAGTTGAAATACAGGCAGTACGTCTGCGCACCCTCCGCCTCGCATCTTCGGCAAACTTGCGAGCTGCGTATCCTGGTTTATCTGCATACCCTGTAACTGCATACAGATATGGCGGCCTATTCCAGCATGTAGATCCTGTTATTGTAGTGATCAACAGTATAATGGCCGGCCTGATCCCTCTTCAGATACAGCCTTATGATACCAACTGACTTGCCCCTGGGATGAGTACTGACCGTCAGGGCCCCTCCATGCTTGACAGGAGTATATGTAGGCGCGGTCCTGCTGCTGGATATGACCAAAGCAATGCCAGGATGTCTTGCCATGAACCTTGCCTCCATGGAAGCAGGCATGCTGGAAAGCAGCACTATCATGTCGGCATTCTGCGCTATCTTTGACATGTATCTTTCTATGGCCGGATCTGAATCCTTGATTGTCACGTTGTCACTGTTAGGAATCCATGACGGGGCCTTCCCTCCTGAAATGCCCAGAACGGCAATCCGAATGCCCTTTACATGGAATATACGGAAAGGTGAAAATGCCGGCCTGTTACCGCAGTACAGGCTGGCAGACACCATGCTGCTGCCATCAGGATTAAGCTCCTTGAGGAATGCACAGCCTGCAGCAAGATCAACAGGGCCTATGCCCATGAGATTGTAGCCCATCTTCTCATACGTCCTGAAGATATTTTCCGCCTTCCTCTTTGCCTTGGAATCGGGCCTGAAGCCCGGAGGGAACAGAAAATTGCCTGCATCCAGGACAAGATCAATTTCATGCTTGTCAATGCGAGACCTGAGCCAACTGGCCCGGCGGGATAGCCCCCCTATTCTCCTGCCGCCTCAGGCATGCAGTGCCTTCACCTGGCCCTGGGTATTGGTTGTATAGGCAATGGAAACCAGTGGCTGCGTAGCATTGCCAGCATAGACATTGCCCTGGCCTGCAAAATATGCCAGGGAAACCAGTATCAAAATCAACAGTCCCTTTTTCACGGTACAATCTCCTTTTTCCTGCTGTCCCGGTTGGAGGAAAATGATTCCATCCACCATTGGGCCCAGTGCATCCTCTTTATCCTTTCAGCAAGCTGCCTGCCTTCTGGCGTAAGCAGCCTGTCTTCCACAAAAGGAACCCACTGATCGGCATTGGAATTGCCACAGTCCGCCTGCTCCCTGAGGGACACAAGCATATCTATCTGATCGGCATCCCTTACCAGCCTGGCCTCCAGGCTTTCTCCCCTGTCAAATTCCCTGTAGAGTTCCAAAAGGTCAGTGGAATATGGACATCCATCCACTGCATCCCTGAAGGCCCGCATTTCGTCCCTGTCCACATAAAGCTTGTGGACGGCATTGGCATCGCCGGTCCTTGCCTCAGGCAGATCGTGAAGCAAGGCCATAAGCAGGGTCTTTTCCATGTCTGCTTCCGGCACCATCCTGGCAAGCAGCATGGAAATAAACGCAGTGGAAAAACTGTGCGCTGCAGTGGTCTCCCGCCCGGTTCCGAGAAAGGCGTAGCCTGTCCTTTCGGTACGCTTGAGCATTGCTGCCTCGAATATCAGCATGGCCAGTCTGGTCATGCCTGGTGAATCAGCAGACATCTTTATATCTCCCTGTCATTTCCAGAGGTTTTCCATGACAAACAGTTCAATGGCCAGGTCGGGAGGGATTTTCCCTCCTTTCAGTTCAAAATCCAGGGAAGCCATCTTACCTATCATGGACAAAAGCTCCTGGCGCGAAAAACTGCTGACAGCACCCAGGCTCAGCCATGCGGCATAGGGATGCAGGCCCTCCAGGGGATTGTTTCCATGCGGCTCGAATACGGCTTTCAGGTTATCCCAGCAGTCTTTCTTAAAAATATTGTAATTCATGTTCCGGGCACGGCCCGTCAACCCCAGCCTTTCAACAGCAATCTTCATGGCCAGGGTTCTAAGTAGCAGGTTTCTCACTGCAGACAGCACAGCAAGCGGATGAATACCTTGACTCACCAGGCGTCTCAGGCTCATTACAGCACCAGCCACGTCCCTGCGCCTGATGGCATCAGTAATCCTGAATATCTCCTCTTCCCTGTGCCTGACGACAATGTGCCTGACATCATCAACAGTAATGCGCTTCTTGGTGCCGGACTGGCTCACCAGTTTCTCTGCCTCGTTCTTCAGGGCAGACAGAGAGGCATCTCCCACGGTATCCATAAACAACTTCATTGCAGCCCTGTCCATGGTCTTGCCAGATTCAGACAAACATTCATCCACATAGTGCTGGAGAGATGCAGACTTGCCTCCCCTGCCTGTGAGGTCAATAACAGGACAGAGTTTCATGAATTGCTTAAGGAGCCTGTTTCTCCTGTCAGGCCGCTCCATGTGTATTACCAGGAAAAGATCAGCCTGTGCCCTGGCAGAGGAAATCCAGTCCAGCAGCAGACTGCCTCCGGATTTTTTTTCCATGCCCAGCAAGTGCTCCAGCCTCTCCATGGAAGCATCTGCAACCTCCATAACAAGGTCAAGATCCACCTGTGACGGAAGCGGCAATCTCTTCAGGACAGCAAGCCTCTGTTCCCGGAACTCTGCAAAGGAAACAGAGTGCTCTTTAAGGAGCCCGGCAAGCATATTGACTGCCTTGCCACGCCTGTTGTCTCTCAAGGCACTGGCCAGCTTTGCAGCCATATCCGGCATCTTTGCCTTTGGCTGCAGAAAGTCGGGCTCCTGGTATATGACAATCCTGCGTGGGTTGAAAAGGTCCCTGGTCTTCAAGGCCTCCAGGACCAGAGACTCGCTGGTCTCATCTCCATGAAACATGGTAATCTCTTCTTCACGCAAGCCGGGGAAGCGTGCTTCAATGGCCTTGAAGCACGCGGGTTTCACAGCCTGCCATTCGCCGAACACAAGAATGCATGGAACATCCTGTTTGGCTGACTGGTTCACAGAATGGCTGGCCTGAGAAGCAACCGGCACCTATTCCTCCTGCTTTCCAAGTTCCATGGAACGTCTGGCAGCGGCCCGGACCGCGTCCATCACGCCTGCAGCCATGCCGCTCCTGTGAAGGTGATACAGGCCATGGATAGTAGTGCCACCAGGGCTCGTAACCATGGAAACCAGCTCTTCAGGATGCCGCCCCGTCTCCTGGCACATTCTGGCAGAACCAAGCACGGTCTGTATCGCCAGCTCGGATGCCACCGGCCTGGGAAGCCCCTCTCTTATCCCTGCCTGTATCAGGGATTCGATAAAGAGGAAGCAATACGCCGGCCCACTGCCGCTCAGGCCTGTTACTGCATCCATCAGGGATTCCGGCACCTCTACTGCCTTTCCCACTGCATTGAAAAGCGCGAGCGCGCCTTCCATATCCTGTGAATCTGCCTTGCTTCCTCTGCACAGGGCAGCAGCACCTTCCTGTACCAGTGCAGGAGTGTTGGGCATCACCCTGATTATCCTTCTGTCAGACCCGAGGCCGGATTCAAGACGGGCAATCGTTACACCCGCAGCAATGGATATGACCAGGTGATCAGGAGTAACCGCAGGCCTGAGATATGACAAGACCTGATCCATTACCTGCGGTTTAACAGCCAATAATATAACATCTGCATTGCCTGCTGCCTCACGATTATCTGAAAACACCCTTATTCCATACTGATCATGAAGGTACTTGCGTCTTGCCTCAACAGGTTCAGAGCAGAGCACAGAATCAGCTGGCATAAAGCCCCTGGAGGTAACAGCCTTTATAAGGGCCTCGGCCATCTGGCCACCTCCTATGAAACACAAGGTTCCCAAATTAGATGAAGACATCAACTGCTCCTTTTTATTTTTCTGTTATTATGGACATTCTCAATCTGACATGGAACCAGTTACACCGTAACCGGCCAACATTATACTTATCCAGAGATA